>Ga0326597_10014565_pt1 | contig 10306 bp, 11 predicted proteins | sample RVTome_12_FD_203789 | JGI IMG/M metagenome (GOLD analysis project Ga0326597, IMG submission 203789) | Soil microbial communities from uranium-contaminated site in the Upper Colorado River Basin, Wyoming, United States - RVT100D185 | ecosystem: Environmental > Terrestrial > Soil > Contaminated >...
GCCATCTTTAACACCAATGGGTATGTCGAATACCGCCGCGTGCCCTACGACGTCGAAACCACCATCCGCAAGATGCAAGAGGCCGGCCTGCCGGAGTTTCTCGCCTACCGGCTGAGCGTCGGCCGCTGATTCTTATCCGCCGGGATTGCCAAACGCGCTGCCCAGTGAATCGTTGCAGTGATGTCCAGTGAATTGTCGCAGATGATGTTCAATGAGTCAGCGCGTAGATGACGTAGTTCACGCCCAGCCGATACGCCTGTCCCGTCATGGGGGCCGGATAATAGGGGTCGTCGGCGTGCTCCCACGAATCGCCCATGTCCATATTGAAATTCATGGCGACGATCAGGCGGCCGCTTTCGTCGTAGATGCCGCGCCAGTGTGGATCGCCTTCCATCCGCGCGACGATCTGCCCTCCCCGACCCCGCCGCAGGTGCCGCAGACCGGGAAGTTGCAGACGATCATGCAGGTCGTAAAAGACGTGCAAGACCGGGTCGTCCTCCGGAATCTCGACAATCGGTTGGCCTGGCAGGACGCGGTGGATGGCCTCCTCAAATATGGCCCACTCATACTCGCCGTGGAAGTCATCAACCAGCATGAATCCGCCGCGCTTGAAATAATCTCTCAGACGTTCGGCATCCCGGGGCGTAGGATCCCATCCGCCCTGCCCAGGTTGCTGCAAAAACAGGAACGGATGGGCGTAAAGGCGATCGTCGCTCAGTTCCAGATTTTCGCTGTCGTCCGATACCGAGAGCCGGGTCAGCCGCCGCAGCGCCGGCAGAAAATGCATCTCGGCGTATGGATAGTCAATCGCCCACCAGGGATTGACGTATCCGTGTGAACCAGCGCCGCCAAAGGTCCTGTAAATCATACGCGCCAGATGGAACTCGCCGTCATGCACCGCGTTGCTTCTGTCGCCAAGCTCAAACTCGAGCTGGCCGCGAGCGATCCCGGCAAGAAGTGAGAGGATCAGTAGAATCAGCCCGCCGGCGATGGTCCTGCGCATGATCTTCTCCGCGATGATTCTGCCTCGCGCCCAGCGCTCAATCCAGTTCATGCGGTCCTTTCTTCGCCCTGCGCACGGAACCCCGCCCAAATATCGCTCCAATCCTTGTCAGCGATAATACATCACTGACTGACGCTGTGAAACTGGTTTCTAGGAGGTAGCCACGGCACGCTTTCTGTGCCGTGGGCACGTTCATGTCAACCCCGTCGGACCAATACGAGACAACCCCACGCTTTAGGCGATGATCCATTCATGTTCCACAAACAGCTCGGAGGCTGACAGGGAATTGCTCGCCGCGCTATACTTAGGTTGTTCCGCCTGCCGAGGGATTGTGCAAGCATGATAGCGAGAACGCGGCGCCCGAAAACCCGTAAAGTGTTGTCACCGGAAATGCTCGCGGAGTATCGCTTCGATTATCGCAAGGCGCGGCCGAACCGGTTTGCTGAGGCGGTGAAGAGCGGGGCGGAGGCGCTCCCTGATCAGAAAACTTTCATTGGAGTAATGCCCATGCAAGGAATTCAGTACGTTACTGACGACAGCGGCAAGAAAATCGCTGTGATGATTGACCTCAAGAAGCACAGCGAACTCTGGGAAGACTTCTACGATGGGCTAACGGCTCGCCTTCGCTCCCGGGAACCGCGCTACTCTTTGGAAACGGTGAAATCGGGACTCAAGAAGAGCGGTAAGCTCCGTGGCTGATTACCGCATCTCGTTCGCCAAATCTGCCCGAAAAGAATTAGAAGGACTCGAGGCAGTGGTAGTCCGGCGAGTCTTTCCGAAGATCGAGGCGCTCGCCAACCAGCCGCGTCCTTCGGGTTGCCGCAAGCTCGAAGGATTCAAGAACCTGTGGCGTATCCGTATCGGCGACTACCGCGTCGTATACTCTATTGATGACGACAAACGGATCGTAGACATCACCGCGGTTCGCCACCGAAGCAAAGCCTATGATTAAGGCGAGCGACAGCGGAATCAAATCTCCGGCCATCCGCGCGTGAAACATCTCACTAGGAAAACTTCATGAATTTTGATATCAAGTCGAAAGAATTTTGGGACCAGGAAGACCTGCACAAGGAGATGGTGCGCGTTTTTGACGTCTGTCACGGCTGCCGCGTCTGCTATACGCTCTGTCCGTCATTTGTGAAGCTGTTCGAAGTAACCGACGACGTTGCGGGTATCTTTGGCGGCGTGGAAGAGCTGACCAGCCACCAGATCAACGAAGTCGTGGACCTGTGCTACCAGTGCAAAATTTGCGATCCCATCTGCCCTTACGTTCCTCCGCATCCCCTCGATCTTGATTTTCCGCGTACGCTGGTACGCTATCAGCTCGTTCGAAAAAAGGCGGAGGGAACGACTTTTGCGGAGTGGATTTTCGCCCACACGGATCTGGTTGGAACGCTCTCCAGCTACGCCGCGCCCATCGTCAACTGGGCCAACCGCAACCCGCTGCTGCGTGGCGTGCTGGAGGAACTGCTCGGCGTTCACCGCGACCGCAAGTTGCCGGAGTTCCATTCCGAGACCTTCACCAAGTGGTTCCGCAGGCATCCGCGCAGAAGTTTTTCCGGCGGAGCTGCTCAGGGCGAGAAGGTTGCATTCTTCTATACCTGCATGGTCAATTACAACGAGCCGGCGATCGGCAAGGCCGCGGTGAGGGTTTTCGAGAGGAATGGCATCGAGTGCGCCGTGCCGCAGCAGCACTGCTGCGGACTGCCGCTGATTGACGCCGGGCTGCTCGACGAAGCCAGAAAGAAAATGAAGGCCAACGTGGACGTGCTCAGCAGAAAAGTCCGCGATGGTTACAAGATTGTGGCGCCGAGCGCCAGTTGCAGCTACATGCTCAAGCACGATTACCCGGCGTATGTCGAAGGAGAGGATGCCCAACTCGTCTCGAAAAATACCTACGATCTGGCCGAATACTTGATGAAATTGCACGAGGCTGGCAAGCTCGACACCCGTTTCGCTGCGGTCAGCGGTGGAGAGAAAAATAAGTACCGCTATCACCAGCCGTGCCACCTGATGGCGCAGAAGATTGGTTACAAGAGCGAGGAGTTGCTGCGGATCCTTCCCGGAGCCGAGGTCGCTCGTCTGCAATGCTGCAGCGGCCACGACGGCTCCTGGAGCGCCAAGAAAGAGTATTTCGAAGAGTCCATGAAGGTCGGCGACCCGCTCTTCAAATTTATGAAGGAAGACGACCAGGCCTGTTGCGTAACCGACTGTCCGCTCTCGGCGGTGCAGATTGAGCAGGGGACCGGGCGGAAGGCCATCAATCCGGTCGTCGCGTTGGCGCAGGCCTATGGCATCGACATCAAGGATTAACGATTATGGATCATGTCGCGAAACAATTCGTCGGCGCGTGGCGGCTGATTTCCGCAGTCCAGCACATGGCCGACGGCAGCAAACGCAATAATCCCATGTACGGCCCGGGTGGGACCGGCTACATTCTCTATAGCGATACGGGGCGCGTGTGCGTCGTCAACATTAACCCCAGCAGAGCTAAGTGGGTGAATGAGTCCGCTCCCTCGGATGCCGACGCGCGCTCCGCCATGAAAGGCATTGTCGCCTACGCTGGCCGGTATGAAGTGAATGCAGCTCAAGGTTATGTCATTCATCACATCGAGGTGGATGCCGTCCCCAACCGCATCGGCTCCAGCCAAAAGCGTTTCTTTGAATTTTCAGGCAGTCGCCTGATCTTGCGCCCCGAGCCTCCGCTGCCCGCTGGCGTAGTTGATTACCTCATCACTTGGGAACGGGTCTCTTGAATGGCTCGACACTTTGATCCAACACTGCCAGGGCGCGCGTGGTTCCACATCGAAGGCGCGCAAATGACCTTCCGCTGAACTAGCCTGGCAGTCAGCAGGAGCAGTTCTAAGAAGGGAAGAAAAAATATCCTTGACAAGTCGCCTAACACGTGTTAGGCTAATTTCCTATGGTGAAAATTAAGAAGATTCCGCAGACCGGATTGCGCATTAGTGCCAAAATGGAGACGCCGCATCGCGTGGCCATTGCTGCGGCTGACAAGACTCTGAAGCTGGACATGCCGCAGCTCTTGGGTGGAACGCACAAGGGTATCATGCCGCTGGAGGCTGTGATCGCGGCCTATGCCGGCTCGCTCAACGTCGTTGGCAATTTTGTCGCCAAGACGATGGACTTTCATCTCGAAGGCTTGGAGTTTACAATATGGGCGGAATTCGACCCCAGCGGCATCTGGGGACTGGCGAAGGTAAAGCGCCCGCTTCGCGTCTTACACGTGGAAGCGCGTGTTACGACCATCGAGTCTGAGCGCAGGCTGGCGGAGTTGCGAAAAAAATTGGCGGAGCGGGATCCGGTTCACAATCTGCTGAAGAGCGCGGGAGTGCGCTTCGAAGAAACATGGAAACGTGTATCGCCCACGACTTCGGGAACCAGTTCTCGCAAGAAATAACGGTTTGCAACATTAACAGTTCAGGATAAGGAGAGGAGTAGTGAGCATGTTTACCGACAAGATTGAAGCGAAAGATTTCGCCAAGATGCCTCAAGAGTACAAGGACCTGTTCGTCAAGGTCATGACCATCCAGGCGGACAGCGAATTGGGAGGGCCGCACCTTTACGTGGAGAAGTGGGTGCTGGCCGCGCCGACGGCCGAAGACCAGATGATGCTGGCCAAGACCGCCGCCGAGGAGATTGACCATCATCGCAAATTCGTCAAGATTCTCTCGGAGCTGAACGTGGACGTGTCGCATCAGATCCGCAACCGCTCGAAGGACCGCATCCTGGAGATCTTCCGCGAGCCGCTGGAAACCTGGGCGGACATGGGCTGCTTCGGCACGTTCATTGACCGTGTCGGGGGCTATCACCTGGAAGACTTCGGCGAGTGCAGCTATGTGCCGGTGGCGCGCATCATCCCGCAGATCCTGAAAGAAGAAAAGCAGCACATTGCTCACGGCATCCAGATTCTCACCAAGCTCTGCCAGACGCCGGAGGGCAAGGCGTCGGTGCAGAAGTCGCTCGACCACATGTACCCGCGCTGCCTGGACATGTTCGGCGTCACCGGTTCAAAACGCAGCGAAGAGTACCTCAAGTGGGGCATCAAGAAGCGCACCAACGAGCAGGCCCGGAAACAGTACATGGCCGAAGCGCGTCAGCTCATCGAACAGTTTGGATTGAAGGAGCCCGATCCGCTGAAGGACCGGCGTTTCCTGTAAGGACAACAGGCATGACCAAGAGCGCGCGAGCCCCGAGCTCGCGGGCAGGGACTTGGAAACTCAGCGAGGCAGCACGGGCGGGAACCCTGCTGCCCGCCACTCCCAGCCGCCGCTCGCATGTTTCCATCCCCGAGGGCGCTCCGCGTTTGGAGCAGATTCGCCGCGTCGGATGCCAGCTCCTGTACCAGTACGGCTACTCCGGCATGACCATGCGGCAGATCGCCGCGCACCTCAAGATCAAAGCAGCCAGCCTCTATTACCACTTCCCCAGCAAGCAGGATATTCTGTTCGACTTGATGTATGACACGGCCTCGGCGCTGATGGAGGGCCTGCTGTGCATCGTTGACCCTGACGGTGTGTTCGACCAGGACCCGCGCGCCCAGCTCGATGCGGCGATTCGCTGGCATGTTCTGTATCACACCCAGAAGCATGAGGAAGCCTTTGTCAGCCACAGCGAGCTGCGCTCGCTCACCCCGGAAAACCTCCGCCAAATTCTGAGAGTGCGCCAGGACTACGACACGGTCTTTACCAACATCTTGCTGCGCTGCCAGGAGTCAGGCGTGCTGCCCAAGCGCGACACCAGCGTATTTCGCAACGCCATTCTGACGATGTGTACCGCCACCGCCGGCTGGTTCAATCCAGAAGGCAAGCTCACCGCCGAGCAGGTCGCCGACGAGATTCGCGACTTTGCCTGGCACGGCCTGCTGCAACAACCACCATCGCCGCCCACCAAGTAATCCCGGACGCACTGCTTGACAAGATGTTGTCATATATGACAACATGCCCAATGTGAACAGGAACGAAGTGCAGCGAGGAAGCGGCAATATCTTCCGCGATCTGGGACATGAGAACGCGGACATCGAACAATTCAAGGCTATCCTGGCCGCGCAAATCATCAAGCTGCTTGACCAGAAAAGTCTCAGTGTCCGCAAAGCGCATGCCCGCACCGGAATTGCCGCCGCCGATTTTTCGCGCATCCGCAATGCCAACCTCGGGCGGTTCACAGTGGACCGCCTCATGTCCGTCATGAACCGGCTCGGTGCGCGGTTGGAAGTGAAACTCAAAGTGCGTCGCACCGAAAACGCTGCCCGCGCCGCCTAAAGGCCCGGCCCGGTCTCGCCGCGTGTAACGGGCATCATCCAGGAACGAGAGGAGTCGTCAGGGCACGGTTTTACAGGCTGCTGAAAAAATCCCCGATGATGTCATTCCGAAGTCCGGCGCTTTTTGGCGGGCTGAGGAATCTGCTTTGTTTTCAGCAGCGGGTGACAAAAGCAGATTCCTCGCGCCGCTCGGAATGACAGCCAATAGTAGTTTTTCAGCAGCCTGTGAAACCATGCCCTCACGTCAAACTGAAACACTACCTTTTGACGTTTGATATTGGCGCGTGGCCATTTCCTGTGATAAGATGTGTAGTTTCTGGAAGGACCAGCATACATTCAGGGCGGTTCTCAGGGGGACCAGGGCAGGTACGGTCTCCGAACCATCTTCTAAATTGAACGAGGAGCCAGCGAATGGGTAAAGTTGACTACACGACTGACAACGGATTGGGCATCATCGAGTTGAATGACCCGCCGGCGCACGCTTATGGCCATGAGATGATGCGCGATCTGGACAACGCCATTCTGGAAGCGCGCATGGACGAATCCGTCCACGTCATCATCCTGCGCGGCAAGGGCGAGAAGTTTTTCTGCGGCGGCGCGGACATCCGCATGTTGAATGAGAAGTCGCCGACTTACTTCTACTACTTTACGCTGCATGCCAATGAGACTGCGCGGCGCCTGGAGATGACTCCGAAGCTGGTGATCGCCGCCATTAACGGCCACTGCATGGGCGGAGGCTTGGAGATCGCGCTCGCCTGCGACATCCGCATCGCCAAGCGGGATGCAGGCCGCCTGGGGCTGCCTGAAATCAACTTGGGCGTGGAGCCTGGCGTCGGCGGTACGCAGCGCCTGCCCCGCGTAATTGGATATCCCCGGGCGATTGAATTGATGGTCACGGGCCGCGCGCTGGCCTTTGAAGAAGCGCTCGACATGGGCATCATCCACAACATCTACGAGCCGGCGACGTTCTGGGAAGAGACGCTGCAATACGCCCGCCAGTTCTGCCCGCCGAACAAGGCCTCGATGGCCGTCGGCCGGATCAAGCTGGCGGCCCGTCTGGCGCTGGAGACCGGGATCCACGAAGGAATCGTGATCGAGCACGAAACGTTGCAGCAGTTATACGTCAGCAAGGACGCCCGCGAAGGCATCAGTGCCTTCCTGCAAAAGCGGCAAGCCAAATACGAAGGCAAGTGATAGTGAATCAGAGCCCCGACCCACGGCAAGCCGGGGCAGGCCGTGAGGGAAGGGTCAAGAAGCAGGTCCCTCGTCCCGGTCCCCAGAGGGGAAGCCCCAAGGCCGGGACTGGGGATGACATCATTTCCTCGATGGTGCTCGATTGGGGATTTGTTTAAGATTTAGAGTTTAGGATTTGGAATTTTGATTATCCACAGGGGGGAATCATGGCAACAGCCACAACGGCGGCAACAACATTGAATTTGAAGAATTGCATCAACGGAGAATGCGTGGAAGCGATGAGCGGCGCGCGCGCGGAAGTGCGCAACCCGGCGACCGGCGAATTAGTCGGCACAGTGCCGAAGTGCGGCGCGGAGGATGCCCGCAAAGCGATTGACGCGGCCGATGCCGCTTTCGAAAGCTGGTCGGAATCGAGCGTACAGGACCGCGCACGGCTGCTCACGAAAGCCCATGAAATTGTCCATCATCATGTTCCGGAACTTGCCCAATTGCTCTGCGCCGAACAGGGCAAGCCGGTCAGCGAGGCGACAACGGAAATCGAACATTTCCTTCATGGAATCGAGTTTTATGCCGGCCTGGCCACCAAGGTGCGCGGCGCGCATGTGCCGCTGCCGGACTTTCCGAACAAGGGTGCCTTCGGCCTGGTGATGCGGCGGCCCGTCGGCGTCTGCGTCGGCATCGTGCCGTGGAATTTTCCGATCACGTTGATGGGAACCAAGGTCGGCCCTGCGCTTGCCGCCGGCAACCCCATCGTGATCAAGCCCGCAAGTTCAACGCCGATGACTGCCATCCGCGTCATCGAGCTGATGCTTGAAGCCGGTTTTCCGAAGGGCGTATTGCAGATCGTAACCGGCGCAGGCTCGACCTGCGGCGAAGAACTGATCACCAACGCCAAAGTCCGCCGCGTGGCCTTCACCGGAGCATCCAACACCGGACAGCACATCATGGAAATGGCCGGGCGCGACTTCAAGCGCGTGACCCTGGAGCTTGGCGGCTCGGACCCGATGATCGTCTGCGACGATGCCGACCTGGGCCGCGCAGCGTCGATGGCCATGGTCGGACGCTTCTTCAACTGCGGCCAGCAGTGCCTGGGCGTGAAGCGGCTCTATGTCTTCGAATCGGTGGCGGATCAGTTCATCGAGCAGATTGTCGGCAAGGCGAAGAAGCTCAAGGTCGGCTTGGGCACGGAGAAGGACACCCGCTGCGGCCCGCTGCACACGGACGCTCAGAGGAAGGAAGTTCAGGACCAGGTCGAGGATGCCATCAAGCGTGGCGCTAAGGTGCTCGTTGGCGGCAAGCAGGTTCCGGGGTTCAAGACCACGAATTTCTACGAGCCGACGCTGCTCGTCGATGCTCCGCACGACTCGCGTGTCGTGCAGGAAGAGGTCTTTGGTCCGGCGCTCCCGATCTTCCGCGTGAAGGATTTGGACGAGGCCATCCGGCTCGCGAACAGCTCGATCTACGGCCTCGGCTCTTCGATCTGGACCAAGGATCTGGCGAGAGCCAGCAAGGCTGCCAACAAGATTCAGGCTGGCGTTACCTGGATCAACTCGCTGCACTATGGCTACGACGAATTGCCGTTCGGCGGCGTGAAGATGAGCGGTATCGGACGCGAGCACGGGCCCGAAGCGCTCGATTATTATTTTGAGCCCAAGGGCGTCGTCTACGCAGGGCTTGCCTAGAGCTGGATGATTTTTCCCGGGCACGGCAGAGGTCGTGCGTTGCTCACTTTCCGCTGCGCTGTCATTCCGAGCGAAGCGACCGTTCGACTGCCGCTCACGCTTCGACTTTCGCTCAGCGCCCTGAACGGAGTCGAATGGGCGGCCCTGAGCGTGAGCCGAAGAGGGAATCTGTTTTATCGCCACTGGCCAATTGTTTTTGAGTTTGAATCATTTTGCGAGGTAATGAGATGGCAAAGCTATTTATCGCCGGACAGGAAATGGAATCGGCAAGCGGCGAAGTCACCAAGGTGATGAACCCTTCGCTGGGAAGTGTTGTGGATACGGTTTCGAAAGGCAATCGGGACGACGTGCGCAAGGCCGTGGACGCGGCTGAGATCGCAATCAAGAAGTGGTCAAAAGTGGCCCCGGCGCAGCGCGGTGAAGTGCTGTACAAGGGAGCGCAGGCGATCTCGGCTCATATCGACGAACTGTCTCGCAGCCTGACCAAGGAGCAGGGCAAGCCGATCAAGGAAGCGCGCATGGAGATTCGGCGATTCCAGCACACGATGGAATATTACGCCGGGCTCGGCAAGAATCTCCGCAGCATCCAGATACCCATTGCTGATGGCCGCTTCGGCATGGTGTTGCGTCTGCCGATGGGCGTCTGCGGCGCAATTATTCCGTGGAACTTCCCGATTTCGCTGATGGGCAACAAGCTTGCACCAGGCTTGCTTGCAGGCAATTCGTTCGTCGTGAAGCCTGCGAGCACCACGCCGCTGACAGCCATCCGAGTCTGCCAGTTGCTTTCCGAAGCCGGGCTGCCCGAGGGCACGCTCAACGTCGTCGCCGGGCCGGGTTCGAGTGTCGGCCAGGAGCTATTGGAGAATCCCAAGATCGCCAAGATCGGATTCACCGGAGCGACCGACACCGGCAAGAACGTCATGCGGACAGCGGCCGACACGCTAAAACACGTAACGCTGGAGCTCGGCGGATCAGACCCGATGATCATCTGCGACGATGCCGACTTGGGCGAAGCCATCAGCTCCGCATCGGTCGGGCGGTTTTTCAATTGCGGTCAGGCGTGCCTGGCAGTGAAACGGCTGTATGTGTTCGATTCCGTCTACGACAAAGTCGTCAGCGGCTTGGTCGATAAAGTGAAGAAGTTGACCA
>Ga0326597_10014566_pt1 | contig 10306 bp, 12 predicted proteins | sample RVTome_12_FD_203789 | JGI IMG/M metagenome (GOLD analysis project Ga0326597, IMG submission 203789) | Soil microbial communities from uranium-contaminated site in the Upper Colorado River Basin, Wyoming, United States - RVT100D185 | ecosystem: Environmental > Terrestrial > Soil > Contaminated >...
TACCTCGCGCTGATGAAGCCGCGCGTGATGTCGCTCGTGGTGTTCACGGCGTTCGTGGGCTACGCGGTGGCGCCGGTGCAGGTGCATCCGGTCCTCGGCTTCACCGCGCTGTTGTGCATCGCCATCGGCGCCGGCGCATCCGGTGCGCTCAACATGTGGTACGACGCCGACATTGACGCACGCATGCAGCGCACCGCCGGCCGGCCGATCCCGATGGGCCGCGTTGCGCCGGGCGAGGCGCTGGCGTTCGGATCGACGCTTGCCGCCTTCTCGGTGGTGCTGCTCGGCCTGCTGGTGAACGTGATCGCCGCCGCGCTGCTCGCGTTCACAATCCTGTTCTACGTCCTGGTCTACACGATGTGGCTGAAGCGGTCGACGCCGCAGAACATCGTGATCGGGGGCGCGGCCGGGGCGTTTCCGCCGATGATCGGCTGGGCGGCGGCGACGGGGAGCCTCGGGATCGAGCCGGTCCTGCTGTTCCTGATCATCTTCTTCTGGACGCCGCCGCACTTTTGGGCGCTGGCGCTGTATCGGGCGGCCGACTATCAGCGTGCCGGGGTGCCGATGTTGCCGGTGGTCTCCGGCGAACGCGAGACACGCCGCCAGATTCTGCTCTACACCCTGATCCTGGCGCCGCTCGGGGTGGCGCCGTGGCTCATGGGCTACGCCGGCTTGAGCTACGGCCTGGTCGCGCTCGTCACCGGCGCCGCGATGATCGTGCTGGCGCTGCAGGTGTTCGCCGAGCGGCCGGATACCGGCGACCGGGCGAGCCGGAGGCTGTTTGCCGTCTCGATCCTGTATCTGTTCCTGCTGTTTGCCGCGCTCCTGGTGGATCGGTTGGCGGTGGGTTGATGGGTTTCTCTCGGGTATGAGCGCAGTGAGCGACGGTCATGATCAGCCGCCCGGCATCGTCCTCTCCGAGGAGCAGAAGCGGCGTCGGCGCGCGCGCTCGATCGCGATCGCGCTGGCGCTGGCGGCGCTGGTGGTGCTGGTCTATGTGGTTACCATCGTCAAACTCGGCCCCGGCGTGCTGAACCGGCCCCTGTGAGTCATGAACGAACGCGCGACCATAGCTTCCCCTGCTTCCCCGCTGCCGCGGCGTGCGCAGCCGATGCCCCCACCCCTACCCTCCCCCGCACGCGGGGGAGGGATGAAGGGTGGGGGGCGGGCGCGGCGCGATGCCATGGTCGCGTTCGCCTGCGGCGTGTTCGTCGCCGTCATGGTCGGCGCCGCCTATGCGGCGGTTCCGCTCTACAACTGGTTCTGCCGCACCACCGGTTTCGGTGGGACCACGCAGGTCGCGAGCGCCGCGCCGGGCCAGGTGCTCGGCCGCACCGTGACGGTGCGCTTCGACGGCAACGTCGCCGGCGGGTTGCCGTGGCGGTTCGTGCCGGAACAGCCGTCGATCACCGTGCGCATCGGCGAGCCGAATACGGTGTACTACAAGGTCACCAATGAGTCGGCGCGCGCGACCGTCGGCCTGGCGAGCTACAACGTCACGCCGCCGACTGTGGGAGCGTATTTCTCCAAGCTCAACTGCTTCTGCTTCACCGAGCAGCGGATGCGGCCGGGCGAGACGCGCGAGATGGCGGTCGTCTTCTATGTCGAGCCGGCGCTCGCCAAGGATGCCGACCAGGACATGCTGAACACGATTACGCTGTCGTACACCTTCTTTCCGGTGCGCGAGCCGGCCAAGCCGGTTGCCGGCACGGGCGAGAGCAAGGGACGCAGCTGATCAGGGCTGGGCAAGGGCGCGCGGGAATCGCGCCTCGCATGAATGGAGAGAATGGCGATGGCCGAGGCGCATACCAAGCCGCACCACGACTACCACTTGGTCGACCCAAGCCCGTGGCCGATCGTGGGCGCCGTTGCCGTGTTCATCACCGCCGTCGGGGCGATCACCTGGATGCACCAGTCGTTCGCGGCGGCGCCGCTGGTGTTCGCCGTCGGCTTCATCGGCATCGTCTACACCATGGTCGGCTGGTGGCGCGACGTCACCCGCGAGGCGCAGTACGACGGCTATCACACCCGCGTCGTGCAGATTTCGCACCGCTACGGGATGATCCTGTTCATCGCCTCCGAGGTGATGTTCTTCGTCGCCTGGTTCTGGGCCTACTTCAACACCGCGTTGTTCCCGGGGGACCCGCAGGATGTGGCGCGCTTGGCGGCGACCGGCGGCGTCTGGCCGCCGAAGGGCATCGAAACCTTCAATCCGTGGCATCTGCCGCTGCTCAACACGCTGATCCTGCTGACCTCCGGCACCACCGTCACCTGGGCGCATCACGCGCTGCTTGAGAACGACCGCGAGGGACTCAAGTGGGGCCTGATCTGCACCATCGTGCTCGGTGCGCTGTTCACCAGCGTGCAGGCCTATGAGTACAGCCATGCCGCCTTCGGCTTCGCGGGCCACATCTACGGCTCGACCTTCTTCATGGCGACCGGCTTCCACGGCTTCCACGTCATCATCGGTACCTGCTTCCTGACGGTGTGCCTGTTCCGGGCGCTGGCCGGCCACTTCAACCCGACGCAGCATCTCGGCTTCGAGTTCGCGGCCTGGTACTGGCATTTCGTCGACGTGGTGTGGCTGTTCCTGTTCGCCTGCATCTACGTCTACGGCGCCGGCGCGGCGGGCGCCGGGCATTGAGGGCTTTGGCGCTATACCTCTCCGCTGTCATCATCCGCGCATGCGGATGATCCAGTAATCCGAAGCGGCCATGGCAGACCGTGAGCGCACGGCGTACTGGATGCCCCGCATGCGCGGGGCATGACACCCGTGTTTGTAGCAGGGACGCCATGTCCGACCAACATCACTTCGCTCCGCTGTCCCCCTTCGCCACCGGCCTTGCCGGCCGCTGTCCGCGTTGCGGCAAGGGGGCGTTGTTCCAGGGATTTCTAACCCTCAAACCGCGCTGCGAATCCTGCGGGCTCGACTACAGCTTCATCGATGCCGGCGATGGCCCGGCGATCTTCGTCATTCTGTTCGCCGGCTTTGTCGTGGTCGGCAGTGCGCTGGCGGTTGAGGTTCTCTACCAGCCGCCGTACTGGCTGCACGCGCTCCTGTGGATCCCGCTGGTGCTCTTGGTGACGCTCGGTCCCTTGCGCGCCACCAAGGGCCTGCTGATCGCGCTGCAATTCCACCACAAGGCGGCCGAGGGCCGGCTCGACCGGCCCGGACGGACGTGACCGGGAGCGGCATGCGCTTTTCCATCCGCGCGGCCGCGGTGCCGGGTGCGATGGCGCTGATCGGCGTTGCCGTCCTGATCGGGCTCGGCACCTGGCAGATCGAGCGCAAGGCCTGGAAAGAATCCCTGATCGCGGCGCTGACCGAACGGCTGGCGCAGCCGCCGGTGGCGCTGCCGCCGCCCGCTGCCTGGGACCGGCTTGCGCCCGGGCAGGACGAATTCCGCCGGGTCGCCTTTACCGCCGTTTTCCTGCATGACCGGGAAATCCGGCTGTACAGCGCGGGCGCGGCGCTGCGCCCCGACGTCACCGGTGCCGGCTATTGGGTGTTCACCCCGGCGCGGCTCGCCGACGGGCGGCTGGTCATGGTCGACCGCGGCTTCGTGCCGGAGGGCCGGCAGGACCCGACATCGCGCCTCGACGGCCAAGTTTCGGGGGACATCCGCATCGTCGGGGTGCTGCGCTGGCCGGAACAGCCCGGCTGGTTCACCCCGGAGCCGGATCCGGCCCGCAATCTCTGGTTCCGGCGCGATCCGGCCGGCATGGCGCAGGCTCAGGGTCTTGGCCCGGTTGCGCCATTTTATGTAACCCAGGAGGCGCCGGTCCCCCCGGGCGGCCTGCCGAAACCGGGCCCGTTGACCGTCAATCTGCGCAACGCCCACCTGCAATATGCGCTGACTTGGTACGGCCTTGCGGCGGTCCTGATCGTCGTGTTCATGTCGTGGGTCGTCGTGCAGCATCGCGGCCGGGACGGCCAGTGAGGAATTGCCTTTGCGCTACATCTCGACCCGAGGCGAGGCCCCGCCGCTCGACTTCGTCGAGGTGATGCTGGCTGGCCTCGCGCGCGACGGCGGCCTCTATGTCCCGGAGTCCTGGCCGCAACTGGACGCGCCGGCGATTGCCGGTTTCGCCGGCCGCCCCTATGCGGAAGTCGCCGCCGACATCATCGGCCGCTTCGTCGGCGGGAGCATTGCCGATCACGACCTCGCCCGTATGGCGCAGGAGGCCTATGGCGGCTTCCGTCACCCGGCGACCGTGCCGCTCACCCAACTCGGCACCGCCACCTTCCTGCTCGAATTGTTCCATGGCCCGACGCTCGCCTTCAAGGATCTGGCGATGCAGCTCATCGCCCGGCTGATCGACCATGTCCTGGCGCAGCGCGGCGAGCGCATTACCCTTGTCGTTGCCACCTCGGGCGACACCGGCGGCGCGGCGGTGGAGGCCTTCCGCGGCCGCGCTCAGGTCGACCTGATGGTGCTGTTTCCGGACGGGCGCATTTCCGACGTGCAGCGGCGGATGATGACCACGGCGACCGACGACAACGTGCATGCGCTGGCGGTCGACGGCACTTTCGACGACTGCCAGGCGATCGTGAAGAACATGTTCAACCATCACGCCTTCCGCGACCGCGTGCGGCTCTCGGGCGTCAACTCCATCAACTGGGCGCGGGTCGTCGCCCAGGTGGTCTACTACGTCACCTCGGCGGTGGCGCTCGGCGCGCCGCACCGCAAGGTCGCCTTCACGGTGCCGACCGGCAATTTCGGCGACGTCTATGCCGGCTATGTGGCGCAGTGCATGGGGCTGCCGGTCGACCGGCTGATGATCGCCACCAACGTCAACGACATCCTGGCGCGCACGCTGGCGACCGGCGTCTACGAGGTGCGCGAGGTGGTGGCGACCTCCTCGCCGTCGATGGACATCCAGGTGGCGTCGAATTTCGAACGGCTGCTGTTCGACGCCGGCGCCCGCGACGCCAAGGCGGTGCGGGCGGCGATGGGCTCGCTGGCGCAGTCGCGGCGCTTTGCGCTTTCGGCGCGGGCGCTGGCGGAAATCCGTGCCTGCTTCTCCGCCGATCGCGCCGACGAGGCGGAGACCGCGGCGACCATTCGCACGACTTTGCGCGAGACCGGCAGGCTGGTCGATCCGCACACGGCGGTAGCGCTGGCGGTGGCGGAGAAAGACGTCCACGATCCATCGTTGCCGATGATCGTGCTCGCCACCGCGCATCCGGCCAAATTCCCGGATGCGGTCGAGGCCGCCTGCGGCATGCGGCCCGCGCTACCCGATTGGCTCGCCGATCTCGGCGAGCGGCCGGAGCGGGTCACCCAGCTGCCCGCTGATCAGGCGATCGTGGAAAAAGCGATACTTGCGGCTTCGCGCGCCGCTAATAGAGGAGCGGCCGCATGAGTGTCGAGGTCACGCGTCTATCCACCGGTCTCACCGTCGTCACCGACGCGATGCCGCATCTGGAAACGGCGTCGCTCGGCGTCTGGGTCGGGGCCGGCAGCCGCGACGAGGAGCCGGACGAGCACGGCATCTCGCATCTGCTCGAGCACATGGCGTTCAAGGGAACCACGCGCCGTTCGGCGCGCCAGATCGCGGAGGAGATCGAGGCCGTCGGCGGCGACATCAACGCGGCGACCAGCGTCGAGACCACGGCCTACTATGCCCGGGTCTTGCGCAACGACCTGCCGCTGGCGCTTGACGTGCTGTCCGACATTCTCGCCGACCCGACCTTCGATCCGGTGGAGCTGGCGCGCGAGCAGAACGTGATCATTCAGGAGATCGGCGCCTGCGAGGATACGCCGGACGATCTGGTGTTCGAGTATTTGCAGCAGACCGCGTTCCCCGGACAGGCGGTCGGCCGCTCGATCCTCGGCACGCCGGCGACGGTGCGCGCGTTCAATCCCAAGACACTGCGCGGCTATCTCGGCCGCAACTACCGCGGCCCCGACATGGTGGTGGCCGCCGCCGGCGCCGTCGACCACGCGGTCGTGGTGGCGGAAGCGGAGCGCCGATTCGCCGGCTTCAACGGGCCGGCGGCGCCGGTGCCGCAGCCGGCGCGCTTCGGCGGCGGCGCGCGCATCGAGAGCCGCGAGCTCGAACAGGTGCACATCGCGCTGGCGCTGCAAGGCGTTCCGCAGCGCGATCCGGCGCTACACAGTCTCCAGGTGTTCACCAACGTGCTCGGCGGCGGCATGTCCTCGCGCCTGTTCCAGGAGGTGCGCGAGGAGCGCGGCCTGTGCTACGCGATCTACAGCTTTCATGTGCCGTACTTCGACACCGGCATGTTCGGCCTCTATGCCGGCACCGATGCGGCCGATGTTTCCGATTTGATGCAGGTCGTGGTCGAGCAGATCGCCGGCACGGCGGAGACCTTGTCGGAGGCCGAGGTCGCCCGCGCCAAGGCGCAGATGAAAACCGGGTTGCTGATGGCGCTGGAGAGCTCCGGCGCGCGCATCGAGCAGCTGGCGCGGCAGATGCTGGCCTATGGGCGGCCGATCCCGCTCGCCGAGATCGTCGGCAAGATCGATGCGGTTACGGTGGAGAGCGCCCGTGCCGCCGGACGCGACCTGATGCGCCGCGGCCGCCCGGCCCTGGCCGCGCTCGGACCCGGCAATGGGCTTGAAAGCGCGGCAACGATCGCCGAAAGTCTCGCCCGCCAGGCTGCGTGACGGTCGAACACGGTCCGAGACTTGCAGCCCGGCAGGGCAGCCATGGCGTTCTTTCGTACCGTCAATTTTTCCGAGCCGGTGCCGACGATCGGCGGCGACGGCGTGCTGTTGCGCGCGCCGCAGCCCGCCGACTACCCGGAATGGGCCGCGCTGCGCGAGGCGAGCCGCGCCTTCCTGGTGCCCTGGGAGCCGACCTGGCCGACCGACGATCTGACCCGCGGCGCGTTTCGGCGGCGGCTGCGCCGCTATTCCGAGGACCAGCGGGCCGATCTCGCCTATCCGTTCTTCCTGTTCCGGCAAAACGACCTTGCGCTGGTCGGCGGCCTTACCCTCGGTAACATCCGCCGCGGCGTCGCCCAGGCCGGAAGCCTCGGCTATTGGATGGGGACGGGCTATGCGCGGCAGGGTCTGATGACCGCCGCGGTGCGGGCGCTAGCGGGCTTCGCCTTCGGCACCCTGCGGCTGCACCGCATCGAGGCCGCCTGCATTCCGGCGAATGTTCCCTCGATCAGGCTGCTGGAGAAGACCGGCTTCTCGCGCGAGGGCTACGCGCGCGAATATCTATGCATCAACGGCGTCTGGCAAGACCATCTGCTGTTTGCCCGGCTGAAGGACGACCCGGTCCGCTGACCCGCGGCCCTGGGACGGCCCCGCTTTGGCTGATATAATACCGCTGGCGACGATTACTGACTCGTCATGCGCGGGCTTGACCCGCGCATCCATCGGAAAAAGCAGAGTCGATTCAGCGTGATGGATTGCCGGGTCAAGCCCGGCAATGACCGAGGGATGGTCGGTTTCAGCCGCCGCCGGTATAACTCCGGCCTCTGACACATAGGGTCGGGTTGTTGTGATGCGTAGCGTTGCCGGAATGATTGTGCTCTCGCTTGTTGCCGCCGGCTGTTCGACCGGCAGCCTGTTCGATTCGTCAAGCCCGGCCCCGGGCGCTGCAAGCACGCCGGATCTGGGCGACCGGATCACCAATTTCTTCATGTCCGGCGGGTCGAGCCGGCCGCAGCAGCAGGCCGGCGAACCGCCGCCGCCCGAGGAGATCGACTGCCCATCGGTCGCCGTGCGCGATGGCGCCTCCACGCTCACCGTGCGTGCACCGGGCGATCCGACGGCGCTCACCCTGCGCTACCAGGGAACCATCGGCCGCACCGCGCGCGAATGCCGGGTCGTGGCCAAGACGCTGCAGATGAAGGTCGGCGTCGAGGGACGCATCATTCTCGGGCCGGCGGGCGGGCCGGGCAAGCTGGAGGTGCCGCTCCGCTTCGCCGTGGTGCGCGAAGGGACGCAGCCGCTGACGGTCCTGACCAAGACCTATCGCGTCCCGGTGACGATCGAACCGGGGGCCTCCAATGTGCCGTTCGTGCAGATCGACGAAGCGTTGACGGTGCCGATGCCGTCCACCGAGGACCTCGAAGCCTATGTGGTCTATGTCGGCTACGATCCGGAGGCGCTGAAGAAGCCTGAGCCGCGCCGGCGCCGGCCGGCGCCAAAACAAAAGCAGAAGCGGTGACGGCCGGGGGGCGATAGCCTTGGGAATTACCAGCCGCGGATCGCGACCACGGTGCCCTTGAGCATGCGCATGTCGGCGATCACGGTGCGGGCGCCGGCGGCGAGCAGCATGGGCCCAAGCTCGGGGCCGGCATGAGTGCCGCCGACGAAACCGATCGAGGTCATTCCGGCGGCGGTCGCGGCCGCGACGCCGGCCGGCGAATCCTCCACCACGATGCAGTCGGAGGGCGCGACGCCGGTGCGCTCCGCGGCGCGCAGGAACAGGTCCGGCGCCGGCTTCCCGCGCGTCACGTCGCTGGCTGAAAACAGCCGCGGCTCGAAGAAGCGAAGGAGCCCGGTGGTCTCCAGGCTGATGCGGATGCGGTCGAGCGAGGAGGAGGAGGCGACGCATTTCGGCCCGCGCAGCCAGGTCAGCGCATGGGCGGCATGCGGCGTCGGGCGCAGCTCGGCACGAAATCGCCGCAGCGTCGCGGCGGCGACGACGGCGGAAAAATTCGCCGGCAGCTTGCGGCCGGTCGCCTTCTCGACGGCGGCGAACATGTCGGCCGGCCGCCGCCCCGCGAAGAAGCGGGCGACAAGGTCGGGCGTCATCGGAAATCCGGCGCGCGCGAATTCTTCAGCGGCGACCGCGTTGGCGATCGGTTCCCCGTCCACGAGCACGCCATTGCAGTCGAAAATGATCACAACATCTCCCGCGCGCGGAATCGACTTGCGCCGGCCCGGCTGCTCCACTCGACGATGTACTGATCAGCGACGCACTGAGACAAATCACTTGCGGCAGCATAGGGATGCAGGCGCTCGACCGGAAGGGGTCATTCACGAATTCTGACTCTTTGTACACAGAATCGCGAAAACCGAGCCGGTTCGGCGCCGCCGCGGCGCCCGCTCAGTTGAGGTTTTTCTTGACGTCTTCAATGCCTTGCGCGAGCAGGTCGGCGGCGATCTTGCCTTTCACGGTCTGCGTCAGAATGCGCTCGGCGGCTGCCGTCGCAGCCTCCGCAGCGGCAGCGCGCACATCGGCGAGCGCCTGCGCCTCGGCCTGCGCGATCTTGGCCTCCGCCATCTTGCGGCGGCGGGCGACGAAGTCGTCCATCTTGCTGCGCGCTTCCACGGCGGCCCGCTCCGCTTCCGCTCGCGCCGTGGCGATGATCTGTTCCGCCTCGCGCTCGGCGTCCTGCTGCCGGCGCTGGTACTCCGCCAGCAGCGCCGCGGCCTCCTCCTTGAGGCGGCGCGCCTCGTCGAGTTCCGCCTTGATGCGCGCCTGACGTTCGTCCAGCGCCTTCGCAAGCGTCCGATGCACGCCGAGATAGCCGAACACCGCCAGCAGGATGAGGAACGACGCGGCGACCCAGAATTCGGCTTCGAGCAACATCGGCTTGTTACCCTTTCAGCACGTCGGCGACCGCGGCCTCGGCGGCGGCGGCGGTCGGTGCGCGGCCGATCATCCGCTCGACGATGGCGCTCGCCGCCTCGGCGGCGATCCCGCGCACATTCCCCATCGCCGCCGTCTTGCTGGCGGCGATGGATTTCTCCGCCTCGCCAAGCTGGGCGTTGAGCGAGGCCTCCAGCGCCTTGCGGGCAGCCTCGGCCTCGGCGTTCTGTTTTTCGCGCATCTGGTTCGCCAGCGTCTGCGCGCGATTGCGGGCGTCGGCCAGCGACTTCTCATACGCCGCGAGCGCCTCGTCCGAGTCCGCTTTCAGCCGCTGCGCCTCGGCGAGGTCGCCGGCGATGCGCTCGCGCCGCGCCTCCAGGATCGCGGCGACCCGCGGCAGCGCGACCCGCCCCGCCAGCAGGTAGAGCGCAACGAAGACGATCGCCAGCCACACCAGTTGCGAGGCGAAGGTTTCCGCGTTGAACGGCGGGAACGGCCCCTTGTGGGCGCCGCCCGGGGCCTCGGTGTGTGCTTTGGTCGCCATCGCTGGTCCGGCCTGGTGCGCTTGCGCCGCCCGCCTAGACCGCGAACAAGAGCAGCAGCGCGATCAGCAGCGAGAAGATGGCGAGCGCCTCGGTCACGGCGAAGCCGAAGATCAGGCGCGGGAATTGCCCGTCCGCCGCCGACGGATTGCGCACCGCCGCCGCCAGGTAGTGGGCGAAGATGTTGCCGACGCCGACGCCGGCGGCGCCCATGCCGATGCAGGCGATGCCGGCACCGA
>Ga0326597_10014567_pt1 | contig 10306 bp, 8 predicted proteins | sample RVTome_12_FD_203789 | JGI IMG/M metagenome (GOLD analysis project Ga0326597, IMG submission 203789) | Soil microbial communities from uranium-contaminated site in the Upper Colorado River Basin, Wyoming, United States - RVT100D185 | ecosystem: Environmental > Terrestrial > Soil > Contaminated >...
AAAGAACCCAGGAGTTCGACGCTATATTGTGTCGACATCTTCTGCCCTCCACCTTCGCCAAAGATATGTTCCTCGTGCCCGCATTGACTGCAGATGTGCGTGCTCATGTTTTCGATAATACCAAGTACCGGAACATCCACTTTTTCAAACATCTTGAGACCTTTCTTCGCATCCAGCAGGGCAATGTCCTGCGGCGTCGTCACAATGATCGCGCCACTGACTGGTATCTTCTGGCACAGCGTTAACTGGATATCCCCCGTCCCCGGCGGCAAATCAATCACCAGATAATCCAGATCGGTCCAGTTGGTATCCCGCAATAACTGTTCCAGCGCGGAGGTCACCATCGGGCCGCGCCAAATCATCGGCGTATCCTCTTCAATCAGATATCCAATTGACATGGATTGCAGGCGGTAACTGACATTGGGTTCAACGGTCTTGCCGTCTTTGGTGTCCGGTTTACTGTGGCAACCCAGCATCCGCGGTTGACTTGGCCCATAGATATCGGCGTCCAGGATACCGACATTGGCACCTTCCGCTTGCAGGGCCAGTGCGAGGTTGATCGCCGTGGTGGATTTGCCAACTCCACCCTTGCCTGAGGCAATCGCGATTGTATTTTTGATATTGGGTATTACATGAACACCTTTCTGGACCGAGTGTGACACGATATGGGTGCTGATAGTGACATTCACCTCTTTTATCCCGGCCTGTGATCGCAGTTTGTCTTTAATAATGTTGATCAATTCAGCATGATAACCCTGGGCCGGATAACCCAGCTCTATTGCGACCTCGATCTTTCCGTCATTTATATTGATTTGCTTTACGCAATGGGCAGATATAAGGTCCTGCCTGGTATAGGGATCCTTGTATTCTGACAGGATAGATTCGATCTGTTTGCGGGTTGGTTCAGACATACGGTTGTGTAATTCACTCTGAAAACAACAAGACGGGTATATTACCACAAGGCATACTGGAGTAGCCGGATATGTCTTAATTCGAACCACGTGTGCCGGTACAATGTGATCTTGGTTTCATGCCTCAGGACATGATAATTTATCACGTCTTTTGAGGAACTTGCGAAGAATGACTGAAAACCGCCGAAAAATACTCGTCACCAGCGCCCTGCCCTACGCCAACGGGCCGATTCATTTGGGCCATCTTGTTGAATACATACAGACCGATATCTGGGTACGGTTCCAGAGAATGTGCGGGCACGAAGTGCATTATGTATGCGCCGACGATACCCACGGCACGGCCATCATGCTGCGTGCCGAGAAAGAAGGGATCACACCCGAGCAACTTATTACTGGAGTGTTGGAGGAACACAAGCGCGACTTTGCGGATTTTCACATTAAGTTTGACAACTACTACACAACTCATTCTCCAGAGACCGGGGAATATGCCCGGTACATTTACAAAAAGCTCGATAAGGTAAAACTGATCGGCAAACGCGCAGTCGAGCAGTTCTTCGACCCTGTTAAAAATATTTTTCTGCCGGATCGTTTTATTAAAGGTGAGTGTCCAAAATGTGGGGCCAGGGATCAGTATGGCGATTCCTGCGAAGCATGCGGCGCGACCTACAATCCGACTGATCTCAAGAACCCGTACTCTGCGATATCAGGTGTGAAACCGATACGTAAATCCTCAGATCATTATTTCTTCAAGCTCTCTGCCAGGAAATGCCGGGAATTTCTGGAAAAATGGACGCAGGAAAATGAACACCTGCAACCGGAAACGAAAAACAAGATTCGCGAATGGTTTGATCAAGGATTGAACGATTGGGACATTTCACGCGATGCGCCCTACTTTGGTATTGAGATCCCCGGCGCGCCGGGTAAGTATTTTTACGTCTGGCTGGATGCGCCAATCGGCTACATGGCGAGTTTCAAAAACCTGTGCGCACGTAATGGTTTGAACTTCGACGACTACTGGAAGAAAGATTCGGACATCGAGCTTTACCATTTCATCGGCAAGGACATCCTTTATTTCCATGCCCTGTTCTGGCCAGCTATGCTGAAGTTTTCAGACTTTCGTACACCAACGAAAATCTTTGTGCATGGTTTTCTCACCGTAAACGGCGAGAAGATGTCAAAATCGCGCGGCACCTTCATCACTGCACGCAGTTATCTGGATCACATCAAGAACCCGGAATACTTGCGCTATTACTATGCCGTAAAGTTGAACGGCTCCACGGAAGATGTCGATCTCAATCTCGAAGATTTCGTTGCGCGTATAAACAGCGACTTGATCGGCAAGTACGTTAATATCGCAAGTCGGGCTGCCGGATTCATTTCCAAACGATTTAATGGGGAGCTGAGCTCTGATCCTTTCACCTACTGGTCGGAGTTGAAAATCAAAAATATTGTTCGCGCGTCGGATGTCGGACGCGTCGACGGCGGACACGGTGAAACTCTTCCGACTCACTCTATGAAGCCGCCTGTTATTTTGGAGAAATTTATCGGTCAAATGGGTCCGATTGCTGCCGAATATGAAAAGCGGGATTACGGAATCGCTATGAGACAGATCATGAAGTTGGCCGATGATGTAAACAGAGACGTCGACGACCGGAAACCATGGGAGCTCGCAAAAGATCCGACCAAGGCTGCTGAACTGCACTGGCTCTGCTCACTTTACATAGAACTCTTCAGAATACTTACTATCTATCTCAAGCCGATATTGCCATTGCTCGCTGAGAAAGTGGAAAAGTTCCTGAACCTGAATGAGCCACTGACACTGAAAAGTGTCGAACGTTCTCTGCCTCCTGGCCATAAGATACAAGAATTCCAACACCTCATGACGAGAATTGATGCCAAGGATATACAAGCACTGGTGGAAGCGAGCAAAGAGAACCTGCAACCGGTAAAGGACAGCCATTCACAGCAACGTCATGCAGAACATCAGCAACATTCGGATCAAAAAGCCATGAGCGAAGCCAACCATATCAGCATCGACGACTTCAGCAAAATTGACCTTCGTGTCGCGCGTATCACCAAGGCAGAACATGTCGATGGCGCGGATAAGTTATTAAAACTCACTCTGGATCTGGGAGGCGAAACGCGCAATGTCTTTGCCGGTATCAAGACGGCCTATACACCCGAACAACTGGAGGGACGGTTGACCGTGATGGTTGCCAACCTCGAACCACGCAAGATGAAATTCGGCGTGTCCGAAGGCATGGTGCTGGCCGCCTCCGGCGATCAACCAGGAATTTTCATACTCAGCCCGGATGATGGTGCTCAACCAGGAATGAAGATAAAGTAACAGTGGCAAGAAAAAATAAATCATGTCTGATTTTATTTTAATTATCTTCAGTGCTGCATTAGTCAATAATATTGTCGTTGAACAGATAATCGGCGCCGATCCGGCGCTGGCATTCATGCGTAAAATGGATGTTGCCACAGGGATGTCCTGTACCATGATTATCCTGTTGCCGCTGGTTACCGTCTGTGCCTATGCAATAGACACATTTTTGCTCATCCCGTTGGGTTTGCAATATTTAAATCTCCTGGTATTTGTATCCGTGATTTTACTGCTTGCCTGGAGTCTGAAATTGTGGGCACATCGAATCAATCAAAAACTTGCCGGGCGGATTATTATCTTTCTCCCATTGGCGGGTATCAATACCACCGTGCTGGGCACATTGTTATTAAACCAGCAACTGGCGCATGGAATGTTTACGTCACTGGCATTCGGTCTGGGTGCGGCCCTTGGCTTCTCTCTTATCCTGTTAATGCTGACCGCAATCAATGAACGCCTCGAAGTGGCGGATGTCCCGGCGCCCTTCCGTGGCATGTCAATCACACTGATCACGCTTGCATTAATCTCCATGGCGTTTCTGGGCTTCACCGGCCTCATCAATGTAAAATGAGTGGCGTCCTGATAATTTTATTACTGGCTGCCGGGATAGGTATCTTTATAGTCAACAACAAACACCCGGACACACGGGATCAGGAAAGACTGGTCGATATGATCGACTCGTTACTTCCGCAAACTCAGTGCGAGAAATGCGGTTATTCCGGTTGCCGGCCGTATGCCGAGGCCATAGTCCGCAACCAGGCAGACATCAATCAATGTCCTCCGGGTGGACAACATACCATCAGGCAACTTGCCTACCTGCTCGGGCGTGACATAAAACCTTTAAACCCCGCCTACGGCAAATCAGGGCCAAAGACGATCGCCTGGATTGATGAAGACATATGTATTGGTTGTATCAAATGCATCCACGCGTGTCCGGTGGATGCCATTGCCGGGGCGTTACAGCAAATGCATACCGTGATCGCAGAGCTGTGCACGGGCTGCGAATTGTGTATTGCCCCCTGTCCGGTTGATTGTATCAGTATGGTGCTGACCAACCGCGCCGGCCATCGTATTAAACTCAAACCGGAAACCCGGTCTGCACAGGTGTCGTCGTGAACAGGGAACTGCACAGCTTCCCCGGCGGGTTGCGCATTACCACACATAAAGAATTGTCCAATGATAAGATTTCGATAATCACGCCATTGCCTGATCGCATCATCCTCCCCTTGCAACAACACATCGGCACACCGGCAGAACCACTGGTAAAGATCGGCGATAAGGTACTCAAGGGACAGATCATCGCGCGCGCGACCGGTTACGTCAGTGTGCCTGTGCACGCTACCACCTCCGGCAGGATTATTGATATCGGTGATTATTCAGTGCCGGACTCACTCGGGCTCAAGGCGCCCTGTATCGTCATTGAACCTGATGGTGATGATATCTGGTTTGATATCAAGTCAACGGAAAATTTTGAATCTGTTGATCCGAAAGCTTTGCAGAATGTTATCCGGGAGGCAGGGATTGTCGGATTGGGCGGTGCGGGTTTTCCTGCGCATGTCAAATTGAAAGAAGGCACAGAGTCGGCGGTTGATACATTAATCATTAATGGTGTTGAGTGTGAACCCCACATCAGTTGTGATGATCGGCTCATCAGGGAAAAACCGGCTTATATCGTCGCTGGTACGCGCATGATCCGGCATGCAGTGCAGGCAAAACATTGTGTCATCGCGTTGGAGGAAGACATGCCGGAGGCGTTTGAGGCATTGGAAAGGCTGATCGATGATGATATTGAACTCATTAAATTACCCGTGAAATATCCGCAAGGCGGTGAACGGCAACTGATCAAGGCGCTCACCGGCAAAGAGGTGCCAAGCGGAGGATTGCCCATACATATTGGTATTGTGATGCATAATGTCGGCACCGCGGCGGCGGCCTATCGTGCCGTTACTCGCGGCGAACCCCTGATATCCCGTTATGTAACTGTGACCGGTGAACTGCCGGACCCGCGTAACCTGCAGGTCTTGATCGGCACGCCGGTCCGGCATTGTGCGGATCTATGCGGTTATCAGGAAAAAGAAGGTGAAGTCATCATCCTCGGTGGGCCAATGATGGGCATGCACGTGCAGAACATGCATATACCGATTATCAAGACGACCAACTGCGTGCTCGTCTCTTCCACATTTAACCGGAATCCGGAAATGCCATGTATCCGCTGCGGTGAATGTGTGGATGTGTGTCCGGCGGAATTATTGCCGCAGCAATTATACTGGCATGCCCGTTCCAGAAATTACGAACGTTTGCGTGAATACCATTTGTTCGATTGTATTGAATGCGGTTGTTGTGCCTATGTCTGTCCCAGCAATATCCGTCTTGTGCAATATTACCGGAAGGCAAAGAAAGAAATCGCACAGGAAGAACGGGCAAGGCGTGGTGCAGATCATGCCCTCCAGCGATTTATCGCGCGCAATGAACGGCTTGAGAGAGAAATGCAGGAACAGCACGATAAAAAAGACGGCATGTCTGACAATATTGAACAGGAAACAGACAAGCGGGCCTATATCCAGTCCGCAGTTGAAAGAACAAAGGCAAAGCGCGAGCAATTGAAAAAAACCGATTCCGGCACGGATGAATGAAGTAGTACAAATATCATCTCCCCATATCCACCTGACAGCATCAGTCAGCAAGGTGATGCGCCAGGTGGTCTATGCACTTATACCTGGTATTCTCCTGTCTGTCTGGATTTTCGGCTGGGGTACATTGATCCATTGTCTCCTCGCAGTGTTTTTTGCCCTCACCCTTGAGGCTATCATATTGCATCTAAGGAAAAGACCATTGCAGATGTTTCTCTACGATGGCAGTGCAGTAGTCACAGCTTTGTTATTTGCGCTGACAATTTCACCTTTTGCCCCGTGGTGGCTGAATCTGATTGGGATATGTTTTGCAATTGTCGTGGCAAAACACATGTACGGTGGTCTTGGATATAACATGTTTAATCCCGCAATGGCGGGTTATATCTTCGTGCTGATTTGCTTTCCTGCTGAACTAACGGTCTGGCCCCTGGCAAAAAGTATTTCTGATGTGCATGCAGGATTCGCGGATACATTCTCAATTATTTTTTCCGGACAATCATCGATCACAGGAATTGACGGACTTAGCGGTGCCACTGCACTGGATTATATGAAATCCCAATTGAGTGGCATGGCAATGGTCTCCGAAATACGCACCTCACCATTATTTGGTTCCCTGGGTGGCAAAGGCTCTGAATGGATTGCTTGCGCCTGGATTGCAGGCGGAGTCTGGCTGCTCCTGCAACGCATTATCAAATGGCAGATGCCTGTCATTTTTATTGCAACACTCTTTATTATCAGTCTTTTGTTTTACTGGTCTGACGCCAATATTTATTTGTCTCCCGTATTTAATTTATTCGCTGGCGGTACAATGCTGGCTGCATTTTTTATCGTTACCGATCCAGTTACAGCTTCTACAACCCCGAAGGGGCGTTTGATCTATGCATCAGGGATCGGCGTTATTACCTATGTGATAAGGACCTGGGGCGGTTATCCGGACGGGATTGCATTCGCGGTATTGATCATGAATGCCTCCGTACCACTGATTGATAACTGCACCCGCCCCAAGGCCTTTGGAGAAAAATGATCGTGGATAACAATAAACGATCTCAATTGATGAAAATCCTGATCCCTATATCAGTGGTGGCGGGTGTATGCGCACTGATCCTTTTAATTACCAATGAATTGACACAGTCACACATTGCCGATAATGCTCGAGAACAACAATTACGAATTATTAACACAGTTATGCCATTGCCCCATGATAATGCATTGTATGATGATACAATTGAAGTGGTTGATCCGCATTATCTGGGAAGTGAGAACAGTGTTTCAGTATTCAGGGCGCGTAATGCCGATCAACCCGTCGGGCTGGTGCTGATGCCGGTAACCGCCAAAGGTTATAGCGGTAATATCCTGCTAACCATTGGCATTGCCTATGATGGGACCTTGCTGGGAGTGCAGGTACTCAAACATCAGGAAACTGAAGGTCTGGGTGGCGAGGTTGATCAGAAAAAATCCGACTGGATAAAGGGATTTACTGATCGTTCACTTGCCAATACATCACTTGAGATATGGACTGTGAAAACCGACGGCGGTGCTTTTGATCAGCTGAGTGGCGCAACGATCACCTCCCGTAATGTAATCAATACCGTCCGTAAGAGTCTTGAGTACTACCAGATCAATCGGGACAAACTATATTTGGATCAGTAAAGCACAATAAATTGATATGAACCCTGAAAAAATCCTGCCATTAATTATCTCCGCGATCATCCGGATTTTTTTATCACTCATCCCGAGATACTTGCCGAACCCAGAATTCCTTATTTATTAACTACAGTAAACTGAAGTTCGAGTTTATTGCTGATTACTGTGCTCATTTAAACCATTCCAGCGGCGGTTCATCCATCAACGCCGCCTGTTCGAGCAGGGCAAGTATATGCTCTTGCCAGTAGTGCTGTGTATTAAAATACGGGAAGGCCTGTGGAAAGGCTGGATCATTCCAGCGCCGTGCAATCCAGGCGGCATAGTGCATCATACGCAAGGTCCGAAGTGCTTCAACAAGATGCAATTCACGCGCATCAAAGTCACGGAATTCCGTATACCCTTCGAGCAGATCGGACAACCAGCCGGTCATACACTGGCGATCACCGGATAAAAACATCCATAAATCCTGCACTGCAGGACCGGTACGGGCGTCATCGAAATCCAGGATAATGGGGGCATCGTCACGCCAAAGGATATTGCCATGATGACAATCGCCATGCAGACGGATCACCTGAATATCTCCGGCATGTTCAAAGCAGTTGTGTATGCGTTGTATCAAATCCTCTGCCAATGTCCGGTAGGACTGTACCAGCTCGAACGGTATAAAATTATGCGTAAGCAAATAATGATATGAATCGACACCGAAACTTTGAATATCCAATCGCGGGCGATATTCAAAAGATTTTGTTGCACCGGCATTATGAATACGCCCGATAAACCGTCCCAGCTGTACGAGATGTTCGGAATTGTCCAGTTCCGGTGGCCGTCCGCCACGGCGCGGATACAGGGCAAAACGAAAATGATCATAATGATGCAAGGTATCGGAGTCCGCGTTGTGCATAGGCGCTATCACCGGGATCTCGTGACCTGCCAGTTCCTGTGTGAACCGGTGTTCTTCACGAATCGCCTCATCAGACCACCGCAATGGCCGGTAAAATTTTACAACGACAGGTTCTTTTTCAGTGATCCCAATCTGATACACACGATTCTCATAACTGTTTAAGGCAAAAATACGCCCATCACAACTATAACCCACACTTTCGACGGCATTAAGGATCTGTTCAGGCCCGAGATTTTTGTAGGAATCAAGTTCATCATCATTTGTCATATCTCGAATTGTATCAGGTCATAGTGTGATGCAATGGAAGCCCTGTTAAACATTTACTCAAATTTCTTAAAACAGCACAAAGCATGTGGTCATTTTCAAATGATTTCAATAAGATGCTTTTTACCAGAATCAATTACACAGAAATGATATGGCGATTGATTTATCAACTCTGATCGCAGTAGCCAATGCCGGTGAAATACAGGCACAGTTGCAGCTGGCTGATCTGTATGAGAATGGCATTGGTGTCACGCTTGATAACAGCCAGTCGGCCCATTGGTACCGCAAAGCCGCAGAACAGGGGTCTGCAAAGGCCCAGACGCATCTGGGACAGATGTACATTAAAGGTATCGGGGTAGCAGAAAATTATCCCGAGGCAGTACATTGGCTGAGCCTTGCTGTGGATCAGAACGAACCTTCAGCACAGGCGAGTCTTGCCTGGTGTTATCAACAAGGTCTTGGCGTCCCAAAAGATTTATATAAAGCGTTTCAATACTATCGCAAGGCCGCAGAACAGGGATACGCAGCGGCGCGTTATAACCTCGGTTACATGTATGCCAACGGTTATGGTGTCGATCGCGATGATGCTGAGGCCGTGAAGTGGTTCACGAAGGCCGCCGAGCAGGGCCATAGTAAGGCACAATTGAATGCAGGACTGATGTATGCGCAAGGGATTGGCACAGAGAAAAATCAGACTGCGGCTGCAAAATGGTATCTGGAAGCCGCCACACAGGGTTATGCCAAGGCACAATACAATCTGGCATTGATGTACGCCGGTGGACAGGGTGTCCCACAGGACGATCAGAAAACCTACAAGTGGCTCAAAGAAGCCGCTAATCAGGGTTATGCGCGGGCAGAATTTGATCTTGGCCTGTTATACATTAACAGTCTGGGAGTGGAACAGGATTATCAACAGGCAATGATATGGTTCCAAAAAGCAGCAAAACAAAACTATGCAAAGGCCTATTATCAATTAGGAAAACTCCATGCGGAAGGGTTGGGAACAGCGAGAGACGAAACAGAAGCTGCGAATTATTTCCAGATTGCTGCTGAATCGGGTTATGCCAAGGCACAATATCGGCTGGGCCGATTATATGATAAGGGCCAGGGTGTCGAGATCGATCATGTCACTGCTGCTGAGTGGTATAAAAAAGCAGCCAGGCAGGGGTATACGAAGGCCCAATATGTACTTGGTGTTCATTATGCCAAGGGGAAAGGTGTAGCACGGAATTTCATAAAGGCATACGCCTGGTTGTATATCGCCAGGGGTGCAGGCAATCCTCACATCAACCAGGTATTGAATGAAGTCACAACCAGGTTAAGTGAAGAGAAAGTAATCGAAGCGAAAAAGCTTGCCCAATCATGGCAGGAGGAATTTGGTATCAGCCAGTGTCTGTAATTATGATTAATGTGTAGAATCGATTTGATTATAGTTAATGATATTATCCGGAGAGGTGCCACGACTCCAGGGATGGAGGAGGTAGACTTTGTCTGGAACACAAAGTCGAGAGTGGGTGAACCGGAAAGAGGAAAAGACACTTAACATGTCTTTTTCCCAGTAATTTCTTTTTAC
>Ga0326597_10014568_pt1 | contig 10306 bp, 9 predicted proteins | sample RVTome_12_FD_203789 | JGI IMG/M metagenome (GOLD analysis project Ga0326597, IMG submission 203789) | Soil microbial communities from uranium-contaminated site in the Upper Colorado River Basin, Wyoming, United States - RVT100D185 | ecosystem: Environmental > Terrestrial > Soil > Contaminated >...
AGGCCGAAAACCGCTCCGCGCTGCCATCCGTTCGAAGATCCATGTCCAGCCTCCGTGCCGAAAACGAATCTCCCAAGCCTACCTGTATCGCCCCCATAAACCGCCGCGGCTTTCTGACTCAGTAAGACTAGTGTACTGTCTCTAAATAGTCGACTAATATCTCTGCGCGACGCACAGTGCAGGGAGGATCAGTCGAATGGTGCGTCCGATCAAGCGGATCACGGCGGAGCCGGAGCTGATCGCGGAGCTCGAGCGCAGATCGCGGGCGACGAGCGTTGAGGCGCGGGCGAAGGAGCGCGCCTCGATCGTTCTCCTCAGGCTCGAAGGCCTCGGCGTGGCGGAGGTCGCCGCGCGGCTGGGCACGACGCCCAAGCGCGTATCGACGTGGACGAAGCGTTTCGGGACCAAGGGGCTTTCGGGCCTCGAGGACGAGCCGGGGCGCGACCGCAAGCCGTCGATCCCGCCCGAGAAGATCGAGCGCGTCCTGACCGAGGCCACCCGACCGCCCGCGCCGCGCAAGCGCTGGAGCGTGCGCTCCATGAGCCGCCACGCGGGCGTCTCGCCCTCGACGGTCCAGCGGGTCTGGTCGAAGAACGCCTTGAAGCCTCACGTGACCAGGACCTTCAAGCTCTCCAACGACCCGAAGTTCGAGGAGAAGTTCTGGGACGTGATCGGGCTCTACCTCGACCCGCCGGAGAAGGCGCTGGTGCTGTGCTGCGACGAGAAGAGCCAGTGCCAGGCCCTGGAGCGCACGCAGCGCGGGCTGCCGCTCGCGCCCAAGCGTCCGGCCACCATGACCCACGACGACAGGCGCCATGGCGTGATCACGCTGTTCGCCGCGCTCGACGCGCTGGTCGGAAAGCTCATCGCGCGCACCGAACAGCGCCACACCCACGTCGAGTGGCTCCGGTTCCTGAAGCAGATCGATCGCGAGACGCCCAAGGACCTCGATCTCCATCTGATCGTCGACAACTACGCCACCCACAAGCACGCGAAGGTGAAGGCCTGGCTCGTGAAGCATCCGCGCTTGCACGTGCACTTCACGCCCACGTCCTCGTCGTGGCTCAATCTCGTCGAGCGCTTCTTCGCCGACCTTACCGGAGACGTCATCCGTGCCGGGAGCTTCACCTCGGTGAAAGAGCTGGTCGCCGACATCAAGGCCTAGCATTACAGTTGCATTTTCCTTTTGAGGTGTGCGTGGCGCGGTTGCGCTTGATGGGCGCGGCGCCAGAGTGACCATGCGATGACGTTGGCGGGTTGGATGCGCCGTTGAGCGAGCTTCATGGCGATGCGGCGGATTTCCTGGATCGACCAGCGGATCAGGACTGTTTTGTCCGAAGGCGCATCGTTTTTTGGGCAGTCCGGCATTAGCCCGATGCCGGATGAGGGCCATCATGGCGAAGGCGAGCATGACCAGCGATCCTCCGAATCATGGTGGCCTATCGAACCAAAACTCAAACCAAAACGCAACTGTAATGCTAACCAATGTCGCTAGCAGATGATATGTCCGGATTAGGTAGCACACGAGTTGTCCGGTTTCCTGTCTCGGTTGGGAGGCGGGGCGATGAACCGGACAGCGTGGCTACAGGATCGCAGGATGCAGAAGTTCAGGGAGGTTTTGAGCCGCTGGGAGCGCAAGGAGCTTTCGGCGCTGGAGGCGGGCGAGCTGCTGGGGTGCTCGGAACGGCAGTTCCGGCGCTATCGGGGGCGCTATGAGGAGGACGGCCTTGCCGGGCTCATCGACCGCCGGCTCGGCCGGGCCTCGGAGCGCCGGGTGCCGGTGGATCGGATCGCATGGATGCTGGAGGAGTATCGTAGCCGGCACATGGGCTGGACGGTGAAGCACTTCCACGAGCATCTCCAGGCCAACCACGGCTTTGCCTGGGGCTACACGTGGACCAAGACCCAGCTGCATACGGCCGGGCTGGTGGAGCGGGCCCGGCGGCGCGGGACGCAACCGTGCCAAGCGGCCGAGGAAGCCGTGCCAGGGCATGATGCTGCATCAGGACGGCTCGACCCACGCCTGGCTTGAGGGTCAGGCGCCGCTCGACCTGGTGGTCACCATGGACGACGCCACCGGCACCATCTATTCGGCCTTGCTGGTGGAAGAGAAGGGCACGGCCTCGAGCTTTCAGGGGCTGCTTGCGACCTTTATCGCCAAGGGGCTCCCCTCAAGCCTCTACACCGACCGCGGCAGCCACTACTTCTTCACCCCCGAAGCCGGCGGCAAGGTCGACAAGACCCGGCTGACCCAGGTGGGTCGGGCGCTCGATCGCCTCGGCATCGAGCACATCCCGGCCTATTCGCCGGAGGCCCGCGGGCGCTCGGAGCGCATGTTCGCCACCCTTCAGGACCGGTTAGTCAAGGAGCTCAAGCTGGCCGGGATCGCCGAAGTGGAAAGCGCCAACCGGTTCATCGCCGAGGTCTACCTGCCGGCCCACAACGCCCGCTTCGCCAGGCCGCCCGAGATCGCCGACACAGCCTTCGTGACGGTGGCCGACCCTGCCGGCCTGGCCGAGATCCTGTGCGTGGAGGAGGAGCGCGTGGTCGGGCGCGACAACACCGTGGCTTACGCCGGACTGCGGCTGCAACTGCCGCCGAGCCCGGCGCGGGCCCATTATGTCAAGGCCCGGGTCAAGGTGCGCGCCTATCCCGATGCCACCCTGGCCGTATTCCACGGGCCGCGTCTGTTGGCCCGCTACGACCGCACCGGCGCCCTGACTGGCGAGCGCCAAGAAAAGGCTGCCGCGTGATCCGCTTCGACGCGAACAGCCTTCGGCCCCTGTGGACTTGTGGACAGCCGCGTTCCGCGCCTGCCCACAGCGCCCACAGGGCCAACAGCAACAGAAGCGGACAACTGATGTGCTACAAAAACCGGACAACTCCGAGTGCTATCGACACTGTAATGCTAACCAACAGACGGAGTTGTTCCGTGGACGGTTGTGGCAAGGTGTTCAAATTCGGTTGGCGTCATTTCCGCCGCGCCGTCTGCGATCACCAGGCGCCGCCGGCGAACACCATTGCATCACCGCAAGCTCGTACTGCTCCACCTCCTTTACCTGCCGTCTTGTTCCTGGGCATTGAGCAGCGATGCGGCCCGCCATCGACACGAGGGTTTTCTGATCAAAAGTTGATTTGGGTCAATGCCGCGACTTGGCGCTGAGGCTACAAAGACAGAATTGTAGTGGACGCATCTCGATGATGTCGCCAAGGGAGAAAGTGCGATGAAGCGGAGCTTCATGGAACCCAGCAGACGAGCCTTTCTTGTGGGAATCGGTGCCGCCGGCGGTATCGTCGGGCTGCAGAGCCAGTTTCCAGCAATCGTTGCCGCGGCAAGAGCCGCCGGGAAGGCGGCGGCCGACGCAATGGCGGCAGGGGAAATCAGGCGCATCAAGTCAGCCTGCGCAATCTGCCCGAATTTCTGCGGCATCGAGGCAACCGTGGTGAACGGCATCGTGCGCACCATCTATCCCGATCCCGGGCGCGCCGATTTTTTCAATCACGGCATCTGCCCCAAGGGCGCATCGGGCATGTACAACACCTACGATCCCTATCGCCTGAAGAAGCCGCTCAAGCGCACCAACCCGAACAAGGGTCCGGATGAGGATCCGAAATGGGTCGAGATCGGTTGGGAAGAAGCTTTTTCGACCGTCGCGGCACGGCTGGAAAAGATCAAATCCGAAGATCCGCGCAAGCTCGTCTGGCAGCACGGTCAGGGCAAGTACCTCATCGGAGAGAATTACGCCAAGGCGTTCACCAAGGCGTTCGGTACGCCGAACATGGTGCATCGGACGACCGCCTGCGAAGCCGCGCGGCACGTTGCCGACGAACTGACGTGGGCCAACCACGGCATCCTGCCCGATCTCAAGCACACCAAATTGCTGCTCAATTTCGGCGCCAACTATTTTGAAGGCGAGCAAGCGGCGCGCTGGCTCGACTGGCAGGCGACGATGAGCAGCGAGCAGGGATTGAAGACGATTGTGGTCGAGCCGCGGCTGTCCGGTTGCGCCGCCAAGGCCGATGAGTGGGTACCGGTGCGTCCCGGCAAGGATGTCGTCCTGCTGCTGGCGATGGCCCGCACCCTGATCGAGGCCGGCACCATCGATAAGGATTTTCTGGTCAACTACACCAACGCGCCCGAGCTGGTCGGCGAAGACGGCAAGGTGCTCAAGAGCGCCGACGGCAAGCTTTCGCTGGTCTGGGATACCGTCAGCGGCGCGGCCAGGCCGTTCTCGGCTGAAGTCAAGCCGGCGCTCGAAGGCAGCTATGCCGTGGATGGCAAGACCTGCCGGACCGCTTTCCAGGTGTTGGCTGACAGTGTGAAGGACATCACACCGCAATATGCCGAGGAGGTCTGCGGCGTACCGGCGGCGACGATTATGCGGTTGGCGCAGATGTTTGCCAAAGAGGCGCGCATCGGCGAAACCATCGTTATCGACGGCGAAACGCTGCGCTACCGGCCGGCCGCACTGTACACCTTCCGCGGCCTGAGCGCCAAGGAACACGGTGTCCAGGGATGGCGGGCCGGGTTGATTCTCAACATGCTGGTGGGTTCCATCGATGCCGTTGGCGGGCTGCTGCTCGGCGGCGCCTACGGTCACCCGGAATATTTTGACGTCAGCAAGAGCGAATATCCGCCCGAGCGCGCCGATCTCGCGCACAGCGTCTTTTTCCCCTATGCCAACCATCATATCGCGCAAACGCCGGCGCTCACCGCGTTGGATCCGGAGGCTTGGGGTCTGCCCTATGTGCCGGAGATGCAGATCTTCTATGCCACCAACCGTCCGGTTTCGATCCCGGATGCCTGGAAGCAGTTTGACGGCCTGAAGAAGACGTTCAACGTCGTCATCGACGTGGTGATGTCGGAAAGCGCGTGGTATGCCGACATGGTGCTGCCGGACAAGACCTATCTCGAGGCCTGGCACTACGCTCCTACCCGCAGCACGCCCGATGCCGGCCACAAGGCCATCCGGCAAGCCATGGTCAATCCCTACAACCTCGAACATGACGCTTTCACCATCATGTGGGAGCTGATGAAGCGGCTCGATCTGCGCGACAAGTACATCGAGCAGATCAACAAGGCCTGGAAGCTGAAGGATTCCGTTTTCGAGCCAGGCCGCGACTACACCCCGCTCGAAGCCGTCGAAACGATCTGGATCGACCAGACCAAGAAGGATTTCTCTGTCGCACTGACCGACGGCTTCGTGGGCAGCAAGAAGAGCACCGAAAAGAAGTACCTGTCGGGCGTCGAGGCCAAGTTCAAGGGCGGCGGCAAGCCGAAAATGAAACTCTACGCCGACCAGCTCGTCGGCACTTACGAAAAGGTAGAGGAGATCGCCAAGAAGAACGATCTCAAGAAGATCGATCTCGCGAAATACAAGATCGCCTATTCGCCCCTCCCGACGAAGGAGCACGCGTTCCCGACGCCGCATGTGGAGGCGGCCGGTTATCCGCTTTACCTGATTACCCACAAGCGGATGTACCGGAACCAGTCGGCTTTCACGGCGAACAACGTGATCCTCAACCAGGCGCTCGGATCGGACGTGGCGACCAATTTCGTCACGATCAACGGGGTCACCGCCGAGCAGCTCGGTATCAAGAGCGGCGATCAGGTCGTGATCGAGACGCGGGTGGGCAAAGTGAGCGGTATCGCGGATGTCGTGCAGGGGGTGCGCCCCGACACGATCGCGGTGTCCTATCACTACGGCACGTTCAGCCCAGGTCTTGCGCCCGCGGCGCGCCGCGGCACCTGGATCAACCAGGTCCTGGAATATCACCCGGACCTGATCTCGGGCCACAATTCGTTCAATGACACCAAGTGCAAGGTCGCCAGAGCTTAGGGAGCGTGATCATGACCAAGTTCGCTCGTCTCATCGACACGAAACGGTGCATGGGCTGCCGCGCCTGCGTGGCGGCCTGCGCTGTGGAAAACCATTTTACACCGGACGCGCCCTGGAACGTGATGATCGAATACGAGGTCGGCACGTATCCCGAGGTGAAGAAGATATTCAACACCATGAACTGCATGCACTGCGACAAACCGCCGTGCAAGGCGGCCTGCGACGCCGTCGGTGCCAAGGCCATCAGCAAGAACGAGTTCGGCGTGGTGCTGATCGACTACGAAAAATGCATTGGCTGCGGCCACTGCGTGGCTGTCTGCCCCTACGGCGTCCCTCAGCTCAACAAGGCCGTGAACGATCTCAGTCCGGGCAACGGCAAGCTCGGTGCCGAGCAGATTCCGGCCGAGGACCGCCATTGGACGCATCGCAAGAGAGCCGAAACGGTCGAGAAGTGCACGTTCTGCTGGCACAAGCTGGAAAAGGCCATTCAAGACGACAAGATGGACCAGATCGGCAAGGCACCTGAATATACGCCGACCTGCGATCTGGTCTGCCCGGTTGAGGCGCGCCTGTTCGGCGACATCGACGATCCGAACAGCGACGTGTCGAAGCGCATCGAGGCAACCAAGGCGGTGCAGATCAAGGCCGAGTTCGGCACCGGGCCGCAGGTCTACTACGTGCTTGAGGAAGGAGCGAAGTCATGAAAAACCCGCTCGCGCTCACCATCCTCGGATTCGTCGCCCTCGCACTGGCGGCGGGCACGATCGACGTGGCCATGCACCAAAGTGCCGCGCAAGCAGCCGAGGTGAAATCGCTCGACTTGCAAAACGGGTCCTTCCACAAGCTGCACAACCAGACGCTGCAGCTGCCGTGCGCCACCTGTCATTCGCCCAATAACCAGGACATCTTGTTCCTGCGCAATGACGAGCCGCTTCCGGCCGGCATGCCGGGCCCGGTCGATCGCAAGGTTTGCCTCGGTTGCCATCAGGCGCCGGGACAGCCGACGTGGTACGGGCCGGCCCCAGGCTGATGGGGAGCGAGACACACGCCATCCTGGCAGCGCGCCGGAGTGCCTGGTACTGGTTGCTTGCGGAACTTTTCCTGACCTGCCCGAACGATGCGTTCGTGGCACGTTGGCGGGGTGATCTCGCTTTCGACGCAGGCGCGGGCGGCGAGCCAGCCGGTCCCCTGGCCGCGGAGGTTGCAGCGTTGCACGCGGCCTTGCCGGATGCTGACGATAAACCCGGCACGACAGGCCTTGCGGTTGAATACACGCGGCTCTTTGGCGCGGTCCGGACCGGGTACGGCCCGCCGCCGCCTTACGAGTCGGTTCACCGCAAAGCCATGCAACCGGGAGATCTGGTTGTGGCGCTCAATCGGTTCTACAATGAAGCTGGACTTGCACCGGTCGATCAAGCGGTGGCGTCGGATCATCTCGGCGTCGAGTTGAAGTTCGTGGCGCTGCTGTGTCATGCCGAAATGGAGGCATGGCAACAAGAGCGTGCCGGCGACGCAAGACAGGTGCTGGGACGGCAGCGGGAATTCTTCGGCCGGCATCTGTTGCCGTGGGCGCCAGACTACCTCGATGCGGTGCAAGCCGATACCCAGCACCCGTTCTATCGCTGTCTTGCCCTGCTGGCGCACAAGATAATATCGGAGGATCATACGGCCGTCGATGCTCGCAATGTCAGCTGAACGGCTGCCATTCAATGCCTGTCCGGCGTAGCACCTTCGGCCACCAGCCGATCAAGGTCGACAATCCAGGCTCGCTGCCCCGAGACGTTGATGAGTCCATCGTCGGTCATGTGGCGGATCGCTCGCGACAGCGACTCGGCGCGCACACCGATCATCGCCGCCATGTTCTGGCGCGAGATCGGAAGATCGACGACAATGCGCCCGTCCGCCTCCTGCCTGCCATAGCGTTCCTTGAAGATCAGCAGCATGTGTGCCAGTCGCACCCGAAGATCGAGCCGCACCGTCTCGTAGAAGCGCTGTTCCGCCTGGCCCAGCTCGAGCGAGGCGCGGCGCAAGAAGCCGACCCCCAATTCAGGGTTGTCGTGGAGCAGATCGCGCATGGTCTCCGCGTCGAAAAAGCAGATCCCGCTGTTGCGCAAGACTTCGGTGCTGGCCCGGTGGGGGCCTCCGGCATAAAACGGGCGGTAACCCAGCGTATCGCCAGCGCTGGCCAGACGCAGCAACACCGCTTCGCCTTCGGCGTCTTCCTTGCGCACGGCGACCAGCCCATGCGAAATGAAATAGACGCCGCGGCATGCTTCGCCCTCGCGAAAGATCGTCTCGCCAGGTTCGTAGTCGCGACAGTGCGCCTTCTTGCACAGTTCGACAAGTTCTTCAGGCCCGAGAACCCGCCATTCGGTGCCCTGCAGGATACCATGCGGAAAGCAACGCCCGCTGCGCGCCTGCCCGGTATCGGCGCAGATCTTGTCGCGAAATTTCGACACCGTCGTTCCTTTCTCGAAGGGTACCCTCGCATGCTCACCCGCGACTGGGCAGACATGATGGCACACCGCACCCCCAAGCGCGCCCAGGGGCCGATAAACGCGACCCTTTATCCTATGCTGGCACGACGAGCATTGGCGACATTATAGAACGTTTGCCGCATCCGAATTTGACTTGGGTCAACCACACTCGCTCGGATGTGACAGCTATCACCGCCGAGCTACACCACACCACTTGCCGGAACGTGACCCGCCAACGAGAGTATGATGCAGTGATTCCCGGTTGCTCTTAGCGCTCGGCAGCATCCGGGCAGCACGATAGGCTCGCATTTCAGCCTGATATGTTTGATCGATCAGGCCGTTTTCGGCGCGGCCTGCGCAATGACCTCCCGCCCCGGTGGGCAAGAGTGTGGTTTTGGCCAGGCGGCGGCTGTTGTCCAACAGCGGCGCCTTTTGTCGATAATAGTGCTCGTTCGACCCGGGCGGGCAAAAGGGGAGTCATTGCCCACGGCGCGACAATAGACAAGTTCATCGGGGACGCCATCGTCATATTCTTTGGCGATCCCGAGACGCTGGGTATCAAGGAAGATGCAACCGCTTGTGTCAGCATGGCCATCGCCATGCGCAAGCGAATGAAGGAGCTGGAGGTTCTATGGCGCGAGGCTGGATTGGAAAAGCCCTTGCAGTGCCGGATGGGCATCAATACCGGCGTGTGCACGGTCGGAAATTTCGGCAGCGACGACCGCATGGACTACACGATCATCGGCGGCGGGGTCAATCTTGCCGCGCGGCTCGAAACAGCCTGCACTCCCAGCGAAATTCTGATCTCCTACGAGACCTATGCCCATGTCAAAGACCGGGTCTATTGCGAGGAGCAGGACCCCATCGAGGTGAAGGGCATTTCCCGGCCGGTTGCCACCTACCGCATGGTCAATCTGTATGAAAATCTCGAAGACAAAAACCAGACTATCCGGGCCAAGCTGCCGCACTTCCAGCTCGATGTCGATGTTACTTTGATGACCGCCCAGGAACAACGCCAAGCCGCGGCGGTGTTGTTGGACGCGGCTGAACGCCTTTCGAATGCCAAAGCCAAGGCATGACTTCGCAACGTGGCGTCGTCGGCACCTCGCCGTTTGGCGGCCGAGTGCCCATGGCGGAGTGCTTTCCTGGACGTGCCGGATCATCACCGTGTAACGGTTCTTGATCAATCTTGCGGCCGTCAGGTTGCGTTAAATGGCAGTTCGACGATCTCGATAATGATTCCACCAGGATCGCGCAGATATGCCGCCCGGACACCCTGCATGGGGCCATCGGCAACGGCTGCAATCTCGCCCCGAGGGGGGCACCGGCAACCCCGGTCGTGGCCGCCTGCCATTACCCCGAGCGCGGAGACACCGAGGTAGCCTCGGGGCCCGGCGTCTCCGTCCGGAAACGCACGAGCGGTCCATATCGGTGACGGTGAAGCTCCTATGATTGAAGGCCGTGATCATCGCTCTAACTGCCCCTGAGCGCCCGCTCCAGCCGGTCCAGGTCGCGGCGATAGGGCAGGCGTTCTTGCGCGGCGGCGACGCTTGCCGCATCGAGGCGAGCGGCGATGACCTCTTGGCCCGCACCGGCCCGCGCCAGATCCTCGCCGGTAGGCGAGGCGATGCAGGAAGCGCCGAGATAGGCGAAATCGCCTTCAGCCCCGGCATGGTTGCAGTAGACCACATAGACGCCGTTTTCGAAGGCCCGCGTCGGCATCATCTTGTGGGCGACCACCCCCCAGATGTCCCTGAGCGCGGTGGGCACCAGCACGCATTGGACCCCGGCGCGGGCGGCATGGCGCACGGCCTCGGGGAATTCGGCATCGTAGCAGACAAGGACAGCGAAGCTGAGGCCCGCGAGGGTGAAGAAGGTTGCACCGTCGCCAGGCGCAAAATGGTCAAGCTCGAAGCCGGGCGGGATGGCGAGCTTCCTGTGATTGGCGAGCAAGGAGCCGTCAAGGGAAATGCAGGCGGCGGCGCTGTA
>Ga0326597_10014570_pt1 | contig 10306 bp, 7 predicted proteins | sample RVTome_12_FD_203789 | JGI IMG/M metagenome (GOLD analysis project Ga0326597, IMG submission 203789) | Soil microbial communities from uranium-contaminated site in the Upper Colorado River Basin, Wyoming, United States - RVT100D185 | ecosystem: Environmental > Terrestrial > Soil > Contaminated >...
GATGTTCTACGAGGTCGGGGAGACAGAGAATATCCTCCGCTTCTACCGCGAATACATCAGGGACGCTCCCGAGGCCATGGGTGTGTTTCCGGCGTTCCAGATCGCTCCCCCGTTGCCGTTCATCCCAGAGGATCGTCACGGCGACATGTTCATGGCGCTCATCGCGTGTTGGGCCGGTCCGCTGGAGCAGGGCGAGGCGGCGTTCAAGCCGTTCCACGAGATCGCCGAGGTGAAAGCGGAGATGGTCGGCCCGATCCCCTTCCCAGCGATCAACGCCGCGTTCGACGGACTCTTTCCGAAAGGGCTACGACAGTATTGGAAGGGCAACTACGTAAGGACGCTCACCGACGAGGCGATCGCCGTCCACGTGGAGCACGGTCCGAAGGCTCCCACCGCGAGCTCGACGATGCACCTGTACCCGATCGACGGCGCGTGCCATCGGGTTGCGGGGGATGCCACGGCGTTCGGTCATCGCGATGACAACTGGTCCATGGTCATCGTGGCCGGGTGGGACGATCCGCAAGCCGACAAAGCCAACGTCCAATGGGTCCGCGACTACTCCACCGCGATCGCCCCCCATTCACAGGAGGGGGGCTACGTGAACTTCATGGACGCGGACGACGGCAACCGGGGTGCGGCGAACTACGGTGCGAACTACACGCGGCTCGTCGACATCAAGAGGAAGTACGACCCCTACAACGTGTTCCACGTCAACCAGAACATCGAGCCGTAGTCCGGGCGGGAGGGCCAAGGCCGCCCGCAACGGGGAAGGACCGACATGAAGAGACGAGACTTCGTTCTACGCAGCGCCGTCGCCGGCGGTGCGCTCTCGCTCCTGGACGTACGTGAGCTGCTGGCGAGACCGGCGCGCGCGGACGACTTCGTCTTCGAGGTCCAGGAGCAAGAGCTGGCGTTCCGCGCGCTCGACGCCGCCCGCTCGGCCGGAGCGACCTACGCGGACGTGCGTGTGAGCCGAAACCGCAGCCAGAGGGTTTCGACGCGCGAGCAGCAGATCACGGGGCTCTCCGACAACGAGACGATGGGCATGGGCGTCCGTGTCATCGCTGACGGCTCGTGGGGCTTCGCCGCATCAAGCGTGCTGACGGCCGACGAGGTGGCTCGCGTGGCCCGCCAAGCGATCGCACAGGCGCGCGCCAACGCCGTCGCGCAGCTGCGGCCGATCGAGCTGGCGCCCGCCGAGGTGCACCGCGACGGCCAGTGGAGGAGCCCGATCGGCATCGATCCCTTCTCGATCGCCATCGAAGAGAAGGTGAGCCTCCTCTTCCGGGCCAACCAGGCGGCCCTTGGCGTTCGCGGTGTGCGCTTCGTCAATTCCACCCTCTCCTTCCTTCGTGAGGACAAATTCTTCGCGAACACGGAGGGCACGGTCACAAACCAGACCATCTATCGCACCACGCCGGGCACGGGCGTCACCGCGGTCGCGGCGGACGGCTCGGACTTCCAGTCGCGCGCCTCCACGGATGTCGCGCCCCGAGGTCTCGGGTGGGAGTACGTGCTCGACTCCGATCTCGAAGGCAACGCCCCACTTTGGGCAGAGGAGGCGGTGCAGAAGCTCTCCGCACGTCCGGTCGACCCGGGCCGCTACGACCTCGTACTGCTCCCGACGCACCTCTGGCTCACGCTGCACGAGTCCATCGCGCATCCCACGGAGCTCGACCGCATCCGCGGGTACGAGGCCAACTATGCCGGCACGAGCTTCATCTTCCCGCCCGAGGACTTCCTCGGGAGATTCCGCTACGGCCCCGAGATCATGAACATCCAGGGCGAGCGCAGCTCGCCGGGCGGCCTCTCCACGGTCGGCTACGACGACGAGGGTGTGCGCCCACGCGACTACCTGATCGTGCGGGACGGGCTGCTCGTGGACCTCCAGACCACTCGCGAGCAGGCGCCGTGGCTCTCCGACTGGTATGGGCAGGCCGGACAGGAGGTGCGGTCGCACGGCTGCTCCTACGCGCAGTCGTGGGGGGACGTGCAGTTCCAGCGGATGCCGAACGTCAATCTCCTTCCCCACCCCGAGCGCGATGTGGCGCTCGAAGAGCTCATCGCGGGCGTCCAGAACGGCATCCTCATCGACGGAGACGGCTCGTTCTCGATTGACCAGCAACGCTTCAACGCGCAGTTCGGGGGGCAGGTGTTCCGTGAGATCCGCAACGGACGAGTGGGCGGGATGCTCAAGGACGTGGCCTACCAATTGCGCACGCCCGAGTTCTGGAACTCGATGGACCTGATCGGCGGACCGAGCACGTACTGGATGGGTGGCGCCAACAACGACGGTAAGGGGCAGCCTTCGCAGATCAACGCGATCAGCCACGGTTGCGTGCCGGCGCGATTCCGACAGGTTGACGTGATCAACACCGGCCGGACCGCCTGACATGACCTACCTGTCCCGCGACGACGCGCGCGCACTCGCGGAACGCGCGCTTCGCTTCTCCACCGCGGAGCAGGCGCGCGTATCCATCAACAGCGGCGCGACCGGCAATACGCGATTCGCCGGCAATCAGATCAGCACGTCAGGGGACGTGACGGACACGACCGTCACCGTCGCGAGCGCGTATGGCCGGCGGGTCGCGTCCTCGACGACGAACCTGCTCGAGGACGCCTCCCTGCGCTCGGCCGTCCAGACGAGCGAGCGCCTCGCCCGGCTCTCGCCGGAAGACCCCGAGTACCTGGGCGAGCTGGGGCCGACGCCCGTCCCCGAGCGGGACGCGGTGTTCGCGAGTACCGCTGAACTATCGCCCGAGACGCGCGCCCGGGCGGCCGCCGAGGTGACCTCGCCCGCCGGGGAGCGCTCCCTGGTGGCCACCGGATACATCGCGCACGGCACGGGCTCGTCGGCGGTGATGACCACGGGCGGGCACTTCGCGTATCAGGCGTCGTCGAACGCGAACGTCACGACGACCGTGCGCACCCCCGACGGGACCGGTTCCGGGTGGGCGGGGGCGGGCCTCTTCGATTGGAACGAGCTCGACGCGTCTGGCCTCGCGGCACGGGCGATCGAGAAGGCCGAACGATCCAGGGAGCCCCGCGACGTGGAGCCCGGACGCTGGGTGACGATCCTCGAACCCACCGCGGTCGCCAACCTCGTGGGTCTCATGGTGGGCAGTCTATCCGCTCGTTCAGCGGACGAGGGGCGCTCCTTCTTTTCCCGGCCGGGAGGCGGCAACCGCATCGGCGACCGCTTCCTGGACGACCGTGTCACTATCTGGTCGGACCCGTTGGACCGCCGCCTCTTCTCGAGTCCGTTCACGGGGGAAGGGCTACCGAACCGACGCGAAGTCTGGGTCGAGGACGGAGTGCTGAGAACGCTCGCCTACGATCGATTCTGGGCCGACCGCCAGGGTCGCGAGCCCACTGGCTTCGCGGCCGGCTACTACATGGAGGGCGGCGACGCGACGCTCGACGACATGATCCGCTCGACCGAACGCGGACTGCTCGTCACGCGCTTCTGGTACATCCGAGGCGTCGATCCTCGCACGATCCTGTACACGGGGCTCAGCCGCGACGGGACCTTCATGATCGAGAACGGGCGCGTGGCCTACCCGGTGAAGAACCTGCGCTGGAACGAGTCACCGATCTTCATGCTGAACAACGTGGAGATGTTGGGCCGGCCCGTGCGGGTGAGCCCCTCCGAGTCGAGCGATCTCTCCTCGGCGGTCGTCGTTCCACCCCTCAAGGTGAGGGACTTCACCTTCACGTCCGTCTCAGACGCGGTCTGAGGGACGGCCGAGTCCGCGCGTCCCCTGGTTCCCCTGGTCATCACGCCGGGGCTTCGCGTGGCGCTCACAGGCGCCTCGGCCTATCCCAGCCGCTGCTCGAAGAACTCAATGGTCCGCCGTTGCGCGAGCATGGCCGCCTCTTCGTCGTACCGCGGCGTCGTGTCGTTGTGGAAGCCGTGGTTGACGCCATCGTAGACGTGCACCGTGAAGTTCTTGTCGTGCTCGAGGAGCGCCTCGATGTAGTCGGGATAAGCGGCATTCACCCGATCGTCCAGGCCGGCGAGGTTGATCATGAGCGCCGCCTGGATGCGCGGGACGTCCTCGAGCGGTGGCGGTGATCCATAGAAGGGCGCGCCGGCTCCGAGGTCGGGCATCCGCACGGCTAGCTCATTGACGACGCCACCGCCGTAGCAGAAGCCGACGGCGCCGATCCGGCCCGTCGTCGCGTCGTGATCTCGCAGGAAACGGAAGGCGGCCATCCAATCCTGCATCATGACCTCACGGTCCAACTGGCTCTGCAACGTGCGGCCCTCGTCGTCGTTCCCCGGATAGCCACCCAATGGCGTGAGCGCGTCCGGACCCAGCGCGACGAAGTCCGCCGCGGCGAATCGGCGTACCACGTCCTCGATGTATGCGTTGAGTCCCCGGTTCTCATGGATGACCAGCACGCAGGGCTTCGGCCGCGTGGCTCCCGTCGGCAGCGCCATGTAGCCCCGCATCGTCCCGGATCCGTCGGAGGACGGGTAGGTGACGTACTCCGCCCGAACTCGCTCGTCCTCCGGGGAGACCTGCTGGGCCCAGGCATAAGTCGGCCGCAGCGCGTCGAGAACCGCGAGGGCAGCCGCGCCGCCCCCGAGCACCCTGGCCGCTCCCTCGAGAAAGTCTCGCCGTTCGATGTGTCCGTGCACGTAACCGTCGAACAGCTTGAGAATCTCCTGCGGAAAATCGCCGGCCTTCCTGCGCTCCGTCATAGCGTCGTCTCCTTCGGCGGGATGGATGGCATGCCGTATCGGCCATCGGGAGGATCAGGCCGACGGCAACATCCTACTCGCGACACGGGCGGGCAAGCGAGGCGGCCGGGGCGCCCTGCGTGGCCGCGGGCGCGCTCACACCGCCCCGGAGCCCTCCACCCTCCTCGCCGCCGACTGGAGCACCGACTGGATGTCCACCCCCACCGCCGCGGAGATGGCCTCCACCGTGCCAAGCGCCCCCTGTACTCGCTGGTTCACAGCGTTGCTCACACCCGTACCGCTCCCCCCGTCCAGCACCACGACACGATCGATGTCCACGCCCTGCACGGCCTCCACGGCCGTCTGCAAGAGCTGCGGCAGCTTCTCCGCGAGAAACACGGCCAGTGCCTGGTCGCCCCCCGCCTTCACCTGTTCGTACACCATCTGTAGCACCTGGGCGCTGGCCCGGCCTTGCTCCAGGATCGGCGCTGCATCCCCCTCGGCGCGTGCCTTGGCCGCGGTGCGCTCGGCGTTGGCGGGCTCCACGACGTCGGCCTGGAGGCGGAGCTTCTCCCGCTCCACGCGGCGACTCTCCAGAGCCTTCTGTGCCTCCACCTCCGATTCCTGAGCCTTCACGATGGCCGTGCGCTCGACGATCTGCGCCTCGCGGTCGAGCTCGGCCTTCCGCACTCGGAGTTGGTTCTGGGCTTCGGCGATGCGCACGTTGGCTTCCGCCTCCTTGACCTCGGCGCTCTGACGGGCGTCGGCCTGGCGTTGCCGTGTCTGCGACGTCGCATCGGCCTCGGCGATCTCGGCATCCCGCACCGCCTCGGCGGCCCTCTTCCGGCCGATGGCCTCCAGATAGCCCCGCTCGTCGCTGACGTTCTGGATCTTGAGCACGTCCAGGTGGAATCCCAGGGCCGCCAGATCCTCCCCGGCATCCTCGGACAGTGCCCGGGCAAAGCCCAGTCGGTCCTCGTTCACCTCCTCAGGCGTGAGCGTGGCCAAGACACCCCTCAAATTCCCCATGAGGGTGTCCTTGGCCAGGTGCGTGATCTCGGACTCCGTCTTCCCCAACAGGCGCTCGACTGCGTTGTTGAAAACCGTGGCGGGCTGAGAGGCGATCTTGACGGCGGCGATGGCCTCGATGTTCAGCGGGATGTTCCCCTTGGAGAACGCGTTGGCCACGGAGATCTCGATGGAGAAGGTCTCCAGGGACACGTGTTGAACGGACTCGATGATGGGCACACGGAGCGTCCGCCCACCGATGACGGATCGGTACCCTATGCGTTCTCCGCTGGGCAGCTGTCGGGTCCGCCCGGTGAGCACGGCGGCACGGTTCGGAGGGACGATCACGATCAGGGAGCGCACCGTCATGACCGCGACGACCACCACCACAAGGATCGCCAATGCCACAGCGAATCCGCCTGTGACGAGGTCCTGTCCCAAGAGCTCTTGCAAGTCCATTTCCCTCCCTCCCTCAAGACGTCAGGTATGTGTCGCCTTCCGCGGGGGCCACCAGCGCGACGCCCCGGTCCATTTCCACCACGAGCACCCGGCGCCACCGGGACGCGTCGCCCGACGCGGACGCATGCGGCAAGGCAGGCAGCTCCACCTCCCGGCCGGCGAACTCGACGAGGATCTTGCCCCCGCTCCCTTCGATAGGGAGCGTGACGCGGCCCAGGTGACCCTCATACCCTTCCTCCTCCGCCAGCTCCCCCGACTCACCACGCTTCACCCATGTGAAGAGGCCGTTGATCAGGACGCCCGACACCAGTCCCGTTCCCACGGAGAGCGCGGCCGTGGTGGCCGCGGCGATTCCAGTGCCGAAGAGGGCGAGCGACGTGCCGACGGCGCCAAAGCCGAAGAGCGAGTATGTGACGGTGCGGATCGAGAAGATCTTGGCCGCCGCGCCGTGGCCGGCGTCGCCGCGCAGTTGGGCGTCATGGCCACCCAGGTCACCGCTGAGATCGACATCTCCGTGGCCTCCGAAGAGGTCACCGAAGAGGGCCAGGCCGAGAAATCCGCCGCCCAGAACGAGTGCGAACACGTAGAGCGCGATCATCTGTCCATGTATACGAAACGCGCGGGGGTGGCCTTTACTTCAAGATGGGCTCGCGGGGCGGGGCGGGACAGGTGTCAGGCTTCGGAGGCGGCCCGGAGCGCCTCGGCGAATTCGGCACCCGTCTGATAGCGATCATCCGGCGCCTTGGCGATCGCTCTTCGGACGACCGGATCGAAGGCCTCGGGAAGGGCCGCGTCGAGCTTCGAGGGGTCCGGCGGTACGAGCTCGAGGATCTTATGGATGACCGTCGTGACCCGATTCCCCGTGAAGGGCTTCTCTCCCGTCAGCATCTGGTACAAGACGACCCCCGCAGAAAAAAGATCGGAGCGTGTATCCACGTCCCGACCGTTCAACTGTTCGGGGGACATATAGGCTGGCGTGCCGATCATGGAGCCGGCCATGGTTAGCCCCGACGCCTCGACCCGAGCGATCCCGAAATCGGTGACCTTCACGCGACCATCCGGCAGCAACAGGATGTTGGATGGCTTGATGTCGCGGTGCACGATGCCGGCCCTACCAGCCGCATCGAGCGCATCGAGCAGCTGCGCCATGATCTCGACGACTTCCGGTACCGCCAAGCGCTCGCCGCGATCGAGCCGGTGCTGGAGCTCCTGTCCCTCGATGAGCTCCATGGCGATGAAGCTCGTCTCACCCTGCTGGCCAAAGTCGTACACGCTCACGATACCGGGATGGGACAGACGCCCCGCGGCCTGAGCTTCTCTTCGAAAACGCTCGACCAACTCGTCTGCGGCACTCGATTCGAGGTGGTCGGGACGAACCGTCTTGAGCGCCACGCGCCGCCTGATGTCGGGGTCCCATCCCTCATACACGACGCCCATCGCCCCCCGCCCGAGCTCTCCTCTGACCTCGTACTTGCCCAAAGACGCGGGGGCCGCGCCAGTCACGTCGTGCGCTGGCAGCAGTACGGTCTCGCCCCCGGCGAGAGGGAGAGGAGCCGCTTCCGAAGGGCGGGCTGCCGCCCGGAGCTCGGGCGGATCGGCCGAAGGCCCGCGCCAAACGGACACGGCGTGACCGTCCACTTCGGTGTCAGCAGGCGTGAAGCCCTGTTTGAACTTGCGCCTACGGATGAGATCGCCAGCCACGAAGATCGTGTCAGGGTCGGCATACTTTTGCATGTGCCCAGCGACGTCGATGACGTTGTCGCTCATCTCCTCCATGGGCGTGGTTGCATCGTACTGCACCCGCCCCGCGTTGATCCCACAACGCACCCTGAACGGCGTTCGCATCATTCGAGTCCCGGCGTTGAAGGCCGGCAGCTGTCGAAGCATGGCTTGAGCAGCCCGGACGGCGGTCTCGAGCGAGTCGAAGCAGATCATGGCTCCATCCGGAGTCCAAGCCGCCTTGAGCATGCCCTCCCGAGCGATCACCCCGTCGACCATCCTCTTGAATTCCTTGAAGTCGTGCTCGACGAACGCGGTGTCCTCGCCGAGCTTCATCTTCGTTGATTCCACGACGTCGAGAGCGAGAAACGCGACGTCCTTGGTCATCGCGTCGAGCTCCCGTCTCGCCTCGACCATGAGGCGCACGAGTTCTTCGCGGCTCTTCTTGTCGCCCGGCTTGAGTTTCTTGAGTTTGGATTCGATCGGGGTAAGCGACTTATGCTTGCTGACCTTCCTCGCGCTCTTCTTCAGTTTCCCGAACCTTCGATGCAGGCTCGACTTGGAGGTGACAGCTGAAAGCCGGTTGGCTCCGAAGTCGAGCGTCGCTCCAGTGAGGAGCGCCGCGAGCAGGACGAGCACACGCGCGAGGTCGCGCCGCCCAATCTCGGTCGGTACGACCGAGCGGACTCCATCCATGACGGCCGAGTCGAGCGCGACGACTCGATTCACCCATGGGTACGAGCCGGATCCTTCGAGGAAGGGAAGGACCGTAACGATCAGCAGGGCCGGAACCGTCACAAAGGCCAGGGCCGCGGCGACGCGCAGGGCGATACCGACCGGCTTGAGCAAGAACAAAGACAACCTCCCGGAAGCATCCACTGAGGGCATCGAGCGTGAATTCAGGGCGGTCGACACGAGGGGAGCCCACCCGAGCGCTCCATCTCCAAGGTACAGAGCACGGCACGATTGGAGCCAGCATCCTCGGCTCGCTCCGTGCACCAACGCGTAGCGTGTACCAGCTCCACTCTCCGCAGGACGCCTGAGTAGCAGAAAAATGCAGCCCATCGATTCAGTTGAGCCCGATATCGTAACGATTTCCGCCGGAAATTTTCTCATGGGAAGCGAAACGGGTCCCGACAATGAGAAGCCCCTCCATCGCGTATGGGTGGACGCCTTTGCGATCGCGATATATCCGGTGACTCGACGCGCCTATGCGGCCTTTCTCGAAGGCACCGGGCACCCGTCAACAAGGTTCTGGGACGATCCCAGATTTCAGCTCCCCCATCAGCCTGTCGTGGGCCCAAGTTGGTTCGACACGGTTTCTTACTGCGAGTGGTTGTCCCAGCAGACGCGCAAGCACTACCGGTTGCCCACAGAAGCCGAGCGGGAAAAAGCAGCCCGCGGCGGGCTGCAAGGGTGCGACTATCCCTGGGGGAATGAGCCACCCGAAGACTTACGCGGAGTGAACCCGCCGCTCGAAGAGGTGGGGACCGAGGGTCCCAACGGCTACGGTCTCTACAACATGTCCGTCGGCGTGCACGAATGGTGCTCGGATCGTTATAGTCCCACGTATTATCAGGTGTCCCCCGACCGCAATCCCGAAGGGCCTGCCGCCGGCGACCGTCGCGCGGCGCGCGGAGGGTCGTGGCGGCACGCCGTCCGGTACGCCCGCTGTGCAGCCCGGAGCAGCCTCGGCCCCGAGAAGACGTTCAACGATTTCGGCTTTCGCTGTGCCCTGACGCTATCGAGCCACTGATGAAACGCGCTGGCCCCCTGCCCCCGCAACACTCGGACGCGCGACGGCCCGGAGCGACAGTCCTAGCCGCTCCGGGCCGTGTGACTGCCCGGTGTCATTCACTCCTCCGGAGGATCACGCCGACCATACGCTGCGAACTCGGCACGGGGCCGGCGCACCGTGGTTCGATCCGCCTAAGAACGGAACGTCGAGCTCGCACTGCCCGTCTCATGTCGCACCACGACTCGCGTGCCCTCATGCGAGGGCGGTGGCTCAACCCGATGCCCTGCGGCGGCGCTCAGTGCGACCCACGGGGCGGACAGCGCTTTACGTATAGGTGGCCGATCCGGTAGCGTCAAGCCGCTGCCGACCGAGTGCCTGCGCGACCGCGGACTGCACACGATGCGCGCGATCTCGGCGCGTTACCTCTGGTCAGGACCGGGGCCCGTCCCACAACAGGTCGCCCCAGAAACTCCGATAGCATCAGCGCGTCCGCACGCAACGAATGCTCCGACCGGCCGCTGCCCCGGGTGACGTGGACCCCTGGCCTCCTCCACGGCACAGCCGACGTCACGAATGATCTGGCGGATTAGCAGCGGAGAAAGGTCACGGCCGCCGTGGACCGGAACCGGTAGTGCGGCGGACGCCACCAAGCGTACCCGCCACGGGGTCCCACCGCTTCAGAAGCGAGCCCCGTC
>Ga0326597_10014571_pt1 | contig 10305 bp, 7 predicted proteins | sample RVTome_12_FD_203789 | JGI IMG/M metagenome (GOLD analysis project Ga0326597, IMG submission 203789) | Soil microbial communities from uranium-contaminated site in the Upper Colorado River Basin, Wyoming, United States - RVT100D185 | ecosystem: Environmental > Terrestrial > Soil > Contaminated >...
GCGGGCGTTGTGCGCCACCAGCAGCCGGCCTTCGAGCCGGTGCTTGAGTTCGCGGCTTATGTCGTCAAACCCGGGGGCGCGTGCCACCATGTCATCGGTGATGCCGGTGAGCGCCTGGATGGCTGGCGGGATGCCAATTCCGGGATTGACCAGCGTCGACCACTCGCCGATGAAGCGGCCCTGGTCGACTTCGATCAGCCCCACTTCGGTGACACGGTCATGGCTCGCGGTAGCGCCGGTCGTTTCGAGATCCAGGAAGACGATGGGTTGGTCGAGCATGGGCGAGTTATGGGCGCCCCATGTGACCGATCGCGTGCGAGATGCGCTCCGCCGTTCGTTTCACCTGCGCCGCCCATGCCTTATCGAGCCGATCGGAGGGTGCCGACACCGACAGCCCGGCCACCAGTCGGCCTTCGTCGTTGTAGATGCCGGCGCCGATGCAGGAGACCCCCTTTTCCGCCTCCTCGTTATCGAGCGCATAACCCTGGCGCCGGATTGTCTCGAGTTCCTGGGCGAGGCTTCCAGCGTCAGTCAGGGTATTTTCCGTGTATTTGGGCAGGCCCGTGCGCCGTATGTACTGCAGCGATTTCTCGGGGCCGTCGCTGGACAGGAAGATTTTGCCGACCGCGGTGATATGCAACGGCGCCCGCGCGCCGATAATGTGGATGACCCGCATCATTGAATTGCTGGCCGAGGTGCGTTCGACATAGACCACCTCGTCATCGTGCCGTACCGACAGGTTTACCGTCTCACCCAGCTGCTGATGGAGCCGCTGCATGTGCGGCAGCGCCTCCTGGCGCACGCTGATGCGGGATTTCACCAGGTTGCCGAGTTCCAGCAGCCGGATGCCGAGGCGGTAAGTGCCCGGTTCGATCCGGTCGACCAGGCGATTCTCGACCATCACGCCCAGAATGCGATGCGCGGTCGAGGGGTGCAGCCTGGTCTGGGTCGCAAGTTGTTTCAGGTTGACCGGCGCGCCGTGTCCGGCCAGTGCATCGAGCAGGTGCATCATGCGCTCGATGACCTGGATCGATGATTTGGTTTCTTTTCCGGTCACGGATTTAGGGACCCACAGCGTCGGGCCGATTTTATATGATGAAATTTGGGGGGACAACATAAAACGCGAATCAGGGGCCGAACGCTTGGTAGGGACCGCCGGCGCCCCGTTTTCGATAAACTACCGAGGTAGCCGCAGCACTGCTGGAGCGCCGGCACCCGGAACGGCGGCCCGGTTCGCCGTCCTTCGTCTCAGGAAAACGATATGATCCCGCGCCCGTGCGGGCGGACCCAACAAAGCGCGCCCTGCCGATGACGCCTTCCTTCTTCAGCGCTGCCCTTTCAACCTGGCGCGCCACTCACGCACCGCTCCCCGCTACAGCGGGTGAAGCACAGTCCCTCGATGCCATCGTCAAGCTGAGTATCAAGGCCATGCCCGATGCCCGCACCGCCGATACACTGGGCGGCGAGCGCGAGGGGACCGGGGTCGTGATCGATGAAACCGGGCTCATCCTGACCATCGGTTATCTCATGCTCGAGGCGGGATCGGTCCTGGTCGTCGCCTCCGACGGCCGGGTGTTTCCGGCAACCGTCGTCGGTTATGACCACGCGACAGGCTTCGGGCTGCTGCGTGCCGCGCCGGGTGTGGCGCGGCGGCCGCTGGCCCTCGGCGACTCGTCGGCGGTGCGCGAACTCACCACCGTGCTGGTCGCCGCCCACCCAGCGGCGGGCGGCGTGTCGTACGCTTGCGTCGTCGCCCGCCGGCGCTTTACCGGGTGGTGGGAGTACATGATCGAGGACGCGATCTTCACCGCGCCCCCCCGTTACGAACACAGCGGAGCCGCCCTGCTCGACAGCGAGGGCCGGCTCGCCGGCATCGCCTCGCTGTGGGTGAGTGATGCGATCGACCTGGGCGTCGCTTTTCCGGGCAACATGTTCGTGCCGGTCGATTTCCTGAAGCCGCTGCTCGATGACCTCCTCGCCCACGGCCGCCGGCGCGGGGCGGCACGGCCCTGGCTCGGCGTCTACTCCGAGGAGATCGAAGGCCATGTCGTGGTCACGCGCGTGCTGCCGGACGCGCCGGCCCACGAGGCAGGGGTGCGCCGCGGCGACGTGATCCTGGGCATAGGCGGGCAATCGATCGGCGGCCAGGGCGAGTTTTACCGCGCGCTGTGGGCGAGCGGCGAGGCGGGCAGTCACGTCATGCTCCATGTGTTGCGCGACCGAGTCGTGCGGCGCCTGGTAGTCCGCTCTGCGGATCGCATGGATTACCTGCGGCCTTGGCGGGCATAGCACGCAGCTTGGGTCAGGCGCACTCTCGCCGTAACCCGAGAGCAGGCAGAACGAACCTCATTCATCGCTGATCCACAGGAGGAAGCGCCATGGCAGTGCGCTGGGACACCATCAAGGTCGACGGCAACGACATGCGGATCTATCTCGGCGTTCCGGAGCGGCCGGGACCGCATCCTGGCATCGTCATCGCGCAGCACGGCAGCGGCGTAGATGCGCAGATCCAGGACGCGGTGCATCGGCTGCATCGCGAAGGATACGTTGTCGCCGCGCCGGAACTCTTCCACCGCCAGCCCGCCCGGGTGGAGGGTTCGCGCGTCAATCTGCTGAAGGACGTTGAGATCATCGCCGACATCAACGCGACGCTCGCCCATGTGAAAAGCCTGCCGATGAAGGTGGCGCCGCTCGGCATCGCCGGCTTCTGCATGGGCGGGCGCGTGGTTTATCTCATGGCGTGCGTCAATCCGGAATTCAGGGCGGCCGCCGTATTCTATGGCGGCAACATCTTCAAGGCGCTGGGCGAGGGGCCGAGCCCCTTCGAACGCAGCGCCGGCATCCAGTGCCCCGTGATCGGCTTCTTCGGTGCCGAAGACGCCAATCCGTCACCGGACGACGTGAAAAAGATCGACGCGGAACTCGCGCGGCTGGGCAAGTGGCACGAGTTTCACACTTACAGCAATGCGGGCCACGCGTTTCAGAACTTCGTCAGTCCGGAGCGTTACCGCGAGCGCGCGGCCCGGGCCTCGTGGACCGAGATGCTGGCGTTTTTTACCGAGTACCTGAAACGCGGGACGCCGGCCTGACGGCGCGCGTTCGCCGCGCCGTCCCCCGCGCCTTGGCCGTGCCGCGGCGCGCGCGCGGCGTACGACGCAGCCCATCAAGATAAAGGTCGATCACATGGCCGGCCTCCCGCTTGAGCGGCAGGTAACGCGGATCGAGTATCCAGTTCATGATCAGCCCGTCCACCAGCGCGTGCAGTCCGACCGCCGCATATCGCGGGTTGACGCCGGCGGCAAGCAGGCCCTTCTTCGCCGCATTGCGCAGCCCGCCTTCGATGTGGCTCAGGCATTTTTCCCGTCCCTCGATATGGCGGTCCCGCACCTGCAGCATCTCGTCGACGTACTCGCATTTGTGGCAGCAGATCTCGAACACGCGCTTGCACTGCGGATCGTCGATGACGCGTTCCAGGATGTTGAGCGCACAGGCGCGCACATAGGCAAGCGGATCTTCGAGACGGGCGTCCGCAGCGCGCGCGGTCATCTCTTCCATCGGCAGCACGACGCGATTCATCATCGCGTCGAAGAGATCCGCCTTGTTCCTGAAATGCCAGTAAATCGCCCCGCGCGTCACGCCGGCCGCGGCCGCGATGTCGGCGAGCGAGGTATGGGATACGCCGCGCTCGCTGAATACGCGCTCCGCCGTATCCAGGATGCTGTTGCGGGTTTCCAGCGCTTCGTTCCGCGTCCGTCTCACCACTTGGTGAAACTCCTTTTCGTCTTGATCGCTACTATTTCTTAACCGCTACTTTACATACATTCGTGGTTGTATGTAAACTGACGCATGCAGCGAAGGTGCCCCGCGGGCATTTCTCCGCTGCGCCGCGGTTCGATCAGAAAAGGAACATCATGCCGGATACGCCGTCGATGCCCCGTTTTATTTTCGGTTCGGTGCTGCTCCCCGCGGCCGCGTTGCTTTTAGCTGGGTGCGAGCCCGCCGCCGCGCCGGGCGGACACGGCGGGTTCCCGCCGCCGCTGGTCACCGTCGCCGGCGTCGAACCGAAGGACCTTCCGGTCGCCTACGAGTACCCCGCTCAGAGCGCCGGTTACCGCGAAGTCGAAGTGCGCGCGCGCGTGACGGGGATACTCGAACGCCGCAACTATCGGGAAGGCGCGCTGGTCAAGCAGGGGCAGTCGCTTTTCACCATCGATCCCGCACCGTTTCGCGTGGCGCTGGCGCGCGCCGAAGCGGACATCGCGGTGGCCGAAGCGCGGCGCGCGCAGGCGCGGCGCGAGGTCAAGCGCCTGCGTCCGGTCATCGACGCGCGCGCCATCAGCCAGAAGGAATTCGACGACGCGCTTTCGGCGGAACAGGTGGCGGACGCGGAGGTGAATAGCGCCCGCGCGCGCGTCAACGAAGCAAAGCTCAATATCGAATACACCCGGGTCCAGGCCCCGATCGCCGGGGTGGCGAGCCGCTCGGCAGTCTCGGAAGGCACGCTGGTATCCGGCCCCAGCGTGCTGTTGACCACGGTGACTCAGACCGACCCGATCTATGTGATCTTTGGCATCCCTGACCGCGAGTATCTTGCGCTGCGCCGCGACGTGGAGGCAGGGCGGCTCAAGCTGCCGGAGCATGGGCGTTTTCAAGCGAGTCTCAAGCTCGCCGACGGCGGCGTCCATTCCAGGACCGGGGCCGTCAACTTCACCGATGTGCGCGTGAACGCGCAAACCGGAACCATCGAGTCGCGCGCCGAGTTTCCCAATCCCGACGGCGCGCTGCGGGCGGGGCAGTTCGTGCGCATCGTCCTGCAGGGCGCCGTGCGCCCGGGCGCCATCGTGGTGCCGCAGCGCGCGGTCCTCGAAGGCCCGAAGGGAAAGTTCGTTTACACCGTTACTGCTGACAGCAAAGCCGAGGCGCGTCCGGTCGAAGTGGGAGAGTGGGCCGGCGAGGGCTGGATCATCAACGCCGGGCTCAAAGCGGGCGAGCGCGTCATCGTCGACGGCGTGCTGAAACTGGGACCGGGCGCGCCGGTCAAGATCGCCGAGGGTACAGCGGAACAGCCGGCCCAGCCCGTCGCGCCTGACGGTGGCGCGGGCGCAAAAGGAAAAAAGTGATGCCAACGCTGGCCACCCCGCAGACTGAGCGGGCGCCCCTGCTCGCGATGGCGCGGAGGTAAAAATGATCTCGCGCTTTTTCATCGATCGGCCGATCTTCGCGGCCGTGCTGTCGATTTTCATCGTGATCGCCGGCCTCGCCGCCATGCGCGTGCTGCCGATCGCGCAGTACCCCGAGATCGCCCCGCCCGTGGTGACGGTACGCGCCATCTATCCCGGCGCCTCCGCCCAGGTCCTCGAACAGACGGTGGCGGCGCCGCTGGAGAACCAGATCAACGGCGTCGAGAACATGCTCTACATGAACTCGACCTCGGCGGCGAACGGCGTGGTCGAGATCCAGGTCACGTTCGAAATCGGCGCCGATGTCGACACCGCGGCGCTGAACGTCAACAACCGCGTCAAGCAGGCGGAGCCGCGCCTGCCGCTGGAAGTGCGCCGGCAGGGCGTGACGGTCGAAAAGGGATCGTCCGCATTTCTGCAGGTGATCGCGTTCTATTCGCCCGATGGGACCCGCGATGACCTCTTCATCTCGAATTACGTGACGCTCAACGTGCTCGACCGGTTGAAGCGCATTCCGGGCACCACCAACGTGCAGATTTTCGGCGCGAAGGACTACGCGATGCGCATCTGGGTGCGCCCGGACCGGCTCGCGCAGCTCAAACTCACGACCGCGGACATCGGGCGTGCGATCAATGAACAGAACGCACAGTTCGCCGCGGGACGGATCGGCCAGTCCCCGACGCGCGGTGCGCAGGAACTGGTCTACAGCATTACCACCAAGGGGCGGCTGTCCGAACCCGAGGAATTCGAGAACATCGTGGTGCGCGCCAACGGCGACGGTTCGATCCTGCGCCTGAAGGATGTCGCGCGGGTCGAGCTGGGTTCCAAGGACTACGAGTTCGTGGGCCGGGTGAACGGCCAGTCGGCCACGCTGGTCGGCATTTTCCTGCAGCCCGGCGCGAACGCCCTTGCCACCGCGGAGCGCGTGAACGCCGAAGTCGGCAGGCTGGCGCAGGGCTTTCCGCAGGGGCTCACCCATTCGGTCGTGTACGACACCACCCGCTTCGTCCAGGTCTCGATCCGCGAGGTGGTGATTACGCTCGCCGAAGCGATGGCGCTGGTGTTCCTGGTGGTATTCGTTTTCCTGCAGAACTGGCGCGCGACGCTGATCCCGTTTGCGGCGGTGCCGGTGTCGCTGATCGGCACCTTCGCCGGTCTGGTAATGCTCGGTTACTCGATCAACACGCTCACGCTGTTTGGCATGGTGCTTGCCATCGGGATCGTCGTGGACGACGCGATCGTCGTGCTGGAAAACGTCGAGCGCATCATGCACGAGGAACACCTGCAGGCGCGCGAGGCGGCGATCAAGGCGATGCGCGAGGTCACCAGCCCGATTATCGCGATCGTACTGACGTTGTGCGCGGTGTTCGTGCCGATCGCTTTCCTGGGCGGCTTGACCGGCGAACTCTACCGCCAGTTTGCGGTGACGATTTCCATCGCCGTCATCATCTCGGGAGTGGTTGCGCTGACGCTGACGCCCAGCCTGTGCGTGCTGATCCTGAAGCGCGAGCACCGGCAGCCCGGTCGCTTCTTCCGCTGGTTCAACGATTGGTTTCACCGCATGACCGGCCGCTATGTCGACGGGGTGACGTGGATGTTGCGCCGCGGCGGCATCGCGCTCGTCCTTTTTCTCGGCATGGTGCTCGCCACGGCAACGCTATGGCGCGCCACGCCGGGCTCGCTCGTCCCGGATGAGGACCAGGGTTACTACATCGCCGCCGTGTTCCTGCCCGACGGCGCGACGCTCGAGCGCACCGACAAGGTGGTAAGCGAAGTGGTCGGGATCATCAAATCGAACCCGGCGAACGAGAATGCGGTGGCGTTTACCGGATTCGACTTTCTCGGGGGCGCCTTCCGCAACAGCGCGGCGACCATCTTCGTCACGCAGAAACACTGGGACGAGCGCGCAGTCTCGACGCCGCAGCTCGTCGGCGAGTTCTTCATGAAGACCGCGCACATCAAGGAAGCGCTGGTGCTCGCCTTCGGACCGCCGCCGATTTTCGGACTCGGCAGCGCCGGCGGTTTCGAGTTCTACGTCCAGAATCGCGGCGAGGGCGGTTCCGCGCGGCTCTACGAAGTGACGCAGCAACTGCTCGGCGCGGTCGCCCAGGACGGAATGTTCGGGCAGGTGAACACGCTGTGGCGGGCCAACGTGCCGCAGCTCTACGTCGCGACCGACCGCGAAAAGGCCAAGGCGATGGGCGTGCCGGTGGACGAACTCTACAACACGCTCGCCGCGACGCTCGGCACCTTCTACGTCAACGATTTCAACAAATACGGCCGCACCTGGCAGGTGCTGATGTCGGCGGAACCGGCGTATCGCAACCGTCCCGACGACGTCGGCGCCGTCTACGTGCGCTCCGAGCAGGGGCGCATGGTGCCGGTCTCCGCGCTCGCGAACGTGCAATTCTCCTCGGGCCCGGAGACGCTCGACCGTTTCAACAACCTGCCGGCGGTGAAAATATTCGGTTCGGCCAAACCAGGATACAGCTCCGGCCAGGCGATCGAGCACATGGAGAAAATCGCGCGCGAGACGCTGCCGGCGGAGTTTGCTTTCGACTGGGGCGGCGCGTCGTTCCAGGAAAAACGCTCGGGCGGCACGTCGATACTGGCGCTGGGACTGGCCGCGCTCATGGTGTTTCTGATCCTCGCCGCGCAGTACGACCGCTGGGCGCTGCCGCTCGCGGTGATGCTGGCGCTGCCCTTCGGCACATTCGGCGCGCTGGCGGCGATCGGCATCAACAATCTGCTGCCGATGCCGTATTACCTCGCGTCCGGCGTGCCCTGGCTGCAGGGCCTGCTCTCGCCGCTGGCCGGCATTGCCCGGCTCTCCAACGACGTCTATTTCCAGATCGGCCTCGTGACGCTGCTCGGGCTGGCGGCGAAGAACGCGATTTTGATCGTCGAGTACGCGGTGCTGAAGAAACACGAGGGATTTTCCACCTCGGCTGCGGCGATCGAGGCGGCACGGCTGCGGTTTCGTCCGATCCTGATGACCTCTCTTGCCTTCATACTCGGCGTGACGCCGCTGGTTTTTTCCAGCGGCGCCGGCGCGGGCGCGCGGCATTCCGCCGGCACCGGCGTGATGGGCGGCATGCTGGCTGCGACGTTTCTGGCGATTTTTTTCATTCCGTGGTTCTACAAGCTGATCGTGGACCGCAGGCTGTCCGATCCGCGCTCGACGGCCGAGATCGAAGAGGAGGCGCGGCACCATCGCGAGGCCGCCACCCGTGCTGCGCACACCGCGCGCCATCACCCGGTTCAGAGAGGGGGCGGTGATGCGTAGCAGCAGCCGTCTCCAAATACGTCGTCATTCCGGTGAAAACCGGAATCCAGAGAGCGCCTCGGACCAAGTGATGAAGTTCGATCGGCTTATTTGCGTTTCCGTGGTCTCAGCGGTGCTCCTCGCTGGATGCGCAGTCGGCCCGAAGTACGAGCGCCCGGCAGCCGACCTCCCGCCGGCGTGGCGCGACGTGCCAGCGCAGGGAAAGAGCGCACCGGCAGAGCGCTGGTGGACGTTCTATGCGGATCCCGCGCTCGACCGCCTGGTCGACGAGGCGCTTGCGCACAACCAGGACCTCGCGCTCGCGGCAGCGCGGATCGATGAAGCGCGCGCATTGCTGCAGGTTGCCGACGCCACGCATGCTCCCGCGATTGACGCTGAATTTCAGCGCGATCGTAGCCGCTCGTCGGGTCGTTCCTCGGTGCCGCTGCCGCCGGGCGTGCCGCTCGAGCGTAACAGCTACCGGGGCGCGCTCAACGTCGCGTACGAAGTCGATCTGTGGGGCCGGCTGCGGAGCGCGACCGATGCCGCCCGCGCGGAGCTGCTCGCGAGCCGGGCGGCGCAGGAAACGGTGCGGGTGACGTTGACCGCGCAGGTGGCGCAGTCGTATTTCGCGTTGATGGCACTCGACGGGCAGATCGAGGCGACCCGCCGCACGCTCGGGCTGCGGGAACGCACGTTCGATCTGCAGAAAGTGCGCAGCGCCGCGGGGCTCATCGGCGACTTTGATCTGCGCCAGATTGAAGCCGAGGTGGCGGCGGCGCGCGCGCAGCTTCCGGCCCTGGAGCGGAGCCGTTCGACCGAGGAGCTGGCGCTTGCCGTGCTGCTCGGTCGCGCGCCGCGCGCCATCATCGAGGAGTCGATCACCCGCACCGCCGATCGCGGCGAGCCGCCCGCGCCCGTGGTGCCGGAGGGCCTGCCTTCGGATCTCCTGCTGCGCCGGCCGGATGTGGTGCAGGCCGAGCAGCGATTGATCGCCGCCAACGCCCGCATCGCAGCCGCCCGGGCGGCGCTATTTCCGCGCATCTCGCTCACCGGCTATCTGGGCGGCGAAAGTGGGTCGCTCGGCGATCTGTTCTCCGGTCCCGCCCGCATCTGGCAGCTCGCGTTCGCATTGGCTCAGCCGATCTTCCAGGGCGGCCGGCTCACGGGCGAAATCGAAGCGGTGAGCGCGCGCGAGCGGCAAGCACTCGCCCAGTATCAAAAGACGCTGCAGGAAGCATTTCGCGAAGTGCGCGAAGCGTTGATCCGGCAGGGCCGCTCGCGCGAGATTTTCGAAGCAGAGGGCGCGCGGGCGAAGGCGCTCGCGGAAGCGGTCAGGCTCGCCCGCATTCGCTACGACAACGGGCGCTCGAGCCAGCTCGAAGTGATCGACGCCGAGCGCAACCTGCTGCAGGCGGAATTGAATCGGATCGATGCATTGCGGGCGCAACGCGCGGCGGCGGCCGACCTCGTGAAGGCGCTCGGCGGCGGCTGGACCGGCTTCGAGCGCACCGCCGCGGCACCCAGCGCAGTCGTCAAGACCGAGAAGCCCTGAGATTCACCCCGTCATCCCATCTCGGCCCCCATATTATTGCGGAGCGACTGCCTGCCGGCGCGAAAATACCCGGCGCACGCGGCAAGATCGGCGAATGCACGTTCATCTCCGCCGAGCCTGAGGAGTTCGAGCCTCATTCAGCTCCCCGAGCAGGGCAAACCTGGGCACTGGTCGATCTTGCTTTCGCTTCCCGGTTAGGGGCGCCCGGCGGGATGAAAGTGGGCACTGGTGCGAGGTTGTATCGATCAAGTAGCCGCTTTGAGCGGCTCACAATCTAAAGCCCCGACTTTGCCAGGAAATGGAAC
>Ga0326597_10014572_pt1 | contig 10305 bp, 8 predicted proteins | sample RVTome_12_FD_203789 | JGI IMG/M metagenome (GOLD analysis project Ga0326597, IMG submission 203789) | Soil microbial communities from uranium-contaminated site in the Upper Colorado River Basin, Wyoming, United States - RVT100D185 | ecosystem: Environmental > Terrestrial > Soil > Contaminated >...
TCCTGGCCATCAATGGCGCGGCCGGCATACGCGATCAGTTCGCCGGATGCGTTGTGAATCGGGATCACGATCCGTCCGCGCAGCAGACCCTTTCCGGTGTAGAAGCCAAAGCCAAACGTACGGACCGCCTCCGGCTTCACGCCGCGAGAGGCGAGGTACGGATGCTGCGAATCGACGTACTGCAGGGCGAAGCGCAGTGGCGGATTCTCGGAGGCGACCGGGTCAGGGCGCGACGCGCGTGGCACGATGAAGCGTTCCGGTGCTGCGGCGGACCAGTTCTGGAGGCGGAGCGCCGCGTCTCGAATCGAGCAGTTCTCCATGAGAGCGACGAGATCGAGAATGTTGCCCCCTGGTCGTCCGCCGCGGGCCTGCATGCAGGACAGCGAGCGGCACGACCACACATTGCGCGCGATGTTGACGGCGAAGCTGTCCCGGCTGCGCGAGGAAGTGTGTGTCGGAAGCGGACAGCGCCCCCGCAGCTCCGTCGCGCCGATGCGGCGCAGATGCACGCCGTAATGCGCGAGCATTTGTTCGATCGTGACGTCCGCCTTCAGCTGTCTGAAGTCAACCCAGGTGGTGGCCATCACGCCCTCCTCACCTCTGTCGGTTCAGTCGCGGCATGCTCCTCGATCTGTCGTGGCGTCGGTCCTGCCGGCGTCGGCACATCCACGAGTTGGGTCAGGAGTCTGTCGAAGGCGGTGACACCGTCGTCGACGGCCGCGACTTCGGCCTCAGTGAGCGGGATCTCCTGCTTCAGACGGAGCAGTCCGGTCTTCCCCTCGATGAAAAGCGCCCGTGCGCTACCCTTTGGCCGATAGAAGGCGCGCTTCGCGCACGCCATCCGGTGCGGACACTGATCGAAGAAGTCGTACGTGCAGTAGCCGTGGCCCAAATCGTAGAAACGCCAGGGTTGGCCGGCCGCGGCGCCTGCTCGGACCGCCTCTTGATCGATCAGCACGTCGATGGTGCGCAGATTGCGCTGGAAGTAGGCCGCGTCCGTATAAGCCCGCGCCAGCTTCGTCGGGATCACGCGCGCGTAATGTTGGGTGCTTTGCGGCGTGGAGTGCCCAAGCCTTGCCTGCAGCTCGAAGAGCGACAGCGGTTGGCGTGCGTTAAAGAGCTGCGTTGCGATCGTGGACCGCGCACGGTGACTCGTGATGCGGCCTCGTGCGTCATCCAAAGGCACGCCCGCTTTCCGACACAAGGCTGGAATGAGCGTGCGATTCAGATAGTTCGGCGAGAAGCTGCCACAGCGGACGGAAAACACGAAGTGGACGAGTTCACCGGTCTTCTCATCGAGCGCCGGTGGCTGCATCGGCCGCTCCTGTTCCCACCCGCGAATGGCGTCGCCGACCACACGGTCGACCGGCTTGGTGAAGGCCGTACTCGTCTTGTTCACCGGCACATCAAGGAGGCACACCGCGTCGGATCCGGACGCAGGTTCAGCCGCGCCGTACCGGATGCAGCCGACGCGGAGACGACGAATCTCGTTCTGACGCAAGCCAGCAAACAGCCACACCAGTGTCACGGCGCGGACCATCGTGACGGGATAGAAGTGGCGGGCTCCCCACGCACCTGGCAGATCAGCCTCCGTGAGATTCAGGCCCGCCCAGAGGAGCTTCGCCCATCTGTCGTCGCGGATGACACGCGGCTGCCGGTTGATGAGTCCGCGCAACGACCGTGGCTGCGAGAAGGCCCGCGCAGGATGAAAGCGACGCGGGGTCCACTCCCACTCCTGACAATCCGCGAAAAAGCACGACATCGCGTTCAGGAAGTGGAGCTGCGTCGATGGTGCCAGGGGACGTCCAGGATCGACGAGACGCTGCTGCGTGGCGAGTGGCGTCCATTCGCCGCGACGCTTTCTCAGGATCATCGCGACGCACGCGGCCGCCATCTCGCGCGACCACCGTTCGGGAGCCGCTTCCGGCCCGTACGTGGCGGTCGCCCATCGGCCAATCATCAGTAGCTGCGAGCTGTACGCGCTCCTCGCCTTTGGCGACAGCGTCGATGTGGCATGCCAGCGGTCGACACACGTTCGCCACTTCGGCGCGATCTCAGTGGAACGCGCAGGGCCGGCACCTGCGATGGTCCGACGGTGCTGTTTCTGACGCCAGGGGCTCAGCGGTCGATCTGGGGCCCGCGGGTTGAGGGACTTCGGGATCACGCCCAGTGCGACGAGTACGCGCGAGAGACGCGGGAGGTCGCGTTGCAAACGTTGATGCGAGGACGTCGCGTGCCGAAGGGTCGAGAGCGTCTCGAGAGAAATGTCTTCGAGACACGGACTTTGGATCGTGAGAAACACCCCGCATAGCGTCATCCGGAGCGACGCACTGGAAGGCGGCGAATGCCCCCAATCCACCAACGCGGTGGCCACGCGATCGACTGCCGCGTCGACGCGCACACGGCCAAAACTCCGGTACGCGAGGATGACGCGATCGAAGCGGCCCGGCCGGTACACGTGGATCGGCCGTTGGAGAAGCAAGGCCACCGCCAACAGGGCCGATCGATACTTCGAGGCCTCGGAGCTGTCCTCGAAGTGCTTGCGAGAGGTTCCGACCAGGGCATGCCATGCCTCCTCTGACCATGCCCAGTAGCTGGTGCGACGACGGTGCATCTCGTGCGTGAGCAGACGTTGCACCATGGCGCGCACGCGGTCCGTGTGGATGTCCAAGTGCCCCAGCGTGTCGGTGACGGGACGCGTGAGCCGGCCGAGTTCCTCATGAAACAGTGGTGTCCAATGGCCAAGACGACGTGGAAATCGCGCGCGCCGGTTGAGTGCGGCCATTTCGCGACGGAGCAGCGTCGGCCGACGATCGTAACCGGCGAGGTCCAGTGGCCATTGCCACACGGCTGGTCGGCGGTCCGTGCGACGAGCGAGGCCGTCATGATTGCACCCCCGCCACGTGCTGGACGCGCCACGCATGCAGGTGGCTCATCGTCGTGGCGAGTTTCGATGACAGGTCCCGACCACTGAGATGGATGTAGAGCAACGTGCTCGCGAGGCTCCGATGCCCGGCGAATGCCGCAATCTCGTGAATGTCCCAGCCACCGCGTGCAAGATCCGTCAGACATAAGTGGCGCAACGTATGCGTCGTGAATCGACTCACGCCCGACCGACGCGCCGCGCTGATGACGGTCTTCGACCAGGACCAGATGGTCAATGCGCGACCAGCGTTCCGGTTCGACACCGAGAGAAACACCCGACCACGTGCGCGACTGATCTGCCGCCGCTGCTGCAAATAGGTGGTGTAGAGTCGCGCTGTTGGCTCTGAATACGGCACGACCCGCTCGCACCGATTCTTCCCATGCTCGGCGCGAATCCGGACTAACCGATGCGCCGGGTCAATATCAGCGGTGTCGAGGGTCAGCAGTTCCTGGCGACGCAACGCGGCGTCGTACGACAGGGCAAACATCAACCGATTGCGAATCGACTCGCCCCGCATCACGGCCAAGAGCGCCTGCCACTGCTCCTCGGTCGGGATCCACGGCAGCTTGCGATGCCGCCGCACCAGGGGAGCGATCGCAGCCTTCCATCCTCCTCGCCCTCGGGCATGCCCGCGTCCAACGGGATTCGTCGCGCGAACGCCATCTTCGACGAGATGTTCGAAGAACAGGCGAACGGCGGCGAGGCGCAGCTGAATGGTCGCATTCGCTAGACCCGCGCCGGAGTCGATCCGCACCACTTTCGGTTGACGCGGATTCGATCGCCCGAGCAAATCGCGCACATACGCCGCGATCTGCTCTCGCGTGACCTGCGCAACGGGCGTTCCCCCTCTCTCCAGGAATCGCAGAAAATCGTCCAGCGAACGCCCGTACGTCTCGACCGTGTGTCGTGCAAGATTCCGATCTGCCTGCCACGCGAGCCAGCCACGCGCCATTGGTTCCTGTGCCACCGCTGGATACCGGTCCCATCGAACCTCATGATCGGCCATTCGAACCTCCTTCTCTGACTGACGCTCCGAAGTGTGCACGACGGAACTGGCGTCAGAAGAGAAAGAGGAAGCGGCTATCCAATTCCACGCCGTACTCGGTGAAAGCGACCAACTGTCCGCGCACGCGAGTCCCGTGGTGAACATGGGGGTGGGCTGCAGATCTGTCAGATCAATGGTGAACGTTTTCCGTGCCTTCAACACGGTGTGACAGCCGGGATCTCTCTGGTACGCGGACGAACTGGAATGGCACGCGAGCGTTCGTCCGTCGAGGGCGGTGCGGCATTCCGGCCCGGCGTCCTCGAGTCCTCGCTCCTCTGCATCGAGCATGGCCAGGAATCCAGCCGGCTCCAGCTGGGTGGCCAATCCGGTCCGGACATCGATTACGTGGGGGCCGATGGTTTTCGACACATCCTGATCCGGGGCGAGATGCTCTTCCACTACGGGCAGCCGCCACAGGTAGATCCGTGACTCGTCGAGCCACGCTGCTCCCCGAAACGTGTCGTAGCCGCGCAGGCCGGCGTCGATCTGCCAGGCTAGCTCACCGGTTCGCGTGTCGTGGACGTAGATCCAGTGATACTCGCGACTGGCTCCCTGTCCGCCCTGCTCCCACTCGAGATTGAGGTATGCGACGTAATCGCCCCGTGGCGAGACGAAGAACCGCCTCGGGCTCTGCGTGCCGAGCACCTCCGCAATCTTTCTCACCATGTTGGAGCCATCGGTACTCAACTCGTAGACGTACGTTCGAAACGACTCCGTGCGGAAGACGGTCTGGCCCCTGGGGAAGAAATCCGTTTCGCCGGGCGTCCTCGGTTTCGCGTACGCGAAGAGGCGCCCGTCCGGGGTCGCGACGAGCCGCGTCGCTCCTTCCAGCCTGTGGATGGAGATCTCGGTCGCGGTGTCGCTGAAAACGACCCTGGCGGCCCCACCCGGTGAGTACTGGTAGACGCGTGTCCCAGCTTCGTCCTGAAGCGCATAGAGAAACGAGTCGGCGACGGGTCCCTGGGCCGTGTGAGACTCGGAGGCGGACTCCTGGCCTGTAGAGAAGAAGGCCACGACGACAGCCAGACCGATCCCGGTGAGTCCCAGCGCTGCAGGTCTCATGCTTCTCTTGTCTTGTCGGCCTCTTGCCGTCAACGCGTGAGCCGCACCCAAGCCGAACCGGCGACGCACGGTCGCGGCGGCATTTCAAGCGACGGAGACGATGCGTGTGGAAACCGCGGTCTTGTCGCCGCATCCCCGCCAGGGATGCTCCGCGATTCGGCCAGGTCGGTAGCCTCAAGTCCTAACCGCTGTCGGATATTCCGCAGTGGACGCGGACTATTGCCCGAGGCTATTGCAACCTATGACAACTCTGCCGAATCCGTTGTGACACGCGCGCTGCCGTCCGCGGCGTGGTGGAGTGAGGTACGAGCCGGCGCTCCATGCAGTGACGGCGCGGCACGGCCATTGCACCGCCTGCACGATTCGTGGCTGGAGCCAACTTGCGGCCTGAAGTGCTCTCGCGGTCGGCCGGAAAGGAGGAGACATGAAGCTTGGCACGGTGCGAATGCTCTCGGTGGTCGCGCTGGTGATCCTGGAAGGGTGCGGCGGCAATGACAACCCGATGTCGCCTGGCGGCGTGGTACCGCACACGAACTTCGTCGCCTCCGAACCCTTCACGTTCAACCTGGACGGTGCCGGTCGCCTCAGGGTGCGTCTCGAGGCATCAACGGGAGTGTTGTCGTCAACGGCGGTCCGGCGGGAGCGGTGTGGCCATCACCGGCGACCGCGAGGTTCGGTCTGACTCGGTGGAGGACGCTCGAGCCCACCTGCAGGAGCTCCAGGTCGAGGTTCAGGATGTTGGAGCCAATATCTCCATTCGGACGCGACAGCCGACGGACTCAGAAGGTCGCACCTACGTGGTGAACTATCAGCTGCGGCTGCCTGCTTCGATCGAGCTGGACATCACCAACGTGAACGGCAGCATCGACCTGATCGGACAGGTCGTATCCTACGTTCTGACGTCAACCTCGAAGGTTTCGGCCGCTGACCGCGTGCGATCGCTTCCGGGCATGTGAAGATCCCACCATTCCCTCGCCAGCTGGGTGCTCCATGCCGCATCCGCAGCAGCCGCGTGGAGCATCGAATCGAGTGCGGCGGCACTTTGCGGCCGGTCTGCGGGATCCTTCCGGAGGCAGGCGAGGATGATCCGCTCGAACGAGTCGGTAATCTCGAGCTCGGTCCTTTGAGAAGGCGGGATGGGCTGCTCCTGAACGTGCGCCAAGACCGTCGCGAGTGGATTTTCAGCTTCGAACACGCGTTGCCCGGTAACGAGCCAGTATCCCACGCAACCGAGGCAGTAGATGTCAGCGCGCGCGTCCACGTCGGCCTTGCCCAGTGCAGACTCGGGAGCCATGTACGCGGGCGTGCCGGTCGCCATTCCCACAGCTGTGAGCTCGAGTGCCTCCTGCTGCCGGCTGTCACGCGACTTGACGAGTCCGAAGTCGAGAACCCGTACGAAATCGTACTCGAAGCTTGGGCCGATGCGACTCACGTGTATGTTCGCGGGCTTGACATCTCGGTGGATTAGGCCGCTGTCGTGGGCTTCCCCCAGGGAATGGCACACCTGGCGCAGCAGGTAGATCGCCCTGCCGGTAGGGATCGGCCCGAAGCGCCTGACCAACGCCTCGAGGCTCAGCCCGTGCAGAAGCTCCATGACGTAGTAAAAGGCGCCGTCATCGGTGACCCCGAAATCGTAGAGGTCGACGGTGTGGTAGGACGTGAGAGCCGCCGTCGCTTGCGCTTCCCTCTTGAAGCGACGGATCGCCGTTAGGCGACTGCGCTCGTCGGCACCGAGCATCTCCGGCCTGACCAGCTTTACCGCGGCGGGCCGAACCAACATCCTGTGCTTGGCCAGCCACACCTCGCCCATACCGCCCACACCCAACCGCTCGACCAGTTGGTAGCTGCCAACCTCTCGGGCTTTCTTCAGCTGCCTGGCGAGGTTGTCGAAGATGAGAGACACCACGAACGACACGCCAGCGCAGAAGTACGTTGACAACAGGAAGTATCCGAACATGAACGGCACAGGCGCATCCGGGCTCGTGGCACCGACGGACTTCGAGAGAAGGAAGACAAGAGGCGCCGTGGAGGCCGCCGCCAGCGCGGCGACCAGGGTCCTGCTGGGCGTCGTGGGCGCCAGCAGGGGAAACATGATGATCCAGGCACATTCCCAGGGAATTCCCAGATAGTTTTGCAGAATGCTGTCAGACCATTCCGGCCAGATCCCCCAGAACTCGGTCATCGAGAGGCAGGCCGATCCCAGAACCAAGAATACGAGCCCGAGATCGAGAAGTCGATCTGGCTTGATCTTCGAGAAGCGCGCGATCGCGAAGACGGACAGGCCCAGGGCGACGGCGAATAGGCTGACGGTCATTCTCAGCGCGAAATGCGGCCGCTGTTGGCCCAGTCCCAAGTCGATCAGCAGCCAGCCGACGAATACCATGAAGAACCCCCCTGCGAACAGCAGAGCGGTCCATCCCAGTCGCAACGTTGCCGAAGGCAGGCCCAAGCGGAGCGAAATACTCTTCCAGGCAACAGCCCCCGGACTTGGGGTTTCACTCGCTTTGTGGAGGAGATGGTGTGGCGTCATCAGCTGTCACAGCGCAGACAACGATGGGCGAACAAAGGAATCTCGCGTCGCTGCGATCGGTCGGGGGGCGCTGCGTGAGCTTCTCTCCGCCCATCCGGTGACAGAATACAACGCTCAGAAGCGGATTGCCTGCTTGCCACAACCCAGGTTGGTCTTCCTCGCTCCGGTGTCCATAGACCAGTATGGACCGGTACGGCGGCACGCGCCGTTCGAGAAGGTTAAGATCGTCTTCGCCCATGAAACGACGCCGGAAAGCACCCGCACTGAGACACGCGCAGCTGGAGATCTCATGAGCGTCCGCAGGGTCCGGTCGCTCGCGAAGACCTGGGAGACTCTTGGCGAAGCCGACCCGCTGTTCGGCGTCCTCTCGGATCCAGACAAGTGGGGTGGCAAGTGGGACGTTGACGAGTTCTATGCGTCCGGAGCCGCCCACGTGCAAAAACTCCTCCGAACGCTGGATGACGCCAGGGCAACGTACGCGCGGGACGCATGCCTGGACTTCGGTTGTGGCGTGGGCCGACTGACGTTTCCTCTGGCGGATTCGTTCGCACGCACGGTGGGGGTCGATGTCGCGCGACCGATGATCGACGCCGCACGCCGCCATCTCCGCGCCGGCGATCGATGCGAGTTCATCCTCAACCGAGACCCCGACCTCAGACAGTTCCCAGACGCAACGTTCGATCTGGTGCACTCGTGCCTCGTGCTCCAGCACATGCCGCCCGACCTCTCGTTGCGCTACATCGGCGAGTTCTTCCGCGTGTGCAGACCAGGCGGACTCGTGGTGTTCCAGCTACCAGCGGAGACGCGATCGGCGGAAGTCGTCTCGGCCACGCACGCGCTTCCCGAGACTGCCTTCGCCGCGCGTATTGAAGTCCAGCGCCCGCCCGCGTCTCTCGAGTCATCTGCATCTCAGATGCTGCACATCCTGCTGACGAATCAGAGCTCCGTGGCGTGGCCGCATGACATCCCAGCCGGTCGCCACGTCTGCCTCGGAAACCACTGGCTGCGAGAAGACGGGACGATGGCGATCCAGGACGACGGACGAGCGTTTCTCCCGGCGACCGTCGATCCGGGCGCCACGGTCGAGGTGGCACTGAAGGTCCAGGCACCCTCCGATCCAGGTGACTACATGCTCGAGCTCGATCTGGTGCAGGAGCACGTCTGCTGGTTCGGCGAGAAGGGATCGCCCCGGGCTCGCGTCGCGATTCGGGTGATTGGCGCGCCGGACGGTGGCCGTTTGGAGCCCGTTGGCGAGCCTGCCACGGATTCGGATACCCGCGTGACCCGGCGAGCGTCTCGGCGCTGGTCACCGCTGAACTGGATTCGCAGCCGCGCACCCGGTCCCGGGCAGCCGTTCGAGATGCACGTGGTGCCACGCGATGACGTCGAACGAACGATCCGCTCAAGTGAAGGCACGCTGCTACGCGCAGTGGACGACAACGCCGCCGGGCCCAGCTGGTTGAGTTATACCTACATCTGCCGGCGCGGTACGGCATCCGCGAGCGCCCAGCGCTGATCTGACATGCGGCACGCTCGTTCGAACTCGCGACACGGACAGAAGAGATGTCCAGGACGATAGGGCGCGACAGTGTTCAATTCCTCAGAAGCGCTCGCTGCGACGTGCTCTACGTCGGGTACATGGGCCACATCGATATGATCCTTGCCTACTGCTTGAACTGGAGAAGGCGTTCCACATTGGTGTTCGATCCGTGCATCTCCATGTACAACACGCTGGTCGAGGATCGGAAGATTGTGACGGCTCATGGATTCAAGGCGAGAGTGATACGCCTCTTGGATGAAGTCCCGTGTCGACTGGCCGACGTCGTGCTGACTGACACCTTGCATCACGGCAAGTACTTCGAGAGCGCCCTAGGCGTCCCGAGGGAGAGGATCCATCGTGTTTTCGTGGCGCCGGAAAACCCTTTCAGCAAGCTCGCTGGCACCCTGCCGAAGGTCCGTTCACAGTGTTGTTCTACGCGAAGTTTTCGCCTCTACACGGAGTCCTGACCATTCTCGACGCCGCCCGCAGGCTGCAGGGCGAGGAGGTGTATTTCACGATCGTCGGAGGCGGCCAACTAGAGGCCGATGTGCGCGAAGAAGTCCACGAACTGGAGCTACCGAATCTCGAATGGATCGAGTGGCTCGACACGGCGGTTCTCGTCGAGCGAATGCGACAATGCCACGTCAACCTCGGCATCGTTGGAGCGACGACAAAGGCGGAGATGGTCATCCCCAACAAGGTGTTTCAAGCGTTGGCCATGGGCGTTCCCGTCATCACTCGTGAGAGCCCAGCCATTCGCGAGCTCCTGGATCACGGCCACTCGGGCGTTCTGTGTGAGGCAGACGATGGAGCAGAGCTCGCCCGCGCCATCCTTCAATGCAAGCACGACCAAGATTCCCTCGAGATGATTGGGCGGAACGGGCGGGAAGCATTCCTGCAACGGGCTAGCCATCCAGCCATCGCGCGGCAATTTTTCGAGGCGGTGCATGCGCGCTAGAGTCCGGGTGCGACACGTCGTGTCGATCGGGCTGTGGGGTGCAATCGCCTACTATTTCTTCGCGGTCCTCGGTCAGGTCGACTGGGCCGTCGTCATATCGCGCGACCTGCGCCCGTCCTTGCTGATCGCTGCGCTTGGGATCGCCATCACGAGCCGCTTCCTGCTGCCGGTGATCTGGACCACCGTGTTGTCGGCGCTCGAAGGACGAACGATGAGCGTGTTGGTCTTGGTGTGGCCGTATGCC
>Ga0326597_10014573_pt1 | contig 10305 bp, 9 predicted proteins | sample RVTome_12_FD_203789 | JGI IMG/M metagenome (GOLD analysis project Ga0326597, IMG submission 203789) | Soil microbial communities from uranium-contaminated site in the Upper Colorado River Basin, Wyoming, United States - RVT100D185 | ecosystem: Environmental > Terrestrial > Soil > Contaminated >...
TGCGCCTGGCGCCCGCCGGGCGTACCACCTGGAATCTCAACGCCACGCTGGACGACGAGGGGGGCGTCTGGCTCGTGTTCGATGCGATTGCCGAGACGCGGGCGGAGGAATTGTTCCTCGTTCGAACACATCTTGAAGGGGTGCCGATCGTGCGGCAAGTGACGCCCGATGACGGCTTTGCGTCGAAGTATCCGGATATCGCGGTGGCCGATGGGCGCGCCGCATTGACCTGGTTCGACGAGCGCGACGGCAACCAGGAAGTTTATGTGGCCGTGGCGCCTGCGGTGGAGATCGGTGCGAGCCTGGGAGCGGTGGCGCAGCGTGTGACCCACACGCCGGGACACTCTATCGGCGCCTACCTGGACTGGAACGCCGATCGCTTCGGCGTGGCCTGGAGCGACGACAGCAGCGGACAGCACGAGGTCTTCTTTCAGGCGTTCGATGCGTTCGGAGGCAGGATCGGCGAGCAGCGACAGGTCACGCGCACGCCGAATGCGTCCCTGATTCCTGCGATCCGCCCTTGGCACGCCGGGTTCATCCTGGCGTGGAACGAGACGGATGTACCTGCCGAACCAGCCGGACACACCGGGAACCTCAGATCACGGATCGTCTCGGCGCTGGTGCCCTGATCGCCGCGTCCACCCGTGAGACCTTCGTGGCCACGATTGCCGTGGACGGGGACAGACCTGCAGATCGCGTGACAACTGCTCTATGCCGTACCAATGGCGTGAGCAGAAATCATCGCTCGTTGTGCATGTCCGGTTCGTTGAACTGCCCGGCCTGACGTCGAAGGGGAGTTCCGGGACTTCTTGCGCTGCCGGTCGCTGGCTGGGATTCGCACGCTTTCGCCGGCGACATTCGCCTTGACTGCAATCCGCGATACTGGTATCCGATGAGACCGCATTCGGAGTTCCCTCAACCACCCTCGTAACGATAAGGAGACGTCACATGCGTAGTCGGCCTTGTCTGCTTTCGTTGTCCCTGCTGGTCTTGGTCCCTCTCGCCGCCCACGCTCAGGAGATCCAGGCGACGCGGACCATCAAGATTCTCTCGAGCGCCGGCGCGCGCGCCATGGCGGACGCCTGTACCGCGTGGGCGGAGCAAAACAACGTCGTCGTAGCGATGGCGATTCTGGACTGGGGCGGAAATCTCATCGAGTCCCACGCCATGGAAGGGGCACCGATGAATTCCATCGACACGTCGCTCCTCAAGGCAAAGTCGGCGCTGCGCTGGCGGCGCGCAACGTCGGAAACCAACCAGATCGTGCGGAGCGGGCAAAACCTGGCGCCGACCTTCATGAACGACTTCCCGCAACCCGGTGCCCTTCCCATCATGGTCGACGGCCAGATCGTGGGGGCAATGGGTGTGTCCAGCGGCGACGGCGAGAAATGCGCCCAGGCGGCCATCGACGCAGTGTTCAAGACACCGGCGTCTTCGGCGGCGCGGTAAACGGATGAGGTGTCTTCGAACGGTTGATGCCGGGCGGGGCATTCTGCAATCTGGAGCCCGTCGCTTCAGCAAGCGAGGCGCTACACCACGAATGCCTCGCCAGGCTGGGTACTACGGCCCAGGAAAAAGATCCCTCGAACACACTGCTGCAGGTCGACACGCAGTTGTCGTGGCTGCGCGAGATTGGATGTGTCGATGTTGACTGCCATTGGACATGGCGAGAACTTGCGCTGCTCGCTGGGACAAAGCCGTGTGGCGCGGCGAGACAGAGGTTATCTTGTCGTGCCTTTGAGCGCGAGGGGCAGGCCTGCGACCACGAGGGTGACGGAATCGGCCTCGACAGCCAGAATCTGATTCGCCCATCCCTGTAGGTCGCGAAAGCGGCGACCAACCCGTGTGGTGGGCACGATGCCGTTGCCAACCTCGTTGCTGACCACAATCACCTCGCGGGCTCGTGAGGCATGCGCGAGATCATGCACGGCCGCCATGAGCACGTCCTGTTGCCGTCGCGCCGGGGTGTGAGACTCGCGTTGAAAGAGGTTCGCCAACCACACGGTGGCGCATTCAACGAGCACGGGGGCATCGACCGGTGTTGCGGTGCGAAGGACAAATGGCACCGCCTCCGGTTCCTCGATCGTGATCCAGTCCTGGGGCCTGTCGCTGCGATGCCGATCGATGCGGCCGCGCATCTCTTTGTCGGAGTTTCGCCGCGCGGTTGCCACGTAGATTGCGCACCGGTGTCCGATCAGTGACTGGGCGTACTGGCTCTTCCCGCTCCGGGCGCCTCCCAGTATCAGCGTCAGCATGGGCGTCTACGCCACACCGTTGACAAGACGTACGACTGGTTCGTGCGCGAAATAGTCAATGACGTTCACACACGCGTACGCCTGATCCAGTCTGAAGATCCGGCTTGCGTCCAGGCCCAATGCGGCCGCCAGGACGATGCGGTTCACGCCGCCGTGCGACACCGTCAGGATGGCCTGGCCCGCATGTGTGCGGAGGAGGTCGTCAAGGGCGTCACCGACGCGGGCAACCATAGCGCCAAATGTCTCTCCGCCTGGGAACACCACCGCGGTGGGGCGATTCATCCACTCCTCGTACGTCTCAGGAAATTGTCTGGCGATGTCCTCATAGGTCAATCCCTCGAAGGCCCCGAAGTCGATCTCGCGCAGGCGATCATCTACGGTCACGGGCGATCGGTCGGCTGCCAGCAGGCCGGCGCTTTCGATCGCCCGGCGTCTCGGGCTGCTGTAGACCGTCGTGAACGGCACTTCGGACAAGAGGTGCTGGGTTCGGCGGACCTGGTTACGGCCTCTGGCCGACAAACCGACATCCAGGCGCCCGTAGCATCGGCCTCGCACACTGTCGTTCGGCTCCCCATGGCGCACAAGGACGATCCGCGTAGCCGTCGCATGTGGCAACGCGAGCGGCGTCATGGGGGCCCGGAGAGCAGCACCGCGGCTACGAGCACGGTCGTTTCCGTCAGCTCGACGCTGGCGCCCAGCACATCTCCTGTCACGCCATGAATGCGCCGCAAAGCGGTGAACCCGAGCGCAGCCATGACGACGACCGCACATGCCCAGAGAGTGAGGCCCTGCGCGGCGACCGCCATCAACGTGACCAGGGCGGTGACCGCTGTCGCCCACACGAGGGCAGATACGCGGCCGTGGCCAGTGACCGCCTCGCCGAGCCCCCCCTCGGGGCGCGCGTAGGGGAGCCAGGCGCTGAGCGCCACGATCGTCCATCGCGACAAGGTCGGTGCGGTGACGAGAACAGTGGCAGCGGTCTGCCGCTCAAGCAACGTCGCGAGTGCTCCGACTTTTAACCCCATGACCAGTAGAAGGGCGATCGCGCCGAACGATCCAATCACGGGGTCACGCATGATGCGGAGGATGTCGTCGCGGGTACGCCCGCCACCGAATCCATCTGCGGTGTCGGCAAGCCCGTCGAGGTGGATTGCGCCTGTTACCCATGCGCCAGCACCCACCAGCAGTAGTGCGCCAAGGACCGGCGGCAGGCTGGGTATGCGGGCCATGCCTGTCGCCGCAAGCGCCGCCACCACGCCGAGTCCGGCTCCCACGAGCGGAAACCACCGCGCTGCGCGACCAACGTCGGCGGCCCCCGCCGCAACGGGCAGCGGGAGGCGTGTCAGAAACACCGTCGCAACCAGAAGGGCCTTCACGCTTCCGCGGCCGCGCGTTCGACCGCTTCTCGGCGCCCACTGACGCCGGCCGAGTCAAAAGTAGCCATGTCGTTCATCACGGCGGCTGCCGCGCCGAACAGCGGCATTGCCAGGGCCGCGCCCGTGCCTTCGCCGAGCCGAAGATCGAGCTGAAGCAGCGGCTCCTGTCGAAGGAGGCGCAACTGCACGGCGTGGCCTGGCTCGGAAGACTGATGTCCCGCGAACCAGTAATCCAGGAACGAAGGACAAAGTTCGGCAGCGACCAGCGCCGCAGCGCCTGCGATGAATCCGTCGCCAACGATGGCCATGCGATGCTCGGCCGCCCCGAGGTAGGCGCCGACGATGGCCGCGATTTCAAGTCCCCCGACCGTGCGCAACACATCGAGCGGTGCACGTCCGGGCCGATTCACACGCAGCGCTCGTGTGACCACATCGACCTTTCGAACGAACGCCTGTTCGTCAACGCCGGTGCCGCGTCCCGTGACCTCCGCAGCCGGCGCCCTTGCCAGTGCCGCAGTGATGGCGCTCGAGGCGGTGGTGTTGCCGATCCCCATGTCGCCACAGGCGAGTAAGGCAACACCGTCGGCCGCAGCCGCGTCCGCCATTTCGAAGCCCACACCGATGGCAGCGGCCAGCTCGCTATGGGACATCGCGGGGCCCTCCGCGATATTCCCGGTCCCAGGGCGGACGCGACGCGACCTGAACGACGCGTCAGCGCCGGCCGCGTCAATGTTTCCCGCGACGCCGACGTCGACGACCCACACGTCGGCTGATGCTGTGCGCGCCAGGGCGTTGATGGCTGCGCCGCCCCGCAGAAACCCCCCGACCATCTGCGCAGTGACGGCCGAAGGGTACGCGCTCACGCCCTCCGCTGTGACACCGTGATCGGCCGCAAACACGACGATGCGTCGGGGCGCCGCGCGTGGCGACACTGTCTCCTGAACCGCGCAGAGTCTGGCAGCAAGCGACTCCAAGCGGCCGAGGCTGTTCGGCGGCTTCGTCAGGTGTGCGAGCTTTACTTCGGCACGATGGAGCCAACTCGGATCCACGGGCCGCACCGCTCCTATCGCGGACTCGAGCCGCGGCAGCGCATCGAGCATTACGGCCATGCTTTCGACCATCGCGTCTGGCGGTCTTGGGGGCGGCGAAGCGACGCATCGATGCCGCCGTCACGCTCAATGAGACGGCCGAGCAACCAGAGCAGGTCGGCGAGGCGATTGAGGTAGGCGATCACGCTGGGGTGGACGTGTGCGCCGGCATCGCGAAGGCGGACAACGAGGCGTTCGGATCGCCGGCAGACCGTACGTGCGACATCGAACGCCGCTGCTCCCGCATGATCGCCGGCGATCGCCCAGTCGAGCAGAATGCCGTCTTGCATCTCGATGCGATGCACGTGGCCGGTCAGCTCGCTGAGCCGCATCAGGTCGATGTCTTTCAGCGGCGCCTGGTCACTCGCCAGGGATTCGGCAAGGGTGAATAAATCACGCTGAATCGTCCTGGCGAGCGCCGCCGCCTCTTCGTGATCGCATAACGCTCGCGCGAGGCCGATCTGTGCGATGAGTTCATCGATGGTGCCGTAGGCGTCCACGCGTGCATCGCCCTTGGAGACCCGCGTGCCTCCGACCAGGCTGGTGTCGCCGGTGTCCCCCGTCTGTGTGGCGATACTCATGTGCCGCCTACCCCCTGAGGCGATGTCGTGCGTGCCCACGGACGAGCATCGCGAGAAAGAATGGCCCACCAATAAGCGCCGTGATGATGCCGACCGGAATTTCGATCGGCGCGACGACGGTGCGCCCGACGGTGTCGCACGCGACGAGAAACGCGCCGCCGGCGAGGACGGAAAACGGACCGAGCGTGCGGTGCCGGGGACCGAGCAGAATTCGGCCGACGTGCGGCACCACCAGTCCGACGAAGCCGATCGGACCGCAGGTCGCAACGACTCCGCCAACCATCAATGACGCCGCGGCAAAGACGAGTTGCTTGATGCTGCGGATCGGGACGCCGCGCATCGCAGCGGACTCCTCCCCGACCACCAGCAGATCCAGTTCGCGGGGAATGGCGAGGAGGATGGCGAACCCGGCGAGCGCAAACGGCAGCACGTGCATGACCGGCACGAAGCCCACCACTTCGAGACCGCCCAGCAGCCACCGTCCGATCCGGAACGATGTCGTCACGTCGCCCACGTACTGGATGGCAAGAATGATGCTCGTGAACAGAAAGCTGACCGCCACTCCCGCCAGGAGAAGCGTGGACGAGGAAAAGCCAGTTGCCGCGCGAGCGATCACGTACACCAGCGCGATGGCCCCGATCGCTCCGCCCAGCGCGGCAAATGTATGCCCAGGGATCCCCGCCAGACTGCCCGTGATGCCAGCGTGCACATAGACCGCGGCGCCGAGTGATGCACCGGATGACACGCCAAGGGTGTACGGCGTGGCCAACGCGTTTCGAAAGAGCGCCTGGAATGCCATGCCGGCTGTCGCCAGCGTGGCACCGGCGAGAAATCCCAGGGTGACGCGAGGGAGGCGCACCTCCATCACGATGCGCGATTCGAGGTCGTCGCGCGGGATGAACGACGACATAGTCCCCCGAGGACCAAGCAGCACTGCCAATGCCACCGTCACGCAGGCTCCGGCTAACAACCATGCGAGCGGCTGTCTCATAAGCATGCCGATCCGTGTCCGCCGGTTCTCACCCACATGGCCACGGACCAACGCCCCTACGGTCCTCGAGTGGGCCTCGCGCAATGTGGGACGAAGCGGTCGAGGAGCAGTACGTCGCCGCATCGCATTGGGACGACATGCCGTTCACCGCCCGGAAGCGCCGCGTCCGGGTTGCCGAAGTGGCCGCCATCGCCACGACACTCATCGATTACCTCTGAAAGAGCACATTCGCGATGGTTTCGGCAAACCGAACGAATCTCGGTCCCGGGACGGACAGGAAGTCGTCGGTGAAGACGTGTACCCGATCTGTCTGCACGGCACGGAGCGAGCCGAGTACATTCCACTGCCGACGAAGCGCTGCGGCGTCCGCCCCGTTCGCTCCGAACTCAATAATGACGTCCGGATCGAGGCGCAGCAGGCCTTCCACCGACAGCGTGGGATAGCTGACCGTACCCGCAGTCAACGCGTTCCGGCCGCCAGCGTGACTGATCAAGTCGTCATGGACGGTTCCCGGAGCGGCGGCATACAGCCGGCCGAAGTCTTCCGTGCGTCCGAAGCAGATGAGAACGCGAGGGCGCACTCGACCTTCGGCGAGTCGTTGCACGCCGGCGAGATGCTGCCGCAGCGCGCCGGCAGCCTGCTCCGCGCTGACCCGCGCACCACAGCGCTCGCCGAGCGCGACGAGACTCTGAACGATGCCCTCCACGCTGCGATGATCGACACGCAACGTGGGAATCCCGAGCGCCGCAAGGTGGGGCTCGATGTCGGCATGTTCAGGCAGGATCACGACAAGGTCTGGCTGAAGTGCGACGAGCGCCTCATAGCTTGGCGAAAGGTACCCACCCACTTTCGGGAGGGCCAGCACGTCACGTGGGAAACGGCAATGGCTCGTCACGCCGACGACGTGTGGTCCCAGGCCAGCCTCGAACAGGACCTCCGTGACACTCGGGGCCAGCGACACGATGCGCTGGGGAATGAGTGATTGCGCAGAGCCGGTAGCAGTGGAGATGAGAACCGCTACAAGGACACTGCAGAGAAGGCTCGACACACGATATGCAGACATGGCCCCTCCTGCCGCCCGCGCGGCTCAAGGACGAAACCGGGCCCGAAACTGAGAAGGGAAGAGTTGCGAAAGGAAGAACGCCACGCGGCGTCGGACCTCCCGCCTCCCCCTCGGAGGTTCGGGTCGGCGATGACACGTCGGCAGGTCTTCGGACTTACGGGCGGTGGCGCGTGCGCCGTGCCTACTAGCGTCGCTTCCCAGCTCGTTTCACGAGCCAGTGCTGTTGACGCGTTCGTTCCCGATTACCGCTGCGGGGCAGTCCCGGTCTTGAACCGGGTTCCCTCTTACGACGCCTGGGATACAGGCGAACCGACGCAGTGTTGGGCACTGTATGGGTGCACGGTCGGTTCTGTCAAGTCGTTCCAGCGGCCAGTGCGTGCAGAAATTCAGGCACCTGCATCCGTAGGCGCTCGGATCGACGCCGGTTAGACCAGATTGCGGACCTCTCGCAGGCCCACCGACAGCATCGCCAGATCCGCGCTCTTGGCGGTCTGCATCTCGGTCAGCACCTGCCGCACGCGCGCCAGCGCGCTGCGATGCGCCTCTTCCCATGCCGCCATCAGAGCCGCCGGCTCGTCGGCGCCGGGCGTCAGGCTCAGCACCGCCGCGGTCAACGAGCGGAGCCGTTCCGCCAGATCGTCCCGGAGAGCGGCGCGAGCGAGCGTCTGCCAGTGGGTATGGCTCGGCAGGAGGCCGATCTGCTCGCGGAGCCAGGGCGCGTTGATCTGGTCGGCCAACGCGAAATACACGTGCGTCACGCAGGTGATCGAACGCCCGGTGTCGATTGCCACGTCGCAGATGTCGAGAGCCGCGTGCAGCAGGTCCACGCTCGCCACCTGTCGCGCAAGGTCGGCGGGCACGCCGGCCGCCACGAACGCTTCTGCCGCCTGCTCGACGCGCTGCCGATCCTGTTCGCCGAGCACCGTTTCGAGGATCGCGGCCACCGCGCTGACCGAGTGCGAGAAGCGCGCGGTCGCCGATTCCATGGCCGTGGTCGCGATCCTGCGCCTCAGAAACCACACAGCTGCCCGCACGATCACCCGTACAAGACGGACCTGCATCGTCGTCTGCACGCCGTCGGGGACGTGGTTGTCGAGCGCGTCGATCCTGCCCCAGATGGCGTCGAGCCCGAACACAGCCCGGGCCAGCAGGTACGCCCGAACAACGTCGGCCGGCTGGGCCTCGGTCTCCTCCATCAGCCGGTGCACGAACGTGCTCCCCACCTTGTTCACCAGGCTGTTGCTGATGGCTGTGGCGATGATCTCGCGTCTCAGCGGATGGGTCGTCATCTGATTTCGGTATCGCTCGCCGAGCGCGGCCGGAAAGTATTCCGTCAGCGCGAAGGCAACGAACGGATCCTCCGGCAAGGTGGACTCGACGAGTTGCTCGAACAGCCAGAGCTTGCCGTAGGCAAGGAGCACGGCCTGCTCGGGCGCGGCGAATCCGATCCGCGCCGCCTTTCGTTCCGCCAAGGTGTCATCCGAAGGCAGGTCCTCGATTTCGCGGCTGAGCGTCCCGCGACGCTCCAGGTAGCGAAGGAACCGTAACTGCTCATCGAACAGCGTGGTGCTGCCGGCGCCGACGATCGCCAGGGCCTGCGCCTGGCCGTAATTGTCGCGCAGCACGAGCGCCGCCACGTCGTCGGTCATCGCTTCGAGCAACTGGTTACGCTGCTCCAAGGTGAGCTGGCCGCCAGCGACCTCGTCGTTGAGCAGGATCTTGATGTTGACCTCGTGGTCCGAGCAGTCCACACCCGCCGAGTTGTCGATGGCGTCGGTGTAGATCCGCCCGCCCGCGAGCGCGTACTCGACCCTGCCGCGCTGGGTCAGGCCGAGGTTGCCGCCCTCGCCGACCACCCGGCACCGCAATTCGGAGCCATCCACGCGAACCGCGTCATTGGAGCGATCGCCGACCTCGGCGTGCGTTTCCGTGCCCGCCTTCACGTAGGTACCGATGCCGCCGTTGTAGAGCAGGTCGACGGGCGCCCGAAGGATGGCCCGGATGAGATCCGCTGGGGTCATTGAGCGGGCCTCGACGGCGAGTCGCTGTTGCACCTCCGCGGATAGGAGAATCGATTTGGCTGTGCGCGGAAACACCCCACCGCCGGTCGAAATCGCGGCCCGCTGGTAGTCGTCCCAGGACGACCGCGGCATGTGAAACAAACGCGCCCGCTCCCGATGGCTCGCCTCGGGGTCTGGATCGGGATCGAGAAAAATGTGGCGATGGTCGAAGGCGGCGACGAGCTGCATGCGCCTCGACAGCAGCGCACCGTTGCCGAATACGTCGCCCGACATGTCGCCGATGCCCACGGCCGTGAAGACCGTCGTCTGGATGTTCACGCCGAGCGCCCGAAAGTGCTTGGCCACCGACTCCCAGACCCCGCGGGCCGTGATGCCCATCTGCTTGTGGTCGTAGCCGGCCGACCCCCCGGAGGCAAAGGCGTCCCCCATCCAGAATTCGTACTCGGCTGCGATGCCGTTGGCGATGTCCGAGAAGGTGGCGGTGCCCTTGTCGGCGGCCACCACCAGGTACGTGTCGTCCTCGTCGTGCCGCACGACGTCCGGCGGAGACACGACCGCTCCGCCGATTCGGGTGCCGGTCAGGTCGAGCAGCCCGCGTACGAACGTCGAGTAGCAGCCGACGGCTTCCCGCCGCAGGGCATCGCGGTCGCCGCCCGGCGGGGGCGTCTTCACCACGAACCCCCCTTTGGCGCCGACGGGCACGATGACGGCGTTCTTGACCATCTGTGCCTTCATCAGGCCGAGGACCTCGGTGCGGAAGTCCTCCATGCGATCCGACCAGCGCAGCCCTCCGCGCGCCACGCGCCCACCGCGCAGGTGGACGCCTTCCACGCGCGGCGAGTAGACGTAAATCTCGAACATCGGCCACGGCTCCGGCAGGCCGGGAATCCGGTGGGGATCGAACTTCATCGATAGATACGACTTGGGGGC
>Ga0326597_10014574_pt1 | contig 10305 bp, 10 predicted proteins | sample RVTome_12_FD_203789 | JGI IMG/M metagenome (GOLD analysis project Ga0326597, IMG submission 203789) | Soil microbial communities from uranium-contaminated site in the Upper Colorado River Basin, Wyoming, United States - RVT100D185 | ecosystem: Environmental > Terrestrial > Soil > Contaminated >...
CCCCGGCGTCAACTTCTATATGCTGACGATGGGCGGCCGGACGGTCGGCCAAGCGACATCCAGGCTCGACACGCTGTCCGACGGGTTCCGTCTCGAGGACGTGATGAGTCTTGAGCTGCCCGCGCTAGGGCAGACGGGTATCGCAGTCGCACGGACGAGCGTGAAGCTCAGCTCGGCGCTCGTGATGGAGTCGTTCGAGTTCACACTCGACAGCGAGGTCGGTCGCTTCGCGGCGAGCGGGACGCTCGGAGCCGACACCACACTGGAAGTCACGATCCGGTCTGCGGGCAGCGAGCAGAACCTGAGCTTCAGACTCCCCCAGCCACCCGTCATGTCGAACGTGGTTCCCATCAGGATCGCGATGGGCGGAGCCCTGAAGGTGGGGGAGACCGTGCGTCTGCCGGTCTTCGATCCGACGAGCCTGAGCACCCGGACGGTCGAAGTGCACATCGTCGAGCACGACACCCTGTTCGTCACCGATTCGGCATCCCTCGACCCGGGGACGGGCCGCTGGTCGTCGGCCCGCCTCGACTCGGTCCCGGCGTGGAGGATCGCGGAGGTGTTCGGTGGAATCCGGGTCGAGAGCTGGGTGGACGCGGACGGGCGGGTGCTGCGCTCCTCGAGCCCCCTCGGCTTCTCGATGGAGCGAACCGAGTACGAGCTGGCGAGACAGGCCCAAGAAGACGCCCGACTCGTCGACGCGTCTCCCTTCGATGACGACGTCATCCTCTCGACGGCCGTGCGGAGCAACGTCGACTTCGACAACGTGGAGGAGCATGAGGAGCTGCGCTTCCGGCTCACGGGTGTGGACCTCGCGGGCTTCCAGCTCGACGGAGGACGCCAGACGCTGCGGGGCGATACGCTCATCGTGCGGCGCGAGCGCTGGGACGACGTGGCCCCCGGCTACACGCTCCCCTACAGCTTCATGGATCTCCGCGAGGCACTCGAGCCCGAGCCCCTCATCCAGAGCGACGACCCGCGCATTCGGGATCAGGCGAGGAGCGTCACCGTGGCCAGAGCCCAATGGCGCCAGGACCCGAAGGAAGTGGCGCGACAGCTCACGAGATCCGTGTTCGGCATGCTCGAGAAGAGCATCACGTTCTCCATCCCGAACGCGGTGCAGGTGCTGGAAACGAGGAGGGGGGACTGCAACGAGCACACGGTGCTCTACGTCGCGATGGCCCGCTCGCTCGGGCTTCCCGCCCGGACCGCCGTGGGTCTCGTCTATGTGAACGGTGCGTTCTTCTACCACGCCTGGCCCGAGGTATGGCTCGGCGAATGGGTTGCCGTCGATCCCACGTTCGGACAGGTCCCGGCCGATGCGTCCCACATCCGCTTCGTCATCGGCGGTCTGGCGCAGCAGGTCGAGATCATGCGACTGATCGGCAACCTCGATATCGAGGTGCTCGGCCTGCCCGACCAGGAGGCCCAGTGAGCGCGGACGTGCAGGCCGAAGCGACGGCGGTCCTCGCGCCACGCGACGACGCGCGTGGCGCCGCGGGAGAGATGTTGGAGCTACGCGGCGTCGTGAAGCGGTACGGCCACTTCACCGCCGTGAAGGCTCTCGACCTGAAGGTCCATCGCGGTGAGATCTTCGGGTTCCTGGGGCCCAACGGCGCCGGCAAGACGACGACGATCCGCATCGTGGCCGGCGTCCTTCGTCCCAGCGACGGTAAGGTGTTCATCGGCGGTGAGGACCTGCACGAGAGTCCGGAGTCGGCCAAGGCGAGGGTGGGATACATCCCCGACCGCCCCTTCGTCTACGAGAAGTTGTCGGGCGGCGAGTTCCTTCGTTTCGTGGCGGGCTTGTGGGGCCGCGAAGGGGACGCGGTCGAAGCGCGTCTCGACCGTCTGCTCGAGCTTTTTCACCTGGCGGAGTGGAAGGACGAGCTCGTCGAGACCTACTCACACGGCATGCGGCAGAAGCTGCTGATCAGCTCGGCGCTCATTCATCAGCCCGAGCTCATCGTGGTCGATGAGCCATTGGTGGGCCTCGATCCCCGTTCGGCGAGGCTGCTCAAGGACCTGCTGCGCACCTTCGTGGCGAACGGCGGGACAGTCTTCCTGTCTACGCACACGCTGGAGGTGGCCGAGGCGTTGTGTGACCGCATCGCGATCCTGAGCGAGGGAGAGATCATCGCCCTGGGCTCCATGGAAGAGCTGCGCACGCAGGCCCACGCCGGGGGGGCCCACCTGGAGGAGATCTTCCTGAAGGTGACGGGTGGCGAGGCGATGGCGGACGTCATCGAGAGCCTCCGGGCGGCACTCGGCGAGTGAACGGACTCGCCCGCCGGCCGAGCCTCCTCTGGCTCCTCCGTCCGAAGGTGCGCACGAGGATCAATCGGGCGCGCACGGACGAAGGCAGGGCCTTCAAGGCCCTGCTCCTGGGCTTCATGGCGGTCTTCTTCTGGTCGCTGATCTTCGCGGTCATCTTCAGGATGCTGATCTACTTCCGCGGGACTCAGGGGATCGGGGACCTGCTAGCGGGTAAACTGCTTGGCCTCGCGTTCGTCACGTTCCTGATGATTCTCGTGCTGTCGAACGTGATCACGGCACTCTCGACCTTTTTCCTGTCGGATGACCTCGAGCTGGTGATCGCCGCTCCGGTCGAGCCCGAGACGGTGTACTGGGCCAGGCTCCTGGAGACCATCGTGGACTCGTCCTGGATGGTCGCGTTGCTGGCGGTGCCGCTTCTCATCGCCTACGGCGTCGTGTACGCCGCGGACGGGTGGTACTACGCGCTGGCGGTGGGGACGCTCGTGCCGTTTCTGATCATTCCGGCGGTGTTGGGCAGCGCCGTCACCCTCGTGCTCGTGAACGTGTTTCCCGCGCGTCGGACCCGGGACCTGCTCGCGCTCATCGGCCTGTTCGCGGCCGCCGGCGTCGTGGCGCTTCTCCGGTTCGTCAGGCCCGAGCGGTTGATGCAGCCCGAAGAGTTTCGGGACCTGGTCGATTTCGTGGCCGTGCTCAGGACCCCGACGTCGGCGTGGCTGCCGAGCCAGTGGGCCGCGGACGCGCTCATGTCTCAGCTCGGCGGTTTCTTCCAGTGGTTCCCGTTCGCGTTCCTCTGGTCGACCGCCGCCGTTTGTCTCGTGGCGGGGGCGTGGCTGCACCGCAGGTACTTCGGCGGCGGCTTCTCGAGAGCCCAGGAGGGTGCCCAACAGCGGCAGAGGGGACGCGCGCGCTCCCTCCTGCTGGAGCGGATCTTCGCGCGCGCCCGGCCGAGCACCCGCAGCCTGATCGCGAAGGAGGTCAAGGTCTTCTTCCGCGACACGACGCAGTGGTCGCAGCTCATTCTCCTCGGCGTGCTCGTCGCGGTGTACGTCTACAACATCACCGTGCTGCCGCTCTACACGGGTGAGCAGGTTACTTTCCTGCTCATCAACGTGGTCTCGTTCCTGAACCTGGGGCTCGCCGGCTTCGTGGTCGCGGCGATCGCGGCGCGTTTCGTGTTTCCCGCGATGTCGATCGAGGGCCGTATGATGTGGCTCCTCCGCTCTTCTCCCCTGGACGTGAGAGAGCTCTTCTGGTCGAAGTACTGGGTGGGGACCGTGCCCCTGCTCGCGATCGCCATGCCCCTGATCATCATCACGAACGTGGTGCTGCAGGCGTCGCCGCTCATCCTCATGCTCACGACCCTCACCATGGTGGGCGTCACGTTCGCGCTCACCGCGCTCGCGCTCGGGTTCGGCGCGCTGTACCCGAACTACGAGACGGAGAACGTGGCCGAGATCCCGACCTCGTTCGGTGGTCTGCTGTTCATGATGAGTGCCGTTAGCTATCTGGCGGGCGTGGTCATTCTCGAGGGGTGGCCCGTGTTTCTGTACCTCAACTCACGGCTTCAGTCCGGCGAGGCGACCGTCGGGGTGGCGCCCGTGGCGCTCGGAGTGTCGGGGGCGGCGCTCCTCACGCTCGTCGCGATCTGGGCTCCGCTGAGGGCAGGCATCTCCAAGGTTCGCTCCCTGGAGCTCTGAGCATGATCGAGGCCATCAAGAGATTCTTCGGCTCCTCCATGAGCCCGGCGGCGGAGGCCCACGCCGCCGGCGCGGGGAAGGACATTCGGCTGGCGGCGTGCGCGCTGCTTCTCGAAATCGCGCACGCCGACTCCGAGTTCACAGATGACGAGCGCCGCCACCTCGAGGCCGCCGTCCGCAGGCAGTTCGACGTCGACCCGGCCGAGGCCGAGCGGCTCCTGGAACTCGCGGAGGCCGAGAGGGCACAGGCGGTCGACCTGTGGCAGTTCACCAATCTGATTGCCGAGAACTACTCGGTCGGCCAGAAGATGGTGCTCGCCGAGATCATGTGGGGCGTCGTGTACGCGGACGGGGAGATGGTGCACAAGGAGGACTACCTGATGCGGAAGATCTTCAGCCTCCTGCGTCTGGAGCCCGGGTATCTCGCTGAGGCGCGCCGTCGCATGGAGCGGGTGACCGAGCGACCTGTCGACTAGGCTCTCGGGGGTGACACGGGCCCCCACGGCGGGCATATTTGGGCTCAGCCAGACAAGCCCCGACCTTCAACAGCGGCGACCGATGCGCGACCTCGTTCCAGGCGGCTTCATCTTCACGCACATGATCTTCTGGTCGGTCGTCGGACTCGTGGCGGTCGGCACCAACGCCGTCGCGATCATCTTGTCGATCGGCCTGGGCCTGCTCGTCGTGGAGACCGCCAGCCAGCAGAAATGACCGACGAGCCGGCTATCGGGCTCGCGGTTGTCGCGGTGATCGGTCTGGCCTGGGGCCTCTGGTTGGGGATGCCCGGTCGTGACCGTCCGAGCGCCGAGGACATCGAGCGCGCCATGGACACCGGCGGCGGTCGCCGACGTAGGTCCAGGAAGAAGAGGGCCGTCAACCCGCTGGCGTGGGTGCGGAGGAAGACCGACCCCCCGCCTTCACAGAGCCGCGGGCCCGGTCGCAGGGGCTTCAAGCTCGAGTCGCCCGACGACCGCTAGCGGTCGGGCAAGTTCCGGCCTCTACTGATTATTAGCGATTCTCCCTCCCGGTGGCTCGCGGAACTGCGGGCGTACCAGGCCCGTTCGAGCCCGCACGGCGAGTGGATCGTCTTCGAGGTGATTCGCGAGCTGATGCGCGGGAACTGAGGATCCAGGTCCGCCTACGTCGTGAGCGCCGTGAACACCACCAGCACGCCCCCGATGACGGCCCCGAGCACGTAGCCCAGCCGGACGATCAGTCGCAGCTCCCGGTCGGTGACCTTGCGCACGATCTCCTCCATGCGCGGCGTGGGGAAGTTGAGGACCTTTTCTTCCACTCTGCGCGCCACGTCGATGCGCTCCACGACCGCGGGGACCTGCGTCTGGAGCCATTCCCATATGGGATCCCCCAGGGCCGCCTCGATGCGCCGGGGCCCGTTCTCGGGTAGCCACCGGGCGGGCATCCCGATCGGGCGATCGAGAGCTCTCGCGATCATCCGGCGGGCTCCGGCGTCGATGGCGCGGCGCGTCCCGTCCGCGCGGGCGGCGGCCACGAGCGCTTCGGTGATCCGCTCGCGAGGAATCCTGTCGAGCAGCTGGCCCCACGTGCTCCCGCCGGCCTTGTCGAGTCCGGCGCGGAGCTTCTCGAGGATGAACTCGCGGGTCGCGGGATCACGCGCCATGCCCACCACCCAGCTCACCAGCGTCTTTCTCGACTCGACCACGGTGGGGTCGTTCGGGTCCCCGAGCACGTCGGCGACCGGGCGGCGCAGGAAGTCGACGATCGCTTCGTTCACGCCCCGGGCCATGGCGTCTTGAACCGCCTGATCGCGGAGGATCTCCGACAAGCGCTCGGCGCCCTCCGTCTCGATCGTGTCCAGGACCTTGTCGATGGTGTCGTCGGTCATCACGAGCCGGGCGACGATCCTCTGGTGGAACTTGAGATCGCGCAGGAACCGGTGCAGCAGGTCGTGGATGGTCGACTCGAAGCGAGCGCGTGCCTTGGGATCTTCGAGCAACCCACCGAGCCGCTCGGCCGCCAACGGCAGGTAGCTGGCGATCGCCTTCTCGACGGAGCCCACCAGGCCCAGCGGCAGGATCTCCTCGAAGGTCCTCCCTGGCCGAAGCAGCTTGAGCGCCGCCCGGCCCAGGTAGTCGTCGACGGTGGCCGCGAAGTCGTCGCTCTGGACGGCGTTCTGCACCCACTCGTCGACCATGGCCTCCACCGCCGTGCCGCGTGCGGGCGTCAGCAGGCCCGCGATGGGATCGTCCGAGACCGCCTCGACGATGTCGGCGGTGCGGTGCGCCATGGCGTCCTCGAACCGCTCCGAGGCGATGTACTCGCTCAGTTGGCCGAGGCCCCGCTGCAGGGCCTCCTCGATGAGCCCGTCCAGGTCGCCCATGACCTCGGGGGGGATCAGGTCGCGGAGCGACCCGCGTTCCTTGTTGAGCACCTCGTCGACCAGATGGGCCAGACGCTGATCGAACGCGTCTCGGAACTCACCTTCGGAGAAGGTACTGGTCAGGTCCTCGGGGGTGAGGAGCCGGCTGCCGACCGTCCGGCCGATCGCAGCGGCGAGGCGCGGCTGGTTCTTCGGGACCGCGCCCTGGAAGAATCTTATGCGCCACCGGCCGAAGAGGAGCGGAGGCTCGTAGGGGTGAAAGAGCATCCAGATGGCGACGGAGTTGGTGAGTCCCCCGGCAAGCGCTCCGAAGCCGATGGTGATGAGGGCTCGAGTGAGTTCGTCGGGCACTCCTCACCGCCTCTCGTGCACCAGGAGCCCGTGAACGGGGAAGTCGCCCTCGTCGGTGGAGATCTCACCCGCCACCTCGAAGAGGGCCCGCACCGGTAGGAGCGGACCAGGGCCGACACCGGGCTGGATATCGGACGAGATCGAGTGCAGCTCACCGTCGAGCGTGCCGTCGTCAGACCAGACCCGCCACGAGGCAGGCACGTCGCGGCGGGCCGGGGGAAAGCCCTGGGTCGCGGTCCACTCGACGTTCAGCTCCGGCCACTGGAGCCCGGTGCCGTTCAGGTCCGCCCAGCCACGGTAGAGGGGAGCCACCTCTCCGCCATGCTCCGAGTCGGCGGCCAGGACGACCCGCACCGAGTCTCCCGACAGGAGGAGCGCCCAGTCGCCTCCAGGAGGATGGGCGCCGGCCGACGCACGCGCGAGGTGCAGGATGACGCCCTCCACGCGTTCTTCGGCGAGATAGGCCGCTCCCTCGAGGAGCTCCACCGTCTCGCCCCGTGGACCGCCCCAGCTCGCCCGCACGTCACCGAACACCAGCTCGAGGCTACGGGTCCCGTCATCGAAGATGATGCCGTCCACCACGTCCCCCTCCTGCACGAGCAGTCGCAGGTTCCCGAACGGTAGGAACCTGGCGGGCGCACGACTCGGAGGGGTCGTCCACTCCTCCGTGTAGAACGCGTCCCAGGTGCCACTACGGGCCAGCCACCCCCGTGCTTCACGCCGCACGGACTCGGGGAGCGAGCGGCTGCGGATCAGCCAGGGGACCAGGAAGACGCTGTCACCGCTCATGTCGGCGAACACGAAGTTCTGTTCGAACGTGGGCGTCTGGACGACGGCGCCGTTGGCGTCCGCCCCGTCCCCTGTCTGCTGCGTCGGCGGAGCCGGCTCTGATCCGCCGCACGCCAGCGGAGCCACGAGGACGGCCCATGCCAGCCCTCGTAGGGAGCCTAGCCCGGGTCTTGCCATACCGCCGTCCGCGTAGCGTCGAGGATCTGTCCCGCACCCGCCTCGAGGAGCGTGTCGAGTCGGCCGATGAAGCGCCCGATGCTCCTGCGACTGCGGCCCAGGTCACCCCGCTCGGTGCGCGACTTCGAGGTCAGGTCCACCCGAGTCTGGGCGTTCTGGTCGAGACCGACCCTGATGCGCACGTCCACAGCCGCCAAGAACAGGAAGGGCCTGATGCTCGCCTCGATGTGTCCCTCCTGGTCGTCCGCCACCCACAGGCTCCACCCCTTGATCTCTCCGGAGGCCAGCCGCGTAGCCGCCTGCCAGACGTTCTCGAACGGAATCGCGTACGTCCGGCCCCGGAGTCGATCGTCGGTCGAAGTCGGGTCTGTTTCCGCCCGATTCTCGGTGAGCCCCCCCAGGAGTCCGCTCAACGTCCGTCGAGGGCGGGCCCGAGAGCGAAGCGGATCGTCACGTTGGCGTCGACCCGCTGGTCTCCCGCCTCGATCGGGGTGGGGACCGCCTGCAGGGTTCTGACGCTGGCCTCGGCGAACGCCATGGGTCGCGGCACGGGGTGCTGCGCCCCGCCGCGGATCTCGAGCGGGGCGCCGAGGCGGTACCCCAACGACTCGGCGATCACCTGCGCCTCGGCGCGCGCGCTGGCGACGGCTTCCGCGAGCGCTCGAGCTCGGGCGGGCTCGGTGTCCGACGCGCTGAAGGCGATGCTCACGACGCGATTCGCGCCGGCGCGGATCGCCAGGTCGATCAGGCGTCCGACCGCATCCACGTCGGTGATCGTGGCGCCCACGTTGCTGTTCACCATGTAGGCCACGATCGTGCGCACGCGGGCGGGGTCGGTGGCGTACTGTGGCTGCAGCGAGTAGCCGAAGGTCTCCAGCTCGAGACCGGGAAGGCCGCCGCCTCGCAACGCGGCGAGCACGCGATCCATGGCCTCGGCGTTCGTCGTCGCCGCCTGTTCCGCCGTTTCGGCTCTCGTCTCCATCGCGAACGAGACCTGGGCCTGGTCGGTGGGAACGCTGACCGATGCGGTGCCGCTCACCTCGATGAAGGCCGTGGCCTCCTGGGCCGGCGGGATCTGCTCCGGCGCGACTTCATAGATGTTGGGGGCGACGCTCCGAACCGTGGCCGACGTCTGCCCTCGAGCCGCGGGGCCCGCGCAGGCCGCGAGGGCGCATGCCAACAGGAGGATGTGTCCGGCTCGTCTGATCATGATCGGTCCCCAATCCGCGGTGCGAGGGGGTTGGACTCCCGCTCCCTCCCGGGAACGGATATAGTGTGGCGCCCTCGTCCCAAGCTTGCCAGGCTCTCGCAGGGGAATGCCATGAAGGCCGTTGTCCCACTCGCAGGGAAAGGCACGCGCCTCCGTCCACACACACACCATACCCCCAAGGCGCTCCTGAAGGTCGCGGGCAAGCCCGTGCTCGCCTACATCCTCGACGACCTCCGTGCGCTCGGTGTGAAGGAGATGGTCTTCATCGTCGGGCACCTCCGCGAGGAATGCGAGGAGTGGATCGATGCCGAGTATCCCGATCTGACGTCACACTACGTGCTCCAGGAGATACAGGACGGCACGGCGGGGGCGATCGCGCTCGCCGAACCGTATGTCGACGAGGACGTCCTCATCGTGTTTCCAGACGCGGTCCTGGAGGTCGACTACGGCCTCATCGCGTCCCTACCCCCCGAGTACGGCGGCGTCATCTGGGCCAAGGAAGTGGAGGACTACCAGCGCTACGGCGTGATCGTCACGAACGACGACGGCACGATGGCGCGCATCGTGGAGAAGCCCTCGGAGCCGGTATCGAAGCTGGCGAACATCGGGCTCTACTACATCGCGGACCACGAGCTCCTCTTCGAGGGCGTGCGCGAGACCATTGCGTCGGATCCGGGTCCGGGGGGTGAGTACTACCTCACGGACGCGTTCCAGTACATGGTCGACCAGGGCAGCCGGATCATGACCGCACCCGTGGAGGGGTGGTGGGACGCGGGCAAGGTGGAGACTCTGCTGGAGACGAATGGCCATCTCATCGTAAACGGGCGCGGAGGTGTGGATCCGTCGGCATTGGTCGAGGGCGCTGAGATCGTCGAGCCGGTCAGGTTCGAGGCGGGTGTCACGGTGAGGGGCGGGCGAATCGGACCCAACGTGACGCTCGAAGCAGGCGCCAGCGCCGAGGGCTGCCATATCGAGAACACGGTGGTGGGGCAGCGCGCGGTGCTCAAGGACGCGCGCCTGCGCGACTCCATCATCGGGGGGCATGCCCGGATCAGCTCGGTCGCGGGGAGCCTCTCGGTCACCGACCACTCGGTGGTGGAGGGATCGGCCTGACGCCGATCCTTCCTGAGTTGCGAAGCGTGTGTTTCGCGACTTAGCCTGTGTCGCCATGTCCGACACAGCGATCATCCGTGAGCAGGGCGTCCAGGAACAAGTCCAGGCTCTGCTCGACGAGGTCGGCGAGACGCGGCCGCAGCCGCTCTTCGAGGCTTCGAATCTGCGGGGACAGGTCGCCCTCGTCACGGGTGCCTCCAGTGGCATCGGGCGTGCGGTCGCGCTCGAGCTCGCCCGGTGCGGGACCCACGTCGCGTTCTGTTTCCTGGACTCCGGTCGACAGGCTCGGGCCGACGCGCAGGAGATGGCGCGTCATCTGCGTGCTTTGGAGG
>Ga0326597_10014576_pt1 | contig 10305 bp, 13 predicted proteins | sample RVTome_12_FD_203789 | JGI IMG/M metagenome (GOLD analysis project Ga0326597, IMG submission 203789) | Soil microbial communities from uranium-contaminated site in the Upper Colorado River Basin, Wyoming, United States - RVT100D185 | ecosystem: Environmental > Terrestrial > Soil > Contaminated >...
CACCTGGCATTGCGTCGTCTGCGACACCGCTATGCGCACGAGCTCGGTGACCCGCACGCCGAGATGATTGTCGAAGCGCAGCTGTCCGTAGACCTCGTTGTAGCGGCGGAAGTGGTCGGGCGCGTGCGCCATCAACCGGACGAAGTCCCGCAATCCCGGGCGGGTGGTCGCATCCCACTGCGCGCGCAGGTCGGCGGGCAATTCATCTGGCGCGACAAGTGGCATGAACTCGCTCATCGGACCCCCTTGTCGCGAGTGGGGAGCCTCAGCCGTTGCCGCGACTCACCGCAGACTCGAGCACCGAGTCGATGACGCCCCGGATGTGCGCCGGGGTCATGCCCAGGTCGGCGCCGAGTTGCTCGAGCACGATGCGACCCGTCGAGTTGAGCGCGCCATCGGCGACCGCCACCCACGCACAGTTGCCGACGAGAGACTCCTTGCCCAGATCATTGAGCACCGGTGCGATGTGCTGCAGGTGTTCGTGCAACGACGCGGTATCGAGCATGGTGACATCGGTGCGCAGATCGTTGTCGCTCAGATGCGGAACGTAACGGCGCAGGATTGCCAGCGCCGCATGATGTTGCAGGCTGCTGACCGCGCTCGAAGCCCGCAGGATGTCGATGACTGACATGCGCATCGCCCGAGCGAGACTGTCGGCGATGGCCGCGGCGGTCGGGATGCGTAGGACATCGACCTCGTAGCGGGAGTTGCAGGTGTTGCATTCGACGATCTCGCCGAAGCGCTTGAGCGGCACGATCGGCAGCCAGAAGACGTGGAACCAGCGGCGGGCGACCCGCATGCGGTAGTCGCGGTCGGCACTCTCGTGGGGGCAATGAAACACACCGTGTCCGATCGTGCGGAACACGATTCGCCACCCAAAGAAGAGAATCACCGCCCGAGCCTCCTACGCCGTCGTGCCGAGACGTTACCCACAAGGGTGCTCGGCAGGCCAATGGGCTCTCGGAAATGACCGAGTAGGCCTATCGCCGTAGTCACCTCTCGAAGCGGACATAGCCCGATCGGGCCACACGATCTACTCGCCGCAGCCACAATGCCAGCACCGCACCGGCCGCAAACCCGGCCACGTGGGCCACCCACGCCACGCCGGAGTCGGCGCTGATGAAGAACTGCAAGACCAGCCATTCGACGAGAAAGATCCACGCCGGGATGCGAAACGGCAGGAAGAACAGCGGCAGGACGACCGCCGTGAGGCGCGCTCGGGGCGACTGCACCAGATACGCGCCCATTACCGCCGCGACCGCGCCCGATGCACCGACGACAGGCACCACCGAGCCGGCGTCGGAGACCACGTGGCCGATCGCTGCCGCGATGCCGCCGACCAGATAGAAGATCGCATACGCGCTGCGCCCCAGACGATCTTCGACGTTGTCGCCGAACATCCACAGAAAGAACATGTTGCCCGCGAGGTGGACGAGGTTCGCGTGGAAGAACATCGATGACAACACGGCGAACAACACGTGCTTGCCCGGGAAGAAGGGGTTGCTCGTCGCAGGGCCGACCGGTTCTCCGCCGCAATCGGCGACGAGTTTCTCCGACAGCGGTTCGAGCCGCGTGACCTCGCAGGGCACCATCGCGTGCGCGTACAGAAACTCGGCCTGTTCGTCGGTATCGCGCGGTGACATGCTGCTCTTGAACGACCACGGTTGGACCAACACGAACACCGCGATGTTGACGGCAATGATGACCCAGTTGACGATCGGCTTCGTGCGTGTCGGGTTCACGTCTCGGATCGGGAACATGCGCCGCTAGCGTACGATGCGCGAGGGGGCGACGATGACACAACTGCGCTTCGGCACCGGCACGACGGTGCGTGACTTCACCGAGTACCGAAAGTGGCTACAGACCGCCGAAGGCATCGGGTTCGACATGCTCACGTGTGGCGATTCACAATCGCTGTGGGCCGAGTGCTTCACGCTGATGACCTTCGCCGCCGTGCACACGACTCGGCCTGATCTGGCCATCACCGTGTCCAATCCATGCACACGACATCCGGCGGTGGCCGCGTCGGCCTGTGCATCGGTGCAGCAGATCGCCGAGGGGCGATTCCGCTTCGGCATGTCATCGGGCGACAGCGCGTTGCGCAACATCGGCGTGCAACCGGGCAGCGTCGACCTGATGGAGCGCTACATGCGCGCCATACAGTCGATGACCGCCGGCGAGACCTTCGATTGGGAAGGCCACGCCGTCGGACTGCACTGGCTACCGCAACCCACACCGGTGCCGGTATGGATCGCCGCCGAGGGCCCACGCACCCAACGCATGGCCGGGCGCTACGCCGACGGCGTCGTGCTGTCCAACTGCCTCACCCCCGAACGACTCGCCGTCGCGATGGAGCACATCGGCGCCGGCGCGGCCGAGGTCGGTCGCTCGGTCGACGACATCGAGATCTGGCACATGTGCAATCTGATCTTCGCCAAGAGCGAGGACGAGGGCATCAACCAGATCCGTTCGGTGCTCGCCGGCACGGCCAACCACGTGTTCCGATTCACCCTCGAAGGCAAAGGGTTGCCCGAGGCGTTGAAAGAACGCGTGCGCGGCCTGATGAGCGAATACCAGTCGCGCTTTCACGCACACCCGGGCGCGAACAATCCGAACGAGGCGTTGCTCGACAAGTACGACCTGCGCGACTACCTCGCCCGGCAGGGCACGATCGCGGGCCCACCCGAGCGGTGCATCGAACGGCTGCACGAGGTCGCGGGCTACGGCGTCCACAACATCGTCGTCAGCCAGTTCATCTCCGACCAGTACCAATGGATGCAGACCTTCGGCCACGAGGTACTCCCCGCGTTCCGCTAGGGAGTGCGCATCCCGAGAGGTTCACGCTCGCGCTGTTTACGTTCGCCCAGGAGGTTGTCGCCCTGATGATCGTGCTCTTGGATGTGGCTCGATGACTGTGCCGCGTGAAGCCGCCTCTACCGCCTCTAACGACACGACCGGATCCCGGGATTGCCGAGAAACGTGGCGAGAGCGCCCCACCGCCGCAACCTCGCTAAAGCGGTCAGTTGTCCTGCTCACCGGCAGTTGCGGCAACGGCTTCGGGTGATTGGGCGACGACCCACGACGCCAGCCAGGTCGTCGCGGGCACCGCGGCCACGAGACCGATGCTGCCCACCAAGGTCGTACGATCTCGACGGCAACAACAACGTACCCCGGCGCTGGCGGTCGCTGTAGAAGTACACATCGTTGGCCGGCTCACAGCCGACGACGATGCGGTCGCCCGGTTCGAGCTCGGGCGCGAACAGATCCTCGGCAGACATCCGACCCAATTCGCCGAGGTCGTCGATCGAACCCTTGTCGGGCCCCTGCTCGAGGGAGACCTTCACCCGAATGCACGTGCGCAGATTGTCACTCGTCGCGTACGAGCAAAGCTCACGCGTCGCCTCCGTGACCGTGCCCTGCGCCCATTCAGCCGGCGACCAGCGACGCTAACGCCCACAGCGCGGCGAGCAATCCGATCGACGCGAAGGTCACGGTTCGAACAACAGGAGCACGAGGGAGATCACCCTGTTGGGTAGGTGCTGCCGGCGGCCGCACCAGCGCAAGAATGCTGCCCACCGCCATGGCGCCACCGAGCGCGAGCACCAGCAGTGGTAGCAGGTTGTCGCCGAGCAACAGTGTTGTTTCGGCAAACACAGCAACCTCGCGCGCGTAGTGGAATCTTTTTCCTCAAGATCCTTTTTGGGACGCCGATCACTGTAGTGCCGATGGAATCGCCCCCATCGGCCCACGGGAACCGGGCGGGGGTCGGCAACTCCCTCCAACGCATCGCCACCAGTACTCCCGAGTGCTGGCGCCAACGGCCTCCGCCCCTCCTCCCGTCACCGGCGAAACCCGCCCGCGACCGCGATGCATGAGCGCTCGTGCTGCGCACCTCCGTCAGGACCTCGCGAAGTCAGCGTCTGTCACCATCGTGGTGATGCGCTCCGCGGTCGTTCGGTCGCCGCCACTGGCGGTCGTCGTCTCGAACAGGGTCATCGCCCCGGTCGCCGCATCGAAGCAGAACTGCGCGGCGTCGCCATACGGCGGCAGTGGCATCGGCCGGTACAAGAACAGCCGGAAGCAGTTCGCGGAAGGTGCCTCGACGCGATACAGCGGCGTGTCACTCGAGAAGTACTGCGACAAGGTGCTCAGCTCGCCCGCGACCTGCACGTCGTAGGGCTCGGTCTGATGCGCCGGCGTGCACAACGACGACGCGTCGGCCCCCAATTCGCACGTCTGCGCGCCGTCACCGAAAACGGCGCTCTCGTTGCCGAACGCGCGCACGATTCGGCGTGGCGGTTGCTGCACGAGGATCCCCGCCGAAATGAGCGGCACGTCCTTGCCGGTCACGGTGCGCTCGAAGCGAAGGTCGACGACGAAGGTGCCCTTACGGAATCGTTCCCAGGCGTCGAGGAAGTTGACTGCGTTGGCCCGGTGCTCGGGCGCGAGCCCACTGGGGGCTGCCAAATCGGTCTGGTCGACGGCGTCACTGCCGCCGTCACCGGTGACCGCCACGGCCCCGATGCCGACCCCCACACCGAGCAGCACCGCGAGGCCGACCAACACCCACGTGCGGGCCCGTTCGTTCACACCGTCTCTGTCGGCAGCCATGCCCGCCAGATGAGCCGATCGACCCAGGGCCCGAGCGGCCCCCGGCGAAGCGGGGAACACGGCCCGAGCGGCTCAGGCGGTAGGTAGGCGATGGACCGATACGGCGTAGCGCGCGTCGGGGGTGAACGGATCGCCGTCCCAGGTCGCGAAGCGGGATTCGAGCACGAGCCCGGCGGCGCCCGCCGCCGCGTCATACGCGTCGAGGCCGAGCGCTTGGCCCAATTCAAAGCCCGCGACCAGGCGGCCGCCGGGCACCAGGTGCGCGGCCATGCGCTCCACCACCTGCGCCTCGGTGCCCGGCTCGACGAAGACCATCACGTTGCCCGCCATGACCACGACATCGACGCGCGTGTCGAGATCGAGCGACGCCAGATCGGCGCAGATCCACTGCAACTGGGGGTCTTTGCGGCGGGCGGCATCGAGCATCGCCGGGTCGAGGTCGACACCCATTGCGGCGACGCCTCGATGCGCGAGTTCGATCGCGACTCGACCAGTGCCACAGCCGGCGTCGAGTACCGCCTGCGGAGCGAAGCGCATCACGAATGCGACCTCGCCGTGCGGATCATGACCCGATGCCTCGAGCGCTTTCCACCGGGCGTCGTAGTCGTCACCGCGAGGTGCCCCGGCTCGTTGCCAGCGCGAGCTCACGCGCGCACGCTCACACGCCCTTGGCCATGTTGGCGAAGCGGGTGTAGTGCGGCAAGAACGCGAGGCGGACATGGCCCGTGGGACCGTTGCGGTGCTTGGCGATGATGATTTCGGCGGTACCGAGATCGCTCGTGTCGGGGTGGTAGATCTCGTCGCGATAGATGAACAACACCACGTCGGCGTCCTGTTCGATCGCGCCCGACTCGCGGAGATCGGCCAGCATCGGCCGTTTGTCCTGGCGAGCCTCGAGGTTGCGTGACAGCTGCGAAAGGGCAATGACCGGGGTCTCGAGCTCGCGGGCGAGGATCTTGAGGCCACGACTGATCTCGGCCACCTCGACCTGGCGATTGTCGGCCGAGCTGCGACCGGTCATCAGCTGCAAGTAGTCGACGACGATGAGGCCCAGCTTGCCGAGGCGGCTCTTGAGCCGCCGGGTCTTGGCCCGGATCTCCATCACCGTGACGTTGGGGTTGTCGTCGATGAAGATGGGTGCCTCGGCCAGCCGGCCGACGCCGTGGCTGATCTTCTTCCAGTCGGCTTCGGTCAACTTGCCGTCGCGCACGTTCTTGGAGTCGACCCTCGACTCGGAGCACAGCAGCCGCTGCGACAATTCGAGCTGGCTCATCTCGAGGGAGAACACGACGACCGGGAGGTCGGCCTCGATCGCGGCATGGGCGGCCATGCCGAGGGCGAACGATGTCTTGCCCATGGCAGGGCGGGCACCGACCACGATCAGCGCGCTCGGCTGCATCCCACCCAAGATGTCGTCGAGGTCGATATAGCCCGACGGCGTGCCGGTGATCGTCTGGCCCCGTTCATAGAGTTGCTCGAGGCGATCGAGGTTGGCGTCGAGCAGATCACGGATCTGCGACATCGTGTCGGCGACCCGGCCTTGCCCGACCTCGTAGACGAGCGATTCGGCCTGGTCGACCGCTTTGACCACATCGTCGGGCTTGGCGTAGGCGATGTCGGCGATGTCGTGGGCCACGCCGATGAGCCGGCGCAACGTGGCGTGCTCTTGCACGATACGGGCGTAGCGGCTGACGCTGGATATCGCCGGGGTGGATGCCTGCAGATCGACGATGACGCCGGCGCCACCGAGGCTGTCGAGCAGGCCCGCCCGATCGAGGGCCTCGGCCACCGTCACCGGGTCGACCGGTTCGCCGGCGCCGTAGAGCGTGACGATGGCGTCGAAGACGTGGGCGTGCGCCGGTTTGTAGAAGTGCTCGGGCCGCACGATCTCGATGGCGTCGGCAATCGCGTCACGCGACAGCAACATGGCCCCGAGCAGCGACGCTTCGGCGGTGATGTTGTGCGGTGGGACCCGGACGTCGATCGCCGGGCTGGGTTCGTGGGCGTCACCACGCGTGCGCCGTCCTGAGCTGCCCGGTGGGATCCCGGCGGTCGGAGCGCTGCGTATTGCCATGGCGGGCAAACCCTTGCCGTTCTGTCCTGTTGATCTCTAGAGGAAAACCGGTCTTTTGTGGTGGATTTCCCGAAATTCTCGGTGGACAACTTCTGTGGTCACGAGGGGGCGAATTGGGGACAAGTCTGTGGACCTTGGCATCGGATTGGGGACAACCGGACCAATAGTCCACATCTTGGTTACGGCCGACGCGCGGACGCGCGACAACCAGATGACAGGACTGCGATCTTGTTGTAACTCGGGATTTTCGGCCGGGCCGACGAACTCAGGACCCGACTTCGACGGTGACGGGCACCGTCAGCTCGTGGTGGAGCTCGACGGGCACCTGGTAGGTGCCGACGGCCTTGATGGGCTCGGGCAACTCGACCTGGCGGCGTTCGACCGTGACGCCGAGCTGCTTGGAGATGGCCGACACGATGTCGGACGACCCGACGGAGCCGAAGAGCTTGCCCTCTTTGCCCGATCGCACCGTGATGCGAAGCGGTGCGGAGGCCAACATTTCGGCGACGACCTTGGCGTCGGCCATCTCGGACGCTTGCTTCGCGGCGCGGGCCCGTCGCATGTCTTCGGCTTGCGCCTCGACGCCGGGTGTGGCCTTGAAGGCCAGGCCACGGGGCAGGAGATAGTTGCGGGCGTAGCCGTTGGCGACTTCGCGCACGTCGCCCTTGCGACCGATACCCGACACATCGGAACGAAGTACGACCTTCACGCCTCGACCTCCGCCAGGTCCGCGCCATCGGCAATATCGACGCCGTCGACCACCGGCACCTCGACTTCGGCTGGTTCGGAGGCCCGATCGGCGTTGTCGCTGCTCTTCACCTTGCGCTGCGTGGTCACCCGTGTCGTGTACGGCAAGAGGGCCATCTCGCGGGCGTTCTTGATTGCCCGGGCGACCTCGCGCTGTTGCTGCGAGTCGTTACCGGTGACGCGACGCGCCCGGATCTTGGCGCGGTCGGACATGAACCGCCGCAACAAGTTGACGTCCTTGTAGTCGACGTATTCGACGCGCTCCTGGTTGAGAAGGCTGACCTTCTTCTTCGCCCTTTTGGCGTTGTCCTTGTTCTTTACGCGTTTTGGCTCTTTGGCCATCAGAACGGCTCCTCGTCAGGGTCGTAGACCGGTTCGTTGGCTATGGGGCGACCGCCCCCGCCGCCACCACCACCGCCACTGCGTTCACCATCGCCGCCGCGAAAATCGTTGCGGGTGACCTGGGCAGTCGCGAACTTCAAGCTGGGTGCGATCTCGTCGGCGACAACTTCGACTTTGGAGCGGCGCTCACCCGGAGCGCTTTCCCACGAGCGTTGCTGCAGCCGGCCGTAGACCACGACGCGCATGCCCTTGGTCACGGACTCGGCCACGTTTTCGGCGAGTTGACGCCAGCAGGTCACGTCGAAGAAGTTGACCTGCTCTTCGGACTCGTTGGTCGTGCGGTTGGTCGTGCGGTGATTCCACGCCAGACCGAAGGAGGCCACTGCCACACCGCCGGGGGTGAAGCGCAGCTCTGGATCGCGGGTCACGTTGCCCACGAGGACGATGGTGTTGTCGAATGCCATGGCGGCTCTCCGTAGTTCAGCCTGCGGCCGCGCCGAGAAGGCCCCGTTTGGTTGCTTCTCGGTCGGGCAGGCGGATGATTTTGTGGCGGATGATCTCGTCCGCGAGGCGCAGGTTGCGATCGAGAGGGTCGAGGCTCGTCGCCGGAGTGACGAGCTCGAACACCAGGTAGGTGCCCTCGTTCTTGCGCTTGAGGGGATGCGTGAAACGCCGCCGGCCCCAATTGTCGAGGGTGACCACGCGCCCGGAGTCGGCCTGCACCAGGTCGGTCACCCGACTGATCACCAGCTTGACGCCGGCCTCGTCGACCTCGGGGTCGACGATGATCATGACTTCGTAAGCTCGAATCACGAGCAGTACCTCCCTCTGGATCTGACCGACAGGCCAGAGCCCCCGCGGGGGCAGGGTTGTTGGATGAGTTGGGATCGACATTGCCCTAGGGCGACATCGAGCATCGGGATCGTAGCCCCAGATCGTTCGGCTTCCACATCCCGAAGTATGCAGACGCCCTGTGACAGTGAGCCGGTACCGGCGAGGGCCCGCTACTGCGGGGGAAGGTCGTCGATCACGTCCTTGGCCTTGTCGGCCCCTGCGTCGATCTTGTCGGTGTGCGCGCCACCCGTCTTCTTGTCGGCGATAGCGGCGCCTTTGTCGACGCCGTCCTTGGTCTTCTCGCGATTCTTACCGATCAGGCCCTTTGCCTTGTCCAGAATGCTCATTGAGTGTCCTCTCAGGATCTCTCGAGTACGCCGTACTGTCGCACAGATCGGGGTGATCGGTCGAAATACGCCCTCGGGCCAAGCAGGGGAAACGCCTCACCAGACGGTCAACGCTTCATCACAGACACCTCACAGTCGCTCGCCATTGTTGGGGATGCACACCAACACCACCCCCAACCAAGGAAGCCAGGAAGACCACGATGAAACTCAAGAAGATCCTCGCCGCCACGCTCTTCACCGGAAGCCTCGCCGTCGGTACCGTCGGCATCGCCTCGGCCGCGACCGCGGCGGACAATCCCACCAAACCAACGCAGGAGCAGCTCTGCAGCCGGGCGCAGAACGCCTGGCAGAAGCTGAAGAAACTCGACGAACGGGCCCGAGCCCATCAACAGAAACTGACGGCTCTCCGCGACAAGGCAGCCGCTGAAGGCAACACCGAGGTCGTGGCCAGGATCGATGCCCGCCTCGCACAGCTACAGGAGCGCCACGATCGCATCGTTGCCCGCCTGCAGGAGATCCACGACAAGGGCCAGGATCGATGCGCCGTGGGCGAGCCCGCGACCGTCGACACGACCACGACGGACGCGACAGCCGCATCCTGACCGCCGCAACGTGACGCGCGGGACCCTTCGGGGTCTCGCGGTCGCGTGTACAAGCTCGGCTGCGTGTTACAAGCTCGGCTGCGTGTTACAAGCTCGGCTGCATGTACAAGCTCGGTGCGTTGGGAGCGTTCAGTGCCCCGTCGAGCCGTACAGCCCGAGGGCCTCGGCTTGTTCGGCCGTCAAGTGGTAGCTCTCGGCGGCGGAGGGGAACCGCCCCTCGCGTACGTCGGCGGCAAACCGGTCGAGGGCCTCTACGGACAAATTCTTGACCTCGGCGTAACGACGCACGAACTTGGGCGTCACGCGGTCTTCGATGCCGAGCACGTCGTGGAACACGAGGACCTGTCCGTCGGTACGGGGCCCGGCACCGATACCGATCGTGGGCACGTCGACCGCATCGGTGATCATCTGACCGACGACGTCGGGCACCCCCTCGATCACGATCGAGAAACAGCCTGCGTGCGCCAGCGCCTTTGCATCGTCGATGAGACCCAGCGCAGCGGACGTCTCGCGGCCCTGCACCTTGAAGCCGCCCATCGCGTGGACCGACTGCGGGGTGAGGCCGATATGGCCCATCACGGGGATCTCGGCGTCGATGATCGCGTCGATCATCGACACCCGCTTGCGCCCGCCTTCGAGCTTGACGGCCTGCGCACCGGCGCGCACCAGCGCCGCGGCGTTGCGGACCGTGTCTTCGGCCGAGACGTGGTAGCTGAGCCAGGGAAGATCGGCGACGATCAACGCGCTG
>Ga0326597_10014577_pt1 | contig 10304 bp, 10 predicted proteins | sample RVTome_12_FD_203789 | JGI IMG/M metagenome (GOLD analysis project Ga0326597, IMG submission 203789) | Soil microbial communities from uranium-contaminated site in the Upper Colorado River Basin, Wyoming, United States - RVT100D185 | ecosystem: Environmental > Terrestrial > Soil > Contaminated >...
GATCGTCGACATGCCCAACGTCGAACCTCCCACCGACACGGTCGAGAGATTTCTCGAGAAACGAGAGATGGCGTCGGGGCGCTGCATGGTCGACTGGGGCCATTGGGCGGCGGGAACCAAGCCCGAAGAGATTCGCGGCCTGGCAGAGGCAGGCGCGACGGGCTACAAGATCTTTCAGGTCTCGGGCGCCTATCCGCACGATCCTCGTCTCGCCATCAACGAGGAGGGTGCTCTGATTGCATCGTTTCGCGAGATCGCGGCCACCGGGCTCCCCTGCCTGGTCCATCCCTTCAACCAGCCGATCTTCGATCGGCTGTCTCAAGAGGCCTTCGACGCCGGGAAGCGCCCAACGGGAAGGCTCTTCAGCTGGATATACACCACCGATCAGGTCTGGTCCACGGCCGTCCAAACGCTTCTAAAACTTCAGGAACTGACCGGTGTTCGACTCCATCTTCTCCACACCCACTCGGCTGGAAGTCTCCGCGCCATACGACGTGCCAAGAGGGCGGGTGCCAGCGTCACGGCCGAGGTCGACCCGAAGTACTACCACTTCACATTGCGGCAATTGGAGGAGAAGGGCGCGCGGATGGTGCCCGGCGGCTTCGTCACCGAGGACGAGGAGCGCATGGAGGAGATCTGGAGATCCCTGAACGACGGCACGATTGACAATGTCTCGACAGACCATGCTCCTCACCTTCTGGAAGAAGTCGCCGTCGCCGAGGAGGATGCTTGGAACGCGAACCTCGGGAGCCCACAGATCGAGTGGCTCTACCCTGTGGTGCTCACCGACGTCGCCGCCGAGCATCACAGTCTCTCGACAGCGGTGCGGCTACTCGCAGAGAATCCAGCCAGGCTGCTAGGTGTATGGCCGCGCAAGGGGGTGCTGCGTCCCGGCTCTGACGCGGACATAGCCGTCATCGACCTCGAACAGCGCTTTACCGTGGACGAATCTCATGTTCAGTCGAAGGTCGGCTGGAGTCCTTATGCCGGATTGGAGTTGCAGGGTCGGGTCATCCAGACCTTCTCGAGAGGAGAGAAGGTGGCTGAGAAAGGCAAGCCCGTCGGATCTCCCGGGCATGGCCGATACATCCCGGGTCGGCCGCAGGATTGAGTGAGCCGTCATCCGGTGAGCGATCAGGCGAAAGCCCCTCCGGCTATCGAACATACCTCAATCGGTGGACCCTCCTCTCGATCGCGACCTTCTTCTACTGGCTAGCCATCCAATCGCTGCGGCCTTATGTGCCGCTTCACCTAGCCGACCTCGGTGCTACCGAAGCCATGGTTGGTATCGCCATCGCCGCTCACCCGTTTCTATCGCTCTTCCTGGCAATTCCGGCGGGCCGCTTCATCGACCTGAGGGGGTTGCGGCGTTTCATGACGATCTCTCTCGCCGCAATGGCAGCCGTGGGTGGGCTCTACGCCACGGTTCGGGTAGTTAACGGCCTCGTCGTCGTCCAGGCTCTGGATGGCCTGGCCGAGTTGGGTTCTTGGGTCAGCATCCAAGCGCTGATAACACGCGTCCCCGGTAAGACGATGCGAAGGGCGCACCTAGGTCTCTTCTCCATTCTTTGGGCTCTGGGTGTGGCGGCCGGCCCCACGGCCGGCGCTTTCATCTACAGCTACGTCGGCTTCCTTGGAGTCGGGCTCTTCTATAGCGCCTGCGCGCTGGTCGCTCTCGCGACCGTCTCGCTGGTTCCACATCGAGACGGTGGGTCAGCGGGCCTCGACAAGGCGCCGGAAGCCTCACAAGGGGTGAAGAGGGCACTGGGAAAAGTCGTTGGCCTGGGTCGCAACCCGGGGGTTTCGATCACGCTCGCCGCCACCTTCGTCATGCTTTGGGCGAATTCTCTGAGAACATCGTTCTACCCCCTGTTCCTGGAACGCGAGGGTGTCCCTGTCACCACCATCGGTTACTTGGTGTCGCTCGCAGGGGTGACCCTCCTCATAATCAGGTTCTTTCTTCCCTCCTTGCTGCGACGGTATCGGAGCGTCACGATCCTCCTTCTCGGAACCGCTGCTTCGGTGGTGGCTCTGGTCGCCACACCGGCATTGGTTTCTCCGCAGGCTCTTCTCTGGGCCGCTGCCGGTCTCTTCGGAGTCGGATTTGGTCTCAACTCGCCTATCACCATCGACATGCTGGCCCATTACACCGAAGCTGACGATCGTGGGCTGGTCATGGGCATGCGGGTGGCCTCCAACCGGTTGGCACAGGTGATCCAGCCGCTCTTGTTCGGAGCAGTGGCAGGCGCTCTCGGTATGACCGCGGGTTTCTTGGCGGCTGGGGTCGTGATGGGGGGGGCGCTGGTCTGGGCCTCCATCAAATCTCGCCAATACGTGGCGGGCTGAAGTCAAAATAGGTCGCCGAGTCGACTGAAGCCGCTTCCGGCCTCCCTCCAGATGAGATACCCGAAAGGCCCCCTTCGCCGAAGCGGACGCTCGAGAGTCGACCACCTTACAGCGTATCGCGAAGCGTGATACCTAGAGGCATGTCGCTGCGGCGCACATGTTTCGATCCTACCGAAGGGCCTTTGCGCGGGTAGGGGCCGCGGTCCCACGAGTACACTCGTCCAGGAGGAGGTCGAGGACTTGGGTCAGAACGTAGATCGGTTTCAACCCTGGACCCGGCCATGATCTCCTTTCGAGGCGCCCTGCTCCGAGAGCGCGGGTTGCCGGCGCCGTACTCCGAATCCCGTCCCCTCGAGATCGTTGACCTGGCGCTGCCGGAGCCCGGCCGGGGAGAGATCCTGGTGGAGATACGGGCGGCAAGCCTCTGCCGTTCGGATCTTTCGGTGGTAACCGGCACCCGGGTGTGGCCGCTGCCGATGGTGATCGGGCATGAGGCGGCGGGCAGGGTGGTCGCGGTGGGCCCCGATGTCGAAAGAGCCGGTCCCGGCGATGAGGTCGTGCTGGTGTACCTGGCCTAGTGCGGCGCCTGTGTCCGCTGCCGTGGTGGGCAGCCCTGGATCTGCGAGGCGGGAGGAGCCGCCAATCGCCGCGGAGAGCTGCTCACCGGAGGAACGCGCCTCAGGCATGGCACAGATGAGTTGTACCACCACATGGGCCTGGCTGCTTTTGCGGAGTACGCGCTAGTGGCCGAACAGTCGGTGGTGAAGATCCCCTCCGGCCTGCCACCGGCCGACATGTGTGTTTTCGGCTGTGCGGTGTTGTGCGGCGCGGGGAGCGCGATCAACACGTCGGGAGTGGGGAAAGGCGACGCCGTGGCGGTGATCGGGCTCGGGGCGGTCGGGCTTTCTGCGGTCCTGGGTTCCAGGGCCGTTGGCGCTGGGTTCCAGGGCCGTTGGCGCTGGTTCGGTGTCGGGATCGATCGCTTGGACTCCAAGCTCGAGCCGGCTCGAAAGGTAGGAGCCGACTCGGTTTATTCGGCTGAGTCGGCGCTCGAGGCCGGTCTCGAGTCCGGGGTTGGATCGGAGGAGATCGAACAGCCGGCCCTCGTCATCCACGGTGCCGAGGATCGAGTGGTCCCCGTCGCCAACGCAGCACTCCTCGCCGACAGGATTCCCGAAAGTGAGCTCGTGATTCGCCCCGATGGAGGCCACAACCTGATGCTGGAGGAGCCGGCCCTGATCTCGAGCCGGGTCCGCGACTTCCTGGAGACGCGGTCATGACGTCGCTCTGCATGTTGCCGCCACGACATCAGGCTCATTGTCGACGAGGACGGGGCTGCCCATTCGGGTCGGCGCCGGAGCGTCTCTCACGATCGGCAAGTGTCGAAGGAGCGTGGAGGCGCCTCGACGTATCAAACCATTGGACTGATATCAGGACTCGCTCGCTGGCTCCAACTCGTCTGATTCGTCAGCTTCGTCCTTGCCTCTCTCGAGGTACGTAATCAGCTTCGGGTCTGGTTGCCGCGGCGGCCTGGGAGCCGGTTCTCTTTTTTGTGTTTGCGGGGTTTCAGCCATCGTCTTCGCTCATCCAAACACTAGATCCAGGGCAGCCAGCACGGCAGCCGCGCTCAGGCTCAACAGCGCCAACTTTAGTCTATGGGATTTCGTTTCAAGCCGCTGCGCGGTTTCAACCAGCATCAACTCGAAGGTATCGAGGATCGTCAGCTGAGTGAATGAGAGTTCGCTGACCGCATACTCCCCAAGCCGGGTCGGGTCGACGGATGGGAAACGACGAGGCCAGAAGGACGAAACCGCAGCTAGTGCCGCGATCGCAGCAAATGCAGTGGAGCCAGTCCCAGCAACGGTGCCTGCCCCGTTTCCCAAGGCGATAAGCACGCCCGCGAACCCCAATACGAGCCCGGACTTGGTGTCCAGGCTGTCAAAGTGCGACAGCTGGGCCTCTCGTTCAGATTGGTTGATCTCGATCAGTAGTTCGAGTGATGAATTCCTGGCCATGTTGCAACCGTACGAACCGCCACTGACAGATCCTCATGGTCTGTCGTCGACCCTCTGTTTTTGATCACTCGACCTAGCTAGGAGTTCGGGGAAATCGCGCGGACCAGGGGCTTTGCCGCAATACGTCAAACCGCGCGGCCTGGAATTAGGTGGTGATGGGGGGAGAGGCAGCGGGTCTTGGGCATTTTTGAGGCCCGGCGGTCATGTCAAACGGAAGTCAAACACGTCTGGAATGTGCGGGCTCGAGGATTCTCTATGTCACCACCCACCAGTGATTTGCTAAGCCGATGGGAGAAACAATGGGGGAGTCAGCATCTCGCAATTGCAAAACGGAAGGGAGTCAGAAAGCGGCTCGTTCGGGGCAATAGGTTTACGCAACCACAAGATCTTCGACCATTCGCTTCACCGATATTGACAGTCCGATTTGCTGAGATGGCGAGAGCATCGTATTCCCGCTCGTTGCATGCTGTCCGAGAATCCGATATATAGGCCAAGATGGACGTCTGGTTCGTCCCTTCGGGGGCTTTGTTCGGGTTCGACCCTTCCGTTGGTCTCAAGTCCGGGCGATGGCGGCGCATCCCCTTGAACCAGCTCGTACGACGAGTGAAAAGCAGGACCTGCATCTACGAGATCCCTGGTTGGTGGAGGCCTGAAGTTCGGTTCCTGATTGTGGAGGAGCGCGACGTATGAGAGCCCTGCTCTCCCGAACCGAGAGCTCACATGACGACGACCTGCGAGCTCGAGGCGCCATGGCCAGTCGATCCCAGCGATCGCGCCCTAGCCAGCTCATGTCGGCTCGCGCCGGGACCCGATGGATGCAGCCAAAGTGCTCCTGTGGTGGCGGCTGTGCACGCTGTCAGCGACCGAGCCGGACGATAAGCGCACCAGGCGATCGCTACGAGCAAGAAGCCTATAGGGTCGCCGATCGGATCACGCGAGTGCCTCCTTCGCGCGCGACCACTGCGGCGCTCGTATCGTCACGAAAACAAGCGACCGAGACGTCAGTCGGCAGGCCATTGGCACCATCTGCTCGGTCGTTTTTCGAGACCCGGTTCGGGGCCGACTTCTCCGCGGTGCGCATCCACGATGACCGTTCCGCCGCAGTGTCCGCTCGGGCGCTCGACGCCAACGCCTTCACGGTTGGCAACGACATCTCTTTCGCTGCTGGAGTGTATGCGCCAGAAGCACCCGCGGGGCGTCGCATCCTCGCGCATGAGCTAGCCCACGTGATCCAGCAGCGCGAGACCGGTAATGGAACGTGGATCCAGCGCACACCACAGGTGTTCGGGCCTGCGACGGGCGCGCCGTCGGACTGGTCAACGCGGGTCAGCTCAGCCTCGACTTCCTCCGAGCGGGTAGCGCTGGTCGAAGAGGCCACAGGAGCTCGTGTCAGGAACGTCACAGACTCCGCACGGAACGACGTACGTGTCAACGTCAACCGACTCATCCCTTACAACGCAACGACCCATGCGATCAACTACGACGACAACCTCAACTTGAAAAGGTCGCGCCACGGGCGCGACCTCAGCCAGGTGGCAGGGCACACCGTCAACGACGAGACCAGCTACATCATCCTTGGACCTAAATCGCTCAAGCCCGGAGACTTCTTCTGGAGCCGGCTCATACTTAGCCACGAGCTCGATCACGTTCGCCAGCAGCAAGCAGGGAGCACGCTTCAGGGAAACGAGTCGGAGCTCGACGCGTGGACGAGCAGCTTCATGCGTGACTTCCACCGCTCCTATCAGCTCGGAAAGCTCACCTCGACTTGCTCCGTGCAGACCATTCAGCAGTGGGGGCCCCTGTTGGAGTACTACGTGCGTGACGACGTCAGCCAGTCGGTCAAGGAAGACGCGGTCAGCCGCATCAGCGACTATTACAGGTCGGTCGTCGAGCCTCATCCCGCTCACAAACTCGTGTTTCGCTTCTGGATCCACCGAACCTTGAAAAAGGTCCAACCCGAGAGGTTCAGGGCATTGGCTAGGGACCTGAACAGCGCACTAAACCTGGGTGTCGACCCCGCGGCCGATTTGGCAGCGACCCGTCAGTTCGCATGCGCCGGTCTGGAATCTCTCCGTTTCGAGCAGCCGACTGTGGCGTATGGCCCCGGTCGCCCTGATGCAGCTTCGCCGCGTACGGGTCGGACCCTGGCACCGGAACTGCTCGGTGGGGGAACTCTCGACGCTAACGCCAGAAGTGCGGCCGTCGGCATCGGATTGCGTTACTCGTTGCGGCCAAGTCGAGCGATCATTTGGAACCCCATTCTGGGGGCCCATGTTCTCTATCTGCCCCCGGGAGGGGATCGAGAGGCACATGTTGCAGCGGCCATTCTTGAGGCGGGTCTGCGTATTCAGCAGCCTGTGGAGGGTTTCTATTTCGACGTGCGTGCTGGGGCTTTCGCCGGCTTCCGCACCCGGGAACCTGGCGAGGACGAGGATGTCTACCTCCAGGGAGGAGTCACCGGCAGCCTGGGCGCCGGCTACCGCATAGGCGACTTCGAGCTGGGCGTTTCGGTGCGCGACCTCCTGGGGCTTTCGGCGCCTGGTCGCAACGATGTGATGATTTTCGGAGTGGGGGCCTACAGATTCTGAGGGGGTGGCGGGTCGAATCAGATCAGCCGCCGAGGTCGATCTCTGAAGTGATCAATTGGCGTGTGGCGAACGTTAGCTCCGGTTCTCCGTCGTTATCTGGCCATGGGCCCGAGGAGATTCATCGAGATGGGACGTCTTAGCCGACGGATCACTAATCAGCAGCCGGGGAGGTTGTCCAGGTTGTTGTCCGACTGCGGATCCGGTTCGGTGCGGAGGTACTTGCCGGTTGGGCCATCGACCACCCGAACGTCGGTGCGTGTCCCTGTCTCCTGGACGAAGTAGGTGTGAAGTCCTGACTCGATGTCGTTGATCACGTCTGCTTTGAGTCTGGGCGACCAAGTCTCACCTGCGTTGCACACGGCAGTGATGTCCTTCTCGGCGTCCTTGCCGGTCTGTCTTACTTGCCGATCGGCCATTCCGACCTCCTCTCGGTTGGTACTGCGACTTAGGTTACGAGTCCGCTATCTCGGGATTCTCTCGGTTCGCGCCTCGATTCCGGGGATGGCTACTGGTCAGTTGCGAGGAATACGTGATGCTCCAGGAACCGTCCGAAGGTGACTCTCCTGTGACGGCCAGGTGACGGAGCAGGGAGAGTCTTGTGGTGATGGGATTCGTTGCGAGTTCGACGAGGTCAGCCTGGCCAAGGTCCCGTGGAGAAAATCCGCGCGCGGACACATGAGATAGCGAGAAGGAGGCATCCGTGCCAGTACAGGTTTCATATCCCGGCGTGTACATCCAAGAGGTGCCCAGCGGGGTCAGGCCGATCACGGCCGTTCCCACATCGATTGCCGCATTCATCGGCTACTTCTCTCAGGGGCCCCTCGATGAGGCGACCGAGATTAACGGGATGGGCGACTTCCTACGGATCTTCGGCCCTATCCACAAAGAGAGCGAAGCTGGCTACGCCGTCGAGCAGTTCTATACGAACGGCGGGGGGAAGGCATACGTGGTTCGGGTCGCGGCCAAGGGAAGCGGTGCGACCGAGCTCAATAAGGCGAAGGTCAAGCTGGTCGACACCGCAGGCGTCGACCTCATGGATGTCGAGGCCGCCAACGACGGCGCCTGGGGGAACGCCCTGAGGCTGACTGTCATCCATCCCACTATCACGACGTTCGACTTGGTGGTGAATCGCTATTTCAACGATGCGCCGATGTCGAAGGTCCAGACTTCGGAGAAGTTCGTCGGTTTGAGCTCCGACTCCGATAGCGAGCGCTACTTCCTCAGGGTCATCAACGCCGAGTCACAGCTCATCCATGTCCCAAAGGACTATCGCGTAGACACAACGACGGTTGTACTGCCTGCCGCTGCCGGAACCCTAGGCACTGCGGTATCCACTACTTCAAGCGAGCTCGCGGCGCTGAACAGCAAGAACTTCAAGGTCGTGGTGGGGGGGACTGACTTCGTCGCGACTATCGATTTCGCTGGCGCAACCGTGGCCTCTCCGGCCGACTTGCGCCCCCGTCTCGAGTCAGCCATCAGGGGAGCGCAGAACGGCGGGGGTCCCAGTCCGGCTCTCGATGCAGCCACAGTCGCGCTGATCAATGGGAGATTCCAGATCCGGGAGACGCCGGGGGGAAGGGACTACGACCCAACGCACGAGTTCGATATCGACACCGGCACTCCTGCGGCGGACGCCGCCAACCGGACCCATCTCGGATTGCTCAACGAAGTGGTGAGTGATCAGGAATTCGTCCTACAGGGAGGCGGGAATGGAGAGGCGCCGACGGCAGCCGAGCTCATCGGCGACCCCAATCCCGACGACCCGAAGGGCATGTATGCCCTCACCAAGGTCGACCTCTTCAACGTGCTCTGCATCCCCCGTGCCGCCGAGTTGTCGGCGGCGGAGATGACATCGGTCATCAGCAAGGCGATGACCCTCTGTGACGAGGAGCGGGCGTTTCTGCTGATCGACATGCCCGACTCGCAGAACACCCCGCAGAAGGCGAGTGACTGGATCGACGCCAATGCCGGGTTCCGCAGCCCGAGCACGGCCACCTTCTTCCCCCGCGTCAGGGTGCCTGACCGCAACGACGGGAACCGGCTCCGCTCGATCGGGCCCAGCGGCACCATGGCGGGGATCTTCGCCAAGGTCGACACCATGCGTGGCGTCTGGAAGGCGCCGGCAGGTATCGAGGCTCAGCTGAGAGGCGTCTCCGAGCTGGGTTTCTCCTCGAAGACCCTGAACCTCACCGATGCTGAAAACGGGTCGCTGAACCCGATCGCGATCAATTGCTTGAGACGCTTCCCGATCCACGGTCCCGTGGCCTGGGGGAGCCGGACCCTCCAGGGTGCCGACGCCATCGGGTCGGAGTGGAAGTACATACCGATCCGAAGACTGGCCCTGATGATCGAGGAGTCCCTCTACCGGGGAACGAAGTGGGTCGTCTTCGAGCCCAACGACGAGCCGCTCTGGGCCAAGATCCGCCAGAACGTCACCGCCTTCATGCTGCGGCTCCACCGTCAGGGTGCGTTTGCCGGGGCTAGCCCGGATGACGCGTTCTACGTGAAGTGCGATGCCGAGACGACGACGCCGACAGACCAGAACCTGGGGATAGTCAACGTCGAGGTCGGGTTCGCCCCGCTGAAGCCGGCGGAGTTCGTCGTGATCAAGATCCAGCAGATCGCACAGGCGTCATGAGAAAGGACTGACAAACGATGCCCAACGGATTCACCACAAACGCTCACCGCTATGACCCCTACAAGAACTTCAAGTTCCGCGTGCTCAACGGCGACGGACTGACTGTGCTTGGCATCTCCAAAGTGGGGCCACTGAAACGGAGCACCGAGGTCGTCACCCACCGTTCAGGTGGCGAGAACAGCTTCGAGCATAAGTCGCCAGGTCGCAGCTCCTACGACGCGATCACCATGGAGCGGGGGATAACCCACGACATCGAGTTCGAACGTTGGGCCAGTCTGGTCCACTCTTATGGCGGCGACCCGAGCATGGATCTGGTCAACTACAAACAGGACCTCTCGCTCGAAGTCCTCAACGAGCGGGGTCAGGTCGCCTTGCGTTACTTTCTCTACGACTGCTGGGTATCCGAGTTCACCGCCCTTCCCGATCTAGATGCCGGAGCCAACGCAGTAGCAGTGGAGTCACTGACCCTCCAGCTCGAGGGCTGGACCCGCGACATCGACGCGTCCGAGCCAGACGAGGCCGGGGCGGTGGCGGTTGCGCCGTAGCTCGTGGCGGGGGTGTGAATGACGGTGACCACAGCTCCTTATGCCATCAGGCTGCAGGAAGTTGAGGACCGGGTGAACCCGTCGATCCGGGGTCTCGAAGACGGATCGGGTCTCCTCGCCATCGACTTCGGCGAGCCCGTGAGACCGCGTCTTGTCACCAAGATACTGGACC
>Ga0326597_10014578_pt1 | contig 10304 bp, 10 predicted proteins | sample RVTome_12_FD_203789 | JGI IMG/M metagenome (GOLD analysis project Ga0326597, IMG submission 203789) | Soil microbial communities from uranium-contaminated site in the Upper Colorado River Basin, Wyoming, United States - RVT100D185 | ecosystem: Environmental > Terrestrial > Soil > Contaminated >...
GGCCGAGCCGACCTCGGCGCCCTCATGGCCGTCGGCCACGCCGACGAAGGCCGCGCGGCCCATGCGGTTGAGCTGCATCATCCGCTCGCCGAGCATCCGGCACTCGAGCATCTTGCGGTACATGCCCTTGACGTCGTCGAGCGTGAGCCCGAGCTTCTCGTGACGCGGCTTGATCGCGGGCTTCGTCCGCACGGCCATGGTCACGGCGATGGTACGTCGCGCGATGCGCCGAGGGCGCCCGCCAGCGCGATCGACCAAACGCCGAGCGCGATGCGGGCTGCGGTCCAAGCGAGATCGTCGGGAAAGCCGCGGATCGCCGTGGCCCGCCCGTACGTGAGCGGTCCGAGGAGCGCGGCCGCCATCGCGGCGGCCCCGAGCGCCGTGGTCGGCAGGCCGAGGGCGCGCCCCATCACGCCGGTCTGCATCCACATCTTGCCCATCGTCCACCACCACATCCCCACGACGAACAGCGCCGCGGGCCGCAGCGCGTGATCGACCGATCCGGCGATGCCCACCGCGACCGCGGCCGTCCCGATCACCGTCGCGAGCACCGCTCCGCTGTCGCGCACGCGGCGGTGGCGGACGTGCAGGACGGCGATCGCCGGAAGCATCAGGCCGTAGGCGAGTCCGATCAGCGGCTGGTGCAGCAGCGAGTCGTACGGATATCCCAGGCGCGCGGTGAAGAAGAGGGCCAGCTGGGCCGCGCCCGCGAGCGCCGCCCAGGCCGCCGCCTTGCGCGCGTCGAGCGCGGCGTCCGCTACTTCTTCCGCTCGCCCTTCTCGTCGTACTCGTAGAAGCCGCGCCCCGACTTCCGGCCGAGGTGACCGGCGGCGACCATCCGCCGCAGCAGCGGCGGCGGCGCCATGTTCGGATCCTTGAACTCGTCGAAGAAGACGTTGGCCACGTGCAGGTTGATGTCGAGCCCGGTGTAGTCGAGCAGCTCGAACGGGCCCATGGGGTGGCGCAGGCCGAGCCTGACCGCCGTGTCGATCTCCTCGGGCGTCGCCACGCCCTGCTCGAGGACGCGGATCGCGCCGAGGAGGTAGGGGACCATCAGCCGGTTCACGATGAACCCGGGGACGTCCTTGCAGACCACGGGCGTCTTGCCCAGGCGCTGCACGAACGACCGCAGCGTCGCGATGGTCTCGTCGCTCGTGGTTATCGCGCGCACGATCTCGACGAGCTGCATCACCGGCGCGGGGTTGAAGAAGTGCAGCCCGGCGAAGCGGTCGGGCCGTCCGGTCACGGCCGCCATGTCCACGATCGGCAGGCTCGAGGTGTTAGACGCGAAGATCGTCGCCGGCGGGCAGATGCGGTCGAGCTCCTGGAACAGCCCGCGCTTGACGTCGGCGATCTCGAGCACGGCCTCGATGATCAGCTCGCTCCCGGCGAGGTCGGCAAGGGCGGTGGTCGCGCGGATGCGGCCGCGCGCGGCTTTGGCGTCGTCCTCGCTCAGGCGGCCGCCCTTGACCAGTCGCGCCAGCGAGCCATCCACGCTCTTCCAGCCGCGCTGGATGGCGGCATCGTCGACCTCGCGCACCGTGACAGTGAAGCCGGCCTGAGCGCAGACCTGGGCTATCCCCGAGCCCATCGCCCCGAAGCCGGCCATGCCTACGCGCTCTATGGCCAAGTGGAGACCTCCCGCTTGGATCTCCGCCGAAGGCTAGCCGACGTGGCCGCGGGCGCATCGGTAGGCTGCGCGACGTGCCCCGCTCCTCTCCAACGCTGGGCCCCGGCGCGGTCGACGTCGCGTTCGAGGTCAACGGTCGGGCCGCGTCCGTGCGCGTGCCTCCGCGTCGCACGCTGCTCGACGCGCTCCGCGACGAGCTCGGGCTGACGGGCGCCAAGCGCGTCTGCGACGAAGGGACGTGCGGCGCGTGCACGGTGCTGGTCGACGGGCGCCCGGTGTACGCCTGCATGACGCTCGCGGTCGCCTGCGCCGGCCGGTCGGTCGAGACCGTCGAGGGGCTCGCACGCGATGGCGCGCTGCACCCGGTGCAGGAGGCGTTCATCGCCCATGACGCGTTCCAGTGCGGCTTCTGCACCCCCGGGCAGGTCATGTCCGTCGTCGCTTTGCTGCGCTCCAACGCCGCGCCGACGGCGGATGACGTGAAGCGGGCCGTCGCGGGCAACCTCTGCCGCTGCGGGGCCTACCCCAACATCGTCGCGGCCGCGCTCGCCGCGGCCAGGGCTAAGAAGGGAGCGAGCGAGCGTCCGGCTTTGCCGGCGGGAGCGAGGTCGACGAGCGGCGTCGAGGCGGCGAGGCCGAAGGCCGAGCGCGTTGATGGGAAGGGAGCGAGCGAGCGTCCGGCTTTGCCGGCGGGAGCGAGGTCGACGAGCGGCGTCGAGGCGGCGAGGCCGAAGGCCGAGCGCGTTGAAAGGACGCAGCGATGAGCGGGGAGCGGCCGCCGTCGGCGCGCGTGGTGCGCACGCGCGTCGAGTTCGAGGGCGAGATCAGCGAAGAGCTCGCGCTCGTCCAGGGCGAGGACCTCGCGGCGTGGGGCGAGGGCGCCGAGCTCCGTGTGGTCGGGCATCCGGCGCGGCGCATCGAGGGCGCGGCCAAGGTGACCGGGCGCGCCGTCTACACGCACGACCTGCGCTTCCCCGGGATGCTCTACGCGCGGATCCTGCGCAGCCCCTACCCGCGCGCGCGCGTGCGGCGCGTGGACCCGAGCCGGGCCCTCGCGCTGCCGGGCGTGCGCTCGGTGCTGCACCGCTTCAACGCGCCCAAGGCGGCGTTCCGCGGCGAGGAGACCATCTTCCGCGACGAGGTGCGCTTTGTCGGCGACGAGGTCGCCGCCGTGGCGGCCGAGAGCGAGGAGACCGCCGACGAGGCGCTCGGCCTGATCTCCGTGGACTACGAGGTCCTGCCCCACGTCGTCGACCTCGAGGAGGCCATCGACGACTCCTCGCCGCGCATCGACGAGAAGGGCAACGTGCACGACGCGGGCTCGTACCAGCGCGGCGACCTCAGGCGCGCCATGCGCGAAGCCGACGCCGTCGTCGAGGGCACTTACCGCACCTCGACCCAGATGCACAACTCGCTCGAGACCCACGGCGCCGTCGCGGTCTGGGACGGCGACCTGCTCACCGTGTTCGAGTCGACGCAGCACATCTTCGGCGTGCGCCAGGGGCTCCAGGCCGCGCTGCGCATCCCCTACGCGAAGATCCGCGTCGTGTGCGAGCACATGGGCGGTGGCTTCGGCTCGAAGGGCGGGATCGGCAAGTACACCATCGTCGCGGCGCTGTTCGCGCGCGAGCTGGGCGTGCCGGTGCGCTGCGTGCTCGACCGCCGTGAGGAGAACCTCGCCGCGGGGAACCGCTCGGCGACGCTCCAGCGCGTGCGCATCGCGGCCAAGGGCGGCCGCATCAGCGCCATCGCGCACGACGCCTGGTCGAGCGCGGGGCAGGGCCGCTGGGTGGCGGACCCGACCGGGCCCACGAAGGGGCTGTACGACGTGCCCAACGTCGCGGTGCGCTCCTACCGGGTGATGGCCAACACCGGCTCGCTCTCGGCGTTCCGCGCGCCGGGCTACGTCGAGGGCACCTTCGCGCTCGAGTCTTCGATCGACGAGCTGGCCGACACGATCGGGATGGACCCGCTCGAGCTGCGGCGCCGGCATGCTGGCGCGACGAGCGACCCCATCAGCGGCCTGCGCTACTCGGCCAAGCGGCTGATCGAGTGCTTCGACATCGGCGCCGAGGAGATCGGCTGGTCGCGCCGGCGGCCCAAGGGGCTGCGCGGCTCGGCGCCGGGGCTGCGGCGCGGCCTGGGCATGGCCTCGCAGCTGTGGGGCGGCGGCGGCGCGCCGCCCGCGTACGCGACCGTGCATCTCAACCCCGACGGCACGGCCATCGTGCGCATCGGGACCCAGGACATCGGCACGGGCACGCGCACGATCGTCGCGCAGGTCTGCGCCGAGGAGCTGGGCATCGATCTCGACGCGGTGCGCGTCGAGATCGGGGACACCGACTCGCCCTACGCGCCGATCTCGGCGGGCTCGCTCACGGTCGCCTCGATCGCGCCGGCCATCCGACTGGCCGCGGCCGACGCGCGCGAGCAGCTCCTCGACGTGGCTTCCGGCGTGCTCGAGGTCCCGCGCGCGGAGCTCGCGGTCGAGCGCGGCCACGTCGTCAGCCGCGGCGCGCGCACGCCCCTCGCCAAGGTCTTCGAGGAGCTCCAGAACTACACGGTCGTCGGGCGCGGCGGGCGCATGCCGAACCCCGAGGACCTCTCGCTCAAGACGTTCGGCGCGCACTTCGCCGAGGTCGAGGTCGACCCCGCCGTCGGGGAGGTCCGCGTCGAGAAGGTCGTCGCCGTGCACGACATCGGGCGGGTCATAGACCCGCTGACGGCGCGCTCGCAGGTCGAGGGCGGCGTCATCCAGGCGCTGGGGTTCGCGCTCACCGAGGAGCGCGTCCTCGACAGGCCCCTCGGGCGCGTGCTGAACGCGGACCTCGAGCGTTACAAGGTGCCCACGGTCATGGACGTCCCGCGCATCGTGGCGCGCTTCGTGGACGTCCCCGACAGCGAGGCCAACAACACCGGTGCGAAGGGCCTGGGCGAGCCGCCCATCATCCCCACGGCGGCGGCCGTGGCGAACGCGGTCGCCAACGCGCTCGGCGTGCGCATCCGCCACCTGCCCCTGACGCCGGCGCGCGTGCTCGAGGCGCTGGCATGAGGCCCTTCACCTTCGTGCGCGCCGGCAGCGTGGGCGAGGCCGCGCGCCTGCTGGGCCGCGGCTCGGCCGCGATCGCCGGGGGCACCGACCTGCTCGGTCTGATGAAGGAGCGCGTCGCCGCGCCGCAGCGGCTGGTCGACCTCACCGGGATAGCGGGCCTGCGCGGCTGGTCGCGCGAGCGCGGCCGCGGTCTGCGCATCGGCGCGCTCACGCCGCTGGCCGAGCTCGAGGAGAGCGACCAGCTCGCGCGCTGGCTGCCAATCGTGCGCGAGGCGCTGTCGGACGCGGCCACGCTGCAGCTGCGCAACATGGGCACGGTCGGCGGCAACCTGCTACAGCGCAACCGCTGCTGGTACTTCCGCGACGAGGCCTTCCCCTGCTGGCTCAAGGGCGGCACGCGCTGCTTCGCGCGCGACGGCGACAGCCGCCTCCACGCCGTCATCGGGGCCGAGGAGTGCGTGGCCGTCGCGCCATCGGACCTCGCGCCCGCGCTCATCGCGCACGACACGCGCGTGACGCTCGCTGGCGGCCGCGGCTCGCGCACCATCCCGCTGGCCGAGCTGTACGTCGTTCCCGCCGCGCGCGAGCGGCGCGAGCACGCCATCCGGTCCGGCGAGGTGCTCACCGAGGTCGTCGTCCCGGACGGCGCGCTGCAGCGGCGCGGGACCTACATCAAGGCCATGGAGCGCAAGGCCTGGAGCTTCGCGCTCGTATCCGTCGCCGTGGCGGCACGCGTGCGCGAGGGCAAGCTGCGCGACGCGCGCATCGTGCTCGGCGGCGTCGCCCCGGTGCCCTGGCGCGTCGAGGCCGCGGAGCGCGAGGTGGACGGGCAGCCGTTCAGCGACGCGCTGGCCAGGCGCGCGGCCGACGTGCTGCTCGCCGAGGCCGAGCCGCTCAAGGACAACGCGTACAAGCTGCGCCTGGCGAAGGAGCTGGTCCGGCGGGCGCTTGCGCGGGTCGCGGGTCAGACGCAGTCGGCGGGCGGGGTCCCGCCGCGGCGGCAGAGCACCGCGACCTGACGGCCGGTGAAGAGCTCGATGAGCCTCACGATCGAGTCGTCGCCGCCCGTAAGAGCCGTGACCAGCGTCCCGTCGCGCGACCACTCGGGGGCGTAGGCGCCGCTTCCCAGGTCGAAGCGCGTGGGCGCGCTGCCGTCGGCGTTGCGGATCCAGATCCCGCCCGAAGCCTCCCGTCCGCGGTCGGTCGACTCGACGTAGATGAAGCGGTCGAAGTGGGGATGCCACTGCACGAAGGAGAAGAAGGCGCGCTCGACTCTGGCGACCTCGACCTTCGCGGCGGTCGCGAGCTCGTACGTGTAGATGCGGCTCGGATCGGCGCCCGACCCGTTCGCCGCGACGAGCAGCTGCGGCGGGTCGCGCCGCCAGGAGACGCGGTCGCCCGGACCGATCTCCGCCCCCGAGCCGCCCGAGCGATGCGCCAGGACGACGTCGCTCGAGCCACGCGTGCGCAGGTAGGCGAGCCAGGCCGCGTCGAAGGACCACCCCAGGGCGAGAGGCGGCGCGATGGCCTGGGGGTCGGGCGCGACGATCCGCCGCGGCTCGCCGCCGGCGATCGGACCGGCGTACAGGCCGTCGTCGCTCCCGCCGCCGTCGGGATAGCGCGTGAAGGCGAAGACCGCCCCGTCCGCCGAGAGCGCGGGCGACAGGGCGATCCAGCCGGGCTCCTCGAATAGCACCGACGTGGTCCCTAGCTCGGGCCGCAGCAGGTACAGCGCGACGCGGGAGCGCGACCCCGTGGCCGCGACCAAGACCGTCCGGCCGTCGGCGCTCGCGCTGTACCCGCCGGCGGGCGAGGCCGGCGCCTCCCAGTCGGCGACGACGACGGGGCCGCGGCCGCCGGTCAGGTCCACGAGCCACAGCCGCGTGAGGAAGCCGTCGGCGGTCGGCACGTCCAGCGCGACGTAGCGAAAGCTCTCGGGGATCGTGCCGACCGCCGTCGCGCGCACGCCAGGGCGCGGCGTGGGCGCGGGGCTGGGCGTCGTAGCCGCGGTCTCGGACGCCGAAGGGCTCGGCGCCGCCGTTGGCGTGCCTGTCGCTGACGGAGTGGACGGAGGGACCGCGACCGGTGGCGCCTGGCACGCGACGACCACGACGAGGAGCAGTCCGCTGGCGCCTCTCATCCTACGCATGGTCCCAGACCCCGCCGGGCACTAGGCGCGCTTGGGCCAGCCTCCCGGGGGCGCCTCGCCGCGCTCGAGCTCGAGAAGCAGCCGCTTTGCGGGAAGCCCGCCCCCATACCCGCCCAGCGTGCCGTCGCTGGCGATCACGCGGTGGCAGGGCACGACGATGGGGATGGGGTTCGATCCGACGGCGCGGCCGGCCGCGCGCGGGGCCTTCTCGTTGCCGGCGATGCGCGCGACGCGCTGGTACGTGGTCACGGCGCCGTAGGGCACCCGCAGCAGCGCCCGGAGCACCCGCTGGTGGAACGGCGAGAGGCCCGCGATGTCCACCGGCAGGTCGAACTCGCGGCGCCGGCCCTCGAAGTACTGGTCGAGCTCGCGCGCCAGCGGCCCCACGCGCCGCCGGTCGGGCACGATCCCCGGCCCGTACAGCCGCACCAGCCGCCGCAGCTCGCCCTCGCTCGGCTCCGCACCGAAGTGGATGCCCGCCACGCCCTTCGGCCCCAGCGCGATCCACAGCGGACCGACGGGCGAGTCGATCCGGTCGTACGCGACGGTCGCCAGGCCCTCGCTGCGCGCCCGCGCCAGGAGTCGCTCGCGCGCCTCGGCCACCGCTGTGCTCCCGCTCATCGCATCGAGCTCCTCACCTTCTTCATCGCTTCCGAGACCCGCGTCCGCGCGGCCTCCTCGCTGCAGCCGAGCACCGCCGCGATCTCGCGGTAGGGGCGGTCCTCGACGGCGCGCAGCACGAACGCCGCGCGCTGACCCGGTGCGAGCCGGCGGATCGCTCGCGCCAGGTCGAGCGGCGTCACGCCGTCGCGCTCGGGCGCCGCCAGGCGCAGGTCCGCCAGCGAGAGCGTCGCCCGCCTGCGGCGCGAGCCGTCGATGGCCCGGTTGGTGGCGATGCGGTACAGCCACGCGCGCTCGTTGTCCCGCCGCGGCGGCGGCCAGGAGCGGAACGCCGCGAGGAACGTGTCCTGGAACAGGTCCTCGGCGTCGGCGCGCGAGCCGGTCAGGCGCAGCGCGTAGGCGAAGATCTCGCGCTCGTGGCGCTCGAGCAGCTCGCCGAAGGTGCGCGCCGCCTCCCTCACAGCCTCCAACGCTACGTGCTAGGCCTCATGCCCATGGAACGCCGCGGAGGGCCGGATCGTGAGCCTGGCCTGCTAGCGGTGCAGCTCGAAGATGACCTCGCCGTCCACCACCTGGCCCGTTAGCGCGAACCCGAGCTTCTCGTGCACCCGCAGCGACGCCGTGTTCTGCGGCGTCGTGGCCGAGATGAAGCGCCGGATCCCGTACGAGCTCGTGGCCCAGTCCATCAGCGCGGTCGCGGCCTCGGTCGCGTAGCCGCGGCCGCGGTCCGCCGTGAAGACCGTCCACCCCAGCTCGACCGCGTCCGGCGCCCCGAGGTCGTTGATGCCCGGCGCGCCGTGGAAGTTCACGTAGCCGACCATGCGCATTTCCGCGCGGAGCACCATCGCGCGCACCGACCACGGATAGCGCGCGGGGTCCTGGCGCAGCTGGTCGCGCCGGAAGCGTACGAAGGCGGCCGTGTCGGGTACGTCGTCGGTCCCGAGGCCGTGGGGGAACTCGCGCGGCACCGCATAGCCCGCCAGGCGCGCCACTGACTCGCGGTCGTCGGCGAGCAGCGCGTCGAGCAGCTCGAGGTCCATCAGCGGCAGGTCGAGCCGCGGCGCGCGCACCGCGAGCAGATCGCGCTCGACGCGTGGGAGCGCTATGGCCGGCCCTCCCGCGCGACGGCCCGGTCGTACAGCTCGGGCTGAAGCCGCAGCGGACGGGCGCTGCCGCCGTAGCGCTCGGCGGAGATCTCAGCGAGGACGGAGAGCGCGATCTCGCCGGGGGTGCGGCCGCCGAGGTCGAGGCCGATCGGCGCGTGCACCTCGCGCAGCCGCTCTTCGGGGATGCCCTCGTCGCGCAGCATCCGCGCGATGAGGATGGTCTTGCGGCGGCTGCCGAGCAGGCCGACGTAGCGCGCGTCGCTGCGCACGGCGGCGCGGAGCGCGTGCGAGTCGAGCTTGTGGCCGCGCGTGGCCACCACGATGAAGGTGTTCCAAGCGATGTCCATCGTCTCGAGCGTCCGGACCACGTCCCCCTGCATGACCTCGACGCCCTCCGGGAACCTCTCGCGTGCCGCGAACTCCGGGCGGTCCTCGATCACCGTGACCTGGTATTCGAGCAGCGAGGCCATCCGCGCGAGCGCGAGGCCGACATGGCCGCCGCCGACCACGACCAGGCGCGGCTTGGCGAGGACGGGCTCTACGAGCAGCTCGTGCTCCTCGTCGAGCGGGACGGTGCGCGCGGTGCCTTGCCGCAGCGCCTCGAGCGCGGTGCTCTTCGCGGCCTGCGCGAGGTGGCCGCCGATCGATCCCGAGCTGCGTCCGTCGGTCTCCACGACCATGCGACCGGCGGGCTCGATCTCACGACCCTTCTTGCGCAGCAGCGTCGCGAGCGCGACGGGCCGCCCGCCCGAAGACGCGGCCAGGACGTCGCCCAGCAGCTCGCGGTCGCCGACGCTGAGCGCGCGCTCGCCGGGCTCGATCCAGATCCACATCGTCCCGCCGCACACCAGGCCCGTGTCCCAGGCCAGCTCCTCGGTGAGCTCGTACTCGCGCAGCGAGGTCTCGCCGCTCCCGATGACCCGGCGCGCCTCTTCGAAGGCGTCGCCCTCCACGCATCCGCCGCCGAGCGTGCCGGTGATGCGGCCGAGGTCGTCGACGACCATCTTGGCCCCCACGACCTGCGGCGTTGAGCCCACGGTGCGCACCACCGTGCAGACCGCGTAGCTGCGGCCCTCGCGCTCGAGGGCGGCCATGCGCGCGTAAACCTCTCTCACGGCGCCCTGTCCGACAGATCCTCGGGCGCGTCCACGTCGTGCAGCACTCCCCGATCGTAGACGTCCAGGTCCAGCCGCTGGCTCGCGTGGGCGCGCAGCACGTCGTGCAGGGTGGCGTCCGGGCCGGCGGCCAGGATCTCGTCGCGCAGCGAGCCGGGGATGGCCACGGGATGCCCGCGCTTGCCGTCGAAGCGCGGCGAAACGATCGCGCCGGTCTCGCGCTGCCGCCCGAGCAGGGCCGCGACCGTCGCCGGCTCCACGTACGGCATGTCGCCTGGCAGAACGAGGACGGGGTCGCCCTGGGCGCCGCGCAGCCCCTGCTGGATCGAGGAGAGCATCCCGCGCTCGGGCTGCCGGTTGGTGGCGACGGAGACCGCCCCGTCCTGCAGCGCGGGCACGCGCTCGCGGACGGCCGCCGCGGCGGGGCCGAGCACCACGACCACGCGGTCGACGCCGCCCTCCAGCAGCGAGCGCACCGTGCGCTCCAGGAGCGGCGCGCCGCCGACGTTGGCCAGGAGCTTGTCGCTGCCGAAGCGCTCGGCCGCCCCCGCGGCAGGGACCACCGCCAGGGAGGTCATCAGGCCGCGCGGGCGGCCGTGTCGCGCAGCTCGCGCAGGGCGCGCGTCGCGAA
>Ga0326597_10014579_pt1 | contig 10303 bp, 17 predicted proteins | sample RVTome_12_FD_203789 | JGI IMG/M metagenome (GOLD analysis project Ga0326597, IMG submission 203789) | Soil microbial communities from uranium-contaminated site in the Upper Colorado River Basin, Wyoming, United States - RVT100D185 | ecosystem: Environmental > Terrestrial > Soil > Contaminated >...
ATCCGGCGCGAGGCGCCGGTGACCACGGCAACCTTGCCGGCGAGCGGGTGTTCATTCGCGCAAGTCATGGACACTCCTCGGGCTCGAGATCCGGGATTTTACGCTCGGTGGCTGGCGATCGTGCCGCGAGCTTCGCCATTTGCGGCCGGCCGCGTCAAGCCGGAGCAACCGCGGGGCGAACGAGACAACCGCGGGTCTCGTCAGCGGGCACGCGCGGCAACGCGGGGCGAACGCGGGGCGCACGCGGTTCAGGCGATATTCTGGACTCACGGCTGCGTTTGTCGCCGAACGGTTCGGCTGGGTTCCGACTTGCGCCCCGGCAACGCCGCCGCGGCCGGGTCATCGCCCGGAATCGATGTGTTGAAAGTCCGTCATCTTCAATGGCTTGTGGCGGATGGGGTGGGAGTCCCCAAATCACACAATGTCAATGGGTTAGAGTGGCTAACCCCCAAACTGGCGCCCATTGAAAACCAAGCGCTTTTTTGGCCGGTGGCTAACCGGCTCGGGCCATGACGGCGGGCCAGAATCGCTCGCCCGTCTCGATCTTCCAGGTGTACGACGGGCTCGAATATCTCGGCGAGGTCCTGCCGCGGGGCGAGCGATTTGCTGCAACTCTCGGCGACGGCGCGGCGCTCGGGCTGTTCGACACCTGGCCTGAAGCGCGGGATGCGATCATCAGCGCCGCACGCGACGCCGGCGGGCAATGAGCGTCCAGGCGATCACGTGGGCGATCTCGGTCAGCACCGGCAAGGTCGGAAAAAAATGCTTGCTGATCACCCTGGCGAACTACGCCGACGAGCGGGGTCAATGCTGGCCATCTCAAGAGCGGCTGGCGCGTGACACGGATCAGTCCGTCGACACGGTCCAACGACGGCTCGCCGAGCTCGAAAAGGACGGGCTGATCACACGCCAGCGTCGGAGCCGGGTGACCGGACAGCGTGCATCTGATCTCTACACCCTACGCATGGGCAAGGAGCCTAAGCCGCAATCTGCTATGTGGGCCCTCGACGACGGCGGAAATGGTGGGGACCAAAACCGCACTACGCCCGAGCCTAAACCGCGGCTCTGCGGTTTAGAAATAGAACCGTCATTAGAACCGTCAGGTTCCCCCCCGACCCCCCCGCGCCAGCCGATGGCCCCCAGCTCTGGAAGAACCACGGGGCCAATTGGTGCGCTTCCAACCGATGGCCATCATCGCGCCGATCGGGGGCGAACCGAAACCGAAATCGCGCACAAGATCGGCCCGACCGTCACCGATGGATATCTGATCCTGTGCGGCCTGGCCGAACACGACATTGACCAGCTCTGCGCGATGCATCGGCGGGGTGCGCTGACCGGAGATCATTTCGCGAGGCTGCGCGCGGGCGAGGGCTTCCGATGACGCGCGGGGCGGAGGTGGGGGTAGGGGGGATCAAAACCTTACCAGACCTCGCCCTCCAAACCGGCCCCATCCTCACGCGGAGATTCTCGGGTCGGAATGCGCCGAAACTTTTTTTTTACACCAGAATGGAGATGGCCGATGGCTGATCCGGATGTGATCGAACAGACCGAGCGCGACGTGGGCGACCTGATGTTGGCGGACCTCGTCGCCCAGGGCGTGCCGGCCGACGACGCCGCTCGCGTGATGCTCGCCGCCGCACTTCGCATGCTGATCGAGATCAGGGGCCGGGACGCGGTCGCCCAAATCCTGGCCGGCGCCGCCTATGGCCTTCGCGAATCCCCACAGGTCGCGGGCCATGCTTGACAGGCGCGCCGCGATGACTCATTTTCGGCGCCGGTCGACGCGACCGATTCGCCAGTGCGATGCTGGCGATCGCCGAGGAGACCACCTTGCGGGCCGGTGCGATGCCGGTCACGAGGCTCAACGCAGGAAGCGGGCGAACGCCCCTTCCGGCTTGTTCCCGATCGCAGGGTGGATCGCATGACCGACCGACTTCACGACAAATCACCCGATGCGGCCCAGCCTGGGCGCGAGCGCCGCGCGTTCCGCGCCGAGCGCCTTGAGATCGAGGAGCGGAAGGGCGGTCGCGGGTCGCGCCTGGTCGGCCACGCCGCGGTGTTCAACCAGCTCTCGGAAGACCTCGGCGGGTTCCGCGAACAGGTCGCGCCTGGCGCCTTCGCCGCGTCGATCGAGCGCGACGATATCCGCGCCCTGTTCAACCACGACCCGACCTACGTCCTCGGACGGAACGGTGCCGGAACCCTCGATCTCGAGGAGGATGCGCGCGGGCTGGCGATCACGATCGACATGCCGTCGACGCCCATAATAAACGAGCTCGTGACGGCGCCGATCCGACGCGGCGACATCGATCAAATGAGCTTCGCGTTTCGCACGGTTGCCCAGTCCTGGGCGACCGTCGATGGCGAGCGCGTGCGCACGCTGCTGGTGGTCCAGCTCTTCGAAATCTCGCCGGTGACGTTCCCGGCATACCCCCAGACCGATGTCGCGGCGCGGGCGCTGCGCGACTTCATCGCCGCCCCGGCCGGATACCAGGCGGCGGGCGTCACATCGGCCCGCGACCTCGAGCGCCTGTTGCGCGACATGGGCTTCTCGCGCTCGGCGGCGCGACGGATCACCGCGCGCGGCTGGCCCGGCGTGGCCTGTGTCGACGACGACGCGGCCGTGCGGATCGCCAGGGCGCGCCAGCGCGCGGCCAAACTCTAGCTCAACCCGAAAGGAAACCTGAAAATGTCGGATCGATTGAAAAGGTTGCGCGAGCGGCGCGGCGAGCTCAGGACCCGCCTAGCCGAAATCAGCAAGCCGTGGGACGAGCCGGGCCGGATGCCGACCGAGGACGAACTGCGCGACCACGCCGCCGCGTGCGCTGAGTGTGAGCGGCTCAACACCGCGATCGAGACCGAGGAGCGGTTTCAAGAGTCCGAGCGGGCGGAAGCGGAGGCCGAGATTGGTGGTGGCGCCGGGGGCGGCCATGGAACCGGGGCCCGCGACGCGCGCCCGGAGGAGCTGCGCGAAATGCGCCGCGGGCTCGCCGAGTTCGCCCGCACCGGCAACATGGCGACGCTCAATGCGATCAGCGCCCGCGCGCTCAGCGGAAATGTCGACGACGCGGGCGGCTACACGATCGTCCCGGCGCTGTCGGCGACGATGACGCGGCGGCTGCACGACCAGAGCCCGATGCGGCGCCTCGCCCGTGTCGTCCAGATAGAGAGGAGCAACGAGTTCGTTGAGCCGATCGACCGCGAGGAGCCGACGGCGAGCTGGGTCACCGAGAACCAGGCGCGCCCCGAGACGACGACGCCGACGTTCGGCCTCCTGAAGATCAGTTTGAACGAAATCTACGCCACGCAGCCGATCACCCAGGCGCTCCTCGACTCGTCCTATGTCGACCTCGGCGGCTGGATCGAGGAAAAAATCACCGACAAGTTCGCCCGCACCGAGGGCACCGCGTTCGTGGTCGGAGACTCGGTCCTTAAACCTCAGGGGTTTCTCACGCTCACCACCAGCGCCGACGCGGACTCGACGCGCGACGCCGAGGCGCTGCAAAAAATCCAGAGCGGCGCCCCGAACGGGATCACCGTCGACGCGCTCAGAGACATGTTCTGGAAGCTCAGGGCTCCGCACCGGACCAGCGCCACCTGGCTCATGTCGAGCGCGACGGCGAACGCGATCGACAAGCTCAAGGACGGGAATGGAGATTACCTGTGGCGCGACTCGTCGGTCGCCGGCGTGCCGCCGACGCTCCTGGGCCGCCCGGTGGAGTTTTCCGAGGACATGCCGGCGCCGACGACCGGCCAGCTTCCGGTCGCGTTCGGCGACTGGATGCAGGGCTACGTGATTGTCGACCAGGTCGGCGTGCGGTTCCTGCGCGACCCGTACACGTCGAAGCCGAACGTGCTCTTCTACGCCTACAAGCGCGTCGCCGGCGGGGTCGCGAACTGCGACGCGATCAAGCTCCTCGAGATCGACTGATGCGGGTTCTCCTGATCGCGAGCTATGTGGGGCCGGCCGGCATCTGGCCGCGCGGCTCGGTGGTGGACCTGCCGGACGATGTGGCGACCCGCGCCCTGATCGCCGGCGGCTTCGCCAAGGCCATCGCGCCGCCGCCCGAGGCGGCGGTGACCGGCGCGGCCGAGACCGCGACCATCGGCCCCGAGGAGACGGCCGCCCGGCCGCGTTCGCGCCGGCCAAGGCGGCGGGGAAACGCCGCGCGGCACGAAGTGAATGACGCCTGAAATCGCGCCGGGATCCTTCCACTCGACGCGCGCGGGCGGGCCGCCGGGACGTCCTCTGCCCGAGGCCCGTCCGCCCTTCAGGCGATGGAGGCGGAAAATGGCGAGTTCGCACGCCGATCTGGCTGAGCGGGACCGACACCGCGACGAGTGCATGAAGCCGTTGCAGCGCATCGTCGAGAGCATGGTCGACGACGGCTTCGACGCCGGCATCGTGGCCGAGGCGATGCTCATCGTCGCGAATGGCCATGGGCGCCGCGAGCATGGCCCCGAGGTCTGGAAGGAGATCGTCGAGCGCCTCACCAATCTGCCTTTCGCCCACGACTCATAAAAGAATGGAGCGAACGAATGCCGACCGATGTCGAACGATTGGTCCTGACACTGGAAGCGCGGACGGCGAAATTCGAAAAGGCACTGACACGGGCCAACGGGGTCGCGACCCGGCGCGCGCGGGCGATGGAGACAAGGTTCGCCACCATGAACAAAAGAGTGACGGCATCGATGGCTAGCGTCGGGCGGAGCCTGCTCGCCGGCTTCGGCGCCGGCGTCGCGATCGGCGGGCTCACCGGCATCGTGGGCGCCGCCAAGAATGCGGCGGCCGAACTCGACAAGCTCGCCAAGGCCGCCCGGACAGTCGGGATCTCGTCCGACATGTTCCAGGCGCTGGAGTTCGCCGGTATCGAACAGGGCGTCGACGGAGTCGGCAAGGCGCTCGAGCGGTTTGCGGTCAACGCCGGCCGTGCCGCCCAGGGACAGGGCGAGCTCAGCTCGTTCCTGCGGCAGACCAACCCGGAGATCCTTAAACAGCTCCAGCTTGCCACCGACCAGGAGGGCCGGCTTCGCGTCGTCGCCGACGCGATCAAGGCTACCGGCGATGCCAGCGCGCGGGCGGCGCTTGCCCAGGCGGCGTTCGGCGAACAGGGCGTGGCGCTCACTCGAATTCTGGCGAAAGGGTCCGATGGGCTCGACGACTTCGTGCGCCGGGCCCGCGACATGGGCCTGATCATCGACCGGTCGATCCTCGACCGCGCGGAGGAGCTCAACAACAAGCTCGGGGTCGCGGCGAAGGTGGTGGACACCGAGCTCAAGCAAGCCTTCATCGAACTTGCGCCCATCGTCGTCGGCGTCGCGCGCGCGATCGGCGGCATGGCGCGCGAGATCAACCGCGCCGTCGACTCGACGAAGGAGCTCGGCGACCGGCAGCGGCGGTTCCTCGAGGAAGAGCGTGACACCCTGCAGGCGATGATCGCCAACCCGCCGATGCTGGAGGGCATGGGCAGAATGGACACCAGCGGCCTCGGCTCCCGGCTCGCCGAGATCGAGGCCGAGCTTGGCCAGCGCACGGCGCTCGAGCTGACCATCGACCGCGGCGCGCCCAGCGCGGCCGGCGGCGGCGGCGGCTCGAACCGCGGGGCGGACACGATCGCGGCCCTGCAGGAAGAGCTGCGCCTGCTCACGGCAACCGACCTGGAGCGCGAGCTTTCGAACAATCTGCGGCGCGCCGGCACCGAGGCAACGGCGGCGCAGCGGGCCGAGATCGAGCAGCTCACCACGGTGCTCTATAAAAGCGAAACGGCGCAGCGGCAGGCGGCCGAGGCCATGGCCGAAGTGAAGGACATCGCAAAAGACGCGCTGTCGGGCTTCATCTCCGATCTGCGCGCCGGAAAATCGGCGGCGGACGCGCTCGCCGGCGCGCTCGAGCGGATCGCCGACAAGCTGATCGACAAGGGCCTCGACCTGGCGCTCGACGCGCTGATTCCCACCGGCGGCGGTGGTGGCGGCATCCTGTCGGCGCTGTTTCATGAGGGCGGCGTTGCCGGGCGTGGCGGGCGGCGCCGGACCGTGCCGACGGGCACCTTCGTCGGCGCGCCACGGTTCCACGAAGGCGGCATAGCAGGCCTACGGCCGAACGAGGTTCCGGCCATTCTCCAGCGGGGCGAGGTGGTGATTCCGAATACCGGGGCTGCGCTGGGCCGGCAGGGCGGAGGCGGCGGCTCCTCGGTCGCGATCACCTACGCGCCGACGATCAACGCCGGCGACCTCGCGACCAAGGCCTGGGTCCGCGGCGTTGTCGACCGCTCGGTCGGCGAGGCGGTGCGGCTCTCGCAAGCCGGGCAGGCGCGGGCTCTGCGCGGCCGGTCGGACGCGCTGTGGCCGTGACGGTAATCGGGCTGCCGCGCGACCTGGTGCGCGTTCGCGAGCGCTCGTTCCGGCTGGCCCCGAGCATGCTGTCCTCGCAGGGGCTGTTCGGCGGTTTGCCGCCGCGCGCCGATGCGTGACCGAGCTGAACCCCAGGCGGCGCATTGCCTCGAGGCGCCGCCGGACGCGCTGTAGCTGCGGGCGGGTCGTTTGAATTGACCTGGTGGCGCGGCGGGCGCATGATTCGTGCGCCGCGACCGGGAGTTGAAACCTCCCGGCCGCGACTTGCCACAACCGATCAACGGAGGATCGATCATGACCGACTCCCCAGTTAGCACGTGTTTCAGCGACGCCCAACTGGGCCTCTTAGGCACCGCATGGACCGCCGACCAGTGGGCGGCCGTCCGCACGGCCGACGCCAAGCTCGAAAAGGCGAAACTCGACCTTGCCCGTGCTCACGGCGTCATCGGCGGCCTTATGAAGGTGCTCGGCGAGGGTGAACCGCTCCTTGAGGCCTTGGGTTGGGACCACGGGGATGATTCGCGTCCACCTGATCGCGCGGCTTCGGGCGATGTGGACGCTCGCGACAAAGAGTTGGCGAGGGAGGCCCTGGGTGATCTCAGTGGCGCCAGCATCATTCAACTTTCTTTGGTGTACGAAGCGTGCCGCCACGCGGATGACGTCTGGCTGAGCGCCGGCAACAAGCCCGCCGCCTCGGACGGGGAGAACATCGACTATGTCGATGACATCTCGGCAAGAGAGTGCAGCCGGTTGAACTGGATGTGCGATCTGATCGTGGCAGAATTGCGGCGGCGGCCTTTCTCGAACGACCGAGACGAGCGCGAGCGCGCGCGCGTGCTGGCGGATCGTTTTCATGTGGTGGGGCAAGGCGATGCCGCTCTTCACGCTGATCTGCTGCGCTCGATGGGGCACATCTTCCGAGATGTCATCGACATACTCGATAGGCCTATCGAAGAGGATTGATCTTGAGAGGCGGCATGACGGCCGTGTCCGACCACGAGAACGGCGGCCGGCGGGGTCCGCGATGCGACGATGCGATCGCGCGCAACGTCGCCTGGATACGCGCCATGCAGGCGGACGGCTATGCCTTCGATCTCCGCGGCAATCCGTGGGACCTCGACTCCTACCACATCAACCGCGGGACCGAGATCGAGCGCGACTGCAGCGCCATGATGATCGAGGCGCTGCGGCGCGCGTTCCACCGGCGCAGGCTGCACTGACCGGCATCGGCCAGCCGACCTTCCGGCCCAGCCGCGCGACCAGTGGGGTCGCGGGCCGCGCCACTGACGATCGAGGCCGCGCTGGCTTCTGTCGGGAAATGGGCCAGGTGGCCCATTTAATGCCACCGGCGGGGGGCGCGTGCCAGCGTGTCCCGCCGTACGCGAAAACGGTTCCCCGGCGGAACCGTTTTCGGCCGTCCCCCGGCGATCGCGCCGCAGCTCATCCGCGCTCGATGACCCGCCTACGGCGGCGACCGGCGATCAAGTCGCAAAGATTGCGACTCCACACCCCCACCAACAAGGGCGCGACCCTCAACCTCAATCGCTTGACAAAAGTGTTCTCAACTTCTATCGTTTGATTGAGGATGAGGAGGCGAGTCGATGCTGCGAATGAGGGATGTGACCCGATGGACGGGCGTCACGACGGCCGATCTCGCAAACTGGTCGAGGCGCGGTTTGACGGTGAGGCTTCCCGAGACGCGGCAGGGTGCCGAACGGGTCTTCACCAAAGAGGACCGGGACCTGCTTTTGGTTCTTTCCTTCATCAAGACGCTTGCATTCACCGGCACCGTACTGAGCGACGCCTATGGTCTCGCCGTGGCGTGGGCCAACCGCGAGGGAGACGGCGCGTTGCCCCGGTTCTGGATTGCAAATCCGCGCGGCGGCATGTGGCGCGACCAGGCCGCAAGTGGTGAGTTCGCAGACCTGCCGACGTTCGATGAATTGGCAGGCGATCCGACGTTCGACGACGCCTCCGACGACTCCTGGTCCGACACCATCGCCGACCAGCAAGACTTCCCCGCGACCGTGCTCATCTGCATCGATCGCGCCGAGATCGTGCGGCGCGTCGATCACCTGTGTGCGCTCGATGATTCGAAGGCGAAAGCCCGATGAGCGGCACGACAGAGGATGAGGCAGTGAACTGATGGCCGTGCGGGTCCACATCACGCCACGCGGCATCTCCGCCGAGCATGCGGCGCGGCTGTTGGGGCTCACCCTCGCCGAGTTCAATCTTTACTTGCCCGAGCTGTTCGCCCGCGGCTTCCCCCGGCCGGACGTGACCACGGGCAAGTTCGATCGGCGCGCGGTCGATCTGTGGATGGACACGCAGTCGGGCATCGGGCCGGCGCAGAGCGCGCTATGTTGATCCGAACCACCCTCGCATCGCCGAGATGAAGCACGCCATGGCCGATGGTTGTGATTCGGGCGAATGCCTGTTCGGCAAACCTTTGCGGGTTGCGGGCGCTGTCCTTCACCAGATCGCGTGCGAACTGGATGAAACCGACGACGATGAATGGACGGAGACCGTGAACTGATGGCTCGCGCCGCCTCCAGCTTCCGGCAAAGCGATGTGACGCGAGCGTTGCGGGCGGCGAAGGCGGCGGGCGTCGGGGTCGAGCGGTTCGAAATCGATCGTGACGGCAAGATCGTCGTCGTCGTCGATCGGGACGGGGTGCCCGAGGGCGAGCTCGCCAATCCGTGGGACGCTTAGCCATGAAACGCAGCGGGCTGCCCACGTACGTCACTGGCTTCAGCGACCGCCACGGCAAGCGCCGATATCGGGCGCGGCGGCATGGCCTGACCTACTACTTTGCCGCCAAGCCGGGCACCGACGAATTCGCGCTCGAATATCAGCGCTGGCTTGCCGGCGTGCCGCGACCCGAGGTCGGCGCGAGCCGCACCAGGCCGGGCAGCGTCGATGCGGTGGTCGTGAAGTTCTACCGCAGCGCCGAATGGGCGGGGCTGTCGCCGAGCACGAAGGCGACGTATCGCGGCATCATCGAACGCTTCCGCGCCGACCACGGCACCAAGCCGGTAGCGCTCCTCGAGCGCCGCCACGTTCGCGACATGGTGGCGGCCAAGGCGGCGACGCCGGCGGCGGCGAACAACCTCCTACGCATCGTGCGCATGCTCATGCGATTCGCGATCGAGGAGGGCTGGCGCAAGGACGATCCGACGCTCGGCGTCAAGCCGATCAGGATACGGACCGAGGGGTTTCACACCTGGAGCGAGGCGGAGATCTCGGCCTTTGAGGGCAGATGGCCGGTCGGAACGCCGCAACGGCTCGCGTTCGATCTCCTGTTGTTTACCGCGCAGCGGCGGTCGGACGTGGTGCGGATGGGGCGCCAGCACATGCGGAACGGTCGCCTCGACGTTCACCAGCAAAAGACGGGAACCCGCCTCGCGATCCCGATCCACTTCGCGCTGACCGCCTCGATCGACGCCGCGCCGGCCGACAATCTGACATTTCTTGTCACGTCATTCGGCAAGCCGTTCACGCCGGCCGGTTTCGGGAACTGGTTTCGGGAAGCGTGCGACGCGGCAGGCCTGCCGAAAGGATGCTCGGCGCATGGACTGCGCAAGGCGGCCTGCCGGCGCCTCGCGGAGGCGGGGTGCTCGGCAAACCAGATTGCTGCGATCAGCGGCCACGCGACCTTGCGGGAAGTGTCGCGCTACACCCGCGCGGCCGATCAGGAACGCCTCGCCGGCGCGGCGATGCAGGCGATCGGAGGGGCGGAAAGCGAACACAAAGTGGCTAACCATCATAACAGGTTAGCCAAATCTGGTGATAACTCATTGAAAACAAAGGATGCTTAAATGCTGATGGCGGATGGGGTGGGATTCGAACCCACGGAGACGTCTCCGCCTCGCCGGTTTTCAAGACCGGTGCCTTCAACCACTCGGCCACCCATCCAGGCCCTGCCGGCGCCGGAACGCTGGTCACGGCGCGC
>Ga0326597_10014580_pt1 | contig 10303 bp, 12 predicted proteins | sample RVTome_12_FD_203789 | JGI IMG/M metagenome (GOLD analysis project Ga0326597, IMG submission 203789) | Soil microbial communities from uranium-contaminated site in the Upper Colorado River Basin, Wyoming, United States - RVT100D185 | ecosystem: Environmental > Terrestrial > Soil > Contaminated >...
TTCGCAACCGGGAGCTGATGAACGAGATCATTGCCAGGCACACGGGGCAGCCGCTCGAGAAGGTCTCGAAGGACACCGACCGCGACTACATCCTGACGGCCGAGCAAGCCATGGAGTACGGAGCCATCGACGAGGTCATCACGAGCCGGAAAATCCGGCCGGAGCTTGCCGTGGCAGCCGCGGGAGGCTCGTAACCGAACCTTCCCTGGTGCGCCCGCGGAAGCGTCCTTGCGTACGGGCCGAAGAGACCGTCTCCAAAGCTGCTTCATCCTTCTAGCCAGCACAAATTGATTCGGTTTCTCGACGGATTCGTGTGCGAAGAGGGCGTCCGCTGCGGCGCCGTTTGCCTCGGCCTCGACCGACTCCTCTGAGCCACACGATGCCTCAGCGGCCCTCTTGGCGGCTCGCGCGCCCGTCATCTTTGCTTCGAACGGCCTCGTTTCGTTTCCGCGGTCGAGGGTGGATGCCGTTCCTCGCCTGGCTGGCCTGGCGCTGACTGGCTTCGCCGTGTGGGCGGTGCTCTGGGCCTGGGAGCTGGCGGGGACTCGACCCTCCCCCTTCCTGCCGCAGCTGCCGAAGGTGCTGTCGCTTCTCGCCTTTGGCGTGCTCCTCGCAACGCTTCGGCCGCGCATCGCGTGGACGCTGCTCGCGGTCGCCGGGCTGCTCGCAACCAGTTGGCTGTCCCTCACCTTCGCGGGAGCGGGCTTCTCCGGGACCGGCTGGGCCGGGTTCGTCTCGTCGCTTCCGTACTCGTTGCCGTTCCTGGCGCTGCCCGTTCTCGCCGCGTCGTGGGACCCGCTGGCTCGTGGGCTCGAGGCCCTTGTCGAAAGGCCGGGCCGGGCGGCGGTGCTCCTGAACGCGCTAAACATCGCCGACGCGCTGTTTACGGCGCTTGCGGTCCGGGCCGAGGGGGCGGTCGAAACCAATCCCTTCGTGCGGTTGATCGGTCTGCCCGGCAAGATCGTTCTCGTCGGGGCATTGAGCCTCCTGATCCTCCGCGTGCGGCCTCGCGCGCTCGCCTGGTTGAGCCTCGCCTTCGCTGGCGTTCTCGTGTGGCATCTGGCGGGCTTCTGGGCGAGTCCTCGATAGGTCGCCCAGCCCATCCTGGCCTTCTGCAGGGCCAGCCGAGCAGCGTCTGGGTGGCGAGAACGCGACTGAGCTGGGCTCGTACCGCCTGGGCCCCTACACGATGCGGCGTCCCATGCTCCCTATAGCTGTGCATGCTGGGTGTTGACGTGGCGAGCGCCGAGCGGAGCGACCTGGAGGCGGTCTTTAGGGCCGAGGCGGAGAAGATGTGGCGCGCTCTCCTTGGCTTCACCGGAAGCCCCGAGATGGCGAGCGATGCCGTCTCGGAGGCCTTCGCTCAGGCCCTCGCTCGGGGGACGGAGATCCGCTCGCCCTCGGCGTGGGTCTGGAAGGCGGCGTACCAGATCGCGGCCGGTGAGTTGAAGCGCCGCTCGCGAAGGCATCCGACGCCCGTCGATCCCGTGCCCGACCCGGACACCCGACGCGACATCGTCCTGGCGCTTCAACGGATCTCGCCGAACCAGCGCGCCGCCGTCCTCATGCACGACTACGCCGGCTACGATACACGGGAGGTGGCCTCGATTCTCGGGATGAGTCGAGCGACCGTCCGGGTGCACCTTAGCCAGGGCCGGCGCCGGCTGCGCGAGCTGTTAGGGGACTACCGATGAAGGACCTCTCCGATCGTCTGCGAGACCTTGACGCCTTCCGTTCGCCGGTCACGTGGCAGGACATCGAGGCTCGCCCACCCCGCGCCCAGATGCCAGACCGGCCCGGCAAGCGGCTGCTCGCCGGCGCGGTCGCCTTCGCTGTGTTCGCGGCGGGCGGCTGGCTCGCGTGGTCGGCCCTCGGCGGCGCACGCGACGAACAGCAGCCGATCGGACCTCAGCCAGGGTTGGTCACGGCGACGCTCGACGTCGCGACGACAGGCGAGCACGTCGATCCGTCCGCGAGCCTGACCTTCGAGGGGCGCACGCAGGACGCGGCCTTCTCGAGCTTCGGTTGGGCGAACTCGATCTACGACACCGCGACGCCCGAACTCAACGACTTCCTGGCGATCCCGCGAGGCAGCGAGCTCGTCGTGGAGGGGACGGCGGAGTCGGTCACCGGGGAGCTGGGGGATCCGGGCAGGTTCCCGTTCGAGAGGATCGAGGGGCTCGACCTGTCCACGGGGCGCATGACCCTCGACGCGGAGCTGGGCAGGTACGTGCTCACGTTCCAAGCGACGTGGCCGCAGGGAACGATCCCGTTCTACTTCGGGATCGAGATCGTCGCGACCACAGTACCGCTCGCACCTGGCTCACTCGTGTTCACGAGGGAGCAGCCCGAAGAAGGATGCGATCTCTTCACGATCGAGCCAGACGGCTCGGGGCTGAGGGCACTGACGGCGACACCCTCGGCGTGTGAGACGGGACCGGCGGTCGCGCCGGGAGGTTCGACGGTCGCTGTGAGTCTGGACCTCGACGACATCGCCGTGATAGACCTCGCGACCTCCGCGCTCCGTCGATTGACCGACGATGCCACGACGTTCGACGTATCTCCCGCCTGGTCGCCCGACGGCTCTCAGATCGCCTTCTCCCGCGGGCCCGAGCTAGGTCCGAGCCATCTCTTCGTGATGGATGCTGACGGGACGGACGTGAGGCAACTCACACAGGGGAGCGGTTCAGACCGCAACGCCGCCTGGTCGCCCGACGGGAGGAGGATCGCCTTCGCACGGAGCGGCAACTTCGGATACGAGGTGTACGTCATGGACGCCGACGGCTCGAGCGTCACGGCCGTGACGTCAGTCGCAGTGGAGTCAGCACCGTACCCAGCGTGGTCGCCCGACGGTTCGCAGATCGCCTTGGATGTGGACGGCGCGATCTACGTGATGTCCGTTGACGGGACCGGCCTGCGCCGGCTCTCGCCGGAACTACCCAGGGGTGTGTTCGACATGCGCCCGTCGTGGTCTCCCGATGGGGCGCAGATCGCGTTCGAGCGATACACGAACGAGGACGTCGCGGCCAGCGCAGAGGATGGCGACATCTGGATTGTGGACGTCGACGGCACAGCTGCCACCAGGGTCACGCGCGGTCCGGCTATCGATTGGGGGCCTCAGTGGGTATCTGGGAGTGCGGGATAAGCGAAAACCGCACCGCGCCACCTGCCGAGATATTCGATCTTCCTGTGCGTAGCACGCCAACGATGCAGGTGCGCTATCTACGCGGATCGAGTCGGCTGATCCTCTCTAGCAAGTCGGAGGCGGTCGTACGGGCGGCACGTCTCGCAACCGGATCGTGACTGCCCGATTGACCGCCCAACTGACCGCTCGATGGACCGCCTGGCTGAACGCTGACACTGCCGCCCACTTGGTCGGGGTCGAGAGCGTCCGCGTCCTATGCAACCGCGTGATTCTGCAGCCGCCGAAGGAGCGGAAGGCGGTTCACACATCGTCCAGCAAGGTCCGCCTTCTACCAAGGGTTCGCGCGGCTGGCAGAATACATCCGTGGGCTCTATCTCCGAGCTTTCCCGCGCGGATTCGGCCAAGACGCCACCTCCCTCTCAAGTCCAGGCGTGAAAAAGGCCGATGCAGTGGACATGGAGGCTAACGTCCCTGCCGCCCCCGAGCGTCCCACGCCGCACGTTCGGCGGCTCCGGTTGCATGCGATCGCGCTCGCCGTTGCCATCATCCTCGGCCTGTCGCTCATGGCTGGCGGAGTGGCGGCGTGGGTCATGAAGGCGGGAGACGACCCCTTCGAGAACGCCCCAGAGCTACGCGTCGGCGTCTACGACTACATGGTCCTGCCCACACTGGGACAGACCTACCGAGCAGGTGATGTTGAGGTCGTGCTCCTCGCGATCGCCCGGTTGGACGAAGGCGGATGGTCGCTTCACTTCGTCCTCCACGACGTTGACGGCCTCGAGAGGTACGGCACCCGTCTTGCCCCTTCCGGAAGCCACGTCGGATCGGCCACCTGATTCGGCGTCTGGGCGATCCGGCTGGGGCGAGTGCTATGTGGCGATCCCGGCGACGCTTGGCAAGCAGGTCGATCTCGAGCTCTGGCAGCATGGCAAACTCGAGGGCGCCTTCCATCTCGACTTCTCGGACCTCATCTAGGGTTTCCCCCGGCCCGAAACCCTTGACTCGCGCCACCTCCGAGTGTTCGGGGGACCGAGCAGCGATCCTTGCCACTTCGTGGGCGTCACTCTTTGTCATTTCTGATGCGGAAGCGGCGGTCGTTCTCGTGACGAGGTCGCGTCCGAGAAGGTCTGTAGAGGGTCTGAGGGACGACGAACGGCGCCCAGAGCTCGCTTGACAGGCCGCCTACCTGCGGTTTTCCGGTGGGCCCCCCGGGACTCGAACCCGGAACCTGCGGATTAAGAGTCCGGTCTGGGCGTGCAGGTCACCCCGCTGGAGCGGCCCGGACCTGCGGCTTTCCGTCTCAGCACAACGCATCAGTTCCCAATGTTTCCCAGTACGTCACGGGACGGAGACGGGACGAGACGGGCGCGTAGCGTTGCCATTGGAATGCGCAGACGGTGCGACCCGGTCCTCGACGCCGAAGGGAACGGGCGGCGGTAGTGCTCCTTGCCACGGTGACGGGCGACAAGGTCGCCGCCTAGCCTAGACCCTCCAAGATCGCGATCGGCTCGTCGAGATCCGGAAGGACGAGGGCATCGTCGGTGACCCACCGGTACCGGATCACTCCATCTGCCCCGATCACGAACAGTGAGCGCTTCGCGAGGCCTTCGTGTTCCTTCCACACGTCATAGCGGACGCCGTACGCCTCTGCGGTTTTCCCTCCCCAGTCCGACAGCAACGGGAACCTAATCCCGATGTGCTTCGCGAAGGCCATCTGCGAGAACGTCGCCGTCACAGCGATCGCTGCGAGCGACGCGCCCGTGCCGGCGATGTCCTCGATCCTGTGTCCCAACTGGGACAGCTCGTTCGTTCAGACCGGCCCGAAGTCGAAGACGTAGAACGCGAGCAGGAGCGGCCCGTTGGCGAGCAGGTCCTCAAGGGCGACGGACTCCTCGAACGTCTTGCGGAGCCGAAACGCCGGAGCGGGATCGCCGCCGCGCGGCCTCTCGGGTTCAGCCATCGTTCACCTCCTCACCGACTTGATCGCGGCACGCCGACCCTCGGTCACGCCATCTGCAGCCGGAGCGACCCGAGGACGAGCGGGTCGATCGACGCCTGGGCCGCCGACGGGCCGTCCATGTTCCGGACGTAGGTGAAGAACTGCTTGATCTCGCGCACGGCCACTGGGTTCATGCTCTCCATCGCGGCGATGCGCTCCTCTACGCGTTTCTCGACCTGGTCGCTCGCGACGACCTCGGTCACCAGGCCGACGCTCAGAGCGGTCGCCGCGTCGATCGGCTCACCCGTCACGACCATGTCGAACGCACGCTTCGCTGGCAGCAGTTTGCTGGCCCAGCTGATCACCACGGTCGGCGCCAGGCCCATCTTGATCTCGGGGAACGAGAAGCGCGCGGCCTCGGACGCGACCGCGATGTCGGACGAGCCGATCAGCCCGCACCCGAACCCGGCTGCGTCCCCGGTCACCTCGGTGATCACGATGAGCGGCGTCGTCTTCAGCGTCTCGTTGATCTTCGCGATCCGCCCGGCTTCTGCCCTGAGCTCGTCAGGTGTCGTCCCCTCCCGGTCGCGGCCGACGCAGAACACCGGACCGCGCGCCCGGATCCGCACCAACCGTGTCGAGCCGTCGCGCGCTGCGTCGTCGATGGCGTCGGCGAGCGCGTCGATCATCTCGCCGCTGAATGAGTTCTGCTCGCCGCGCTCGACCGTGGCGACGAGCGTGGCGCCCTGCCGTTCGATCTCCAGACCCTCGGTCATCGTCCCTCCTCCGTCGCCCGGCTCAGTAGAAGACGGAGGTTCCGGGGCCTCCGCCGACGGCGATCGCCTCGCCCGTGATGCAGACCGATCGCTCGGATACCAGGAACAGCACGACGTCGGCGATCTCGTTGGCGGTGACGAGCCGGCCGATCGCGTTGTTCTTCGACAGCTGCGCGAGGAGCTCCTCCCGCGTCCACCCCTCGCGCTCGGCCCGCGCGGCAAGCCGCTCCTCGAGGCTCTCCGTGACGGTGAGCGCCGGGTAGACCGCATTCGCGGTGACGCCGTCCCTGCCGAGGACGACCGAGAGCGTCTTCGTGAGATGGACGAGCGCGATGTTGCGGGCCCCCGCGCTCACCTGCCCCGCGGTCCTTGCCGTCAGCCCACTGACGTTGACGATGCGACCCCAGCCCGCGCGCCGGAGGTGGGGGAGCGCGGCCCGGACCACGCGGAGCGCGCCGAGGAACTTTTCGTCGAAATCTCCGAGGATCGTCTCCTCGGTCACGTGTTCGAGGTCCTCGGGGGTTCCCCCGCTCACGCGGGCGGCGCAGTTCACGACGATCTCGACGCCGCCGAGGCGCTCGGCCGCAGTTGCGACGAACGCCTCTATCGCCGCGCGGTCGCGGACGTCCGCGACGATCGGCACCACCTCAGTCCCCGTCTCCGCCTCGATCTCCTTCGCCGAGACCTCGAGCGGCTCCCGCGTGCGCGCACAAATCGCCGTGCGTACGCCCTCACCGGCGAGTTTGCGCGCGACAGCTTTGCCGATACCGCGGCTCCCCCCCGTCACAACTGCCCGCCGGCCCTCAAGCCCCAGATCCATCGCGCTCCTCGGCGATACTCGACTCGGGAGTGACGGTCGTGGTATCGGGCTGCTTCTTGGGGCGCAGGAACCGGAACGCGGCGTACAGAACGAAGGCCGCGTAGAAGCGGCGGAGGAGCAACTCGTCGGTTCGCACGGCGAGTAACGCGCCGGCCGCGGCGCCGACGACGCCCGCGAAAGCGAGCCAAAACGCCGGGCGCCAGTGGACATAGCCACGCTTCGAGTGCGCCCAGGCGCCCATCGCGGCAGTCGGGACGATAACGAAGAGCGACGTCCCCTCGGCGACGTGCTGTGAAAGGCCGAGGACCAAGATCATGAACGGGATCGAGATCTGCCCGCCCCCGCCCCCGAACATCGCGGACAGGATCCCGGTGAGGACGCCTGCGAGGACGGTAAGGACGATCTCGAGTTCGGTCATGGCAGCAGCAGCCGGATGCCGACGGCGAGCATCAGGATCCCGAACGCCCGGCGCAGGAGCCGCTCGTTCATCCGGTGCATCAACCGGGCTCCGAGCGCCGCGCCGACGAACGCGCCGGCGATCAGAAGAGCGCCGACGCCCCACTCGATGTGCCCAGAGGCCGCGAAGACCACGGCGCCGACGACCGCGATCGGCGGAATCGCGGCGAGCGCTGTCGCGTGGGCGGGGTGCTGCGACCAGTGCATCAGGACGACGAGGCCGAACACAGCGACGGTCCCGCCGCCGATCCCGAGGAGACCGGACACGATCCCGGTCGCGGCGCCGACGGCGAGGACGGCCGGTTTGGAGAACGTGCGCTTTGCCGTCTCGGGCACCACCGATTCCCATCGGGTCACGGGCGCGGAGCGGACAGATTGAACACTATATACGATTCCCTGATGGCTGCGGCGTGCTTTTCCTCACGGCGGCGACGACTGGCTAAGAGCCTTCGCGCAACGCCCGGTCAGTCGGTGAGGATCGCCACCGCGCGGGTCGGCCCGCCATGCGCGCCGCGCAGCTTCAGCGGGAACCCGACGAACGTGAACCGCCGGCCGCTGATTTGGTCGAGGTTCGCGAGGTTCTCGTAGTGAGTGATGTGTTGCTTCCGCCCCATCATGTGTATCGGGTAGATTCTGCTCGCCGGGTTGTCGGGCGTGCACGTGTCGACGCCGAAGCACTTCACCTGTCGCTCGACGATCCAGTTCGCGACATCGGCGCCGAGGCCTGGGAACTCCGACAGGTAGGCCTCTGTCCCGCCGAACCGCTCGTACGTGCCGGTCCGAAACAGCACGATGTCGTCCGCGTGCACCTCGAGCCCCGCCGAGGCGAGGCCCTCCTCGACACGCGAGACGGGGATGTCCGTCCGCGGCCGAGCGCCGGTGACGTCGACGCATATGGCATCACCGTAGAAGAGGTCGAGCCGCATCTGATCGATGGTCGCCGCCGAGGGATCGGGGTCCAGATGGCTGAACGAGTCGACGTGCGTCGGCCCGTTGTCGTTCAGAAGGAAGCCCTTCGTCTGGAACGAGAAGCCGCTGTCGAAGCGGGGAGCGGTCTCCTCGTGCGTCGCGTGGTCGAACAGTACGGTCTTCAGGTGCCCGGGGTACACCATCATGCCTTGGTAGATGTCCTGCGACAGGTCGACGAGCCGCATTCGTCCTCCCCCCTCGCCCGCTGCGCGCGGCGTCTGGAACGATTGTGTATTATGTGCAGGCGCTGGCGATCCTACGCCAGTGGGAGGTTCCCTGCAGGCCGCCGTACTCACCGCCCCGGGGCGGCTGGAGCTCTGGGAGATCGCCGAGCCGACGCCCGAGCCCGGCGAGGCTTCCGTGCGGATGCGCGCCGTCGGGATCTGCGGGACCGACCTCAGCATCTTCAAGGGAAAGATCCCGGTCGCGTACCCGCGGATCATGGGGCACGAGATGGTCGGCGAGGTGCTGTCCTCCACGGGCGGGGCGCTCGAGCCGGGCACGCGGGTGATCGTAGACCCGAACGTGTTCTGTGGCCGGTGCGCGCGGTGTCGCGAGGGGCGAGCCAACCTGTGCTCGGCGGGGTGGCTGCTGGGACGTGACCGCGACGGCGCGCTGAGAAATGCCGTCGCCGTCCCGGCCGACAACCTGTACCGCCTGCCGGACGACCTCGAGGACCACGTGGCGCCGCTGATCCAAGTCCTCACGACCTGCGTCCACGGGCAGCGGTTGAGCCCGATCTTCCCCGGCGACCGGGTCGTCGTCGTCGGGCTCGGCGTGACGGGTCTGCTCCATCTCCAGCTCGCGAACATGCGCGGTGCAGGCCTCGTGGTCGGCGTTACGCGGAGCCCCGCGAAGCTCGAGCTCGCCCGGGAGCTCGGCGCGGATGTGACCGTCCCCGCCGACGATGCGTCGGCGGTGGACCTCGTCCGCGAGGCGACCGGCGGGGGAGGCGACGTCGTGATCGAGGCGGCGGGGACGGTGGCGACGCTGGGGCAGGCGGTGCGGATGGCCCGCTCGGGCGGTCGCGTCCTCGCGTATGGCACGATCGCGGAGACCGGCGGCGAGTTCCCGTTCTACGACCTCTACTACAAGGAGCTGGTCGTCTCGAGCCCGCGGGCGGCGCAGGCCGAGGACTATCCCGTGGCGATCGGCGCCATAACGTCGGGCGCGGTACGCCTGGCGCCGCTGATCTCCCTCCGAGTGACACTCGCGACCCTCGCGGACGCCCTCGCGTCCGGCGGCGGAGCCCTGAAGACGATCGTCGAGATCTGAGCGGCCCGTTGGGTTGACCAGCTGGGGCCGGACGGTTAGCGTGGCAGCTAGCGCATTATATATAATGCGCTATCGTGCCTCGAAGGGGGCGGCAACGTTTGCACGAAGGGGGGGACGGCCGATGAGGCCCAAGGCCGGCATCCGCGGCGTGGCGGTGCTGATCGTGTTCGCACTCGTCGCGGTCGCCTGTGGGGACGACGGCGGCGGCGGCGGCGACACCGGTGAGGAAGGCGTGATCCGGTTCACGTTCGCGCCCGACCCTGTGTGGGACTACCTGAAGGACTCAGGCATCCGCGAGGAGATGGAAGCGGAGTCCGGGATCCGGATCCTCGAGCAGTCGACATGGGACGAGTTCGGGATCTACGCGGGCGGCCACGCCGACGTCGTCTCGATCGCATCGTTCGAGGTCCCCCTGCTCGAAGAAGAGACCGGCCGGCCGGCGACGATCTTCGGCAAGTACAACATCGACCGGAGCGTCCTGGCCGTGCCCGCGGACTCGGACGCCCAGACGCTCGAGGACCTGCAAGGCGGCAAGATCGCCGTGTGGGATGCGGTCTCCTCGACTGTGATCTGGGGGGTCCTGGCCAACGAGCTGTACGGCCTGGACTTGCGGACCGGCGGCGGCGACTTCGAGCTGGTGCTCACCGACCTGACGAACACCGGGGCGTTGGCGGCCGACCACGAGGTCGATGCGGCCCTGGTCCTGCCCGACTTCAACGTCCCGCCGCTCCTGAACGGCGACATCCGTGTCCTGTACGACGGGAAGACCGCCCCCGACCTGTACGCCGAGGTCGTGGGTGCCCCCAATCACGAGGGCCCGATGATCAACATCTTCATGGCGCCGACCGACTGGTACGACTCCCACCCCGACGAGGTGGCGTTCTTCCTCTCGCTCTGGGAGCGCGGGATCCAGGAATGGCAGG
>Ga0326597_10014581_pt1 | contig 10303 bp, 8 predicted proteins | sample RVTome_12_FD_203789 | JGI IMG/M metagenome (GOLD analysis project Ga0326597, IMG submission 203789) | Soil microbial communities from uranium-contaminated site in the Upper Colorado River Basin, Wyoming, United States - RVT100D185 | ecosystem: Environmental > Terrestrial > Soil > Contaminated >...
GGACCCCCAGGCTCCTCGCCGGGGGGAGGCGCTCAGGGGGCCGCTCACCGTGCGCCCTTCTCGCCGCGAAACTTCTCGACCGCCGAACTCCAGAGGAACAGCGTCCTCGACATCGTGGCCTCGATCGATTCGAGAGGCAGAGCCGTCTCGGGAGGGGAGCCGGGTTCCGAGGTCGCCGCCGGACTCTCGGACGCGTTCCCCAAGTCTGCCGGGGACACCCTCGAAATCTCTCCCCTGCTCGTCGAGGAGATCCCCCGGCCTTCCGCGGAGGAGTTCGGCTTCGCTTCCATGCTGCGGGACGCCGCCTCGAAGGTGGACCAGGTCGAACTGGAGCCGGAGCTGGACCTCACACCCGAACCGAATCCCCGGAGCAGAGCCTCGCAGAGCGCCTACCTTGAGGCCGCCGACCCCCGCAGCCTGGCCGGGATCGAATCCGTTCCCCCGCCCTTTGCCCTGTCGGCCCGCGGCTACACCACCGCGAGCCTTAAACGGCCGGTTGCGGATGACCCGACCAAAACCAGCGAGCTCGATCAGTCGGGCCCTCGGCGGAAGCCTGAAACCGAAGCCGAGCGGCCCGAATCCGACCGCGAGATCGTGGGTGTGAGCACCGGCGAGATCGCGCGTGGCCTTTTCACTCGCGCTGAGCCTCGGCCGCAAGGAGATGCTAAAGCTCCCGAACCGCCTCCGTCGCTGCTCTCGGAGTCGACGGCGTCGGCCGCGGGGGAGGGGCGTTCCACCGGGCCGTTCTCTGCTCTTCTGGCCCGCCTTCCCCCTCCTCCCGACCCGCGGGAGTTCGCGGAGGCCTCCGCGACCCAGTCCCGATCGCCCGTCGAGGAAGCGCCTCCTCTTTCCAAGCGGTCTCCCATCGGCCTCGATCCGACCGTGGTTCGCGAGATCTATCGCATCATGTACCTGTCGCGCCGCATCGACGACAAGGAGATCGCCCTCAAGCGGCAGAACAAGATCTACTTTCAGATCAGCGGCGCCGGCCACGAGGCCATCCTGGTGGCCGCGGGCATGGCCCTGCGCCCCGGCTACGACTGGTTCTATCCCTACTATCGCGACCGCGCCCTGATGCTGACCCTGGGCATGACCCCGACCGAAATGCTGATGGGCTCGGTGGGAGCGAAGGACGACCCCAACTCGGGCGGACGGCAGATGCCCTCGCATTGGGGCCACCAGGCCTTGAACGTGGTGAGCCAGTCGTCGCCCGTGGGCACGCAGTTCCAGCAGGCCGTGGGATGCGCCGAAGCCGGCCTGTACATGCAGAAGACGGGGGCGGCGCCTGCGTTCAGGCAGGACGAAGTCGTCTTCGTCAGCACCGGAGAAGGCACCACGTCCGAAGGCGAGTTCTGGGAAAGTCTCAACACCGCCTGCAACCTGAAGTTGCCCGTGGTCTACCTGGTGGAGGACAACGGCTACGCTATTTCCGTGCCGGTCGAAGTTCAGACCGCGGGCGGCAGCATCAGCAAGCTGGTGCGTTCATTCCCCGACCTTCTGGTCCTGGAGGTCGATGGCTGCGATCCCATCGCCAGCCTGGAGATCATGGGCGAGGCGGTCCGCTACTGCCGCATGCGGAAAGGCCCGGCCCTCGTTCACGCCAAGGTCATAAGGCCCTACTCTCACTCCCTCTCTGACGACGAAACGCTGTATCGACCGAAAGATGAGCGGGCCAAAGACGCGGAACAAGATCCCCTGAACTCGTTCCCCGCCCGGGTGATCGCGGAAGACCTCCTCACCGAGGCGGACCTCGCGAGTGTCCGCGCCGAAGCCGATCGCGGAATCGAGGAGGCCGCCGACCGGGCCCTCGAGGCCCCGCCCCCGGCCGGGGAGAGCGCTTCCTGGTGGATCTACTCGTCGATTGATCCCACCTCGCGCGAATTCGATTCGCCCCCCGAGTACGGCCACGCTCCGAACCCGAACAAGACCATGGTCGATCTTCTGAACGCGGCCTACGTGGACGAAATGGCCCACAATCCGCGAATCGTGGTATTCGGCGAGGACGTCGCGGACTGCTCGCGCGAGGACAACCTCGACCAGGTCAAGGGTAAGGGAGGCGTGTTCAAGGTCACCCACAACCTGCAACGCAAATACGGGTCGGACCGCGTTTTCAACTCGCCCCTGGCCGAGGCCAACATCATCGGGCGCGCCATCGGCATGGCCACCCGCGGTCTCAAGCCCGTGGTCGAGATCCAGTTCTTCGACTACATCTGGCCCGCCTACCATCAAATCCGCAACGAACTCTCGCTCATGCGCTGGCGTTCCTCGAACCACTTCAAGTGCCCGGTGGTGGTGCGCGTCACCTACGGCGGGTATCTCCAGGGCGGCGCCGTCTATCACTCCCAGTGCGGCGAGGTGCTGTTCACCCACATCCCCGGACTGCGGGTGGTGATTCCCAGCAACGCCGAGGATGCGAACGGCCTTTTGCGCACCGCCATCCGCTGCGACGACCCGGTCATCTTTCTCGAGCACAAGCACCTCTACCGCCAGACCTACAACAAGGGCTCTTATCCGGGACCGAACCACATGGTTCCTTTCGGCAAGGCCCGGGTGGTCCGCGAAGGATCGCACGCCACCATCGTCACCTTCGGCGCGCTGGTGCAGCGTTCGGTGGTGGCGGCGAGAGACCTCGAGGAAGAGGGAGTCTCGGTCGAGATCCTCGATCTGCGAACCCTCAATCCCTACGACATGGATGCGATCCGGCAGAGCGTCAAGAAGACGACCCGGGTGCTGGTGGCTCACGAGGATCAGATCTCGTTCGGGTATGGCGCGGAGATCGCGGCCCGGATCGCCGACGAGTTGTTCTCCTATCTCGATGCGCCGGTGAGGCGACTGGGCGCCCTCGACAATTTCGTGGGCTATCACCCGAACCTCGAGAACGCGACCCTTCCCCAGGTCGCTAACATCAAGGACGCCGTCCGGAACCTGGTCGAATTCTGATGCCCGGGGCGGCCGGTCGGAAAGGCCTTGCCGCGGCAAGCGCGATCGTGCTCGTCTGGGCGGCGGCGTGGACCCTGCAGGTTTCCGCCGAAGGACAGGGCCCGAGCCCCTTCGCGCTGGTTCTGGGAACCGCTCAGGACGGAGGGCTGCCGCAGGTCGGCGGGAACGCGGACCTGGACCTGTCGGCCCGGCAGGACCCGAAACTGAGCCGCCTCGTGGCCGCGTTGCTGCTGGTCGATCCAGGATCTGACGATCGGTTCCTCATCGACGCCACCCCGGATATCCGTGAACAAGTGGAGATCGCGGATCGAGTCGCTCCGCAAACCAGGACTTCCGGACGGCCCCCATTGTTCAGCGCCATCGCCCTCACGCACGCCCACATCGGCCACTACACGGGACTGATGCAGATGGGTCGCGAAGCGTACGGAGCGAACGGACAGCGGGTCCTGGCGTCGGACCGCATGGCCCGGTTTCTGGAGACCAACGGTCCTTGGGATCTGTTGGTGAAGCTGAAGCACATTCAGATCGAACGATTCGCGGCCGACATGGCCGTGCGCTTGAACGCGCGCCTTACCGTCACACCCATAGCCGTTCCCCATCGGGACGAGTACAGCGATACCTATGGCTTCATCGTCAGCGGCCCCTCACGAAAACTCCTCTGGCTCCCCGACATCGACAAGTGGGAGAAATGGGACCGGCGGATCGAGGAGGTCATCGCCTCGGTCGACGTCGCGTATCTCGACGGCTCGTTCTTCGACGCGGGCGAAGTTCCGGGTCGGGCGATGGCGGAGATCCCGCACCCCCTTATCGCCGAGTCGCTGACGCGCTTCGCGGCGCTTCCCGCGAAGGAGCGGGCCAAGATCGTCTTCGTTCACCTGAATCACACCAACCCCGCGGCCACTCCAGGGTCGGTCGCCCGGCGCGCGATTGAAGCAGCGGGGATGCGCGTGGCCCGCGAGGGCGAACGCCAGCCGCTGTAGGTCCGGCTCCGGCGCACCGAGGGGCGACTCACTCTCTCGTAGCCGAGAGAAAGGGCTGGCCGTTTCGACTAAAGAATCAGAAACCTCGCGAGGCTGAGGAACAGGCCCATGCTCGCCACATCGGTCGCGGTGGTCAGAAAGATGCTGGACGCGGTGGCCGGGTCGGCGCCCAATCGCTTCAGGGTAAGCGGGATGAGCGCGCCGGAGAGGCCGCTAACCACGCAACTTCCGATCATGGCCAGGAAGACCACGAAGGCCAGGAGGAGCGCCTTCTCGTTGGACTGGAGGGTCGCGACCACGAACATTCCCAGTCCGGCGGTCACACCCACGAGGGCGCCGTTCAGCAGACCGAGCAGACCTTCTTTCATCACCAGGATCCGTTCGCGACCGGCTTTGAGTTCGCCCAGAGTCATGCCGCGCAGGGTCACGGCCAGAGCCTGGCAACCGGTGTTACCCGATTGCCCCGCGAGGACGGGAAGAAAAACGGCGAGGACCACCAGCTCGTCGATGGTGTCCTGGAAGTAGCCCACGACGCCGGCGGCGATGAAGGCGGTCAGAAGATTGAGCTGCAGCCAGGGATGCCGGTACCTGAGGCTGGTGTTCCACGGAGTGGAGAGACGTTCCTCCTTTTCGACGCCGACCATGGCGCCCACTTGCGCGCTGATCTCGTAGGCCTGTTGCTCGAAGAGCGTCCGGCCTCTCACGATGCCTACCAGTCGCCCCCCGCGGTCGCAGACCGGGTACACCGGGAAATGATGATTGACCACCAGCTTCATGGCCTTGATAGCGTCGAGCTCGGGAGGCAGGGAAAAAGGGTTCCGTAACATCACGCTCTCAAGACTGGCGTCCTTGTCGGCCAGGAGGAGGTCGCGCATGGCCACAACCCCGAGCAAGACGCCCGAGGCGTCCACCACGAAGCCGTAGGTTACGAAGACGTTCTTGACCAGCTCGCGGATGCGTTCGATGGTCTGGGCCACATTGAGTTCGGGCCGGAACACCGCGCGGGGAGGCTCCATCAGGCGGCCCACCGAGTCATCCGGATAGGTGAAGTTCGCGGTCCACTGATTGCTGTCGGCCAGAGGAGCGGCTGCGATGACCGCCCGACGACGCTCCTCGCCCATGGCCAGCATGACGTCCTCGGCCACCGCGGGACTGAGGATGGCGAGAACCGCAGCCGCCTCGGCGTCGAGCAGCGGATCGAGCAGCTCCGCGGCCTGAGAAGGGGCCAACGGCACGATCTCCGCGGCGATCGAGCTCAGGCGCGTTGGGGCCGTGGTTACAGGAAGATCGGGGGGGGCTTGGTTCATCTAGGCGCCGTTCGAAGCAGGATAGCAACGGCACACCCACAAGTCATCAGCCTGTATTCTCAGCCCTGGAGGCGGCTCGCTCTTTTTCACCCGGGGTGCTGGGTCAGGGTCGCCCGGCCAATTCGAAAATCCAGGAGCACGTCCATCACCCGGCGGGAGACCACCAGCACACCCGCGGCCGTGAGTCCCATATCGTCCCGACCCGCGTATCCGCGGACCTGGATCGCCCAGAAGGCCGGCAGCCTCTTGCCCGGAGCGTACTTTCGGAAGAACGGCGAACTCCGGATACGGGCTCGCACGATCTCGAAACCGGTCAGCCCCCGCACGGCCGCGAGCGCCCGCTTCACCGAAGTGGTGACCAGCACGGCGGGATAGGCGCGAATCACATCGTCACCGAGCCAGGTATCGAACACGAAGGCGGGGGCGCCGCGGGGGGTACCGACGGCCGGAAATCCGGATGATTCAGGCTCGATGGTGAAGAATTTCACCGTGCTCCCGTCGCCTTGAAGACGGCTCTATGGCTCGTGGGTCCCAGCCCGGCCGTAGCGATCTTCCAGACGGACCACATCGTCGAGCTCGGGGGTTGAGACCTCGACGAGGTCGACGTCGGTGACTCCGGTCATGCGGTGGACCGTGCCCGGGGTGATGTGGAAGATGTCGCCGGGCTTCATTTCCGTCTTCTTCAGGGTCGAGGGGTCGGCCTTCGCACCGGTCTCGAAGAGCAGGGTGCCAGCCTGGACCATGATGGTCTCGTCCTTCACGTTGTGATACTGCAGGGACAGGCTCTCGCCGGCATTGATGTGGAGGAGCTTTCCCACGTACCGATCGGTGCGGGCCCACCAGACTTCATAGCCCCAGGGCTTGTCGATGCGCCTGGCATCTTCATTCACGGATGGCCTCGCAGTTCATGGTTTCCTGCCCCGATTATGCCGCTTGTGCCCCTTCGAACCCCTCATCGCACTTCATGGACGTTCAGAAGCATGGCCGCAAACGAATCGGCGGTCAGCGACTCCGACTTCAGGGCGAGATCAGCCAGGCTCTGGAGATCGTCCGTGCGGCACGAGGACAGCGCGTGGCGAACCTGTCGAAGGGAGAACGGCGCCATCGAGAGTTCACGATAGCCGAGGCCGACCAGGAGCAGAGCGCCTTCGCGCGCGGCCGCCATCTCGCCGCATACCGAAAGAGGAACCTTGGCCCGGCAGGCGGCGGCGACGATGCTGCTGAGGAGTTGAACCACGGCGGGATGAAAAGGCGCGTAGAGGTGGCCGACTCGGGGATCGGCGCGATCGACGGCCAGGGTGTACTGGATCAGGTCGTTGGTGCCCACGCAGAGATAGTCGAACTTCCTCCCCAACGTCTCCGCCACCAGCGCGGCGGAGGGAATCTCGATCAGGGCGCCGAGCGGCGGCCTGCGAAAGGGCCGGCCGGCCCGGCGCAGCTCGCCTTCGATCTCCTCGACCAGCTTCAGAATCTCGACCGCCTCACCCACTCCGCCCACGAAGGGGAACAGGATCCGGATCGCGACTTCGTCGGCCGCGCGGAGGAGGGCGCGAAGCTGACTCCGGAAATACTCGTCGCCCCGGGACAACAGGCGAAAGGCGCGCAGGCCGAGAGCAGGATTCGGGCTCGACGGACTGGCGGGGGCGAGATCCTCGGGTCCAAGGTCGAAGGTCCTCACGGTCAGAGGATGGGGGGCCACGGCCAGGGCCAGCTTCCGGTAGATCGCGAGCTGAGCATCCTCGGTGGGGGCCCGGCCCTGACGCGACAGCAGGTACTCCGATCGGAACAGACCCACCCCCATGGCCCCCGACTCGCGAACCGCGTCGATGTCGGAAGGAAACTCGATGTTGGCGCGCAGGATGATCTCCTGGCCGTCCGCGGTGAGCGCGGGTCCCTCCGGCGACCCGGCCCGCCTCGGCTCGCGGATCGGCTCGATGCGCGTCTCGGGCGGCGGATTGGTGTCGATGAAGCCGGCGTCGCCGTCCACGAGGACCATCTCCTCGCTCGCCACGTCAGCGGTGGCGGTGCGCACGCCGAGAACGCAGGGAATGGAACGCGACCGGGCCAGAATGGCCATGTGATGGGTGGGCGATCCGTGGTCGGCGACCAGCGCGCCCACCAGGGACCAGTCGATCTCCGCGGCCTCCGACGGTTTGAGGTCCTCGCAGATCAGAACGACTTTGCCTCCCCGCGGGAGAACCAGGTCGCCCTTCGTGCCGCCCAGGAGCGACAACACGCGGTCGAGCACATCGTCGAGGTCGTGGGATCGCTCCGCGATGACGTTGGAGGCGCGCGCGAACAGCCGCCGCAGCTCATCGCAGACTGTGGAGAGGGCCCACTCCGCCCCGATGAGCCGCTCTTCGATCAGGGTGAGGCTGCGGCCCGCGAAGAGGGGATCCTGGAGCATCAGGATCTGGGCGTCGAAGAGATACGCATGCGCCTCACCCGCCTCATGAGACAGCCGGGCCCGAAGGTCGGCAAGCTCGGTCTGGGCCGCGCGGAGCGCGGTCTGAAGACGGTCCCGCTCGGCCGGCGCAGCCTCGCGGGCGAGGCTGCGGAACGGAACCTGTCGCGCGGCCCGGCGAAAGACGAAGGCTTTCCCCAGCACCCGGCCGGGAGCGATGGCGAAACCAGCCAGCTTCAATGCTTGAGCGCCTCGCCGAAGCCCGCCGCCACCAGCGCGGCCAGAGCGCGAACCGCTTCTTTCTCATCGCGGCCCGCGGCCTGAAGCTGAAGAGAGGCCCCGCAGGGCGCGGCCAGGAGGAGCAGGCCCAGAATGGATTTGCCATCCATCTGCTTGTCCTTGAAGAACACGGTGATCTGGGACTCGAACCCCGAGGCCGCGGCCACGAACTTCGCCGCCGCCCGCGCATGAAAGCCGAGGGGATTTACCACCCGGACGGTTTTTCGTTTCACGACTTGGGGGATCCGAGCAGATCCCCGGCGACCTGAACGCTCTCCCGGCCCTGGGCGCACACCAGCCGCGCGACCTCGGCCAGAGGCTTGGTCCGGATCTGGCAGGCCTTGATGAGCATGGGAAGATTCACGCCCGTCACCACCTCGATGCCATCGCCCGCGAAGGGCAGGACCAGGTTGGTGGGCGTTCCGCCGAACATGTCGGTGAGCACGAGGACATTCTTCCGGCCGCACAGGGCGAGGGCCTTGCCGATGCTTCCCTTGGCCACGTCCACGTCGACTTCCCAGTCGATGGACAGGGCCTCCACCCTCTCCTGATCGCCCACGATCATCTCCAGGGCGTTCACCAGTTCCTTGGCCACGTCTCCGTGGGTCACGACAAGAATTCCTATCATCTCTGCCTGATGTCCCGATGACGCAACCGGACGGTGACGCCCTCGATCTGACCCATTTCCCTCGCCAGTTGCCCGGCGATCATGACAGAACGATGCCGCCCTCCGGTGCAGCCGATGGCGATGGTGAGATAGGCCTTGCCCTCGGCCACGTATTTCGGCACCACGAAGGTGAGGAAATCGAGAAGCTTCGACTGAAACTCGATCGTCCCGGGGGCGCGCTTGAGGAACCGAACAATCTTCGGGTCGAGTCCGGTGAGTCGCCGCAACCGCGGATCGAAGTGGGGATTCTTCAGGAAGCGCACGTCGAAGACGAGGTCGGCCTCGGCGGGCAGGCCCAGCTTGAAGCCGAACGACAGCACGGTGAGCACGAGGCCACGGCCCTCCCTTCCGTCGTCGAAGTGCTCCTGGATGTAGCCCCTCAGATCGTGGACGCTCAGGAGGGAGGTGTCGAGGATGAGGTCGGCGAGCCGGCGGACCGAGGTCAAAGCCTGTCGCTCTTCGCGAAGGCCCCCGCGGACCGGCTGATTGGTGGCCAGGGGGTGGGCTCTCCGGGTTTCGGAGAAGCGGCGGATCAAAGCCGCGTCGGACGCCTCCAGAAAGACCAGGCTGACCTTGATGGGCTGACGCTTCAGCTGCGCGAAAGCCTGTCCGAAATGGTCCACGAAGCTGGGCTCTCGCATGTCGACCACGAGAGCGGCGCGGGGAATGGCCGATGACTTCAGGAAGTCGACGAAGCCGGGAAGCAGCTTGGTGGGGAGATTGTCGACGCAGAAAAAGCCGAGATCCTCGAGAGCGTTGGCGGCGTGAGACTTCCCGGAGCCCGAGAGTCCGGAGATGAGCACGATCTCCGCGTGACGCCTGGACACCACCCGGGATCCCTTCACTTCGAACTCCCCTGAGCCTCCACCCGGCTCAGCAGGGTGGCGGTGGCATCATGCCCGCGGGCTCGCAGGAGCAGATTCTTGGCCGCCAGCTCGACCAGCAGGGCCACGTTGCGCCCGGGCGCCACCGGGAGACGGAGGAGCGGAACCTCCACGTCCAGAATGACCTCGGTCGCCCGATTGAGGCCCAGGCGGTCGTAGGCCCGGCGCGGATTCCATTTCTCCAGGCGGACGATGAGGTCGATGCTCTGCTCCGGACTGACCGCCGAAACCCCGTACAGATCCTGGATGTTCAGGATGCCGAGGCCGCGGATCTCCATGTGGTCGCGGGTTGGCTGAGGCGAGACGCCGAGGAGGCCGAGGCTGTGGGTCCTGATATCAACGGCGTCGTCGGAAACCAGCCGGTGCCCGCGGTCGACGAGCTCGAGGCCACACTCGGATTTCCCGATCGCGCTCTCGCCGCGGATGAAGACGCCGACCCCCAGAACATCGATGAGGACGCCGTGCAGCCGCGCGGTGCGGGCCAGCCGGCGCTCCAGAAACTCGGTCAGTCGTCTGATGAAGTGCGTCGAGTCGAGCACGGTGGTGAGAACGGGGATATCGCGGGCCTCCGCTTCTCTCTTGAGCTCGGGAGGTGCGGGAAGGCCGCGGGTCACCACCACGCAGCAAAGCTTCCGGTCCATCAGCCGATGCAGGACCGCAGCGCGCTTCCTGACCGGGAGGGTCTTCAGATAGGAGGATTCGCTGCCGCCCAGAATCTGCACCCGGCCCGGGTTCAGGTAGCGGGTGAAGCCGGTGAGAGCGAGGCCCGGCCTCTGCACCCGGGAGCGGTCGATCTGGTTCTGGAGGCCGGAGCGGCCCCCCAGAAGGCGCAGCCCCAGGGG
>Ga0326597_10014582_pt1 | contig 10302 bp, 10 predicted proteins | sample RVTome_12_FD_203789 | JGI IMG/M metagenome (GOLD analysis project Ga0326597, IMG submission 203789) | Soil microbial communities from uranium-contaminated site in the Upper Colorado River Basin, Wyoming, United States - RVT100D185 | ecosystem: Environmental > Terrestrial > Soil > Contaminated >...
GTTGCGGGTCATGCCGTTGGCTCCATTCCTGGGAGCGGGCTTTCCACGTTGCGGGTGGGCGGCGATTCCAACAGTGCGGTCCTGTCGTATTCGTCTTGGATTCGTTTCACGGCTACGCCGAAGTAGCGGGGTTCGAGTTCAATGCCGATGAAGTGTCGGCCAAGTCGGACGCAGGCGACTCCTGTTGTGCCGCTGCCTATGAAGGGGTCCAACACGATCCCGTCTTGCGGTGTGGCTCGGCTGACGATGTGGGCTAGGAGTTCAACCGGCTTTTCGGTCGGGTGAACCTTCTTGTCGTGATCGACTCGCTGATACCGCATGACGGTTGTTGGCCGCTTGCCGGGAAACTTATACGTCGGCCTGCACGCCCACCATGCAAGGTCGTGGCACGGCGCGAACGATGCCGTCAGGTCGCCCATGCCGTGAATCACTCGGTCCCACACAAGTTGCGACCTGACGGGCCAGCCTGCCGCTTCGATTGCTGCGCGGAACACTTCGGCGTTCCTCCACTCACAAAACACCACAATCGCGTCCGCATCCGGCGCGACTGACAGCCACGCCACCGGCGCGGCCATGTCGCCGATTAGCCGGTCGAAACTCGGCCCATCCTTGCACCGGTTGGATTGGAAGTTCATCCCATACGGAGGATCAGTAACCACCACACTCACCGTCCCCAGCGTCGGCAGGATGTCGAGGCAATCGCCGCAATACAGCGTGCAGTCACCAATCGTCACGATGTCGCCGAGCTTGTAGGTCATACCTGTGGCCTCATGCCCTTGGCGTCCTGCATACGATGTCCGGCGGTTCGAGTGGCTTGGGCTTACGCTCGTTGAGTGTGCGTCGCACGAGAATGCCAACGCCGTTGTCGTACGCGCATGTGGTCTGCTTCCAGTGTTCAAGCACCCATTCCAAACACCGCAGAAACAGGCGGCGTTCTTCGTCACCCAACGGATCGGATGATCCAGTGTGGTCTTCGTGCAAGGCTTGGCAGATATACAGCACGCCGACAATGTTGCGATTCTCGCCACGAACCGGCCACCATGCTGGTCGGTATCCGACGCTGTGAGCTTCTTCACCCACAGCGGCCCTGTCGACACTCACGGAACCACGGACGCCATACATGTCGACCAACGCCGTGGATGTGATGCCACAACTCTCCACAGACGCTTCAAGGTACACGCTCAGGGAATCTCTCCCCTTGAGTGGCGCTGATCCGTCGTGGCAACGATACGACTCGATTCGTCGGAATATCTCAACCAGGTCGTCGATATTCTCCAGTGGGATCAGTGCCGTGACGCCGATTCCATCCTCACTCCGCGATCGTGATTGGGTGAGTGCGTCGTACCATCGCTGGCCACCAGCGTCGCGACCGCAAACAACTGGCCGCTCATTGCATCCAACGGGGAACGATACCGCTCGACACAGGTAGTTGAAGTTCAAGGTACGGAACGCCAGTGAAGTCGTGGCCGTTGGTGTGTCCATTCGTGTGCCTCCTTATGCCGTTGGCTTCATTCCGTTGGCTTCATGCCAAGGTGGGGGTATGCCCTGTAGGTGGCATGTAAGGTAGAACAACGGGAGAATCATGCCAAGTCCAAAACTGATGGAAAACACAAACTTTTATCTCGGTGTTAGTGACCGCTAACTTATGGGCGCGTACCTCGGCATTGCCAGCCGAGTCAGGAACACGCTACGCTACTCTCAACCCAAGAGCAATCCAAACCCAAACACCCGAACCCAAGCTCCCCGAACAGCAGACAACCCGAAACAGAACCAAACCCCGGAAGCCAAACACCGGAACCCCCAACCACCTTACTGGCTATGAATCCCGATCAAGCGTTGTGTGTGTTGTAACGCTCAAGCACTCAGTTACTTACAACTTAGTTCGTAAGCACCGTGGTGCGCGCAGAACCGCCACGGTAAATGGCCGATTCTGAGACAACATGACGGGGTTCTGTTCGGGTGCTGGCACCCGTACAGATCGTCAGAGCGTTGTTGCCGTTGAACCCCCACTTGCCCCCATTGCTGGGTATTCATTCGCGCCCATTACGCAGGGTAGTAGAAGTGGGTCTACTCCCTCAGAAGAAACTCCTGGCACGCTGTGGCAGGAAGCCGGATCACTCCAGTCATCCATCCTTGTCGGGTCGGCAGCGTGACTCACTCGACCACTCCGGGCCGATACAACGGGAAAGAACTTGCGAGCTTGTTCGACGCCCCCTGCAAGCGACGGGAGCGGTGTGAATCCGTACTGACGGCGCGATGCTTCACACGACACGAGGTTGGATGGATTGAAGGAAAAGAACATCGAGACTCTAACATAGAACTGGATTCCACCAATGCAAGAGGAATCTGCCGCGAAGTTGGAAGATTGCAAAAAAGTCGCAGGACGAAGGACCATGATTCCCCCGATCTGCGACCCGACACACCCGATGCACTGGATGGTTTCTGGAAGCTTTATGGTCTCTAAAAGCCTCCAGAAAGCAATGATTCCAGGAAGCACACGCGGTTCTTTCAGTCGCGGTGTGGCGGGGGCGTTGGAATGTGCCCTGTTGCGGCCCAGTGACGGACCGCTACCCCCGACTACAAGAGGTCACGATACGCGCTTGCATTTGGGAGTGCAACGGGTAGCCCCCAGCGGAATTGAAGTTTTCTGATTCCAGTTTGACAGGCCAAACTCTGGTTCGACGAACACGACATTCTTGCGATTGAGCATTCGCCATGCGATCCTCCAAGCGAAGCGATCGTCGGACTCGCCGTCATTCATGGGTACCACCATTGGGTCAGGCATGTCGTCTACGCCGACGAAGGCGTATGTCGATCCGCTCGGCTCGTACACGTCGTTGTGATAGACCCTGCACCAGACGAAGCTTTGTGGCGTCGCGTGTGACCGTATTTCATCGACGCCGCTTGTTCGATCGACAACGCATGTCTCTTGCTTGTGCCTCAGCGCCTTCTGTATCGTCAGGTTGATTTCTTCAATCCGCTTCTTGGTGGTCATTGGGCTTCTCCCTGAGTCTTTCAAGTCTGGTCTTGCGTGCCCGAGCTCTGTTCTTGATGTTCTTTGGGGACCTGTCATTCTCTCGTTTGATTCTCTCGAACTCATCATAGTCTGCATGGTCGATCGTTTCCGGAGAATTAATCTCGACCCACCTTATGGCCCTTTGGGTGCACCGCTGGATGTATTATTCGAGCGTTTCGCTGTCCCTCGGACCCTTGAGCATGTCCTCTCCTTGTTGTTGTCGGTCGATCAGACCCTCGTTTTCACCCACAAGGATCGCCAGTTTTCAATTAGAATTGAAATTTGTCTACCATGGTAGACAGTTTTCACTTTTTATTGAAAACTGGATAGGGGTCTTTTGGGGGTGACGAACTGGCATCTTGGAGTCTGTTCTCGTGCCGATCGAATCTTGTGCAGGAGTTCTCTCTCTGACCAGGGTGGCAGGCACCTGTGATTGAACTCTGAGAGAAGGACGGACATGGCCTGATCGTCTGTAAGTCCGAATCGGTGCACGATCGCCATCGCCACGGTGAAAGTCTTGTTGTGTCCGTGACAGCCGGACACGGCGGGATCGCACTTGGCAACGTACTGCGCGGCGCGCCCCGTGGTATTGTCCTGTGGTACGGCCACGGTCCTGCGGGCCTGACCGCGTTCGTCGGCAAAGCCGAGCTCGCCGACTGGTATCGGAACGTCTGGATTGACGATTCGCCATACGCACCGGGCAAGGGCCGTGACGCAGCCGATGAGACGGTCACGGTCAATTTCGAGTGGGGTTCCAAGGAGCATGTCGATTCGCTCCCCGTTGGGGTGCACGGATGGTCCGACAACGGTCTGGTGCCCGCTCGACCGGACTTCGAGCAGGCAGGAGTGTTTGCCACTGGCCGACCTCAACCGGAACTTGTGATACCCGACTCCCAACGCTCGATACCACCAGTGCGACCGGGGTGAGGACTTGCGCCCTGTTGTTGCGGTGACTGGCAGGAACGCTGGTGCCATTCTTCTGGCGACCTCGCTGTCCAGGTCGATATCGACGATTCCGGTTGGTTCTCCTCCAAGTGCGATCCCGATGTTTGAACATGGCGAGAATGCTCCTCTGATCTCTGCTTCACTGGTCCACCTGATGGAGTTCCACCTATTGATGATTGGTGCCTTGGTTCCATGTGGAATTGGTATTGGCGTCAGCCCGTTCTTCCAGTATGTGACGGCGCAGTCGGCGGAGTCGTATTCGGTGTGCATGACGATTGTCATTTCCAGACCTCGCCAGCGCACTGGTCGTCGTCGTGGGGCGGACTGTACGGCGCGGAGAGTGCGTCAAATGCGGCCCGTTGATCTCCGTCTTCGAGCGCCTTTAATGCGGCGGCGATCCTGAGCTTGGCCCGGTTGATTTCGGACGCGGCGGCGACGTTGAGGTTTTCGTACACGAACATTTTGTGGACAGAAGCGATCGAGTTTTCGAGTCCATAGTCGATGAAGATCTCGACTTCGGTGACAGTCTCCGATTCGTCGACAAACTCTTCATCGTCGATAACCTTAATTGCCATGTCCATGGCAGCCCGCCATGTATCGGACTTGATTTTGACATTCGAACCGTCTTCGCGCACGATGTTTATCTCTAAATCCAGTCCATGTTGGGCAATCATTGCCTCGTAAAGATCGGCCCTCTGAGTGTCGCGGTGTGACATGGGTAACACGGGTGTCTCCTGAGTTGACATTGGATTCGCACTCTATCCGGTCGTTCCGATACAATTGTGTATGGGTCTGTCCAACTCGTCAACGCTGATGGTGGTCGGATCAGGAAGAATTTTGAAGTTCACAGACAGGGAGCGCAGACAATGGTTTCGAGGGCAGCAGAATCGAAGGTGTCGGCAACTGGCCTGAATGTCATGGTGTTCGGGGATATGTTCCTTGTTCAACCCGATAAGCCAGAAGCCGTGACACAGGCCGGTATCATCATTCCGGATGCGGCACAGGAACGACATTCGACCGGCGTGGTAAGACTCAAGGGGCCGGACGTTTCGGAACAGATTCATGTTGGTGATCGCGTGGTGTGGTTATGGGATGCCGAGAAGAACCTCCAACTTGGCAAGGGAATGGAGTTCCACGTTATGACCGAGCGAGATCTGGCTTGCGCGATCCTCCCATGTGGCGATGATCGTGGAACGATGCTCACACAGGGAGACGAAGACAATGGCTCGTAAGACTTCAGAACCGTCCAACGGTGCGGAATGGATTGCATCGTGGTCGGCGGCAAACGTCAGTATCGCATCGACGACCGCAGGGACGGCACCCGTTGAGCTTCCGCAACTGACGGGCGTTCCATTCGTGAACATGGTATTTTCAGGCATCGCGCCGGCCAAGACATTCACTTGGCACCTTGTCCTTGTTGACCTGACCCGCGTTCTCGACAACGACGGGAATCCTGCGTGTGTCCGAAGCATCGAGTTCACGACAACAGCTACGACACGGCGCACGGACTACGACGGCGGCGGCGGCGAGTATTTCCACGACGACGTGATCCTTGACATCGACGGGAACGGCGCATGTTCATCGGGCCACGAGCACCGTTGGTATCTTGTGCTGGCGAACATTGATGGTGACGAGGGCGCTCAGCTTCGCTGCGTTGAACCGACGAAGGCTCCCGGCAGCCGATAATCTGGAGTGATAACTTGGCATCAGAGCAGACACGACTATCGAAAGAGATTCTGTCTATGGAGCTTGACGACACACGTCTGGCCAAGATTCGCGCCATCATTGACGGCGTATCTGTTCCGTGGATGAAGGGTGCCAAGAAGCCAGTTCTTCGCCAGACGAAGGAACCGAAGGAGGACTCTGGCGGCAAGCCGAATCCCATGTGGTTCGTCGATGTTCGTGATACATGGATCGACTTCAACACAGAGTGGTTCAATTACTACGGGCACCTTCATCCCAAGACAACTGAAATGCTCAAGACGATTGACGACATGGCCAAGCGGTCTGGTGTTGATCTGACATCGTTCAGTCCCGAAGTATTCAGTCTCACCGACATTGAATCGGTGAACCGTGTTCTTGAGGCGACGGTCGAAGAACTTGAGGAAATCACCGGGCGAATCGAGAAGTCATCTGAACTCGCATTTAAGATGATCGACGACGCAAAAAAAAAGTCTATGGTGGTCATGCTCCGCAAGATCATCCAGACGCAGAAGCTGTGTCGCGATGAAGTCCCGGACGATATTGCCAAGCGTTATCGGTTCCACCCGCAGGAGCGCAAGTGGCTTGATTCGTGGAAGTATTCACACACGATTCGCTACATGCTCTACACGATGCGCTCGACGCTGACGACGACTGGAGGCCGCGAGGCACCATGCGAGGCTCCAGCGCATCTGGTGAAGGCCGCGATGATGATCTCCATGTCTCGTGCCGCTCGTGTCACACATGGCATCAAAGGTGTTCTGATCCGCATTCCCCCGCGACATGGCAAAACGCAACTTGCGACGTGCGACCGCGCACTGCGACACTGCATTGCTCCGTATCAGCCGGTGTTCGTTATTCATAACACCAAAGACAACGCATCGGAAAGACTGGAGATGGTTCGCAACCATTTCGACAATCGCACTTCAGTCGGTCGTCGTCGCAACGCATTGTTTCCGGGCTTCACACTGACTAAGAAAACTCGCGACAGTTCGGAGAAGATGGTGTTGCTTCTCAACGACGCTCCGGCGTGTATGCACGTCGAGGGGAATCTTGCCGCCCGTGGTGTGCACTCGAAGGTTCAGGGCGTTACTGCTTACGAGTTGTTGTTCGACGATCCGACGGACGAGAAAGAGAAGCACGAAGAAGGTACTCGCGAGCGCACGAATGCTGCACTGGATCAAACGTGGATGTCTCGCCTGACTGGTGCCGAGTCGTTCTTCGTTTATATTTGCACGGCGTGGCACCCGGACGACTTCTCTGCCCAACTGGTCAAGCAGTCCCGTCAGGGTCACATCCAGTTGGCATACTACGGTCAGGCCGCTGGCGGTCCCGAAGAAGGGTTCAAACCGATCTGGCCCGAAGGCGGCTACGATTCCGACTTCCTTGCGAGTCGGTATTATACGCTCGGACCTGATATGTACGCCTGTATATATCAGAACAATCCCGACACCGAGTCTGCCCGCAAGATCAAGCGTCTGCACTTCTACGACTACCGCTACTACTTGGACAGTGACTTCGACGGTCCCGATGCTGAATCGTGGAAGCGATTCCTTGCGTCTCGTGAGACGACATTCTTTATCAGTACCGACCCGGCAGGTTCTGCGTCGAAGTACAGCAACCTTGCGGGTATCACCTACGCGGCGTTCGGTGCGTTCCGGTACAAGCACCCGAGCAACCCGAACATGGAAATCAGTATCCCTCGCATTGCCTTCCTCGACTTCTGGTCTGGCACGGCTTCTCAGCACGACTTGGCGGACAAGATTGAGGAGTGGACCAAAGACCGTCGTGTTGACAAGATCGTCATTGAGACGACAGGCGGATACCATGCAACGGCAGAAGAACTGGTTCGCAATCGCAACATCGAATCCGAGAAGGTTATTCAGCGTCCTCCAAGTGGGACAAATAAGCTTCGTCGTCTGTCGCAGTATGCGATTCACATCGAACGTGGCGACGCGGTATTCCCGGGCGAGCCTGACGTTGACGAATCGGAGTCACCCACACTGTCTTTGATGAGTGGGTGGCAGGACATGGCCGAGCAGTTACTTCGTGCGGGATCGACGGCGGACAGTTGCCTGACTGACTGTGTAAGTCAGCAGTTGGCGGAAGTATCGTATGACATTCACGACATGACTGGCGAGACATCCCTTGTGCGTCCACAGCGTGCTGTTCCTGACATGTATGTCGATGCCAAGCAGAGGGCGTTTCGTCAGTTGAAGAATCCCAAGCCGGTCGTTGAGCCCGGTCGCGGATACGCAAAATTTCTCAAGGGGCACATCAATTGAGTGGTGAACAGATTGCAATCATTGTTCTTGGAGTATTCTTGTCATCTGCCTTCGGTGTTGTTGTGTGGACGAACTTCAAGCTCGCCCGCATTCTGATGCACTTCCATCAGGCTGGCTACTCGATGGCCAACCACGAGATTCAGATGAAGCAGATCGAGGTCGAGAAGATCAGGGCCGAGAACGAAAAGCTTGCTCAGATGAACCGCGAGATGGAGTTGTCCCGGCAAGCTCCTCAGAAGTCTCGCGCAATTCCGGCATCAGAGTTCACGGGGTAAACAGCAATGGAATACCGAACACCCAAAGACGTTCTGGAGCGTGCCAACGAACTGCGTGAGAGTTCTGCGCAGGCCCGTTGCTACATTGCGCTTCGTGAGTGTCTTGGCGCGGCCTACGCCAACGGCAAACAGTGGGTCCAATCAAGCGGTGGTTCGCGGGACCGTTCCGATACGCGATCGGCAATTCAGTGGAACGAGGATTGGGATATCCAGTCTTCCGAGCTTCGTGTCGTGGACAATCAGACCGGCCCGTTGTTCCGCCGCATTGCTGCATCGACGAACGCCACAAAGATCGAGGCGTCGGTCAATCCACCCAAACACCTGACATCGACAGAGTTCTCCCACGTTGCGAGTGTTGCCAAGGATGTTCTCAACGGCATCGGTTCCGACGCGATGTTCACACACGCTTCGCGCGATGCGTCAAGTCTCAGATGGCTGATTGGTTCATCCATCCTGTTCCTTGTATTGTCTCAAAAGAAGAAGGTCATTGATGCGAATATACTCCGAGCGCCCGACGGCACCCCGATCGAAGTCAACGACCAGTGGCTCCGATGGGACTTCTGCCCTCTCAGCGACATGGCATGGGAAGGCGGGAATACTCGGCGTCGCCTTGAGTATCATCACTCTCTTGTGCATGAGCGGGTTCTCACGCTCCGACAGTTCGAGCAGATTTATGGCAATCCCGACGATTACGGATTCGATCGAGACAAACTTCCCAAGCTCTCGCAAATTGCACCGCACAAAGTCTCGGCGGCAGGGGCAATCGGCGGTACGTCGATCTTTGCCAACTACTCAGCCAACAGCAACGAGAAGGCTTTGCGTGTTAGCACGCTCTATGAGGCGGACCCGAATGACCCCGGTCGCTGGCCATTAGCGTTCACGATCATTGATACGACCGCCAGCCCGATCCGTGACAACGGCCTTACCGGAACGGTTGTGAACTTCGACAACCCCGAAACCCCGTTCGGCAGTCACGGCCTCCCCCTGGTGAAGCTCGACGGTTTCAGCCGCGACGATTCGATTTGGTCGTGGGGTGCTCCGCATATCATCATGGGACATCAGGACATGAAGAACATTCTTCAGTCCATCAAGTTCCAGCAGTTGACATCGACGGTTTTCGGCCATTGGTTGATCGACAAGAAGGCAGCGAACCGCGAGGAGTTCGCCGGTCAGGTCGCTCAGGGTGTCGGCGGCATTCTGACGTACAACAGCAACAATGGCCAAGTCCCTCCCCCGCAGTGGGTTCAGCCGCCCGCACCCGGTCAGGACATGGCGATCATGGGTGCCGAGTTGGATCAGGCGATGCGCAACATGTTGCATACGTCCGGCCAGAACTTGGGTATCGCCAAGTCGCATGTTCCCCAAGACGTGGCAATGCGACTGCTGGAGGAGTCTGGCGTTGTATTCGATACGCGAGTTCAGGACGATACCGACGCCTACTCAGACCTGCTGACGACGACACTTGGCACGATTCGCCTGCTTGTTGGTGGACCAAACCGCATGATTGCCAGATTGCGGGACCGGCACGGGTTCACTGAGGATCACCTGCAAACACTCTACAAGGTCGATCCCATCAACGTGAATCTTGTTGTTCGTGTCCGCAAGCAGTCGATTGTTCGGCGCAGTGACGACGAGCGCGTATCAGAGTTGAACAACGCCTACGAGCGTCAGATTATCACTCCGTCACAGTACATCTCGGAGATGGACAGGATGGAGCGTCCTCTCGTGTACACGCACGAATTGCAGATCAATCACATCGAGCAGGTTCTTGCTGCTATCATCGACGGACAGCAGTTCGACGGTATGCCGAATCTTGACTACGGCCTGTTCGAGGACAAGGCGAAGCAGGCCATGTTCGGCCTGAGCTACCCGACGGACATCCAGAAGATTGCCCGTATCCAGGTGGCACTTGTTACTCAGGCGCAGTTGGCTGCGGAGTTGGCGGGAGAAAATCAGGAACCCGCCCCTTCCAATGTCAGTGATTCCAGTACAATGAACAGGGGGAGCTTGTTTCCCCGCGAACAACAGGGTGCACCCGAAAGCATCAACCCGCTGACGAACCCGATAGGTGCGGCTGGCG
>Ga0326597_10014583_pt1 | contig 10302 bp, 5 predicted proteins | sample RVTome_12_FD_203789 | JGI IMG/M metagenome (GOLD analysis project Ga0326597, IMG submission 203789) | Soil microbial communities from uranium-contaminated site in the Upper Colorado River Basin, Wyoming, United States - RVT100D185 | ecosystem: Environmental > Terrestrial > Soil > Contaminated >...
CTGACCGGTGTCCAGTACACCAGCGGGGCGCAGCACAACGTCGCCGGCGGCGCCGGCACCCAGCTGGGTGCCCTCCGCAATGGCGGCTTCGACCAGGCGCGGATCGGGACCCCGATGCGGGTCCTCTACCCGCGCAACGCTGCCGGCGACGTCTCGGCTCGACCGAAGGTCGCCGTCGGTGTCGCCGAGGACGTGAACTCGGCGCACATCGCGCTCTCGGGCGTCGTGTCGTTCACCAACCCCGGCATCGCCTGGGGCAACGGAACGAACGGCTCCGGGGCCGGCCCATCCGTCACCCTGAGCTGCGCGTCCTGCCACAACCCGCACGGGAACGGGCAGTACCGCATCCTCAACCCGATGCCCGACCCTGATGGGATCGCGAACCCGATCTCGTACACCGTCTCGTCTACCAACGCGACGGCCGACCTCATCAGCACGCTGGTCGGGCATCAGTTCGTCGTCGGCGACTACGTGACCCTCACGGGCCTCACGGGCATCCCCGACGGCGAGTACCGGGTCACCGCCGTCCCGGACGGGATCTCGCTGAAGGTGAACGCCACCTTCACCGGGGCCTATGACATCTCGGCCAGCGGCTCGGGCGGAACGATCGACCGGACCAAGGCCGTCGTCGACGACTCCCCGCTCGGCACCCCGGACATCAATGGGGTCTATCCCACCAAGAACTACACGGTCCTCCAGACCAAGGGCTCCCAGAGCAACACTGTGGCGACCGTTGAGAGCACGTATCTCGTGTACGCCAGCCAGGTCATCACCGCGTCCGGCTCAGGGGTGTTCAACGGGATCAACGGCGACTACACGGCCGCCGGCGGCGATTACATGCACCGCAACCTCCCGTGGAACCCCGCGGTCAACGACCCGGTGAACTGCTCGAACGCAACCTTCGCCGACACCACCGCGTTCCCGCAATGCGCGCAGGCGAACGACGCACCCAACGGGCGGCCGGCGACGGCGCTCGTGGGCGCGACGGGCGGGGCAGCGGCCTATGCCGGTCAGGTCGCATTCAGCGACCAGATCACGGCGTGGTGCACGACCTGCCACAGCCGCTACTACGCGAACCAGAACCCGAACCCGACCGGGACCGATCCGGGATCGTCGGCGTACACGCCGGTCGCTCTCGCAACGATCAGCGCGACGGGTTCGGTGCAGACCGCGATCTCCTCTGGGACGACGCGGTTCAGCCACGGCCTTCTCGTCGGCGACTCGGTGACGATCGCCAGCGCGACGAACGGGAACGGCAGCTACACCGTCCTGAATGTCGTGAGCAGCAACACCTTCACCGTCGCCTACGCCGGCACGGCCGGCACGGGCGGCACCGTGGACCGGACCAGCGCTCCGCAGAGCGCGTCGTCCTGGTGGTTCCCGCGCACGGGCGCCGCCGGCGCTCCAACCACGGATGCCATCTACAAGTACCAGCACCGCACTGTCCCGAACCGCGCGTGCGTGACCTGCCATGTCGGTCATGGCTCGAACGCGTCGATGACCGGGCTGTACTCCAGCGCCTACACGCAGCCGAACGGCACGCCATCGGCGTCCAGCCGGCTGCTCAAGGCCGACAACCGCGGCACCTGCCAGCTGTGCCATGAACCGACAGAGACACTGCCGGTCAACACGTACACGGGTGTCACCGATCCAGGACAGGTTCCGTAACCCTGTTCGTCGCCAAGGGTGAGGTGGCGGCCTCGGCCGTTACCTCACCACCTCAGAACGAGTGATCAGAGATGCGGACAATGGGCCTCGGCCCCAGCATGGATCGGGCGGCCCGGCGGGGTGCTCGCCTCGCCGCCTCGGTCCTCGCGGCAGCGCTCGTCATGACGGGCGCCTGGCTGTTCCTTGCCGCACTTCCAGCCCTGGCGGATGGCGGCCCCCACGTCAGCGCGACGAACAACGGCTCATCGGTCCTCACGGCCGATAGCTGCGCCGGCTGTCACCGGGCCCACACCGCGCAGGGTCAATTCCTGATCAACGCCGCGAGCGAAGAAGCGCTCTGCCTGACGTGCCACGGTGCCCAGAGCGCCGGGGCCACGACGGACGTCCTGACCGGTGTCCAGTACACCAGCGGGGCGCAGCACAACGTCGCCGGCGGCGCCGGCACCCAGCTGGGTGCCCTCCGCAATGGCGGCTTCGACCAGGCGCGGATCGAGTCGACGTACCCAGCGAGACAGCTCAAGAATGGGAACACGCTGGGCGACTCGGACAACCATTTCGCAAAGGTCACCGTCGGCATCGCGAAGGACGTCACCTCCGCCCACCTCAACCTCCCCGAGAACGCGCTCAGCGCCCCCGGAGTGGCCTGGGGCAACGGTGGCGACAACACCGGCGCCGGCCCGACGGTCGTCCTCAGCTGCGCGTCCTGCCACAACCCGCATGGGAACGGGCAGTACCGCATCCTCAACCCCGTGCCGGAGCCCGTGGCCACGTCCGGGACGTTCACGCCGGTCCTCGTGCCGGCGTCCGTCGCGGACTCGCCCCTGGGCATACCCGACAGCAACGGGGTCTATCCGACCAAGAACTACACGGTCCTCCAGGTGAGGGGGACGATGGGCACTCCAAGCACGTACCTGCTCTACGCGAGTGACGTGCTCGATGCCCGGAGCGCCACCCCCACCAAGCCGTGGCCGGCCGGGGACTACGCCGCGACCGGCGGCGACTACTGGCACGTCCGAGTGCCATGGAACAGCACCACGGGCGCAAACGACGCTCCGAACGGCCGTCCGATCGCCGGAGGCGGGATCGGGGCGTTCCAGGTGCAGATGACCTCGTGGTGTTCTGCATGCCATAGCCGCTACTACTCGGTCGATGGGCACGACCCGTCGCCCGACGCCCTGTTCGCCTACCGTCACGAGACGGTTGCCAATCGGGCGTGCACGACGTGCCATGTCGCACATGGGTCCAATGCCCGGATGGAGGGGACGAACTCGTCGACCATGCCGTTCCCGGATGGATCGGCACCGCTCTACGCGATCGGTGGGAGCACCGGCGACAGCCGGCTCCTGAAGGTCGACAACCGCGGGACGTGTCAGCTGTGCCACGACCCGACGTACACCCTCCCGGTCAACACGTACACGGGGCCGACGCCGACACCCGGCGTCCCCTGAGTCAACGCAGGAGCGATGACCCGGCGACCGTCGGATCGGCGGTCGCCGGGACCAAGCCCAGGAACGTGATGCAGCGCACGAACGGCCCCCTCGCTCACCGCGCCGGCCCGATCTTCGGAGCCGGGGTGCTGGCGCTGACGATGCTCCTCGCGTTCACCCCGATGGTCCCGTCGGCCGGAGCGATCGACCCGACGCCTTCCCCGAGCGCTGAACCGAGCGGATCCCCGAGCCCTGGGCCTGAACCGACGCCCACCGAGCCGCCCTCGCCGCCTCCTTCCCCGGATCCGACGCCGACACCGAGTCCAGACCCCTCCCCGAGTCCGGACCCGCTGCCGACGCCCGCTCCGACGGAGCCCCCGGCGTCGCCGGACCCGTCGCCCGGGCCGACGCCGGACCCGTCGCCCGTGCCGACACCCGTGCCGGCCGCGCCGCGGATCTCGGTCGACCAATCGTCAGATGCCCCGACGGCAGGTCGCCATCGGATCGATCCGGGCGGCCGGCTCGTCGTGACCATCTCCGTCGCCACCCAGGACGCGGCCCTCGACCTTCGACTCGTGGAGGTCCTTCCCGACGGCTGGACGGTCGTGGACGCCCAGGGAGGCGCCGTCTCCCCGGATGGGGGCACCGTCCAGTGGACGCTGGGCGACATCGGCGCCGACGCGAGCCTCGATCGCCGCCTGACGCTGCGCGCGCCGGACGCCGTCGCCGGTGCGCTCGTCGGCGATGCCCGATTCACCGTTCGACTCGACCATTCGACCGGCACGATCACCGGTGCCGACCTGGCGGTCCGGGTCGCGCCGGAGCTGGTCGTCGAACACGCGACGTTCGCGCGCATCGCGCCAGTGACCCACCAGGCGCTCTACCAGGCCGAGGACGCCCCACTCCTCGATGTGCAGCCGTTCGACGCGATCCGGGTCCGCCTCCAGGTCCGCAACGCGGACCTCGTGGCCGCGGCCCTCGAGCCCTGGCTCGAGATCCGCGCCGTCGGGTCCGCGACGTGGAAGCCGCTGGCGACCGAGACCGGTGCCCGAGCACCCTTCTACCTGGGTACGGAGTGGCGTCCAGTCCTCGGCGGCCGCGGCACGGTCGTCGGTCCGGTGGAGGAGCCGATCGCGGTCGGCGACCTCCGCATGCGCGACCGGGACGATCCTACCCAGACGGCGCTGGCCGGCCGGCGACTGATGGGCCGCCAGGCAGCGCCGCGGCTGACGATCCCGGCCAACGCCTACACCGAGGTCGAGTTCACGGTCCGTGCCACGATCGACGCCCCATACACGTCGACATACGAGCTCCGACTGACGGACGCCGGCGATGCGCTGGCGGGTGCCGTCACGGCTCGCCTCTCGGTCGGACCCAGGCCGCCAGTGCGACTCTCGCCCGGCCAGCAGGACGGCATCCCCGTGCCGGGTCCCGACGAGGCGACGGCGCCGACCGCGTTGGGAGCGTTCGATCACCCCCTCGTCACGCCCGATGCGATCCGCGCGACCCTCGCCACGGCGCCGGCGGAACCTCGCTACCGGCTCGCCGTGGCCACCGTCCCGACACCACCCGTCGGATTCCCGCTGGCGGCCCCGGGCGACTCGCCGCACGCGCCTGACATGTCGCTGGTGTCGGACACCTGCGCCGCCTGCCACCGGGGCCACACGGCCGCCGGGCCGAACCTGCTCGCGCAGCCCCTGCCCCAGAGCACCCTGTGCTTCACCTGCCACGACGGGGTGGGCTCCGACCTGGACGTCAAGAGCCAGTACACCGACCCCGCCGTCCCGGCGAACGACGCTGCGACCCGCGCCTACTACCGACATGACGCGCTCGCTCCCAGCGACCACGTGAGCGCGTCGGTCGACGAATTCGGGGGCATCTCGAACCGCCACAGCGAGTGCGGCGACTGTCACAACAGCCACATCGCCACCTCGACGCTGTCCAGCCAGACGGCGACGGGTTGGACGGTCTCCGGCCGCCAGACCTCGATGTCCGGCGTGGCGGTGACGAACGGCGCGGCCGGCACGACGCCGACGTACACGCTGCTCGCCGGCGAGGTCGGCTCGCAACCGACCCGCGAGTACGAGGTCTGCCTCAAGTGCCACTCGGGATGGACGGTGCTGCCCTCGAACGCGGGGCAACCGCCCTCTCGCCAGGCGCTGGACAAGGCGATCGAGTTCAACCCGTCGAATGCCTCATACCACCCGATCGAGGCGGCCGGCAAGAACATCACGCCGGCGATGACAGACAGCCTGGACGGAAGCTCGCCGTACAAGCAATGGAACTTCACGACGAGCAGCACGGTCCGCTGCGTCAACTGCCACGGCGACCCGGCGAAGTACGACGGGACGACCCCACCGGCCGCCGGCGCCGACCTGGCACCGCACACCAGCGAGTACCGCGGGATCCTGCTCCAGGACTACCGCGACCGGGTGCTCAAGTCGGCGACCGAAGGCTACGCCGCCGCCGATTTCGCACTGTGCTACCTGTGCCACGCGGAGGAGCCGTTCCTAAACGATGGCTCGTCGGCGACGAACTTCCCGCTCCACCGCAAGCACGTCGCCGCGATCGCCGGCGAGGGCGGCGGCGGGATCGACATCGACACGGCCGGCGCGGGTCAGGGCAACGCGCTGTGCGCCGAATGCCACTTCCGGATCCACTCGACCGCGCTGCGCGTGGCGCCCCAGGACGCCTACCCGCGGCTCATCAACTTCGCCCCCGACGTGCAACCCTTCAACGGCACGCTGCGCTGGGAGGCACTGTCCGGTGGCGGGTCGTGCACGCTCACCTGCCACGGCAAGGGCCACGACGGCGAGGGCTACTGAGGCGGCCGCGGGCCACCTTCACCCGACCGACGCACCGCCCGAACCCTAGCGAGCGAGCTCCCCGGTCACCGGATACCGACCGGCATCGACCAGCCGGACCGTGATCGCGGGCCGATCGAGGCACGTCGCGACGATCGAGTCGACCACGTCGTCCGGCCGCGCCCGCAGGTCGTCGAGCCGCAGGATCCGAACCTTGTCGGTGTGCAGGCTCAGGACGATGACGACCGGACTGTGGATCTGCTCCAGGAGCTGTTCGAGACCGAGCGGTCCGCCCTCCTCGAAGATGACGACATCGGCGTCCGGATCGATGGTCCCGGCGGATCCGAGCTGTCGCGCGGTGACCGTCAGGCCGGCCTCGACCGCGAGTAGCTGCTCCAGCCCCTCGCCGAGCAAGGGATTGACGTAGAGCAGCAGGACCGAGACCGTAGCGGTGGCCAACACGCACCCCGAATTCGGGAACAGCTCCGGGCCGTCTGACAGGCGATGCTAGGTGTCGCGATGGCCGGGCACTATCCGTCCGATGGCACAATCCGTGGAGCCGGCTCTATCGTCCGACCTAGTCGTCCGCCCAGGCGCCCGCCACATGCGGGCCGTCGTTGCGATCGGCCCCTGGTTCGGAGCCGGATCCGTCGCCGCGCGACGAGTGCGGGTCGCCGTGCCGGATCGCGTACGCCGCCGCCTGGACCCGGTTGGTCACGTGGAGCTTCTCCAGGGCGTGGTGGACGTGGTTCTTGACCGTGCCCTCGGTGATCGTCAGTCGGGTCGCGATCTCCTTGTTGGAGAGGCCCGCCGTGATGAGCTGGAGGATCTCCGCCTCGCGGCGCGTCAGTGACATCTCCTCCGGCGTCGCGCCGGTGGAGACCCGGCTTGGCGCCACTCCGCCGTGGCGAAGGGCTTCGAGGAGCTTGCCGGCGACGGCACCGGCGATCGGGGCCTCGCCGCGGGCCGCACCGCGGATGCCATCGAAGATCTGCTCCGGACGCATGTTCTTGAGGAGATAGCCGTTGGCTCCGGCCTCGATGGCCTCGAACAGGTCGTCATCCTCGTCGGAGATCGTGAGCATCACGATCGGGACGTCGCGACCGGCGCCGCGGATCAGCTTGACTCCGCCGATCCCGTCGACGTCGGGCATCTGGACATCCATGACGACGATGTCGGGACGGAGGTTGCGGACCTGTTCCATGGCCTCGCGGCCGTTCGACGCTTCCCCGACGACGGAGAAGTCGAACTGTCCGGAGATCAGGCTGGCGAGCGCCTTTCGGAAGAGCGGTTGGTCATCGACGAGCAGGATCCGGAGTCTGGACGGTTGGTGTGACACGAGGCTCCTCTGACTGGAGGCGGACGACGAGCCTGGTCCCCGCTCCAGGCGCAGTATGCATCTCGAGCGTACCGCCCACCTGTTCGACCCGCTCGCGCATCGATGTCAGGCCGAACCCGCCACTGAACGACGTCCGGATCCGCTCGGGGTCGAAGCCCGAGCCGTCATCCTCGACCTCGAGCGTCGGGGCCCCGTCGGGATAGTGGATCCGAACCACCACGCGGGATGCGCCGGCGTGCTTGCGGACGTTGGTCAGTGCCTCCTGGACCACCCGGAGCAACTGGATCTCGGCCCGCGGCGGCAGCGCCCTGCGCGCCATCTCGTCGCACGTGAAGGTCGCCTTGATGCCGGTCTGCCGAGCGTACTTGGCGATGTACTCGCGGAGCGCGCCCTCCAGCCCGGTATCCGACGAGATGGTCTCACGCAGGCCGAGGATCGCCTCGCGGACGTCCCGGTAGGCCTCGTCGGCGACCTCGGCGAGGTCCGACAGCTCGGCGCCGATGATGGGCGCAGCGCCGTCGAGCCGCATCTCGAGTCCGCGGATCCTGAGATGGATGTGGCCCAGGACCTGGGCGAGGCTGTCGTGCAGCTCCCGGGCGATCCTGTCGCGCTCGGCGACGATGGCCAGCTGCTCCTCGGCCTCCTTCAGCCGTGCCGTGGTGACGGCGATCGCGGCCATGTCGGCAAGCGTGGCCAGCAGCGAACCATCGGCCTCGCTGAACGGCACCCCGTTCTCGCGGATGACGCATAGCTCGCCGAGGTGTCCCTCCTTGCTGCGGAGCGGGCGCGACATCCAGGGGATGCCGGCCCGGTCGGGCTGGACCGGGCAGAGCGGGTTCCCGTGTGGCTCCCCCCCGCCGTCGAGGTCGGCGAGCAGACAGACGGAGCCGTCATCGGCGATCGCGAGACGATCCGAGACATGTTCGGCGCGAGCGGCCGCATCCGGCTCCGCGAGACAGACGACCGCCCGGTCGGCGGCGAGCAGCTCGCGGGCGTGGCGGGTGACGGAGTCGAACAATGGGCGCGTCTCCGTGCGATCCGTGAGCTGCAGGGCGACCTCGTACAGGGCCGCCTGCTCGCGCTCGCGGCGTCGCAGGTCGTCGACGAGATGACTGAGCCGGATCGCGGTCGCGACCTCCTCCGCGATGTCGGCCAGCGCGTCATCGGACAGGTCCGGTCGGGTGGCAGGGTGGAAGACGAGCCTGAGGTCGCCCTGGTGCTCGCCCCCGGAGCTCAGCGGCAGATCGACGATCGTCGTGTCCAGCTCGGGCCGTTCGCTGAACCGCGGTCCATCGCCGAGCGCGGTCGACGGTTCATCCAGCAGCGTCCCGACCCAGTCGAGACCTTCGGCCAGCCCCACCGGGTGACGGGCGACGACGTCGACGCGCCCCGGGAGCGGGACGCGGACGATCCCGCCGACGGCCGACGTCTCCGACGTGAGATAGTCGATGACCTGGGCCAGGGCCTCCGGAAGCGGCCGACCGCCTCGTACGGCGGCGCTCACACCGCGACTCACGGTCAGATCGCGGTTCTGGCTGATGAGCTCGCGTTCGGCGTGGTCGATGAGGGCGGCCATCCCCATCCCGAACAGGACGACCGCACCGGCCATCAGCAGCGCTGACATGACGTGGTTGTCGGTCCCGGGCAGGCCGCGCTCGACCATGAAGAAGCGGACGAGTTCGAAGCCCCAGATGAAGACGATCGGCAGGATCACGCCGATCCATTTCAGGAGTTCGAGGTCGCGCGCGCCGCGAGGAGGATGCATCCACCGAACCATGCCCACCGTCGGGGGGCAGCCGACAGTGCCGTCCGGCCCGGCGAGCGAGGGACCGAACGGCCCCATGGCATGACGATTTCGACCCGGTCCCGATGGGTGGGTCGTGCGGACGAGCGGCGCTGGATCGACTGGCGTGCCTAGGTCGCGGGCGGCTCCTCGGGCTCAAGCTCGTGCGAGGTTCGATCGATCCGTCGCTTGATGACGTACAGGACCACGACGTTGATGAGGATGAGCGCGACGACGATGATCATCGCCCCACGGCGGAAGTCGCTCTCATCGAGCTTCGCCTGCGCCAGTGCATCGGCGCTCTGCGCCTTCGCCGTCGCCTCGTCGGTGTGGCCGACCACGGTCGTGAGCTTGGTGGTGTGGACGGCCGCCTGGCCCTGGATGTAGCCGGTCTTCGATTCGGTCAGGGCGACCTCTGCATCCTGGACGATCATCCCGAGGCCCCTCGCCTTGGCGATCTTGTCCTCGGCCGCGGCCTGGGCATCGCTCGCACCGCCAAGCGCGCCGGCGATCGCCTCCACCTGGCTGTAGATGACCGACTCGGGGTGGTGGCAGGTGTCGCAGCGGCGATCCTCCTCGTTCGCGAATTGCTCGACGTTCAGGCTGAGCGTCATGTCGGGAGGTTGATGGCAGGTCGTGCACTCGTAGTCCGGTGGCGTGTCGTGGAAGAACAGCTTTTCGCTGGGTGGCGCCACGTCATGGGTGCCGTGGCAGGTCCAGCACTTGGGTGCGGCCGTCTCCAGCTCCGCATGGCGGCTTTCCAGGTACAGCTCCTGCGTCGCCGTGTGGCACTTGCCGCAGACGTCCACGACCTCGGAACTCTGCGGCGGCTTGGCCGAGTGCGACCCGTGACAGGAGGCGCACGACGGCGCGCGGACATCCTTGTCGACGATGAGGGCCTCGCCGTGGACGCTCTTCTCGTAGGTCGCGTACTGGTCGGTCGGGATCCCGTATGGCTCCATGAGCGTGGCGTCCGAGTGGCAGCGCGAGCACGTGGCGGGTACGTTGAGCGGGTAGACGTCGGCGGTCGGGTCGGAGGCCTTCTTGATCTCGTGTGACCCGTGGCAGTCGATGCAGATGGCGACCTTGGTGTCATCGGCCGCCAGGAGGCGCTGGCCGTGGATGCTGGTCCAGTACTTCGAGAATTGATCGGTCGGCAGCGAATACGGCCGCATCATCTCCGCGTCGGAGTGGCAGCTCCCGCAGATGCCGACTGTCACATCGCGCGACGGGATGCCCTGGAAGCCTGCCTCCGTGGACATCGCCACCGTGATCTGGTCG
>Ga0326597_10014584_pt1 | contig 10302 bp, 8 predicted proteins | sample RVTome_12_FD_203789 | JGI IMG/M metagenome (GOLD analysis project Ga0326597, IMG submission 203789) | Soil microbial communities from uranium-contaminated site in the Upper Colorado River Basin, Wyoming, United States - RVT100D185 | ecosystem: Environmental > Terrestrial > Soil > Contaminated >...
GGAAACCACGAAACGCGAGGTCTGGTGCGAACGTATGCCGAACGCCCGCCGCAGACACTCATCGCCTTGATCGGCTCCAGCCGCATGCTCGAGTTGGCCGTGGTGAACGGAAGCGCCGCCAAGAAGCTCTCGGCGGTCCCGGGCGACAAAGTGATTGTGACCTGGTAGCCGACATGGGCGCAATCGGCCGACACGATCCCGTGCTTTTGATTCTCGCCGCATTCAGCCGGCACGATGCCGCGTTGGATTGGGCTCGTGAGACCGCCAGTGATCGCTGGGGCGATATCGAGCTAGTGAGCGAGCGGTTTGCATTCGACCAAACCAGCTACTATGAAGAGTCGATGGGTTCGGGCCTGTCGAAACAATTCTTTGCGTTCCGCCCACTTGTCGATCCGTCGGGGTTGGTCGATTGGAAGCACGCGGCGATCGCCTGGGAAGACGAGTATCGTCGGCAGGCCGGCCACTCGGAGCCGCGTCCGCTGAATCTGGATCCCGGGTATTTGACGCAGGCCAAACTCGTGCTGGCCTCGACGAAGGATCGCGACCATCGCCTGTATCTTTCCCGCGGTATCTACGCGGAGGGGACGCTGTATTATCACGCCGGCGCGTGGACCGCGCGACCCTGGACCTATCCCGACTACCGGCAGGCTGAGTATCATCGATTCTTCGACCGATGCCGCGAATACTTGCGGCGGCAATTGCGAGCCGAGGGACCCGAAACGGCGTCCCATTCCTAGCCGGCGTTTCGCGCCGCACCTCATGAGTACGCCTGCCGATGGACGGAAACTCGACACTGCTGTTCCTGGCCGGCACGATCGTGCCGAGCGCGGTGTTGAGCTGCGCCGCCGTGGCGATCGTCCGCCGCATGGCGGTGCGTTGGGGACTTGTCGATCAGCCTGACCCGCGCAAGGTTCATACCTCGCCGACTCCGTTGGGCGGCGGGCTGGCGATCTGGCTCGGGGTCGTGCTCCCGTTTATCGGGGGCCAAATCGTGCTGTGGCTCATCGCTGGCGGTGTCATCAGCGAGGACTTGGTACCCGCGTTTGCCCGGCCGCACATCGCCGGGCTGGCCTCACGGATGGCCTCGCTGTGGATTCTGTTGGGCGCCGGCACCGTGCTGATGGTGCTGGGCCTGCTCGACGACCGCTTCAAGCTCGACTGGCGGTTGCGGCTGGCAGTGCAATTCGCGGTGGCGGCGGCGTGCGTCGCGACACAGGGATGGCGGTTGACCGCTTTTCTGAACATGCCGCTGGTGACGGGCGTGCTGTCGGTCATCTGGATCGTGGCCCTCATCAACGCGTTCAACATGCTCGACAACATGGATGGGCTGTCGGGCGGTGTCGCGGCGCTGGCGGCCGGATTTCTGGCGGCGGTATTCCTGCTGGCTCCCGATCCGCAGACTCAGCGCCCGCAGTTGTTTTTGGCCGGCCTTCTTTTGGTGATCATAGGGAGCCTACTGGGCTTTCTTTGGCACAACCGCCCCCCGGCTCGCATTTTCATGGGCGACGCGGGAAGCTACTTTGTCGGCTTTATCATCGCCGTGGCGACGCTGCTCGCCACGTACACCGGCTATCGCTCCACGACGCGGCACGCCATCCTGGCGCCGTTGTTCGTGATGGCCGTTCCGCTCTATGATATGGTGACGGTGCTGTGGATTCGGGTGCGATCGGGCCGGAGTCCGTTCGCCGCCGATCGGAACCATTTCTCGCACCGCCTGGTGGAGCTGGGACTTACCAAGGGACAGGCGGTGCTGACGATCTACCTGCTCACGGCCACGTGCGGTGTAGGGGCGCTGCTCTTGCACCGGGTCGACGCGGTCGGGGCCGGCCTGATCACGCTATTGATCGCTTGCGTGCTGTCGCTGATTGCCATCCTGGAGACGACGGCGCGGCGGAAGTTGAGCCCGTGAAAAGAACGGCCAAAGGCACGTCGAAATCGGGCGGCTCGCCGGTTCAGGATCGGCCTTCGGATGGCGCGGAGTCCGCTGCCCAGTCTCGCTATCTTCCTATCGTGCGCCGCCTACTGCTCGGGGCCGTGGCCATGCTCTACGTGGCCGCTCCGCTGATCGCGGCCGACGGCTCGGGGATCGGCGACGTGGGCCTGAATCTGGCGAGCGGGCTGGGCATCGCGCTGGTAATGATGTGGCTCGTGCTGTTGGTGGCCTGGGCGGCTTGGAATCTTCGCCGGCCGCGACCTACGCTACGATTCGGCTTCGCCGACGCGGCTCTGCTCCTGCTGCTCATCCTGCACACCATCAGCGCGATCGTGATGGCGCCGTACGGCAACGCTCGAGCCGGTCTAAACGCGCTCTGGCAGTGGATCAGTTTCGGCGTGGCGTTCTTTCTGGTACGGCAGTTGGTTGGCACGCGGCTGCAAGCGCGGGCACTGGCGGTATTGATGATTGCGATCGCGGCGGGGCTCAGCGCGTATGGCATGTATCAATACGCCTACGAACTACCCGCCAAGCGGCGCGATTACCAGTCCGCCTCGGAGAGCAAGAAGCGCGAAGTCTTGCGCAACATGGGCATCGGTGATTCGCCCGGCTCGCCCGACCGCGTGAGCTTCGAAAGCCGCCTGGCCAGCGTGGAACCGTTGGGCACCTTTGCGCTAACCAATTCGCTCGCCGGGCTGCTGGCGCCGTGGCTGTTGGTGAGCGGGGCCGTGTGTGTCTTCCTGCCGGTCGGGCGGGACTCGCGGATGCGCGTGGTCCCTGTGGCGTTGTTTGCGGGGCTGTTGATCGCCGGATGCTTGCTGTTGACGAAAAGCCGCAGCGGTTACCTTGCGGTGCTCGCGGGGGCGGTGCTACTGGGGGGGGGAGTCGCCAGGCAGCGAGGTTCCGCTTGGTATCGGCAGCTCAAGTTGCGAGTGCCGCTTTTGATCGTCGGCGCGGCGGTCCTCGTGGTAGCGGCAATGATCGCGGCCGCGGCGGCAATGGGAGGGCTGGATGTTGCCGTACTCACCGAGGCGCCCAAGTCGGTGCTATATCGACTCCAGTACTGGCAGTCGTCGGGCGCCATGATTGCCGACCATCCGTGGTTCGGCTGTGGACCGGGCAATTTTCAAGACTACTACACTGCCTACAAACTTCCCCAGGCGAGTGAAACGGTTGCCGATCCCCACAACTTCCTTTTCGAAGTGTGGGCGACGGCAGGAACGCCAGCGGTGCTCGCATTGGTGGCCGCGATAGGTTGCGTCGCGTGGCAGGTGTGGCGGCGCAGTGCGAGTGGCGAGATCGCTGATATCGCGACGGCATCGGGCTTTGCACCGTATGGCGACGATTCGACGTCGGCGAAGAAACGATCGGCGACTTCCTCACGGCGCGAGAGAGCAGGGGGGCGAAAGCGCGCTGCGCGCGGTGGGGCATCGCGCGGGCGCATCGAAAAGAAGGCAGCTTCAAGCGATTCGCAGCCATCGTGGTGGCAGACCGCGTGGGGCGATGCCTCGTTGCCGATGATGTTCGGCGCTCTCCTTGGCGGACTGTTGGCCTATCCCTGCTGGATGCTCGATGGGCGCGATCCGGTCGACTCGGTCGTATGCCTGGTCCTTATCGTGTCGGTGGGCGTTGTGGTTGCCTGGCTGCTGTTTCCATGGGTGCAGCACGGCCGGATGCCGGCGTGGGTGCCTATGGTGGCGGCAGCCGTGCTGCTGGTGCATTTGTCGGCGTCCGGCGGAATCGGCTTTCCCGGCGTGGCGCATTCGCTGTGGCTGTTGGCGGCATTGGCGCTGTGTACGGCCGAAGCGCCGAGCGAGCCGGGCGACTCCGGCGAACCGAGAGGCCCCACTCAACAAGCACTGGCAAAGCCAGTGGCACACGCGGAAACGGCTGAGCCAGTGGCACACACGCAAGCCGAAGGGCCCATGGCCGATGCGGAATCGTTGGAGCCGGCCGGGAACGCCAATCCTATCGAGCCCAACCCCACACGGGCGCCGAACGATCGGTTGGTGATTCGGCCGGCGATTGCGCTGGCGCTTTCTATTGGCGCCGCACTCCTCGTGGGAGCGTGTTATATTACCGCCTATGCGCCCATCTACCACGGCATGGCCGCGCTGTCCGAAGGCGCGCGTTGGCAGCAGGAGCGGAAGTACGATCGCGCCGACGAAGAAATCCATCGCGCCGCCCGGTGGGACCCATACAGCGCCGAGCCGTGGCGATACCGGGCTTCGCTGGCGCTCGGTCGGTGGATGCGCGCGCTCACCAATGATCCAGTCGGTCGCGAGTGGTTCGACCAATTTGAGAGATACGCGCAGGAGGCGCTCGCCCGCAGTCCTCATTCCAGCGCGCGGCATCGGGAGGTGGGCGAGTGGTATCTGGCAGCCTACGTGGCCAGCGGCGATCGATCGCTGTTGCGCAAGGCGGCTTCAACGACACGGCGAGCGGCCGAGCTGTATCCCAACAGCAACACGCTCCACGCGCAACTTGCGTGGCTGCACCACCTTGTCGGCGACTCCCGCGAAGCGGAGGCCGAGGCCGAGGAGGCGCTGCGGCTCGACGCCTTGAATCCGCACGAGGAGCAGAAGCTGGCCAGGCAGAAGGTGTTCCATCCGCCGAAAATCGAGGGAGTTCCCTACCACCAGGAGCCGGCCCCGGACATGAATGCCGAACAATTGATGGAGCGTTTGCGTACAATCGAGGGTAGGGGTGACAATCCGTAGTGGGCCCACGTTGGTCGGGCTCACCGACGTTTCCACCGGCGCGCGGATGACTCCCTTTGCCAGGCTCGACCACAGGCCGAACCAGTCTGGCCGCGATTTTGGTTTCGATTTCGGGAGATTCCCATGAAGTCAGCGTTGTCCGTTGCCCTAGCGGCCACTCTCGCCGGACTGTCGATCGGGCTGGCGATCACGTGGACGGAATTCGGCTCTGTCCGCGAGCTGTTCATCGCCGATGGGACCGCGCGGCAAAAGAGCTCCAACGATATTTCTTCGGAAGAAGTTCTGCCTGGCGCCGCTCCCAAGGTGGTTGTGCTCGGTGGCGGGGAGTGGGAGTTCGGCGACATGGTAGTGGGCGCGGAGTTGGAGCACTACTTCGAGATTAAGAACGAAGGCGCCGCCCCGCTCGTTCTGGAGAAGGTGGAAAACACGTCGTGCAAGTGCACCGTCGCCGAATTGCCCAAGGAAAAGATCCAGCCCGGCCAAAGCGGCCGCGTGCTGATCAAATGGAAAGCGGAGCAGCACGCGCCGCAGTTTCGCCAGTATGCCGAGTTGTCGACGAACGACCCCGAGGCTCGTCTGATTCGGTTGAGCGTGAGCGGCAGCGTAACGGAGAACGTCCGCGTCGTGCCGCGCGACATCGCATTCGTCGGTCTGGGCGACGCCGAAGTGCGCACCGCGCAGGTACGCGTATTCGCCTACCACCAGACCGATCTGGAAGTGGTGAGGACGGATCTGCTCGTTCCCGATTCGGCCTCGAGTTTCGATATCAGCAAGCGCCCGCTCACACCCGAAGAGATTGCTGCCGAGCCCGCCGCGCTGACCGGCTGGGCGGTCGACGTCACGGTCAAACCGGGCTTGCCGCTGGGCTCGATCCAACAGACAATCCGCCTGCATACGAACCTTGACGACGCCCAATCGCTCGACGTTCCTGTTGAGGGCAACGTGATCAGCGACATCGCGCTGACGGGAGGGCCGGAGTACCGCTCCGAATTCGACCTGGTCATTTTGGGCGGTGTGCCTCGCGACAAGGGACACACCTTCACCATGAACCTGTTTGTCAAAGGACCCTACCGCGACGACGTGAAGATCACCGTTGCGAGCACCGACCCCAGCGACGTGCTCCAGGCGCGAATCGGCGAGCCGCAGGTACTTCCTACCGTTCGCATCTATCCGCTGATCATCGAAATCCCCCCCGGTTCGCGACCCGTGAACCGCCGCGCCTCGTTCAACGTCCAACCGGGCGAGGTCCTGTTGGAGACCACGCATCCGCGAACCAAGAAGGTAAGAGTGCGAATCGACTTTGCCGTCGAGGGATAGCGTCGTGAAGGGAGTTTGCGATGAAAGCGCAGCCGCGCAAATCGGGGAACGGCCACGGTGTGCTGGGCCTAGCCGGTCGACTCATCCGAACACGACCCCTTTCGGTTTGGGACGGAGCCGCCATGATGACCGCACTTGCTCGATTCAGTTTCCGCGCGATGTGTTCGTGGGGGGCGCTCTTGACGATGCTGCTCCTGGTGGTCGCCTCCGGATGTTCGGGTGGTTCCCGGGACTCGGGGAGTAAGGAATTGCCCGTGGCAGGCGCCGATGGCCGACGGAGCGACACGTTGCCCGGCTCGCCCGCGTCGTCGGGAGCCACGGGTGCCGGCGGCGCTGTCTCGGGCTCCGTCCACGCCGCCCCGGGACCCAAGACGGGCGACGATGTGACACGCGACGATCGCGGCGCGGAGGACAACACCGATCCCGCCCCGGCCGACATCGACCACGGCACGAATCCGGATGGCGGTGCGAACGGCTCGCACGACTCGGACACAAACCCGAAGCCCGAGCCGCTGTTTGAAGGCTGGCCCGAGCCGAAGCTTGTGTTGTTCCTGACCGGCCGGCAGAACGGCTACATCGAGCCATGTGGATGCACGGGCCTGGCCAACCAAAAAGGTGGATTGTCCCGCCGCCACACATTTTACCAACAGCTTGTCAGTCGCGGATGGAACGTCGTCCCGCTCGACGTAGGCAGCCAGGTCCGCCGGTTCGGCCGGCAGCCGGAGATCAAGTTTCAGTTCACCGCCGACGGACTCACGCGAATGAAATACCAGGGGGTAACGCTGGGGTCCGACGATCTGCGGCTGTCGGGCCTCGAAATGTTCAGCCTGTTGGTGAATCTCCATCGCGAATCGAAAAGCCCGTTCGTCGGCTCGAATGTCACCGTGCTCGATCCGCAGGTCATGCCGGCGTACCGCGTCGTGACGGCGGGCGGCAAGAAGATCGGCATCACATCGGTGTTGGGCGACGAGGAGCAGCGGCGTGTCAACAACGGCGACGTGACTTTGGTGCCCGCGGAAGAAGGGCTCAAGAAGGCGTGGGACAGCCTCCAAGAAGAGAAGTGCGATTTTCACGTGCTGTTGGTGCATGCCGATCTCGACGCCACGAAGAAGCTGGCGCAGGCGTTTCCCGACTTCGACGTGGTGGTGACCGCCGGTGGCGCCGACGAGCCAGCTTTCCGCCCCGAGACGATTCCCGACAGCAAGGCCCAGTTGGTGCAAGTGGGCGCCAAAGGAATGTACGTGGGCGTGCTGGGCGTGTTCGACGACGAGAAGGAGCCGTACCGCTTTCAGCGAGTGCCGCTCGACGCGCGGTTCGAGGACTCGCGCGAGATGCTCGACCTGTTGGCGGCGTACCAGCGGCAGCTCGAACAGGCGGGGCTCGAAGGATTGGGCCTCAAACCGATTCCGCATCCCAGCGGCCATTCGTTCGTCGGCTCGGAAAAGTGCGGCGAGTGCCACACCACGGCCTACGGCATCTGGAAGGAGACGCCTCACGCCCACGCCACGCTGTCGATCTCCGAGCCGACCGAACGCTCCGACATTCCCCGCCACTTTGACCCCGAGTGCCTGAGCTGCCACGTCACCGGTTGGAACCCGCAGAAGTACACGCCGTATTCATCGGGCTACCTGAGCCTCGACAAGACGCCGCTGATGGTGGGCAACGGCTGCGAGAATTGTCACGGGCCCGGCTCGGCGCACGTGGCGGCCGAAGAGGGCGAAGCCGAGGCGACCGACGAAGAGATTGCCGCGCTGCGGGTGGCGATGCGATTACCGCTGGACCGGGCGGAGCACCACTGCATGGAGTGTCACGATCTGGACAACAGCCCCGACTTCCACGCCGCCGGCGCGTTCGAGAAGTACTGGAAAGAGATCGAACACAAGGGGCGGTATTAAACGCAGCGCGAAACGTCCGCGCCGACACATTGAATGAGGTCGCTCGACCTCTAAATCGTCGGCGTACCGCAGCGCCGATTGATGGAGATCGGATGATGAGTGCGGTATTCCACAAAGTCTGGTTTCGGCCCGAGGCGAACCGCTGGCCGAACTTCGACCTATTCTCGATGAGAGATGTAGGGACGCTTCTTGTGAATGAAGAGTCTTTGGAGTTCAACGGGGCGAAGGGTAGTGTCTTCATCTCGGGCATCACGAATATCTCATTCGGAAGGCAGGGAATGGATTTCGTGAACAACTGGGTCAGGGTCGACTACCAGGACGGAAAAACGGCATTCTTCGCGGACGGTAGACTTCTTGGCTGGAGCGGCGTTCTGGGAGGCACCAAGAATATCTTGCGAGCCGTTTGGCACCTGCACCCTAGCGGTCGGTCGTCGGAATGATCCCAACGCTCTTAGCCGACGAACTTCGTTTCCTGACCTTTCGCCGCACCAGCCCCGCCGTTCACACGCACGGGACGTGGTATCTGGCGTTCGGTTTGCTTTTGACGTGGCTCGCCGGGATCGGTCGCTATTGGGACAATCCCCGGGCGTTCCTTTGGCAACAACTCGGGCTCGGCTCCGTCGTCTACGTGTTCTTGCTCGCGCTGCTCATTTGGGCGCTGATGGCTCCACTGCGGCCGAAGAACTGGTCGTACAAAAATGTGCTGGTCTTTGTAACGCTCACGGCGCCGCCGGCGTTCCTCTATGCGATCCCTGTCGAATCGTTCATGTCGATGGGCTCGGCGCAGGTCGTGAATGCGTGGTTCCTGGGCGTCGTATCCGTCTGGCGGGTGGCGCTCCTGGCGGTTTTCCTGAGAAGGGTGGCCGGCTTGTCGCTGTGGATCGTCGCGGTGGCCACTCTGTTGCCGCTCGTGGTGATCATCGTGCCGATTGCCCTGCTGAATCCCGAGCACGTCGTCCTCCTCTTTGCCGTCATGGGCGGAGTCCGAGAGGATACGACCGGCCCGAACGATGTCGCTTACACGATCGTTTTGATTCTCTCGATAGTATCGATCCTTGCGGCGCCGGTGCTTCTGACCTTCTATTTCGTCGCCATCGATTTTGCGAGACGCGACGCCAAAGAAACGGCCGCCGCCGATCCGCCGCCAGTGCCTCGCGAGTGACTCGCGATTCGCTATCGACCCTGCGATGCGGGAGAGAACCGCAGATCACGCGCGAATGACAAATATCCGTGTATCCGCGTCGCAGCGGGGCGGGGGCGCTACGCGGTCAATTCCGCCAGCGCTTCGTCGGGCACGTTGAAGTTCGACGAGACGTTTTGTACGTCGTCGTGCTCGTCGAGCGCTTCCATCAGCTTGAGCACGGTGCGGGCCGTGGCGACGTCGAGATCGACCGTGTTGGCGGGGATGCGCGTAATCTCTTTGCTCCCGGGCACAATGCCGGCCTGTTCAAGTGCCTGGGCTACGTCGGAAAGGACTTCGGGATTGCAGGTGATTTCGAATTGGTCGCCCACGCGGCGAACGTCGTCGGCGCCGGCTTCCAGTCCGATCTCGATGAGCCGCTCCTCGGCGACCGCGCTGGCGGGAATAAGAAACAGCCCCTTGCGCTCGAACATCCAGGCGACGCAGTTCGTGCCTCCCAGCTTGCCGCCGTGCGTCTCGAAGACTTTTCGAATCTCGGGCGCCGTGCGGTTGCGGTTGTCGGTCACGATGTCGCACAGCACGGCGACGCCGCCGGGACCGTAGCCTTCGTAGAGGACCTCCTCGATGTTGCCCCCTTCCAACTCGCCGGTGCCTTTTTTGATGGCCCGCTCGATGTTGTCCTTGGGCAAGCTCACCGCCTTGGCGTCGGCGATGGCGGTGCGGAGGCGGACGTTGGTGGCGGGGTCGCCACCGCCGGCCTTGGCGGCGACGATGATGTTCTTGGCCAGCTTGCTCCACAGCTTGCCGCGCTTGCTATCGACGAGGGCCTTCTTGTGCTTGATGCCGGCCCAGTGGGAATGACCTGCCATGGATGTAGTTTTCAGTTTTCAGTGTTCAGTTTTCAGTACGAGTCATGCCGAGCCGTATTGCGTTGTCTGTTACGACTTGAATAGTGTCAACGATGCGAACACCGTCTGAGATCCGAATCGCGTCCGCGACTCGAACGATGTTCACAACCTCAGCGGCATCCGCCGCGCTTGCGGTTTCGCGCTCCACCTGCACAACACAATCGGCGCCCGGTCCGGCTCTTGACTCTCGGCTCTTAACTCTTGACTCTTCTCACGGCAGCGGGTGATTGGCGATCTTCTGCTCGACTTCCACGAGTTTTTTCTCGTCCTTGTCTTGGCGGAAAGCGTCGGCGGCCTTATTCCAAACCTCGTGGGCCTTGGCATGGTCGCCGTTGTGCCAGTACGCATCGCCCAGGTGATCGAACACGACACCATCCGACTCGTCGGC
>Ga0326597_10014585_pt1 | contig 10301 bp, 8 predicted proteins | sample RVTome_12_FD_203789 | JGI IMG/M metagenome (GOLD analysis project Ga0326597, IMG submission 203789) | Soil microbial communities from uranium-contaminated site in the Upper Colorado River Basin, Wyoming, United States - RVT100D185 | ecosystem: Environmental > Terrestrial > Soil > Contaminated >...
CACGGGCTTTATGGTACCATCGAGCGAAAGTTCACCGATTAGTAGATAGTCGTTGAGAAGTTTAGATTCGATCAATCCTTCGGCGACTAGTATTCCCACAGCCATTGGCAAATCATAGGCGGATCCCTCCTTTTTAATATCTGCAGGCGCGAGGTTGATGGTAATACGCTTGGTTGGAAACGTGTAGCCACAATTTCTTACGGCGGCGCGAATCCGATCTTTACTTTCTTTAACGGCTCCTTCGGGTAACCCGACCGTAGCGAGCTGGGGAAGCCCGGAGGCGAGATCGATCTCTACCTCGACGCGCAAAGCATCGATGCCATATAGAGCTGCGCTGTTGACCTTTGCTAACATGGCCGGGTGACAATGCCCGTACGCTAACAAAGGGCGCAGATAATGACAACTACAAGTGCTATTGGGTAACCCAACGACCTCTGGAACGGTCCAAGCTGAATTTGGACAAGTCCGACAACGTTGGGAACGTGTAATCTTGAAGATGCATTCCGAGTGATTAACGATTCAGCCCTCAGTGAGCGATAGATGCAATTCAGAATGATTGACCAGTCGAGGTCTAAGTTGCTCTCTTCTGCGCTAACAAGGGCTACGGTTGTAGTGCGCCAAGTCGGATCCGCATCTTGTTATCGTGGCTCTGGTTTCTCGCGATGGAATTTTAGAATATTGACTTACATTCCGTTTTAATGCCGTCAAACATGACCTATTTTTTGGATCTGAAATATTTGGCCGATAGGCCTATTATGGCCTACTCGATAAACAATGTCCAGTTTGTAACTGTTATACCCGTTTATCGAGACTTCTAGACAGGAATGTGTCATTTATGACCGCTTTATGTTATTTTACCAAATATTAGTATTTATTCTGAAAAAAAATCTTTTTATTTTTTGAGTAGATAGCGTTAGGAACCCGTGGCTCTTCATTGGCACTGCTCTTGCGGATAGCATCCTCGAAATTTACATTTCGCCCGATGGCCAATTCTGACAAAAAAGGATGGTTTGTTGTATTCACTAAGCACCACAGGGAAGAGTTCGCTCAATTTCATTTACGATTAAAGGGGTTGGAGACTTTTTTCCCACGTTTGATGCTCCCTAGGTTCTCATACAAGAGCAAACGAATTGTTCCTTTATTTCCTAATTATCTCTTTGTTCATATGAGCATTTTGACACATTATGACCAAGTGCGCTGGGCTCCCGGGGTTAAATCTTTCGTGAATTTCGGGGATAGCCCGATACCTCTGCAGGACGAAATTGCCGAAAACCTAATGAGGCAGGCCGACCGCGAGGGTATTATCCCGGCTCATTTTGACTTGAAAATCGGCCAAGAAGTTCAGATTCGAGGCGGGCCGTTTGATGGCGTCATTGGGGTTATCCAGAGGACACCCGATGCCAAAGGGCGTGTCCGGCTGCTAATGAAGTTATTGAGTCGGCGCGTTGCTGTAGAGGTCCCGGTTCATCTAATTTCCGGAGGATGGGTAACTAATAGGGCCCATCCGGTTGGTGCGAACAGATCAGTAAATAGGCCAGAACCGCCTGTACTTACATAACGGGCTATTCTTGCTGCGAAAAATGGTGTTTTTAGGTAGGGCGAGCGGCCCTAGATGGCGGAGCTATAGCCTAAGCATGGAAACGCCCTCCCTCCTATTTGATCAGTTTAGTCGAATGGATTTTTTTATTGATTACTGTTCAGGAATAGCGTATAGTCGCGGCGTTAATGAAGCATCGATCGTTACACAACCTCGAAATTGCGGAAACCTCTTCTCGTAGAAGTTCGTTAGCAGGACTACCAATTGCAAGACCCTGGATTTTAATTACCGCCCTGGCGTTTTTGCCTGTTTATAATTTAGCTATTGTCCGTGATGCCAAAGCTGGCTTTGCCAGTCGTTTTAGCTTCTCGCTCGGTGAAGAATACTCAGATAATATCTTTTTTGAGAAGAAGAAGGAGCATGATTTCGCGACCATTATCAAGCCAACCTTTTCGATTTTGTATGCGCCATTCGGCCAAACGACACCTATATTTACCGCCGATTTCACTCCAGAGGGGCAAATTTTCGCGCGCCACGCGGAAGATTCGAATTTTGGTAAAAATATAACCTTTAATACTGAGTACACTCACTATTTCTCGCCGTTGCTCACTTTTTATATAAGGGATAACTTGCAGCGTCTCGGGCCCACACGCAGTGGGGTATCTGGATTTGAAAGAAGCACAATTCAACCGGCCCCTGGGGGCGGGACAGGTGGCTCGCCTGTTCTGCACGGTTTCGGTGATGTTGTTTCCAATGGGAACGAAGTTCGCAACCAAATTTCCGCGCGAGGTGCTTACACCTATAGCCCGAACATTAGCTTCGGCGGGGACTACGCTTTTGGCTACACCAGCTATCTTGACCAGGGTGGCAGCGACGTCTGGCATCGTGTCGGAGCACGAGGCGTGTATAGGTGGAGAGAAGAACACAACTTCCACTTTGGCTACGGCGTGGATGTCATAAAAACAAGGGACGGCGATAAAAATGTCGTTCACAATATTGATATCGGAGATGATTATTTCAGTACATTCAAGATTAATCTCGATCCGACCTTAACGGTTCTGGCGTCGACGGGGATAGGGATCGTCACGGGCTCGGGCGGAGCGAGAATGGCCAATCGGATAAACCTATCAGTAACGAAATTGTGGGAGACCGCATCGTTGATGGTCGGTGTCAACAAAGGGATAACACCTAGTCTAGGAGTTGCAGGTGTTTCGGACACGACGAGTTTTCTTACTAACTTCAATATCCGCTTCACTGAGCTTCTTTCAGCTTATGTCAATTCTAACTTTTCATTCTATGACACAGAAAACGGCAACTTTAAAACCTTCTCTGCGGGAACTGGTCTTCGGTATCGAATCTTAAGCTGGCTTTCATCGGAACTGCGGTATACGCACCGTTGGGAAGACCGCGCAGGCTCCAGCGCAACTTCGACAAATTTTGTACAAAGTGGCAGGATCAACAGTAATAGCATCGACTTGGCCTTCACTGCTGAGTTCGATGTCTGGCCGACTCTCGGCCTCGCCCGAGGCCCCGCTGTGCCTTAGTTGCCGTTTTTCTTTACCATCCGTTCTCGCCTCAAGATATAGTCCGCCAAAATCGTTAATTTAACCCGCTGTCAATTCTCTTTAGAGTTTTGGCAGCAAACGAGGAGTACTATGAAAAACATAAGGTATTTTTCATTTATTTTGATTTCAGCCTTGCTGGCTTCTTGTGCAACCAAGGAGTTGCGCGTAGCTGAATACCGCGTATCGGCCGACACGCCGGATCCGGCAAAGGCGCCAGACGAGTATTACGTCTTAGGGCCGGGCGACAGTCTAAACATTCAGCTCTGGAAAGAACCGACGCTTTCAGGCACCGTGAAAGTCCGCCCCGACGGGTTCGTCACCCTGCCGTTGGTTAACGAAGTTCAGATAACCGGCTTAACTACCGGACAGTTGAGAAAGCAATTAGAGAGCAAATATAGGGAATTTGTCAGAGACCCCGTTGCGACCGTCCGTGTAGAAAGCATCGCGTCCAGCGAGGTTTTCCTAGTTGGCCAGGTTACCAGACCGGGAGCCTACCTTTTGAACGGAAACGATACCGTCCTTCAGCTTATCACCCGCGCCGGCGGGCTAACGATTTTCGCGCAACGGCGTGACATTAAGACCGTAAGGCGGGCGGGCGACAAGGTTACCGAATATGTATCCGACTACGATGCTATCGTTGCCGGTGACCTCAAACAGGACATCATATTGCGGCCAGGTGATCGCGTAATTGTTCCGTAATGAAAATCGCGCCCCAACTAATACTAATTTTCTAAGATTCTGGAGGGAATCCATGAAACCATCTCAAGAGTTTGATCTGTCTCAGATCTTGAACACAATTTATCGCAGAAAAGATATTGTGATCGCTATTTTTCTGGTGATCGCCGCACTGACGACTTACTTGACCGTTAGTTTACCCAACATTTATCGCTCGACCACACTGATCTTGATTACACCTCAGCGCCTTCCTTCCAATTACGTTGCATCGACTGTTACGTCGAGCATCGACCAGCGTATGCTGGCAATGACGCAGCAAATTTTGAGCCGTACGAGCTTGGAGAAAATAATCCGAGCCTTGAATCTTTTTTCAATTAACGGTTCAGCAAAAGATATTGACGGACGTGTAAATCAATTGCGGAAGATGATTACTATCGAGATCAATCGGAACGATACGTTTAAACTTTCCTTTGAGCACGAAAGTCCCCAAACGGCAATGGAGGTAACGGCTCGGCTCGCTTCGCTTTTCATCGACGAGAATGTCCGATCACGAGAGCAACAAGCTGCGGGGACAACGGCTTTTATGAACACCGAAGTGGAACGCCTCCGCAAAGAATTGGAAGAGCAAGAAAGTATAGTAAATCTCTATAAATCACAGCATCAGAAAGATCTGCCTGAGCAGTTGGATGCGAATCTTCGGACCTTGGAGCAGATGCGGCGTGAACTTGAAAGCGGAATGCTTCGTCTCACTAGCCTGGAGGAAAGAAAGGCGTTAATCGAGGAGACACGAATTGCCACGGCTTCGATCTTCGACGGGTCTGGAGCGGCGCGAAGCATTCTATCCAGGGCCGGTATCGATTCGCGCAAAAGGGAATTGGAGCTATTGCGCGCCCGGTATAGCGATAAACACCCGGATGTTGTTCGTCTCAAGCAGGAAATAGAAAATACGCCGGTGGAGGAAACGCCGCAAACCGCTGGAGCCGAAGTGGCGAGGACGAGCAGCGGTGATAGCTCTCGAACTCAGTTTGCAGACATCCAGAGCAATGCCGTCGCGTCCGAGGTAACTATGTTACGGCAGCGAAATAATAAATTGCAATCCGAAATTGCGGCGTATCAGGACCGTGTGAATACCACACCGATCCGCGCCATCGAGCTTTCAAAAATCACCCGTAATTACGATATTACGTTGAATAAATTTCGAGAACTCTTGAGTAAAGAATTCGACTCACAACTATCGGAAAACATGGAAAGAAAACAGAAGGGCGAGCAATTTCAAGTTGTCGATCCTCCAAGCTTGCCGGAAAGTCCCGTGGCGCCGAATCGTCTACGGCTTCTTTTGGTCGGTTTGCTATTGGGCTTAGCCGCTGCCGTTGGTGCCGCCTTTTTGATCGCGAATCTAGATAACTCAATACGGGGAAACGAAGATCTCGACGGTATGACCAATCTCCCGCTGCTTGCCATGCTGCCGGTCGTTCCCTCGCGGGGAAATATTCTGGAGTTGCGTCAAACCCGTATCATGCTACTGCTTTATTCGGCGGGCGCTTTAGCGCTCGGGATTTTTCTGATCCGTCTGTTCGGGCCTGGGCTACTTTTGAGTTAGTCAAGAAGAGGTATGTTGTCCGTTTATTGCGAACATTTCGGCCTCATCCGGGAGCCTTTCAATATCACGCCGGATCCGAGCTTCCTCTATTTGAGCGAAAGCCACCGGGAGGCGTTGGCGCAGCTTGTCTACGGAATCAAGTCGCGCAGAGGTTTCGTGGTTTTGACCGGCGAGGTCGGCACGGGCAAGACGACCTTGATTCAAAGCTTATTGGAGGAGCTAAACGGCAGTACGAAAACCGCTCTTATCTTTAACATGATCGTCAGCCCGAAGGACCTGTTGCGCTATGTCTGCGAGAAATTCGGGCTCGTTTCCGACCGAGAAAATCAGAGAGAGATGCACGATTATCTTTCTCTGCTGGAGCGGTTTCTTCTTGACTCTTACCACAACGGCGACAACGTTGCCGTGATCATTGATGAGGCGCAGAATTTGCCTACGGAGGTATTGGAGAATGTCCGGCTCTTGTCCAATTTCGAAACCACGCGGGACAAGTTGCTGCAGATACTCTTAGTCGGTCAACCCGAACTCAGCAGTCGCCTAAACGCTTCCGAGCTTCGCCAGATCAAGCAACGGGTCGCATTGCGCCACCACTTGAACCCGCTAAATATATCGGAATGCAGGGGCTATATCGCCAGGCGTCTTGAGATCGCGGGAGGCGATATTTCCCTTCTGACACCCGAGGCCGCCGCGGCGGTGCACAGTTATTCCGGCGGCATCCCGCGTCTTATTAATATCCTTTGCGATAACGGCCTGCTGACGGCGTATGCTTTGCGAAAAAAGCGCGTTGAAACTACGATGATTAGTGAGATCGCACGAGACCTACAGCTTGCGCCGACGGGACGGTTGGTAAGAGAGTCTGCCGTTGTCGGACCGACCGGGGTGACGGCTTCGCGACCCGGCGAGGGAAATCCGCAGCGGCCTGTGTCCGGAACTGTCGAAAAGCTGGTACCCGGGAGTTTCGGTCAAACTTCGGCAAAAACGGGAATCGGCACCAAGAATGCAGTCGGAACTATTCGCGATTTCCGCCTCACCGTCTCGCCGGAGCCTAAGTCGCCGACCCAGACCATAACGCCGGCCGAGTCAATACCTGATGCCGTACCGGTGGGATTTTTTGACTCCATGACCTGTGCGCTCACAGATGCTATGGGTCCGATGGCCGTCTTCGTGGTCCGCGATCTCGTTGCCGGAATGGGTGAAACCGTAAAGGCGTTTCCCAAGCGGCGCGTTGCCAGGCTTGTTGAAGAAACGAGCCGAGAAATCTTAAGCGAACCGTTGAAGGCCGGTTACCAGCGAGTCATGTTTGAGGAAATTAGAGGGATCAACGTCCAGAAGTAACACCCATGACGCCAGGAGAGCACGCTCTTCTTCAGGGCCGTGCAACATTCTGGCAATTAGACCGTCCCAAATTGTACCGTGCCAAAATGCCACTCTGACCACGAAGCTCACGAAGGCTACGAAGGGTTCGGACATTTTTGATTCTAGACTTCGTGCTCCGTTCGGCTTTGCTCAGGGTATGCTTCGTGCCTTCGTGGTGAAAACTGTCTTTTTTTCTTTGGTTGCAGCTCTGCCGCGCCGTGTCTGTGGTGAAAAGGAATTCGAATATGTTATCGCGGAGGTGCCGAGGACGCAAAGAATCAAATCCGAATTTCGAAATTCGAATATCGAAGTTTTTAAATATCTTTGGTTAGGTTTCAGACCAAGAGCTTGGTGTTTATAAACTAGGGCGATCTCAAAAAAGGATTGGAGATGACATATGAGCAAAGTATCTGACGCGCTTCGAAGGGCTTCCGAAGAAAGCGGGCAGAAGATCACGCGTGCCGTTGATGAACTGGAGCAAAAAAACGGAGACGCCAAAAACGGCGATTCTCAAGCCTACCAGTCTACTGCCTCGACGATGAGGATCAACCCCGTAAGCAGTGGGGCGATCGGCACTGAGGGACCCAACGGCCACAATGTACGCGCGGGATTTGGTTTTAGCTCTACCACACCGAACATGCCCGATGCGTATTTAAAGCCGAAGCGTGGCTTAAGAGAAGCGATAGAGAACCTGCTCTTCGGCCGGGATTTGGCGAAATATGACGCATATCCTCTGGTGGCTTTGGGGCAGAACGGTTCCCACGGAGAACAATTTAAAATTCTCCGCGAACGGATTAACAAAATTTGCAGTGAAGCAGGACATCGCACGATTTTGGTAACGAGTCCAGTCAAGGGGGATGGAAAAACTACCGTGGCGGCGAATCTTGCCGCTGCGATGGCCCTGGATTACGAGCAACAAGTACTTCTGATCGACGCGGACCTTCGTAGCCCTTCAATTCACCGGTATTTCGGTATCAGCTCGACCCCTGGGCTTTCAGAATACCTTGGTTCAAACAACGGCGTGGACTTGGTGCGATATGTCCAGAACACTTCTCTGCCCGGGCTTCGGATACTTCCAGCCGGTAATGCGTCAGTTGTTTCCGCCGAACTGTTGGCTACGGACAGAATGAAGAGTCTGGTGAGAGAAATTCCAGATATGTTTCCGGGTCATCAAATTATCGTCGATACCTCGCCGATCCTTTCAACTTCGGATCCTTTGATTTTGTCTTGCTTAATGGATGGACTAGTCATGGTTGTCCGCGCCGGAAAAACTCCGCGCAACTGCCTGTCGGCGGCGTTTAAATCGGTAGCGGCCAACAAAGTCATGGGGGTGGTCCTGAACGGAACTGAGCTCGGAACGGACTCCCGGTACTATCAGTACGCTCCGGTATCATAGCCCGGATCTATCACCGTCGAACATTGCCTCATTGTTTCTTCCTTCGCGGCCATTCCGTTTTCGCTCACAAATCGCGCTCGTCTCTCGTGTTCATGCTCGGGCGAACACGAGAGACGAACATGAGGCACAAATGTCCCGCCGAGAACGCAAAGTATCAAATCCGAATTTGGAAATTCGAATATCAAAATTGTTTTTGGCGTGCTTTGCGCCTTTGCGCGAGTCACTCCGATTTGGTTGCGGCTTCGCCGCGCTGGGTCTCTGTGGTGAATACGCCCTCATCGGCAATACAGCAGCGCCATAAATCGTTAGGGCCAGTGGTCCATGCGCCTATTTAACAGATATTTTTCCACCTATGACCTGATTCTGCCAATCGGGGACGTTGTGCTAACCGTGCTGGCCACCTTGGGTGCGCGGTTCCTCGTGCTGTTTGCGCACGACGCCGACGTAACGAGTTGGAATCAGTGGATGGTTTTAGCCGGATGGATTGCGGTCGTCGTCGTCCTGTCCTTTTACTACGCCGAGCTATACGAGATCGACCAGGCTCTGTCGCAACGAGAGCTCCGTCTTCGCTTCGCTAATGGGTTCGGCATCGTATGTATTCTCATCGCCGTTCTTAGTTACCCGATTCAACAGCCCGGGCTCAGAAAGATATATCTCATCGAGATCTTTCTGATGGGTCTAGGGCTACTCGCTTGGCGGCTGCTGTTTGCCAAGATCCTGATGAAACAAGGTGTTCACGGCACGATTGCGATCATCGGAACCCAAAAAATCGGCGTGCTAGTCGCCGAGACCCTTGCCCAGAAGAAACATTTAGGATTGAAGGTTGCCTACTTTGTCGGGCCGGAAGCCGGGCAGATCACGCTTTCTTACGGCAATCCTCGTCGGATAACCATACCGGTTGCCGCGCCGGAGTCAACCGTTGCGCTAGTGGAACAGGAAGGGATCAGTAGAATTTTGATTGCCGGACCCGAACGGGGGCAGAGGTTTCCCGCTCATGACCTTGTGACATTGCGGTTAAAGGGCATTCCGATAGAGGAGTGCCACACTTTTTACGAACGGCTCATGAGCAAAATTTCCATAATCAATCTGCGGCCGAGCTGGATTCTTTTTTCCCAAGGTTTTCAGCGAACGAGTTGGATCATGTTCACCAAGCGGGCCATGGATTTAGTCACGTCGGTTTGTGGCTTGGTCTTGTCAGCGCCGATCACCCTAATCACTGCCATTGCGATCAAGCTGGATAGCCCCGGGCCTGTTCTCTATCGCCAAGAGAGAGTCGGGCAAAATGAAAAGCCCTTCATGCTTTATAAATTTCGTTCCATGATATGTGACGCGGAGGCCGAGTGCGGACCGTCATGGGCGAGCAAAGAGGATTCCAGAGTCACCCGCGTAGGGCGCATCATTCGAAAACTCAGAATTGACGAGATCCCCCAAATGTTTAATGTCCTCAAAGGGGAGATGAGCTTTGTCGGACCTCGGCCCGAGCGTCCGTTTTTTGTATCCGAGCTCAAGGAACAAATCCCCTACTATCAGTTTAGATTTTCGGTTAAGCCCGGTATCACGGGGTGGGCGCAAATATCGTATTCGTACGGTGATAGCGAAGCGGACGCCATCGAAAAGTTGCAATACGATTTATACTACACCAAGTATTTGTCTCCCGTTTTCGACCTGCAGATCCTTTTTGAAACCATCAAGGTGATTCTCCTGGGCCGAGGCGCCCGATAACAGTTGTTCGCGGCCGTTTCGGCTTTCGAACTTGCGTCACGGTTTCAACGCCCACCTCCCGCAGTGCCGGAGGTGTTGGCGTTTTACTGAAAACTTACGTGTTTACGTTCTAAGTGTTCAACAGAACCACTTCAACAAAGTTTATCGCGCCAAGACGCCAAGATCGCGGAGAACGATATTTTGTAATCTCTCCGAGCTTGGCGTGCTTTGCGTCTTTGCGCGAGTCATCTTTTTTCCAATTCCGTAATCCAAAATTCAACCGAACATTTCAATTATCTTTGGTTAAAATTCCCTGTTCTCTTTGGAGCGCTCGTGGGCCAAGACGTTCACCCAGGGCTGCAGATCACCAAAGGCAAGGCCAAACACTTTGTGGTAAACGCGCTTACAGTAGACGTAGAAGACTACTACCACGTCTCGGCATTTGAGTCCGTGGTGCGCCGGGATTCCTGG
>Ga0326597_10014586_pt1 | contig 10301 bp, 8 predicted proteins | sample RVTome_12_FD_203789 | JGI IMG/M metagenome (GOLD analysis project Ga0326597, IMG submission 203789) | Soil microbial communities from uranium-contaminated site in the Upper Colorado River Basin, Wyoming, United States - RVT100D185 | ecosystem: Environmental > Terrestrial > Soil > Contaminated >...
CAAAATTTTGGCGCCAAAATTTTTTTTTGAATTTTGAGCGTGACCCCCTGTCTATACCAAGTGGTCATCTCCCACAATAGTCCAACTTTTTTTGAGTGTAATATTACCCTATAGAGGTATGAACTCCGCCTGTCACTACCACTTTTCGTCCCAATGTGCCAGATGATAGGCAGAGATACTCACCATTTTTATTCGCACCCAGTTTTTGCCAAACACACCGTGCCCCGATTCCAGTACTGCTACTGCGTATCGCGCGCACACCAACTGTTCTGTCGTTTCCGCCTATCCCCAGGGCCGGCCGGGCCCGGCCCCTGAAGATGTATTTGGCCTTACCAAAAACTGTGATTATCTCTGCCTATCATCTGGCACATTGGGACGAAAAGTGGTAGTGACAGGCGGAGTTCATACCTCTATAGGGTAATATTACAGTCAAAAAAAGTTGGACTATTGTGGGAGATGACCACTTGGTATAGACAGGGGGTCACGCTCAAAATTCAAAAATTTTTTTTCGTGCGAGTTTTCACTTTTTCTGTTCATGCCTCGGGATCAGGGGCAAGGCATGGGAACTGCGTGTAACGGTGAGAGTACGTGGTGTGCGTGCTGATGGCAGCCTTTGTCTAGATTCGATCGCACGCTGCCAGGGTGAAAAAATTTTAAGACTTTTCGGAGGCACGTTCTGTGAAATGGAAAACTCGACCAATCGGTTGCCATGGCAACGGACATGTGATGACGTCATCAAAGTAACGGTAACTGACCGTTACAAACTTTGGTTCATTCAACTAACAACACAAGCAATGGCCATGAACAGCATAATTGCCATGGTTGGTTTGTCGCGGTCGGCAACATTGGAGGGAGGCGGCGGCGGCGTAGGTTTCGGGGTGGGTTTGGCCGTTGGCTGCGGTGTAGGTGTGGTGGTCGTGGCTGGCTGCGGCAGGGCCACGGCGAGCAGCGTTTCTCGGCTGGTCAGGTACGAAGTGGCCGCGGCCGTAAAGGCGGCGTGACTTGTCAGTGGGCGCGTGGGTATGGCCAGGGCAATTGGCAGGCACCAGCAGTCCAGCTCGTTTGTGCCGGGCAGCTTGTCGGCGGCTTTGCCTTGGCCGGGCGCGTAGTACGTGCCGCCCAGCCGCGCCGACAGCGTGCTGCTGGTCACGGCGACGAGCACGTGCGTTTGACCGGCGTTGCCGGCCGGCACTTTGCCGGGCACCAGGCCCACGCACAGCCACGACACGCTGCCCGGCGCCGGACTTGGCGCACACGAATCACACCGTGTGCCGGACCAGCCCGGCAGGCATACACACGTGTCAGTGCAATTGGCCTGCGGCACAGACACGCCGGCCCCGGCCAGGCAATCGGTCACGCCGCACGTGGACGGCGCTGGCGGTGGCGGCAGCGGTGTGGGGGGAGGCGTGGGAGGCGGGGTCGGAGGCAATGTCGGCGAAGGCGGTGATGTAGGCGGAGGTGAGGATGGGGGACTGGCACACAAATGGCTATTGACAAAGCTGTTGCCGGAACTGGCGCATATGGTGCATGTGCCGGCCACGTCCGCACTGCTACCGCCGCTGGCTTCGCCCGTGGCCGCAAGCGGCTGGCCATTGACGCGGACCTGCGTCAGGCCGTCGTCGTCGTGCACGGCCACGAGCAGCGCGTACGATTGCACGCTCATGCCAATGACGCGGGCCTGCACTTGCACTTGCACGCGCGTCGTCGCCGGATTCAGGGCCAGCACGCGGGCCACTTCCAGCGGCGACCGGGCGTCGCGGCTGGTCAGGCCATTGACAGGGACAAACTCCTGCGTCACCGCGCCCGTCACGGCATCGTGCAGCGACACGTGCAGGTCCAGGTCATTGACCAGCACGGCCGCCGGGTAGTCGGTCCAGGCCAGCACCACACTAATGTCAATTGGTCCGTTGGGTTGTGACCCGGCCGGCCGCGTGAGGGTAATGCAGTACCGCCGGACGTCGCCGGCCGTGGTCAGCGCAATACCCTCGTTGCTCAGCACGCCGAGCCGCGCCGCGCCCTGCTGGACGTGGAGCACGCGATCCAGCGACAAGCGGCCGTGGCCCTCCAGGTACTTGGCCTGGTACGGCGCATACGTTTGGCCATTGCCCAACACAGTGCCCATGCTCACGCCGGGAAACACGCCGCGGAGTCCGGTGCCGCTGCCCGCCAGCACGGCCTTGATCAGGCTGGCCATTGGCGTGAAACCCACGCGCTTGGCAAAAAAGTCCCGCGTCAACGCCGCCGCGCCGGCCACCATGGGCGCGCTCATGCTCGTGCCGGCCAGGCCCAGCAGCACGCTGCCCACGCCTGCGTCGCACGACACGCCGTTGCTGCCCGCGTCAGCGGACCACACGTACGCGCCGCCGCTGGCCACCACGTCGGGCTTGAGCCAGGGCACGTCCATGCTGGCGCCGCCGCGACTGGAAAATTCGGCCAGCCAGTCGTAGGCGTACGTGTCGGCCGGGTGCGCTGGCGTGCTGCCGCCGGCAATGTCAAAGGCAGCGTAGCCCGGCAGCGCGGCGCCGGCGGCCACGGCATTCTTGGCCAGTGCCGGACTCAAAATCGACGCGGGCCCCCGCGACGTGCCGCTGTTGCCGGCGGCGAACACGGCCAGGAAATCGCGGTGCGTCCAGCAAAAGGCATCGACCTGGCTGTCCTCGGACGAGTACTGCCAGTCGGCAATGCCCCACGAGCCCGAGTGGATGCGCGCGCCGGCATTGTACGCGTGTTGCAGCAGCACCGTGTCGTACGGCGAGGGCACGGCCAGGTCGCCCGACCCGGTTTGCAAGTCAATGAAGACGACGCGAGCATCGGGAGCCACGCCGTTGAAGTGACCAGGCCGCAAGTTGTACGGTCCTGCCGGTCCAAAACTGGCAGCGCTGCCCGCGGCCGTGCCGACAACGTGCGTGCCGTGCCCGTCGCCATCAGTGAAATCGCCGCCGGTGCCGCGCCAGTACGAGCGCACGGTGCGGTGGCCCGTGTCCGCGACGACGGGCGAAAACACCGAAGTGAATGGCACGGCGGCCGTGTCGTCGTCAAAGAAGCACGTCTGCGTGGCCAGGCCCGTGTCGCTCACGGCCACGAGCTGCCCGCTGCCAGTCATGCCCGCAGCCCAAAACGGCGCGCACGTGCTGGTACCGCTGCACGCGGCTGCGGCGTTGGCCGTGTCGTCTGGCACGTCCGACAGGGCCTGGCTCGTGCCGGCCGACCACAAGTTCGTGAGCACGGCCGGGTACACGGGCTCGACGCGGCACACGGCCGGCAGTTCGGCTAGCAAAGCAGCGGCCTGGGCCAGGCTGGTCCGGGGCACCTTGTTCACGTGCATGATGAGCAGGGATGCGCCTGCCGGATCTTCCTCGGCCATCTCGCTGCCCGCCGGCAACTCTTCCACGACCACGTGGTGGACGTCTTCGTGCACCGTGTGCATGGTCATGCCCAGCGCCGCTGCAGCCGGTCCCGTGACGGCACCGGGATGCAGCAACACACGCAGCGATACCATGTCTGGCAAGGCATTGTCAGTGGCCGCTAACGCTGATGCCGTGGCATTGTTGATGCGGGCTCTGTTCACAATGCCCGAGGGCACGGCAAACTCGCCGCGCTGACCAAACGTGGCAATGTTTGGCGCACAGCGGGCAGCAGGCGTCAGCGGTTCGAGGCTGGCCAGGGAATATGGAAATTCAGTCCGGAGCGTGGCATTGAGCGCGGGCGTGAGGAAAATCACGAGACCCCGCGGCGGCACGAACTCCGTGCACTCATAACCAACGACGGCCTCGAGGCGACTGACAAGGGCGGGCGTGAGCTGCCAGTGGAACTGGGCCACGGCCGGGCCCACGTACGCGGATGCTGCTGCAGCAACGATACCGAAAACAACGAGCATGATGCAGCGCGCGTACGCGGTAGAGATGCCATGATAACAACAGCCAGAGACTTTATAATGGTACATTCCTCAGGCTCTGGTAACTCTCCGCCGCAGCTACAGTGGTACGTGTTGCCATTTTTTGGACAGCGATCTGTTCTCAGGTACAGACTATATTCTGGCCGGTCGTTGTCTTGCCTGTTAACTCGCCCCTGTCTATACAGTTCCGTGTCATTGCAATAGCATGAGTGTTTCGGGCGAGACCGTTACGAAATGGGTGTACGGCATTTTGGGTGTCCTGTACATCGGTTGGGCCATTGGGTACCTTATCTGGGGTGCAACCGGCGGCCCGCCCAGTGTCATTGCCGGACAGACGTTCCTGTACGCGCTCGTGGGCGCCGCTCTGCTGGTTGAGGGCATTTTGCTGCTAATCAGCCTGTTTTTGTGGCAAAGGGAGACGCGCAACCAGATTGAGAACGAGTTTGTGTACGGTCGGTGGATACGCTGGGGCATTTCGCAGACTCTGATTTTCGTGGTGCTGTACTATGCGGCCTGCCTTGACGACACCAGCGCGATTTACCCGATTGGGTTTGCGGCTGTTTCCGTGGGTCTGGCCTTTGCTCAGTCGACAAACGAAGCTCTCAACTGCGATGACACAGCCACGGAAAAGGGCCGCACCGGCGGCGCCACGTGGATGCCCCGCATTGAGGCGTACATTGTGGCCACGCTGCTGTTCCTGTTCCTCGCCTTTGCCTACATTGCCCGGCTGGCCAGCGTGGGCGCTCCCGACGGCGGGTCCTGGGCCATCGTTTTGGTGCCGCTCATTGTCTACTTCATCCTGCACTTCCTGATTCTGGTTGTTCTGACGAATTACCACGCCTTTGGCTGGAGACAGTTCCTGCGGGAGGTGCCCTTCATTGTCACCCAATTCATCATCCTCATAACCGTGTCTGTGATTACGTCTGTGCCGGGCCTCATCAATGCTCCGTGCCCGTGAGAGAGAAAATGAACGCATTTTGTGCTGCTGGCACGCCTAGCGATGATGTTCACTGCCTCGCAATGCATCAAAACGGGATTGCAGCGCGTGCTCCACGTCTCCTCCGTCAATGTCGTGCTCGGCGGCACTGGGCAATACCAGCAACTCCTTTTCCGTGGCTATCCTTTCTTTCCTTCCACCACCGCTGCCTCCTCCGTTGTTGCCACCGCCCGGTTTCTTGCTTGCCGCGGGCGGTGCCGTGTTGGGCGTTACGGGAATGATGCCCAGCTCCGCGTAAATCAGGGCCACGCGCTGGTCGTCCGTGCGGCCGCCATCCTCGTTCTGCTGTTCCAGGCGTTCCTGCTCTTCCTCGTCGCCGGCACTGAAAAACTCGTTCAGCTGGTCTTCCGTCATGTCCTGCCGCAGTTTCAGCTCCTCGTACCGCTGCAGCCGCCGGGCAAACTGCTCCGGGTTCATGACCAGCAGCCGGGCCGCCATCACGCGTGTCAGCGTCACGAGGCTCTGGTCCACCGTGACAGCGGACAGCTGCTGCTTTAGCTTGTCGGCCACGCGGACAATATTGTCTTTTTGCGTGCCGAGCCGGTCAAAGGCCAGGCGCGCCTGATGCAGCTCAATGGCCGCGCGCCGGGCCCGTTCCCAGCTGCCGGCCGCCGCGTGCTTGGTGACGTCGTCGCGAGTGGATTTGAGTTTGCCCGCGGCAACAGTCAATTGGCGCTCCAATTCGCGTTCCGACCGCAGTAACCGGCGGCGCTCTTGCCGCAGCGTGTCCTGCAGCGTCGGCGTGTAAAACGCCGCGAGACACCCATCGCGACCACCAAAGAACCAATCCCCAATCCACTCCATTCTGCAAGCGTTCGCCCGCTTGACCAGCGAAACCGCGCTTACGCGCAAGTGTACACGCGTGAAACAAGTTGTTGCTAGTTGCACGGAAATGTCCGCAGTCGTCCGGGCCTTTGATATGCTGGCCGAACTGCTGCAGGACGGGCGCGGTACGATGCAAATGCATACACAAATTGGCAATTGATATACTAACACTCCTGCCGTTGATGCTTGGGAATCGCCGCGCGAGTGCAGAATGGACCACGGATACGGTGCGAAGTACTAGGACCGCGGACCGCACGCATTTTCGCTTGTGGGCCACGGGGTACCGGCCAAAACACAGCTTCCCCATCAATGCCGAGCATCAGCAGCCGCGGGGGCGTACTCGGCGCCGGCAACCGGTGTTGGCCGTGGCGTTGTTCTGTGACCAGCCGACACAGGGCAGCGGGCTTGCCGTGGCGCCGACGGTTCGCTTGGTGCGCGCGGCCATTGCACGGGCCTGCGGCGATGCGGGCATCGAGTGCACGAGCACCAAGCAGGCGACCAGCATCAACATGGACCAGGACCGGGACCTGGCCGTGCTGCTGCTCAGATCGGACACGGGCGCCAACTGCCGCACGGTGCGCGGCGACGTGCGGCAACTGCTGGCCTCGGTGAGTCACGCCACGGGCGGGCGCGTGACCGTGGAGCTGTGGCACGTGCGCGAACTGCAGTACAATGTCCTGCGACTGCAGGACGTGCCGCGGCACTGGCTGGCCTCGCCGGACGAAGTGCCGGGCAGCGGCGCCCTGGTCGAGGCCCTGCCGCTGATGCTGGTGCACGATCCGGTGGCCCGGGCCATGGCGCTGCGCGTGGGCGACATTGTCGCCATTCAGCGGCGCGACAGCCGCACCGGCATCAGCATGTACTACCGGCGCGTCGTGGCGGCCCCGGAACACACGCCGATCCCCATGGCCAAGGCCGCGGACGACCTACAACCATGTGACACTGACAATGACGAGTAAACACACGGAAACCCCGCCTGCGCCCTCGCAAAATGACAGAGGCATTGGCTGCTGCTGATACTGTGCCGCTCGTTGACACTGGCCCCTCGGTTGATGCGGACCACGAAGAAGACGAGTACGCTGAACCGCTGCGCATCACGAAAGGCCAGCTGAACGGCATGCTCGATCGGGCGCATCAGCGGCGCGTGCGCGAGACGCGGTTGCTGCACGACGAGCGGCGGCGCCGGTGCCGGCAATACAGTCTCGGACTGCTGTGTCTGGCTGCGGGCCTGGGCCTGCTGCTGGCCGGGGCCATTATGTTTGGCAATGCCGAACACGACCGACTGCACGGCTGGCGCCAGGCAACGTGTCGGGTTGACCGCAACTTTGCCGCGCACAATGTCACGGAGTTTACCAGTGTGTGCGTGTACTTTAGCGTGACCATCATTGGCAGCGGGAATGAGGACCTGGAGAGCTCGTGCGGCGTTCCGGCCAGCATTGCGGGCCGCGGCGGCCTGATTGATCCGCCGGCGTGCTCGAATCTGCCGGCGCACGACGCCCTCGACGTTGACTATTGGCGCGTGGTCGAGGGCCAGAGCCAGGTTGAGTGCCTGGTGCCGGTGCACAGCAAGATTCCCGCGTACCGCTGCGTGGCCGCGGCCACGACGGACGGGCCGGGTCCGGCCCTATGGCGCACTTGGATTGACCGGTTCGTGTATCTGGTCCGGGATCCGCGAGAAGCCGTGGCCGCGCTGCAGGTGGCCACGCGCATCCAGCGCAACACTGGCGTGGCCCTGCTGGCGGTGGGCATTGCCGTGACCATGGTCTCTTTGGCCGGCCTGCTGCACCGATCCGTGTACGAATACTGCCTGCACAGCGCCGAGCGCATGCGGTCCGGCCGGCGTGAACGGTGGGCGCGAGACCACAAACTGGCATAAATGGCCTATACAAGTGCCTAGGCCCAGTGCCAAAAGTAAACCCATGACGCAAGACGGCGGAGCCGCGGCGTTTGGGTACGCGGGCGAGCGTGACGACCGCGTGGCCCGGTTGGCGCGACTGAATTTGCCCGACGACACGAACGAGAAGGTCGCGGCCAAGTACGGCAAGTTGCACCAGTTCGTGGCCGAGGACGTGAATTTCTTCCGGGAACAGGCGGAACGGCAGGCGGCGCGGGACGGGGACGACAGGCTGGCGCGGCAGCTGGGTCGGGACTTGTATGCGCACTCGCTGGCAATTGAGCAGACACGCGAAGACCAGCGCCGGCAGCACGCGGCCGTGGCCCGCCTGGTGGCCCGCGAGTTTGCCCTGCGCAACGTTGACGGCACGGCGGACGCTGTGCAGGTGCTGGAGCGCGCAGCAGAGCTGCTGGATCGCGGCGTCGCACTCCCCAAGTAAATCCGCGACTACTCAATGGACAATCACATACAAGTCACATGGCGTTTTGAGCCAGATGCTTACTGGGTCCTGTCCTTGCCAGTGCATACAGTAATTTTAGGCATGATTGAAACTAGCACAAGCGAAGCTGATTGCATATTTTTCATGCAACAATTAGAGGACCGATACCAACTCAGCCAGGAATGGGCCTACAATGATAACGTGTTTGCACGCACGGCAGCCCGGCACGGACGCGCGGGTGTACTCAAGTTTTTGCAAGGCAAGCCAGGCGTTGACTTTACTCTAGACGTCGTGCAGGGTCTGGATGGAGAACAGGAGTAAAGCGCGTTGCACAGGGCACGTGTTCCGGTGCGAAGTGAGCCAATGGCGTCGCTGGCATGCTTGGCCGCAGTACACGGCGGTCCGGCAATGGCCACACCGCTTGGCAGCCGCCGCTCCGCACATGATGCAGATGCGGCTCCGAGCCATGCTAATAACGGCGCGCATAGTCTCAAGTGCGTCTTGGGGCTGCTCTTCAGCATCGTCCGTAGTTGCTCTTTGCTCCACCGAGGCCAGGAACCGCCGCGACAAGGCATGTCCTTTGGCCGCCGCCTCGCGGATGCAGTTCAGCGGGTTCTCTTGCACGTAATTGACGGTCGTGGTGCTGGGCGGAGCCGCGGGAGCCTCGTCGTCACATTCTATCCAGCGAACGGCCATGCTCCGAACGTAGCTATTGTGTGGCTCGTGGTCCGGCGTCAGCATCAGCGACATGACAATGAACGGCCCGTCTGGACTGTCCATGTACTCGACCAGCGGCGCCAGGTCCTCGCGACCGCGCAAGCTCAGTATCGCGTCGGCGCGACTGAGCCAGGCAATGCGCGCTTCGGCTCTGCTAAACATTTCCTTCGTGTCCAGCCAGCACAGCAGCGATGACGTCGCCGACAAGGTCATTGACTCGCTGACGCGTTCGTACCATGCCAGCGCGGCCTCGAACTTGCTGATGGTGCCGCACACCATCCATACACCCGGACCCTCGTCCTTGAGCGTGAACAGCTTCAGCTGTTTTTGAGCGCCGCGCACCTGCAGGTAATTCGTCGCAAACAGCGTCATGAACTGCTGGTGCACCTTGTTGACGTGCCGCATCTCCTCAGCATCATTGCCATTCACGGGCTGCTGGTGCTGTGTACAGAGCACGCGGGGCCTTCTGCTGGGCCGGGATGCCACGACCATGAGTGTCGCGCTTTTGGTTTTACGACTTTGTGCGCTTCTTCGTCGCTTTTGTATCTTCTTCGTGGACACGCCCATCTTCCTCTTCCTTGACTGTCCAAATGAGGCCATTCTCGTCGATGTGGTAGCCCGGCAGCGTAGGCGTGGATGCGTCCGAGTGAGAATGGGCGTTCCTCATTGTACTTGGCCAACCGGCGCTCAGCGGCGGCAAATGTGAAGTGAACTGAGTCGACCACGTCGACACCGTACCAGACTCCAATGATAGCGTACATTGCGCGGGGTTTACGTTGGCTCGGGATCGCCGGGCACTGGTTCGTGCGTTCGGCACAGGGTGTCGTGGTACTCGAGCCACTGCACCGGCCACCAGGCCAGCAGCACGTCAAAGTACGGGTACGCCCAGACGAACATGGCCGCGTGCCAGAGCAGCGCGTACGCCGCGCCAATGCTGGCGCCGGCGACAATTTGCTCGGGCGAATTGAAGCCGAAAAACGTGTGCGACCACGCCATCACGGCCAGCCAGAGCACCAACAAGGCCGCCTGCAGCCAGCGCAAATGCGGATGGTGCCACGCGTACATGTACAAGAAAATCGTGGTGACCAAAAAAGCCGTGTCTTGGGCCTCGAATGCCGGCATGCCGCACGACACGCAGGGCGCGCACGGTTCCAGCGGCGGGCCGCCGCAGTTGGTCGGGCTGTCGGCGTCGTACGGCGGCCACGGCGGCGTGCCGCACGTGTTGGGCGGTTCGGCCTCGGTGCCATTCACGGGCACGACCCAGGGCGCGTCGCGCGCAATGCAGTACATGTTGTCAAAACTGCACCGCGCAAACGGCACGGGGTGCATGAACGCCCACATGAGCAGCGCATTCAACAAGGCATTGCTGCTGACGCCCAGGCCCAGCAGGAACAAGTACAGTTCGCGGCGGACCAGGCCAATGGCCCACAACGCCAGCGTAATGAACACCGTGGCATGGTGCGGCAGTATGAGGTACGGCGTCAGGAAATTGGGCGCGTACGGGCAGTGCGTCGCCGCCCAGTGCTCCCACTCG
>Ga0326597_10014587_pt1 | contig 10301 bp, 9 predicted proteins | sample RVTome_12_FD_203789 | JGI IMG/M metagenome (GOLD analysis project Ga0326597, IMG submission 203789) | Soil microbial communities from uranium-contaminated site in the Upper Colorado River Basin, Wyoming, United States - RVT100D185 | ecosystem: Environmental > Terrestrial > Soil > Contaminated >...
GCGCTTCCATCTCGGCAACGGCGCGCGACTGGAGCAGATCGACTGGCTGGGCGATGTCTCGGCGCGCGGCCTCGGCGAAGCTGCCGGCTTCATGGTCAACTACCTCTACGATCTCAAGCACATCGAAGAGAACCATGAACTGTTCGTCAACAAGCGCCAGGTGGTGGCGTCGAGCCGGGTGATGCGTCTGGCGCGGCGAGCGAGCGCTTGAGCATGATGGCTGCGGCGGCATAGCCGCCGCCGGCCCCGTCGATGAAATGGAAGTGGTCGTCGCGCACATAGGACGGCACCACGCAGGTCATGATCGCCGCATCCTGGCGGTGGAGACCGAAATGGCAGATGCCGGCGCGGTGCCCGCCTTCCAGCAACGCCTCGATGGCATTGGCTTCGGCGGACGAACAATCGACCGTGAGCTTCAGCCCGTCGTCGAACTTGCGGTAGTCGGAATTGGCCACCACCTTGGCGCGATAGCGGGCGGGGTCGAAGCCGCCGGCGCGGCGGCCGGTGACGAACAGCAGCCAGGCAAAGACGGTGAAGATAAACAACTTCCACCGGGGCTGGGGTGCGCGCGCCTCGCCGACCGGGACCTTGGCCTCCAGCGCAAGGCCTGGCGCGCGCCAGGAAAAGCCCGGACCTCGCGCCGGCAGGGGACGGCCCTCGCCGTCCAGCCGCTGCAATCTCGCCAGAAGCCGGGCGGCAAGGGCTGAAAAGGCGGCCCCATCGCTGCCGGCCGGCCGCACCAGCAACGACAGGATGACGCCGCTCGTGGTCCGGCTCGGCGACCAGCGGCAGGACAGGCCCGAGAGATCGGGCCGGGTCCCGGGGGGTGCGGCAGGGATTGCATGGCGTCCGGCCTTCATCTCGCCCTCGGCCCAGGTGATGCCGCCGCCCGAGAGCATGGCATAGGCGATATCGGGATTGGGAGCATAGCGCGCCACCGTCACGTCGCAGCCGGCCGCGCGCACGGTCTCGATGGGAACCAGGGCGACGCGCAAGGACAGGTCCATTTCCTCGCTGGCCCAGGTGCGGGTCGCCGCCAGCGCCGCGCGAACCTTGCCGTCAAATCCCGCCGGCAGCGCGAAAGCCGCGCCGTCACCGCCGAAGACGAAGGGAAAGGCCCGCTGGCCGACAATGTTCAGGACCGCCGAAATGACGCTGGCGCCCACCATGTTGACGGCCTTGTAGCGGCCCGCGGCGATGGCGCCGGTCGAATTGACCACGTCGGCGACGCCGACCAGCCAGCCGTTTGGCAACGGCTGGAAACGTTCGGCCTCAAGTCCCTCGGCAAAGTGGGCAAGGCCAGGCAGGTCGGAAAAGAACTCCAGACCTTCGCTTCGGCCTTGCTGCATCGTTGGGGCTCCCTCGCGGCCTGCCGACGCTGAGCGGCCGGCTCGGGCGAGGGTAGCATTCGGGCCTCGATTGCCAAGGGTCGGCGGCGCGCCGGATGCACGCCGGTCAGGCTGCCTTGCGGCGCGGCCGGCGCGGTCTCGCCGGCTTGACCGGATCGCCGCCGGCAGATGCCGGTGGTGGAGAAAAGGCGATCATCTCGGCGCCGCTGGCCATGGCGGCAAGGGACTGGCGCCGGCCGCGCAAAACGAGGCGGTATGCGGCCAGGCTCGCGAGGGTGAGGACGGCAAGGGCGGCGGCATTATCCATGCCGGCGAAATCGCCGATGTCGGCGGACAGTGTCAGCCGCGCCAGGGCACTGCAAGCAAAGATGAACAGGCCCACTATCACGACACAGACAAGCTGCGCGGCCAGGTCGGAGGCCAGCCAGCCGGACAGGCCGGGACGGCGGAACTGCTGGAAGGCCAGGCCGAACAAGAAGATCGACAGAGCGAGGCTGGCGCTCGCCCACACGATGGTCATGGAATTTCCCTTTCGCGACAACCAGGAGATTTGCCACCAGCATGAGCGCCGCCAATAGGGCGGGATCAAGGACCGCAACCGCGACGGGAGGGCACCGCGCGGACAAAATTTTTTGACTTGTCAGGCCACTTCATGGCGGTGTGCCGCCGGCACCGTCAGAGCATGATCCGAAAAGTGTACACACTTTTCGGATGAAATCATGCTCTATCTTCTTGGAATCGATCAGGTTTATCACTTTGGATCGATTCGATCCAAAGTGATCCTGATCTAGAAGAAGGTGCGGATGGCGCCGGTCACCCGGTAGGCCGCATCGACCAGAAATATGACCTGCCATTTGTCGAAGGTGGTGCAGGGGTGCGATACGCCCAGGCCGACCATGTCGCCGACCCCGAGCGGGCTGTGCGGCGGCACCGCCATGTGGGCATGCTGGTCGTTGAGTTCGACCACCCGGTGATCGCCACCCAGCGCCAGCGGTGTGCCGCCCGCGCCGGGGCGGTGCCAGCGCTCGGGCACGGGAAAGCCGGCATCGTGGCCGGCATCGCGCTTGCCGAGGGCGAGGATGGCCCGGCCCGGTTCGGGGCGCGACTGCACATAGGCCCACAATTCGAGCGCCGGCGCCAGTCCGCCCGGCACCGCCCGCGCTGCGGGCGAGCGCTGCCGGAGATGGGCGAAGGCCTGGCGGTAGAGCCCGGAATCGTGGGTCAGGTAGCAGCCGCTGCGGGTCACGATGCGGGCATCGGCGATGCCGGCGGCGCCAAGGCGCGCGACCACCAGGTCATAATAGGACGAGCCCCCGGCGGTGAGGATCACCGGGCCGGGCGCGAACAGGCCCTCGCGCTGGCAGGCCGCGGCGATGGCGCACAAGTGATCGAGGAAGCGGTGGACCCCGGCCAGCCGCTCCGGCTCGCTGTCGCCGCGCACCAGCCCCTCGAAGCCCTCGACACCGGCGAGGCTGACCCAGGGGTGGGCCGCGGCGATGGCACGGGCCACGGCGAGCGCGCCTTCGACATCGCGGCATCCGGTGCGCCCGCCCGCCATGCCGCCTTCGAGCAGCAGGTTGACCGGGCGGGCAAGGCCGGCGCGGCGGGCCTCGTTGGCGATGCCTGCCACTGTCTGGGGCGAATCGGCCAGCCCGTAGAATTCGAAACCCGGATCGGCGGCCAGTTCGGCGACGATGGTGCGGGCGGCCTGGCGCCCGACGATCTGGTTGGCCAGAAGCACCCGGACGACGCCGAAACGGCGGGCGACCAGGAGCTGCTGCACGGTCGCCACGGTGATCGCCCAGGCGCCGTCGGCAAGCTGGCGGCGGAAGAGCTGCGGGCTCATGGTGGTCTTGCCGTGGGGGGCCAGCAGGGCGCCGGTCGCCTTCAGGAAACCCGCCATCCATCGGCTGTTGGCGGCCATCACGGGCTCGTGGATGACCGCCACCGGCAGCGCCAGGTCCTCGGCCAGGAGATTCCAGCCCTGGCGGCCGATATCGCCCAGGCGCAAGCCCGCCGTACCGCCGGGAATGCCCTTGACGAGGCCATCGAGCATTGCGTCGTCGATGCCGGCCATGGCGGGGTTCAGTTCGCTGTCGAGGGCAGGTCTCATGTCGGCTCCAATGGGTATTCCGGCGGATGGGCCGGCGGCATAATAGCAATGCTCTCGCCCGTTGCCATGGCGCCCGGAAAATATCGTTGCCCTGTCATGGCTCTTGTGCTTTGCCGGCTTTTTTCCCATATAAAGTCTATACGTTGCATGATCGTCGATCGTATCTCGCTCAAAGATTGCCACCACGAGCCAGGCTACTCCTGACATTGTGAACGTCTTCGCCTCCATTGCAGGCGGGGGATGTGCGGGGCCTTCCCGCCGCCGCACAACGAAACGTCGACAAGGTAAAGGGTCAAAGGCCATGGCAGGCATCGAAAGGCTGGACGACAACGGCGGGGCGGTCGTCGCCAGTGCCACGGCCGTGGCCGGCAGGGCGTTGCTGAAGCAGCTCGGCCCCAGCCTGAGGGAACTTGGCGTACCGTCCACCAGCTATATCATCGTCAACATTGCCAGCGGCCGCTTCGTGACGGGCAAGACCCGGCAGGAGGCCAATCAGCGCTTTGCCATCCTGCATGCGGGCGCCAAGGGCTTCATGCAGCGGGTCGGCGACGTGACCGGCGATCCGCAAGCGCCCGCAACCAACCTGCGATCGCCCGATGACGGCGCATCGCGCGCTCCCCATGCCGCCTCGCCCGACACGGGCCGGCCCCGATCGGGATGAACTTCATGCCGCCGACAACGCCAGGCGCCACGAGTGCCGTTTGCGCCCGCGACTGGTTGCCGGTGGTGGCGCGCTATCGCGAACCCGACCAGGTGCGCAGCGTGATCGAGATAATCGTGACCGCGGCGCCGTTTCTGGTGCTGTGGCTGGGGGCGTGGTGGGCCCTGTCGGTTAACGTCTGGATCAGCCTGGCCATCGCCGTGCCGGCGGCCGCCTTTCTGGTGCGCTTCTTCATGATCCAGCACGACTGCGGGCACGGGGCGTTCTTCCGCTGCAGGGGCGTCAATGACTGGGTGGGGCGCATCATCGGGGTCGTTACGCTCACCCCCTACGCCGTGTGGCGACAAAGCCACGCCGTCCACCACGCCACCTCGGGCAATCTCGGCAAGCGCGGCACCGGCGACATCGACACCCTGACGGTCAGGGAATACCTGGCCCTGCCGGGCTGGCGCCGCCTTGCCTATCGGGCGTATCGCCATCCCGTCGTCATGTTCGGGATCGGGCCGGCCTACCACTTCCTGCTGCGCAACCGCCTGCCCATCGGGCTGATGGGGGCCGGCTGGCGCTACTGGGCGAGCGCCATGGGAACCAACGTGGCCATCGCCCTGGCCGCCGGCGTCCTGATCTATCTCATGGGGGCGGCGCCGTTCCTGCTGGTGCATCTGCCGATCGTCCTGATGGCGTCGTCCATCGGGGTGTGGCTGTTCTATGTGCAGCACCAGTTCGAGGACACCTTCTGGGCCGAGCCCGAGGCCTGGGATCTGCCCGATGCCGCCCTCTATGGCAGCTCGCATTACGACCTGCCCGGGGTGCTGGGCTGGCTCACCGCCAATATCGGCGTGCACCATGTGCATCACCTGTGCAGCCGCATTCCCTATTATCGCCTGCCCCAGGTGCTGCGCGACCATCCCGAACTGGGGCTCGTGCGGCGCCTGACCTTCCGGCAGAGCCTGCGGTGCGTCAAACTCAGGCTGTGGGACGAAAGCCAACGCAAGCTCGTCCCCATCGCCGTGGCCCGCCAGATGCAGGCAACGTAACGACGCCGCGCCCGGCCTATTCTACATTGGCCTCGAGGAACCGCCCCATGCGGGCCAGCGCCTCGCTGAGTTCGGGGGTGCTGGCGGCGTAGGACAGGCGCAGATAGCCCTTGCCGTTGTCGCCGAAACTGTCGCCGGCGATGAGCGCCACATTAGCCTCCTCCAGCAGGCGCGCCGCCAGGTCCTTGGAGGCCATGCCGGTGGCGGTGACATTGGGAAAGGCATAGAACGCCCCGCCGGGCATGCGGCAGGTGACGCCGGGCAGGGCATTCAGCCCGGCGACCACCAGATCGCGGCGCTCGGCGAACTTTTTCCTGAAACCCTCGACCTCGTCCATGGGTCCGGCGATCGCCGCCAGCCCCGCCATCTGGGCCACCACGTTGACGCAGGAGTGGTCCACCGTGATGAGCTTGCGCACCTGCTCGACCAGGCCCTTGGGCCAGATGCCGAAGCCGAGGCGCCAGCCGGTCATGGCAAAGGTCTTGGACCAGCCGTCGAGCAGGATGGCGCGGTCGCGCAGATGGGGGAACTGCAGGATGCCGGCAAAAGATGCGCCATCGAAGACGAGATGGGAATAGATCTCGTCCGACAGGATGGCGACGTCGGGGTGGGCCGCAAGGCCCGCTGCCAGCTTTTCCATCTCGGAGGCCGCCACCACGCCGCCGGTCGGGTTGGCGGGTGAGTTGACCATGATGAGGCGGGTCGACGGGGTGATGAGGGCGAGCACCTCGGCGGCATCGAAGCCGAAGTCGCGATCCTCGCGGATGGGGTAGGCCACGGCCGTGGCACCGCCCGAGCGGATCGCCTCGCGATAGGGCGGAAAGCCCGGATCGGGATAGAGGATCTCGGCGCCGGGGCCGCCGAACAACAGGCAGGCGAAATAGAAGGTGACCTTGCCGCCGGGCACGATCACCACCTCGCCCGGATCGATGCCGACGCCATAGCGCCCGCCGACATGGGCGGCGACGGCTTCGCGCAAGGCCAGGATGCCGATGGGCGAGGTATAGCCGTGGGGGCCCTCGCGCACCGCCCGGGCAGCGGCTTCCAGCACATGGGCGGGCGGGGCGAAATCGGGCTGGCCGATGCCGAGATTGATGATGGGGCGGCCTTCAGCCTTGAGCGCCAGGGCCTTGTCGAGGACGAAAAAAGCGCCTTCTTCCTCGATGGCGGTGATGCGCGGATTGAGTCTGAGCATGTCAGTCTCCGTCAAAGGCCGGATCGAGCAGGTGCGATACCCGGAGTTCGCCCTTGCCCCGGGCCAGGGCGTCGGCGAAGACGGCATAGGAGGCATCGGCAAGCCTGGTCCGCAAGCCCAGTTCGTCGGCGAGCCTGAGATAGTAGCTCATGTCCTTGACGGCGTTGGCGATGGAAAAGGGATAGCCCTCGTAGTTGCCGACAAGGGCCGGCGCCACCATCTTCCGCAAGGCGCCTGAATTGTTCGAGCCCTGCTGCATGACGTCGAAGAGCTTGGCCCAGTCGATGCCGGCGGCCCGGGCGGCAACGTAGCATTCGGCGATCAGGCCGATCATGCCCATCACCATGTAGTTGTTGATGAGCTTGGCGGTGGCGCCCATACCCACCGGCCCCATGTGCGAGACGCGGGCGCAACAGGCCTCGAGAACCGGCTTCAGGCGCTCGAAGGTCGCCTCGTCGGCCCCCACCATGGCGCCGAGCTCGGCGCGCACGGCCTGCTCGGGTCCGCCCGCCACGGGTGCCTCGGCAAAGGCGATGCCGCCCGCTTCGAGGCGCGCCGCCAGGGCGAGGTTGGATGCTTTTTCCGAGGTTCCCATGTCGAGCACGATCGCTCCGGGCCGCAGCCCCGGCTCGATGCCATCGACCACCGCCTCCACCGCCTTGGAGTTGCTGACGCAGATCAGGACCACCTCGGCGCCCCTTGCAAGCGCTGCAAGATCCATCGCCTCAAAAGCGCCGTTGCGCACCAGGTCATCGACAGGCGCCCGGTTATGGTGAGCGATGACCGTGAGGGAATGGCCGGCCCGCATCAGGCAAAGGCCGATGCCGTGACCCATCAATCCGGCGCCGACGAGACCGATCTTCATGCTTGCTCCTGCCCTCTCGTTTGGGGGAAGGTGGACCTTGGATTTAAGCATGTTTCGAGACAGCCGCACTAGGGTCTGTTGACGATCAATCCACAGGCGCGGCGGCGCTGTCGGGCAGCTTCAGCTTGTGCTCGCGGTAAAAGACGTAGAGGCCGCTGGCCACCACGATCGCGCTGCCAAGCAGCGTGGCGCCGTCGGGCACGTCGCCGAAGACCACATAGCCGATGATGATCATGGAAATGATCTGGGTATAGACGAAGGGGGCAAGCACCGGAGCCGGCGCCAGGCGATGGGCCTGGGTGAGCATGAAATGGCCGATGGAGCCGTAGGCCGCCGCCAGCAGCAGCATGATCCACACCCACCAGGCCGGGCTCACCCAGCCGACGGCGACGAACGGCAGGGCACCGGCGGTGCCCGCGATCGACACGTAGAGCAGGGACGTGAGGGCCAGGTCGCTGCCGCCCACCTTGCGGGTGGCGATCTGGTAGAGGGCGGCGGAAAGCGCGCAGATCACCGACAGGATCATCGCCCAGTGAAAGCCGGCACCGCCCGGCCGGATGATGATCAGCACACCGATGAAGCCGGCAACGACGGCGGCCCACCGCCGTGGCCCCACCCGCTCGCCCAGCAGCAGCGGCGACAGGGCGCACACCCACAGCGGATTGGAAAACGAGATCGACGAGGTCTGGGCCAGCTGCAGGTATTTGACCGCGGTGAAATTGGTCCCGGTAGCGATGAGCAGCAGCAAGCCGCGGGTCAGCTGCAAGGCCAGGTGTTCGGTCGCGAGCAATTTCAGTCCGCCCTGGCGCCACACCACCAGGCCGACGAAGAGCAGCGAAAATCCGTAGCGGAAGAACACGATCTGCGGGGTGGTGGCATAGGCCGAAAGGTACTTCGCCGTCGAGTCGAGCAGCGCGAACAGCGCAAAGGCGCCGATCATCATGACAATGCCTAAAATGCGCGGGTTCATGGGCAAAGGGACGGCCTGCGGGCGGGAACGGCAGGGCCTCATTAGACGCCACCGCTCCTGGCGTCGAGGACAATCTCCCGTCTGGCCAAGCCGGGTGCGCAATGGCTATTGTCGCTGGCGACATCAATCGGAGATACCGGAGACCCGCCCCCATGCCCTTTGCCGCGCTCGATGACGGCTGCCGCCTGTTCTACCGCCTGGAAGGGCCGGCCGACGGGCCTGCCCTGATCCTGTCCAATTCGCTCGGCGCCGACCACATGATGTGGCAGGCCCAGGCCGAGGCCCTCAGCCCCCACATGCGCGTGCTGCGTTACGACAGCCGCGGCCATGGCGCCTCCGACGTGCCGGCCGGTCCCTACAGCCTGGAGCGGCTGGGAAACGACGTGCTCGGGCTGGCCGGTCATCTGGGCCTGGAACGGTTTATCTTCTGCGGCCTGTCCATGGGCGGGCTCATTGGGCAGTGGCTCGCCGTGCATGCGCCCCAGCGCCTCGACAAGCTGGTGCTGGCCGACACCTCGGCGCAGTTCCCGCCGCCTTCCATGTGGGAAGAGCGCATGGCCGCGATCGGCGCCGGGGGCATGGCGGCCATCGCCGAGGCGGTGCTCGGGCGCTTCTTTTCGCCCGACTTCCATCAGGCCCGGCCGGGCGTGGTGGAGGATTTTCGCCGGGTGCTGCTGAACATGGATGCCGGCGGCTATCTCGGCTGCTGCGCGGCCATCAAGGCGGCCGACCTCAGAGCCGAGATTTCCGCCATCGCCACCCCCACTCTGGTCATTTGCGGGCGCCACGACCTCTCGACGCCGCCCGAGCGCGGCGAATTCATCGCCGGCCAGATCAAGGGCGCCCGCCTCGAGGTGCTCGATGCGGCGCATCTGTCCAATGTCGAGCAGGCCGCGGCGTTCACCGCGCTGCTGGCCGCCTTTGTCGGGCACGGCAGCCTGCCCGCCGACAATCGTTTCGCTACCGGAATGATGCGCCGCAGGCGCGTTCTGGGCGATGACTGGGTGGAGCGCGCCAACGCCGGGCGCACCTCCTTCAACGCCGAATTCCAGGACCTCATCACCCGTTATGCCTGGGGCGAGATCTGGACCCGGCCGGGACTCGACGAGGTGACGCGCCGGCTGCTGGTCGTCGCCATGACGGCGAGCCTTTCGCGCTGGGAGGAGTTCGACCTGCATGTGGCCGCCGCGCTCGAAGCCGGCGTTGCCGCCGACATGATCAAGGAAGTGCTGTTGCAGACCGCCATCTACGCCGGGGTACCCGCCGCCAATACCGGCTTTTCCCGCGCCGGGGCGATTATCGCGAGAGCTGCCGGATGAAGCTCCGGGGCTATTCCGGCAGCGCCTTCATGCGCTGGTCGACGATCTGCATGAAGTCCTTGGCGGTCGGTTCGGAGATGTCGATGAGCGCCTTGAAGTCGTCCCAGGCCAGCGCATAGGCGGTGACGTCGGTGTTGGCGCGGACATCGGCGGTGCGGCGGTTGCCGGTGAGAATGCCCATCTCGCCGAAGGCATCGCCCTTGGCGAGCCGGGCCAGCTCGACCTCGCCGCCGTCGCGGGTGCGGCGGATGACGCTCACCTGACCGGCGGCGATGATGAAAAACCTGTCGGGCGGCCCGCCCTGGTGGATGATGATGTCGCCGCGCTCGTAGAGGATCGGGCGCAGGCGCTGGGTGGCTTCGGCCAAAGCCGATTTCTTGAGCTTGGGAAACACCCGTGCCAGCCACTCGTTGTAGGTGGTGTGGTTTTCGTCGCCCGACTGCCAGCCGGCCGGGCACAGCTCGCCGCTCCGCAGCGCCCGGAGCGCCCGCAGGACCTCGGCGACGTTGCGCGCCACGTCCAGATCATAGACCGAGACGAAGCGCAGGATGCCTTCGGGATCGATGATGAAGGTGCCGCGCAAGGCCGAGCCGTCGCTGAGCAGAACGCCGAACAGGCGGGCCAGCTCGTGCGAGGTGTCGGCGATCACCGGAAAGTCGACGTCCTTCAGTTCGCTGTCCTGGGCGAACCAGGCATTGTGGCTGAAATAGCTGTCGGTGCTGGCGCCGATCACCGTCGCGCCGGCGGCGGCGAAATCGCCATGCAGCGCCGCGAAGGCGGCAATCTCTCCCG
>Ga0326597_10014588_pt1 | contig 10301 bp, 10 predicted proteins | sample RVTome_12_FD_203789 | JGI IMG/M metagenome (GOLD analysis project Ga0326597, IMG submission 203789) | Soil microbial communities from uranium-contaminated site in the Upper Colorado River Basin, Wyoming, United States - RVT100D185 | ecosystem: Environmental > Terrestrial > Soil > Contaminated >...
CCGGCTCCCCCTCGACGACATGGACCTGGTGGAGGTGAACGAGGCCTTCGCCGCCCAGTATCTGGCGGTGGAGAAGGAGCTGAAGCTGGACCGGGAGCGCACCAACGTGAACGGCGGCGCCATCGCCCTGGGCCACCCCGTGGGCGCCAGCGGCGCCCGCATCCTGGTGACCCTGCTCTACGAGCTGCGGCGGCGCGGCGGCCGCTACGGCGTGGGCGCCGCCTGCATCGGCGGCGGCATGGGCATCGCCGTCGTCGTCGAACACCTCAGACCATAAGGGCGTTCGACAGTTCGACTGTTCGATCGTTCGGAAGCTCCCTTGGGGTGTCAGGACGGTCGAACATTTGAACGGTCGAACGGTCGAACGTCTTTCAGGCGAGTGGAGCGAGCAATGGCCATCAAGAAGGTGGGCGTGGTCGGGTGCGGGTTGATGGGGGCGGGGATCGCGCAGGTGGCGGCCGAGGCCGGATACCCGGTGGCGGTGCGCGAGGTGTCCCAGGCCCTCCTGGACAAGGGCCTGGGGAGCATCAGGAAGGTCCTGGACCGCAATGTGGAGAAGGGCCGCATGGCGGCCGAGGCCCGCGACCGCGCCCTGGGCAACCTCAAGGGCACCACGAACCTGGACGACCTGAAGGACTGCGACCTGATCATCGAGGTGATCGTGGAGCTGATCGAGGAGAAGAAGAAGCTCTTCGCCGCCCTGGACGCCCTCTGCCCCCCCCACACCATTCTGGCCAGCAATACGTCGTCCTGCACCGTGATCGAGATGGCCGCCGCCACCAAGCGCATGGACCGGGTGGTGGGCATGCACTTCTTCAATCCGGTGCCCATGATGAAGCTGGTCGAGATCGTCCGCACGATCCAGACCGGCGAGGCCACTGTTCAGGCGGCCTGGGACTTTGCCAAGTCCGTGGGCAAGGAGCCCGTGGCCGCCAAGGACACCACCGGCTTCATCGTGAACCTGCTGCTGGTGCCGTACCTGCTGGATGCCATCCGGGCGCTGGAGCGGGGCGTGGCCAGCATGACGGACATGGACAAGGCCATGAAGCTCGGGTGCGGCTACCCCATGGGCCCCTTCACGCTGCTGGACCTGGTGGGGCTGGACACCACGCTCAACGTGGCCGAGGTGATGTTCCAGGAGTTCCGGGAGGCCCGCCATGCCCCGCCCACGCTCCTCCGCCGCATGGTGCTGGCGGGGATGTACGGGCGCAAGAGCGGGCGCGGATTTTATGATTACTCGGGCCCCGAACCCAAGCCGGCGAATCTGGGTCTCTAGCGGCCGGGGCACCCGGCGGATAGGTACCCTCATCCTTCCCCTCTCCCTCGAGGGAGGGAAGGGGATGGGAGGGACAAGGGAGGACGAATGATGGCAACGACGTATCGCGTGACGCGCAGGACCTTCCTCAAAGCCACCAGCACGGCCGCCGGGGCGGCGGCCGTGCTGGGCTTCCCCGCCGTGCTGCGGGCCCAGGCGCGGACCATCAAGATCGGGGCCATCCATCCCGTCACGGGACCGCTGGCCGAGATCGGCCAGGCCCAGCGGCTGGGCGCCCAGATCGCCGTGGACCACGTGAACGCGGCCGGCGGCATCAAGTCCATGGGCGGGGCCAGGATCAGCCTCGTCCTCGCCGACACGCAGACGAAGCCCGACGTGGCCGTCTCCGAGACCCAGCGGGTCATCAACGATGGCGCCGTGGCCATCACCGGGCCGTTCCATTCGGGCCACGCCATGGCCATGGTGCCCATCGCCCAGCAGCGCCGCATACCCTTCCTCATCGACATCTCCGCGGCGGACATCATCACCCTCAGCGTGGCCAAGTCGGTGAAGGAGGGGCAGCAGAAGGTCCAGTACGTCTACCGATACTTCGCCAGCACCGGCGTCTTCGGCAACAAGGCCGTGACCTACATGAACGAGATCTTCAAGGCCGCCGGGGTGTCCCCCAAGCGGGCGGTGCTGATGTACACCAACGACGCGTTCGGGAAGCCGCAGTCCGAGGCCTTCATCAAGGCGCACAAGGAGATCGGGTCCACCTTCGAGATCGTGGAGGTGATTCCCTTCCCCGAGGTGCCGCAGGACATCTCCACCGAGGTCTCACGCGCCAAGGCCGCCCGGCCCGACCTGATCTGCCCCATCACCCGCCCGGCCTCCGCCGCCCTCCTGATCCCGGAGCTGGCCAAGCAGCGGGTGGACGTCCTGGGGGTGATCAGCCCCGGTTCCCCCGGCCTCTACGAGAAGCCGCAGATCGACCGCCTGGGCAAGAACCTGGAGTTCACCATGGACAACGTGCCGTGGGTCAACCCGGTGTCGCCCCGGGCGAAGCGGGTGGCGGAGGAATTCACGAAGCGGTCGGGGGGCAAGGTCCTGGACACCAACTCGGGGTGCTCCTACGACGCCATCGTGGTCCTGGCGGACGTCCTGGAGCGGGCCAAGAGCACGGACGCCGACGCCATCGTGGACGCCATCAAGAAGACCAATTTCACGGACCCGATCATGATCTCCGCCGGCCCCGTGAAGTTCAACGACGTGGGCGACAACATCGGCGCCTCCTGCGCCATGATACAGATCCTCAAAGGCAAGGCGGCGGTCGTGCATCCGAAGGAAGTCGCGGAAGACAAGGTGGTCTTCCCCGCCCCCAAGTACTGGGAGCGCGGGTAACCCTTCCCCCTCCGCCGGTGACCCACGGGCGCCGCCACTCGCGTTCGGCCGGGTGGCGGCGCTTTCTGTCTGCACGCGCATGAATCTGATCCTCCTGGCACAATCGCTGGTGAACGGCCTCCTCTTCGGCGGGGTCTACAGCCTCATGGCCGTGGGGCTCTCCCTCATCTTCGGCGTGATGCGGGTCATCAACTTCGCCCACGGCGACATGATGGTCTGGGGGATGTACCTGGCCTTCCTTCTGAACGCCTACCTGGGGGTGGACCCCTACCTCTCCTTCGTGGTGTGCGCCGCGGCCCTCTTCGTCACGGGGCTGGCCGTGCAGCGAGGGCTGGTGAACCGGATCATGGACGCCCCCCACGAGATGCAGATCCTGCTGATGCTGGGCGTTGCGCTCGTGCTGGAAAACGTGGCTCTCGTCATCTTCGGGCCTGATACCCGCCGGGTGGCCACCGCGTTCGGGGCCAGCGCGCTGTGGCTCGGGCCCATCTTCCTCGACCTCCCGCGCCTCCTCACCTTCGCCCTCTCCGTCACCCTCTCCGTCGCCCTCTGGCTCTTCCTCTTCCGGTCCGACCTGGGGCGCACCATCCGCGCGGCCTCCGACAATCCCACGGGCGCCCTCATCGTGGGCAGCGACGTGAACCGGATCTACACCGTCGCCTTCGGCGTTGGCGCCGCCCTGGTGGGCGCGGCGGGGGCGCTGACGGCCTCGTTCCTCCCCTTCTCGCCGACGGCCGGGCTCCCCCTCACGATCGCTTCTTTCAACATTGTCATCATCGGCGGCATGGGCAGCCTCTTGGGCGCTTTCCTGGGCGGCCTCCTGGTCTCGGTGGCTGAATCCATCGGGGCCGTGGTCCTGGCGCCCTCGCTGAAGGAAGTGGTGAGCTTCTCTCTGCTGGTCATCATCCTGCTCTTCCGGCCCAGCGGGATCCTGGGGAGGCGGGCGTGACGCCGGGCCGCTGGCTGGCCGCCGCGGCCCTCTTCGTCCTCCTGGTTCTGCCGGCGGTCCTGGGGACCTACGGCCTCACGGTCTTCATCTTCATCTTCTTCTACGCCTTCCTGGGGCAGGCCTGGAACATCGTGGGCGGCTACGCCGGGCAGCTTTCCGCCGGGCACGCCGCCTTCGTGGGCGTGGGCGCCTACACCGCCGCCAAGCTGGCCATCACCTACGGCCTCACGCCCTGGATCGGGATGTTCGTCGCGGGGATGGCCGCCGCCCTCCTGGGCCTGGGGGTCGCCTACCTGGGCTTCCGCTTCGGCCTGCGGGGGTTCTACTTCGTCCTCCTCACCGTCGCCGTCGCCGAGATCTGCCGCCTCATCACCCTGCACATCGACGCCCTGGGAGGCGCCCTTGGCCTCTTCATCACCTTCACCGGCAACCCCTGGATGTTCCAGTTCCAGGACAGCCGCGCCCACTATTACATCGGGCTCGCCCTGATGCTGCTGGCCACCGGGGTGGCCGCGGGGGTGGAACGGTCCCGCATGGGGGCCTACCTGCGAGCGATCAAGGAAGACGAGGAGGCCGCGGAGGCCCTCGGCGTGAACACCCTCCGGTACAAGATGCTGGCCATGACGGTCTCGGCGTTCCTCACCGGCATGGGCGGCACCTTCTACGCCTACCTCATCTTCTCGCTGCAACCCGCGGCGGTATTCGGCATCCCTCTCTCGGTGGACATCCTCCTCCGGCCGGTCGTGGGCGGGTCCGGAACGCTGATGGGGCCCATCCTCGGTTCCTTCATCCTGAGCCCGCTGGCCGAGGTCTCCCGTGCCTATCTTTCCGGCGGGGCCTGGGCGGGCGCGCACCTCGTGGTTTATGGGGTGCTCCTGATCGGCGTGGTGCTCTTCCTGCCGCAAGGCGCCTATCCTTACCTGCGGCGGCTCCTTGCTCGGGGGGACGCTTCGTGAGACTCCTCGAGGTGTCTGCGCTCGCCAAGCGGTTCGGGGGCCTGGAGGCCGTTACCGATCTCTCCTTCACCCTGGAAGAGGGTGAGATCCTCGGCCTCATCGGCCCCAACGGCGCGGGGAAGACGACGGTTTTCAACCTGCTGTCAGGTTTCTACCGGCCGGACGGCGGGGACGTCCGCTTCCGCGGCCGGAGCCTGGTGGGGCTGAAGCCCCACGCCATCTGCCTGCTGGGGCTGGCGCGGACCTTCCAGATCATGCGGCCGTTCCCCCACCTCTCTGTCCTCGAGAACGTGAAGGTGGGCGCCCTGGCGCGCCACCCCCACGTCCGCGACGCGCTGGAGCGGGCGCAGGCGGTGATCCGCCGGGTGGGCCTGGAGGGCAAGGCCCACGCCCCCGCCGGCGGGCTGACCCTGGCCGAGCGCAAGCGCCTCGAGGTGGCGCGGGCGCTGGCAACGGAGCCGGCCCTCCTGCTGTTGGACGAGGTGATGGCCGGCCTGAATGCCACCGAGACCGGGCGGTTCATCGAGCTGGTGCGCCAGGTGAACGCCGAGGGCGTCACCGTGCTCCTGATCGAGCACGTGATGAAGGCGGTGATGGCGCTCTCCCGGCGCGTGATCGTGCTGAACTACGGCGCACGGATCGCCGAGGGCCTGCCCGAGGGGGTGGTGCGCGACCCCCGCGTCATCGAGGCCTACCTGGGGGAGGAGTACACGCGTGCTCAGGCTTGACGGCGTGGAGGTCGCCTACGGCGCCCTGCAGGCCGTGCGGGGCGTCTCCTTCGAGGTGCGCGAGGGCGAGATCGTCTCGGTCATCGGGTCCAACGGCGCGGGGAAGACCACCACGCTGCGGGCGATCTCGGGCCTGTTGCGCGCGCGCGCCGGTGCCATCACACTGGACGGCCGGCGGATCGACGGCCTGCCCCCGGCGGCCATCGTGGAGCAGGGCATCGGCCACGTGCCGGAGGGCCGCCAGCTCTTCCCCAGCATGACCGTCCTGGAGAACCTCCAAATGGGGGCCCGCACCGCCCGCGCCAAAGCCGCCAAGGCCCGGACCCTGCGCCGCGTGTTCGACCTGTTCCCCCGCCTGGAGGAGCGGAAGCACCAGGCGGCCGGGACGCTCTCGGGCGGCGAGCAGCAGATGGTGGCCATCGGTCGCGGCTTGATGTCGCTGCCCCGCCTCCTCATGCTGGACGAGCCCTCGCTGGGCCTCTCGCCCCTGCTGGTGAGCGCCATGTTCCAGATCATCGCCGAGATCCACCGCGGCGGAACCCCCATCCTGCTGGTGGAGCAGAACGTCTTCCGCGCGCTCAGCCTCTCCCACCGCGCCTACGTGCTGGAGAACGGCGAGATCGTCATGGAGGGCACCGGCCAGGACCTGCTGAAGAACGAGGAACTCCGCCGCGCCTACCTGGGGCTCTGATCGCTAGACACGTTCGGAAGTTCGAACGTTCGAGCGTTCGGACGTTCACCAGGGACCAGTACGGCGTGGCGTGTCGGGTGGGGTGCCAGAACTACCGAACGTCCGAACATTCGAACATTCGAACGCATTTCGGAGGAGGGGTACGATGCCGTTCGTGAGGGTCACGTCGTTCCCGTGGACGAAGAAGCAACGCGAGGCCGTGGCGAACGATATCACCACCGCCATCACGAAGCACGTCGGCGCGCATCCCGACGCCGTCTGGGTGCTCTTCGAGAAGGCGGAGCAGCCCCACTGGTTCCTGGCCGGCAAGGAGTTCAAGGGCCGCTGGGGCGGCTCCCGCCCGCCGCGCCGCCGCCGCGCCCGGCCACGGTAAGAGCGTTTGAACGTTCGGGCGTTCGGGACTTCGAACGTTCCTCTGGCGTGGGGCCCCGGCCGGAGAACACCCGAACATTCGAAGGGTCGAACTTTCGAACATTGTTCGTGTCCGGTGTTAGGCGACGTCCAGGTGGGCGGCGAAGAACGCCTGGAGGGCGTCCAGCAGGGGCGGCGTGGGGTGGATGATATTGGCATGGTCCTGGCCGGGCACGGTCACCGCGGCGAGCCGGGGGATCTCGCGGGCCAGGGCCGCGGCCACGTCCTTGAACAGGGCGCTGGTCTTCTCGCCCGTCAGGAGGAGCACCGGGCAGCGGATCTCGCGCAGCCGTGGCGTCGGCGCGAAGCCCTCCCCGGCCCGCAGGAACTGGGCCAGAACGTGGGGGGCCCGGGTGGTGAGGCTCTTGCCGCCGCGGCTGCGCATGAGCAGGTCCAGGCGGTGCGGCGGAAACACCGTGGAGAGCCATTCCCGGACCGCCGGTTCCGCCCCCCGGGCCTGGAGCGTCCGGATGAACCCGGCCGCCGAGAAGCCCCCGGTGTCTATGCGATGGTGATGCCGCAGCCCCAGCATGGGGGGCTCGGCCAGCACCAGGGCCGGGATGCGGTCCGGATGCGCCAGCGTGAAGGCCGTGGCCGCCAGCGCGCCGCCCGACACCCCGAAGAGGACCGGCCGGGCGAGGGACAGATTCCGCAGGAACTCGGCCAGATCGTCTGCCCCTACCTCATGCGTGTAGGGCGGCTCCGGCGGGGGAACGGCGCTCTTCCCGTGCCCCGGGCGGTCGTAAGCGATGACCTGGAAGCTCCTGGCAAGGTGCGGCACCAACGGGCGCCACACGCCGCTGTCGAGCCCGTCGTTGTGCAGGAGCACCAGGGGTCGCCCGGCCCCGTGCACCTCGTAATGGACGCTGAGACCGCGGACGGTGGTCGTCGGCATGGCCTCTTCTTGTAACACAGCCCGCCCGGCCCCGCCACCTTCACGCCTTGCCTTCCCCTGCCCTCCTTTGATACGCTCTGGTACCTTGAAGGCGGCCTCCTTCGGATCCGTCAATCCCCATCCCCCAGCCCCTAAACCCCGGCCCCCGGGGTATGGAGGTGTGCCCATGCTCAAGACCATGCACCACATCGGCGTGGCCGTGCGGGACCTGGCCGCGGCCCGCCGATTCTACGTCGAGCAGCTCAAGATGAAGATCGTGTTCGACGAGCTGGCGCCCAACAAGGACGTCTGGGTGGTGGGTCTGGCGCCGGAGGGCGGCGGGGCGCTGGTGGAACTGCTGGCGGGCGTCGTGCAGCCGAATCCCCTGGAGAAGTTCCTGGACCAGCACGGCGAGACCATCCACCACGTGGCCTACGAGGTGAAGGACATCGAGGCGGCCATCGCCCAGTGCAAGGCGCTCGGCTTCCAGATGCTGGACGAGAGGCCGCGGCCGGGCGCCCACAAGAGCCGCATCGCCTTCATCCACCCCAAGTCCACCGGCGGCGTCCTCTCGGAACTGGTGGAGCCCGCCGCCCACTGAGGCGGTCGCGGCCGCCCGGCGACATGGGTCCGAGGCAGGAAGGGAAAGCGCCATGGATTTCCATCTGAGCGACACCGAGGGGATGATCCGGGACCTGGCGCGCAAGCTGGCGCGGGAACGGATCGCCCCGCGCGCCGCCGCCATCGACGAGCGCGAGGAGTTCCCCCACGACCTGGTGAAGCTCCTGGCCGAGCAGGGGCTCATGGGGCTGCTGATCCCGGGCGAGTATGGCGGATCCGATGCCGGCCCCATGGCCCTGTTCCTGGCCGTGGAGGAGATCGCCCACGCCTGCGCCAGCACCGCCACCATCTTCGGCGGCCACTACCTGGGGATGGATCCCATCCTGCTCGCCGCCACCCCCGAGCAGAAGCAGCGGTGGCTGCCCGACCTGGCGTCGGGCGCCAGGCTGGCCGCCTATGCCCTCACGGAGCCCGGCGCCGGGTCCGACGTGGTGAACATGAGCACCATGGCCGAACGGGATGGACACCACTACATCTTGAACGGGTACAAACAATTCTGCACCAACGGAAATGTGGCGGACCTGGTGGTGGTGTTTGCCGTCACGGACCCGGGGGCCCGGCACAAGGGGATCTCGGCTTTCGTCGTGGAGAAGGACATGCCCGGGTTCGGCGTGGCCCGCGTGGAGAAGAAGATGGGCATCCGCGGGTCCCACACCGCGGGCCTCTTCTTCGAGCAGTGCCGTCTCCCTGCCTCCAGCCGCCTCGGCGAGGAGGGCACCGGGTTCGCCACCGCCATGCACGCCCTGAACCTGGACCGGCCCGCCGTCTGCGCCCTGGCCGTGGGGATCGCGCAGGCCGCCCTGGACCACGCCCTCGCCTACGCCCAGGACCGCCGGCAGTTCGGCCAGCCCATCGCCAGCTTCCAGGCCATTCAGCTCAAGCTGGCCGAGATGGCCACGGAGATCCACCACGCCCGTCTCGGCTACTACTACGCCGGCTGGCTCATGCAGACCGGCGCCCCCCACCACGAGCGCGAGTCGGCCATGGCCAAGGTCTTCGGATCCGACGTGGCCATGCGCGTCACCACCGAGGCCGTCCAGGTCTTGGGCGGGTACGGCTACATCCGCGACTACCCGGTGGAGCGTTTCATGCGCGACGCCAAGATCACCCAGATCTACGCCGGCACCAACGAGATCCAGCGCCTCACCATCGCCAAGTCCCTCTTGAAGGGCCGCTGACCGCCGGTCCCTGTCCCGCCCTGCGCCCTGCGCGCCGGCTTCATTCGCATGCGGCAAGGCAAATCCGTGCCCACGACCTCTCGTGGAGGAGGGGTCCAGTGGCGAATCTCGTTGCCCGGCGACTGCGGAGAACCCCTTCGCGCTGGGAAAGACCGGGGCAGTGGCGCAGGACCGGCGGGTCTCGCGGTCCACCTGGTCGCTGAAGAAGTAGTGGGCAAGGCGGGCGAGGAAGATGCAGGCGGAGAGGATGGCGACCGGGAGATCACGGATGGTTCGTCAGCGCGAGGACCTCCGAGGGACCGACGTTTCGGATCTCGATATACGCCGTTCCGTCCGTCCCCCGGCGCACCGGGGCGCTCGACCCGACGGGATGGGGCCCCGCATACCCCGGGCCGTTGACCGCCTGGGCCGTGTTGAGGATCACCGTCATCGAACTGCCGGGCGCGTTCAGGCTGGCGTCGATCAACACATCGGCGCCGCGGGCTTCGGTGCCGTGGGCATTCAGGATGCACACCGCCTCCTCGTCGTCCAGGATGCGCGACCAGGCGACGATCTCCCCCGGACCGTAGATCGCGAACGGTCGTCCCAGGAAGGCGATCGGCCGCGGGTACTGCCGTCCGTAGCGTAGGACGGGTCGGTTCCCCCGCAGGGCAGCCAGGGCGGCGATACGGCGGTAGGCCGGATGGTTCTCGTCGAAGCAGTGATGGCCGGCCGTGCCGAACGCCCCGAACCCGGGGAGGTGCTGGTCGAGGCCCGCGGGGGGCGCCTGCAATCCCTCGCGCCCGGGCCGCCGGGGGTGCTCCGGACCGAACAGGGCCTCCCGCAGGTAGCGGTCCGACCCCTTCCAGCCGGGCAACCACCTCCGTTCGGCCGGCTCCGGCCCGGCCAGGGCCTGCTCCGTCCCGTAGTAGACGCAGGGGATGCCCAGCGTGAAGAGCTGAAGGGCCACCCCGGCCGCCACTTGGTGCTCCGAAGAGGCCTCCGCCGAAAACCGGATCTTCTCGCCGAACACGTGATCGTGGTCGTCGAGGACGGAGACGTGGCGCTCCCCCACGTTTCGGTGCGATCCCATCCTCGCGTCGCCAGGGTCGAAACCCGCAAAGTATTCCGCCGGGCCCCCCAGGCCCTTGGCCACGCGATTGAGCGCCGGTCGCATCTCGCCGATGTCCAGCGCCGCGTTCAGGTTCCGGTCCAGGACGTCGAGGTAGCGGTCCTGCGCGTAGTCCCCGCCCGCGAT
>Ga0326597_10014589_pt1 | contig 10301 bp, 7 predicted proteins | sample RVTome_12_FD_203789 | JGI IMG/M metagenome (GOLD analysis project Ga0326597, IMG submission 203789) | Soil microbial communities from uranium-contaminated site in the Upper Colorado River Basin, Wyoming, United States - RVT100D185 | ecosystem: Environmental > Terrestrial > Soil > Contaminated >...
GCCACAGGCCAGCAATTCATCCCCTCCACCACTCGCGGCGGCGACAAGCCGATGACCATGAGCATCGAGCAGGCGCTGCGGACGATGGGCGTCAAGTGGGTCCGCCGGCTGCGCAGCTACGGGGTTGCGAAAATGGCGAAGACCCTGCGCCAGGCGCTGAGTTCGCACGAGGGCGGGATGAAGGTGATCATCGCCGACGGCGAGTGCCAGCTTGCCCGCCAGCGGCGCCTGAAGCCTGTTGTGCGCAAGCGGCTGTCGGAGGGCGCCCGGGTGGTGCGCACGCGGTTCGGCGTCGACGACGCCACTTGCACAGGCGATCATTCCTGCATCAGGCTGTCCGGCTGTCCGTCACTGACCATCAAGGACAATCCAGACCCGCTGCGCCGCGATCCGGTTGCAACCGTCAACAATGACTGTGTCGGCTGCGGACTGTGCGGCGAGGTCGCCGATGCGGCAGTGCTCTGTCCCTCCTTCTTCCGCGCCGAGATCATCCACAATCCGAACGCGTGGGACCGGTCACTCGCGGGCCTGCGGGGAGCCTATATAGCGTTGCTGCAGCGGCTGGCGGGCTACCGGCCTCGCGCTGAAGCGGCCGCGCCTCAGCCGCTGCCGGCGGAGTAGTAGAGTGGATCGGCCCATCGCCATATTGATTGCCGCGCTCGGCGGCGAGGGCGGTGGCGTACTCACCGACTGGCTAGTGCAGGCGATTTCGCGCGCCGGCCTGCCGGTGCAGAGCACCTCGATCCCCGGCGTCGCGCAGCGCACCGGCGCCACCACCTATTATGTCGAAGCCTTTCCCCGTACTTATGCGGATCTCGACGGTCAAACACCAGTGTTCGGGCTGTATCCGATTCCCGGCGCGGTCGACCTGGTCGTCGCCTCGGAGCTGCTCGAGACGGGACGTGCGATCGAAAACGGCTTCGTCTCGCCTGAGCGCACCACCCTCATCGCCGCCACCCATCGCGTCTATGCGGTCATCGAGAAAGCGGCGATGGCGGAGGGGCGTTTCGACTCCGACCGGGTGTTGCGGGCGGCGAAGGAGATTCCGGCCCGCGCGGTGCTGTTCGACCTGACCGCCGATCCCGACCATCGCGCTCTTCCGATCAACGCCGTGCTACTCGGCGCCATCGCCGCATCCGGCGTCCTGCCGCTGGCCGACGAACTGTTCCGCGATGCGATCCGTGCCAGCGGCATCGCCGTCGATGCCAATCTGCAGGGTTTTGAGCATGGCCGCGCGCTTGTCCTGTCGCCGCGCGCGGATATTGCCGAACCAGCTGGCGGCGAGGCGGCTGAGACGCCGCCACCGCGCGATCTTAGCGAGCTGGTATCGATGGCGGCGCGGAGCTTTCCCGCCGATTGCCTAAGAACGGCCGAACTCGGGCTTTCCCGCTGCGCCGACTATCAGGACCTTGCATACGCGAAGCTCTATCTCGACCGGCTGCAGCCGGTCCTGTCTCTGGAGGCCAACCGAGCCGCCGGCGAGCCGCATCCGCTCACCGACGAGGTGGCGCGGCAGCTTGCCTTGTGGATGACCTACGAGGACATCGTGCGGGTGGCCGACCTGAAGACGCAGCCGGAGCGGTTCGACAAGGTGCGCCGCGAGGTGCGGGCGAAGCCGGACGAGCCGGTGCGCGTGCGAGATTTCTTCAAGCCGGGGTTGGAGGAGGTCAGCGCCGTCCTTCCGCGGCGTCTCGGCGCGCGTCTGGCGGCATTCGCCGAGCGTCGCGATGCAAAAGCCTGGCATCTGCCGCTTCGGCTGCAGAGCAGCGGCATCATCGGCTTCACGCTAATGTGGTCGCTTGCCCGGCTGCGGCGGCTTCGCCGCCTCGGCCACCGCTTCGCCGAGGAGCAGGCGGAGATCGGCCAGTGGCTCGACCTCGTCGCCGCCGCCGCGCCGCGCAGCCATGCCTTCGCCCTGGAGCTTGCCGCACTTCCCGGCCTGCGCAAGGGCTATGGCGATACCCACAGCTGCGGCGTTTCCAATTACCGCCTCATCCTCGCGCAGCTCGGCGTGCCGGCGGTGGAGGACGCAACCCACGATCTCGATGACATGTCCGAACGCCTGCAGCGGGCACGCAATGCGGCGCTTGCCGATCCGGAGGGAATGGAGCTCAAGCGGGTCCTGGGCAGTGACGGCCGGCGGGAATTCGGGATGGCTGCCGAGTAGGGTCGACGCCGATCGAGGGCCGGCGTAGCGGAGGAGGTCAGGGATGGGCGTGCCCAGCGCGCATGTCGATACCTTCGCCAGGGACAATCTCCCGCCGATCGACCAATGGCCGGTCTTTCTCTTCGATCATCCGACCCCCGCCTATCCCGAGCGTCTCAATGTCACGGCGGAGCTGGTGGATCGGCGGGTCGACCAGGGCGCCGGTGACTGGCCGGCGGTCGCGGATCTGAAGGCGAACTGGACCTACGCCGAGTTGCAGCGGCAAATAGACGCCTTTGCCCATGTGCTGGTGGGTCGCTACGGCTTGGTGCCGGGCAACCGGGTGCTGCTGCGCGCGCCGAACAATCCGATGCTGGTCGCGCTCTATCTAGGCGCGTTGAAGGCGGGCGCCGTCGTGGTCGCCACCATGCCGCTGCTGCGCCGCCGTGAGCTGCGCTTCATCATCGACAAGGCGAAGATCGGCCTTGCCTTCTGCGACGACCGTCTGCTCGCCGAGCTTCAGCGCGCGGCGGGGGAGGCCGAGACCCCTGTGCGCGTCGTTCCCTTCGGCGGTGAGCGGAATGACGACCTCAGCCGCGAGCTTGCAAGTTTGCCCGCCGATGCCGGGCCCTTCCCGCCTTGCGACACCGCCGCCGACGATGTCTGTCTGATCGCCTTCACCTCCGGCACGACCGGCACGCCGAAGGCGACCGTGCATTTCCACCGCGACCTGCTGGCGACCTGCGATACCTATGGCCGCCACGTCCTGAAAGCGAATGCCAGCGACATTTTCATCGGGTCGCCGCCGGTCGCCTTCACCTTCGGCCTTGGCGGCTTGGTCCTGTTCCCGCTGCGCATCGGCGCATCGACCATTCTGTTGGAGAAAGCCGGGCCGCCGGAGCTGTTGGAGGCCATCCGGGCGGCCAAGCCCACCATCTGCTTCACCGCCCCGACCGCCTATCGGCGCCTGCTCGAGCTGATGCGCTCCGGCGACATGGCGAGCCTCAGGCGCTGCGTGTCGGCGGGCGAGACGCTGCCGGCCGCCATCTTCCACGATTGGAAGGCCGCGACGGGCATCGAGATCATGGATGGCATCGGCTCCACCGAGATGTTGCACATTTTCATCGGCGCGCCACCGGAGCGCATTCGCGCCGGGGCGACGGGATTGCCAGTCCCCGGCTACGAGGCTCGCGTGCTAGCCGAAGACGGTGGAGAAGCGGACGCAGACGAGATCGGGCTTCTTGCCGTCAGGGGGCCGACCGGGTGCCGCTACCTCGCCGACCCGCGCCAGAAGGACTATGTCCAGGACGGCTGGAACATCACCGGCGACCTCTACCGGAAGGACGATGACGGCTATTTCTGGTACGTGTCGCGCGCCGACGACATGATCGTGACCGCCGGCTATAATGTCGGCGCGCCCGAGGTGGAGGCGGTGCTGCTGGCGCATCCGGCGGTCGCCGAATGCGGCGTGGTCGGGGTTCCCGACAGCGAGCGCGGCCAGATCGTGCGCGCCTATGTGGTGCTGAAGCATGGCGAGAGCGCCGGCCCCGAAATGGTCGAGACCCTGCGCGACTTCGTGAAATCGGAAATCGCGCCCTACAAATGCCCGCGCCAGATCATTTTCGTGGAATCCCTGCCGCGCACGGAGACCGGAAAGCTGCAGCGCTTTCAACTGCGTCAGGACGCGAAGGCATATCCCCGTTGAGGATCACCCACGGGCTTATTCGGCGGCCCATGAGGGCCTCGGCCCTTCCTCTGCCGGGGCGTGGCGCTTGGGCCGCGCCTTGAGCTGCAGTTCGACCACCCGCTCGCGCTGCCTTTGCAATTCGCGCATCGCCTGGTTACGCCCAGCAAGATATTGCTTCGGCCAAGCCTGATTGCCGGCGCCATACCAGGCGTCCGCCTGCCGGGCGAAATAAGGGTTCCAGAGGTGTGGCCTGGCCAGCGCCACCAGATCGGCGCGTCTGGTGTGCAGGATCGTGTTGATCTGGGCGGGTTCGGTGATGGCTCCCACCGCCATGGTCGCCATCTTTGGCACGTTGCGGATCGCCTCCGCGAATTGGGTCTGGAACATGCGCCCGTAGACCGGCTGCTGGTCGGGCACGGTCTGACCGGCGGAAACATCGATCAAGTCGCACCCGGCATCTCGGAACGCCTCGGCGATCGCGAACGTGTCTTCCTCGCTGATCCCGCCCTCCTTCCAGTCGCTGGCGGAAATCCGCGCCGACATCGGTCGCTCCTCGGGCCAGGACGCCCGCATCGCGGCGAAGACCTCCAGCGGAAACCGCAGCCGGTTCTCGATCGCTCCGCCATAGGCGTCGCTCCTCCGGTTGGTCAGCGGCGAGAGGAAGGAACCGAGGAGATACCCATGCGCGCAGTGCAGCTCCAGCATGTCGAACCCGGAAAGGGCGGCGCGCTTGGTCGCCTGGATGAAATCGTCGCGGATCTTGTCCATCATCGTCCGGTCGAGAGCGATCGGAACCTGGCTGATCCCTTCGAAATAAGGGATTGCGGAGGCCGAGCAGACCGGCCAGTTGCTTGTCTCGTCCTCGATCGGATGGTCCATCTCCTCCCAGCCGAGCTGGGTCGATCCCTTGCGGCCGGAATGGCCGAGCTGCATGCAAATCTTGGTTTCGCTGTTCGCATGCACGAAATCAACGATGCGCTTCCAATGCGCCTCGTGCTCGTCGCTCCACAGGCCGGTGCAGCCGAGCGAGATGCGCGCCTCCGGCGAGGGGCAGGTCATCTCCACGAACATCAGCCCCATGCCGCCGAGCGCGTGCGAGCAGTAATGGACGAAATGCCAGTCGGTGAGATTGCCGTCCTCGGCCGAATATTGCGCCATTGGCGACATGACCACGCGGTTTGTCACCTCCATGCCGCGCAGCCGAAACTTTGTGAACATCGGCGTCGGACGGCTGCTGCGATAGTCATCCCCAGTTTCGCGCCGATAACGCTCATACCACTCGGTGTCGGCCTTCTCGACGAAGGCGGGGTCGCGCAACAGCAGATTGTCATAGGTAATCGATTTGGCCCGGCACATGAGAACCATGGCAAACTGCATCGGCTCCATGTCGAACGAGCGTCTCATATGCTCGAACCAGGCGAGCGACACGTCGGCATTGTGCTGGGTGATCTGGCAAGGTGCGCGGCGGAGGTCGTCATAGGCCGCAAACGCCCGTTCAAGCGACTTCTCGCCGTGCGCCACGACCGAGTCGGAGAGCGCGATGGCGCATTCCATGGCGAGTTTCGTGCCGGAGCCGATGGAGAAATGCGCCGACGCCTTGGCGTCGCCGAGAATGACGATGTTCCGGTGGCTCCATTTGTTGCAGAACAGCCGCGGAAAGCGCCGCCAATGCGATCTGTTCAGCAACAGCGGGTGGCCTTGTAGTTCCTGCTCGTAGATACGCTCGAGTTTCGCCTTCGAGCCTTCCTCGTCGAGGTCGGCGAAGCCATGGCCTTGCCAGCAGGCCTCGTCCATCTCGAAGATCCACGTCGAGCGGTTGCGCTCATACTGGTAGGTATGGGCGCAGATGACGCCGTGCTCCGTCTCCTTGAAAAAGTAATTGAACTCGTCCATCGGCCGGGACGACCCCATCCAGCAGAACCGGTTGGCCTTAAGCGAGACGGTCGGGTCGAAGGCTTCGCGATAATGTTCGCGGATGCCGGAATTGATCCCGTCGGCGGCGACAATCAGGTCGGAATCGGCAAAGCGGCGCTCGATCTCGGCCGGCTGCACGGCTTCCGAGAATTTGAGGCGCACGCCCAGCGCCCGGCAGCGGTCTTGCAGGATCTGCAGCAGTTTGACCCGGGAAATCCCGCAGAAGCCGTTTCCCGCGCAGCGGATTTCGTGTCCCTTATAGTGGATCGCCACGTCGTCCCAATAGGCGAAGTGATGCCGGATTGCTTCGTAGGATTCCGGGTCGCGGGAGAGAAACTCCTCAAGCGTGTCGTCGGAGAACACGACGCCGAAGCCGAATGTGTCGTCCGGCCGGTTCTGCTCATAGACGGTGATGTCCCAGTCCGGGCGGGCCTTCTTCGTCAGCAGTGCAAGATAAAGGCCGCCAGGCCCGGCGCCGATGGCGGTGATCTTCATCCACGTGTCCCCTTCTCCGCGCTGTGCACGGATAAAGCAGGCTTGTGCCGTTCCTGCAAAACCTCTAACATGTAATATATTAATGCGTAAACAACCTCCTCGCTTGAGAGCGAAATGCCGCCGCCGAAACCCTCATACAGCGAGCGCGAACGCAAGGCCGTCCGTTTTTGGCTGCGCCTGATCCGCGTAGCGAAGAAGCTGGAGGCGCGGATGAGCGCGCGCATGCTGGCCGAATCCGAGCATCGGTTTGCCCGTTTCGACCTTTTGTCGCAGCTTTTTCGGGTGCCGGGGAACGTTCTTCCGGTCGGTGTTCTCGCGGGACGGTTGGTGACCTCCTCGGGGAATATCTCCCGCCTGCTCGACCGCATCGAGACCGACGGGCTCGTGAAGCGCGTCCCAAGCGTGGAGGACAGGCGCCGGATCGATATCGTCCTCACCCCGAAAGGAGAACGGGCATTTTTGGATATGGCGAAGGTTCACGCTGTCTGGATCAGCGAGGCGCTGCGGGACCTGGATGACCGGACCCTGGAAGAGATCGAGGAGTCATTGCGGCGGATCGACCTCGGCAAGGGGACGGGAGCGGTATCGGAAAATTGTTCCGACCCGAGGCCGGACAGCCATGCGGGGGAAGCTTTGACGGGGGCTGACGCCGTCGGATAGTGTGCAAGCCAGATCTAAGCAGCAGCGCCAACGGGACGTTCGTTGGCCAAATGTCCGGAGGGAGGAAATGAAAATCAAACTATCGACCGCGCTCATTGTCGGCGTCAGCGCCGCGGCATTCGCGGCGTCGGCCGCGGCCGAGGAGGTGACGCTCAGGGGTGTCAGCTCGTTCGCCAAGGCGACCGCGTTCTCGCGCGCCTGGGAGGATTTCGTCGAATATGTGAACCAGAACGGCAAGGGCGTCCTGCAGATCAACTATATTGGCGGCCCGGAAGCGGTACCTCCCTTCGAGGTCGGCAACGCCGTGCAGTCCGGCGTCGTCGACATCGCCAACGTGACCAGCGCCTACTACACGAATCTGATCCCGGAAAGCGACGCGCTGCATCTCGCGACCACGACGATCCAGGAACAGCGCGAAAATGGCTGTTACGACCTCATCAATGTGATGCACGAAGAGAAGATCAACGCGCACTATCTGGCGCGCACCGGCGACAATGTCCCGTTCCATCTCTATCTCACCAAGCCGATCGACAAGCCCGACCTGTCGGGCCTGACGATCCGCACCACGCCCGTCTATCAGGCGTTTTTCGCAGCGCTCGGCGCCAATCTCGTGCGCACGGCGCCCGGCGAGGTCTATACGGCGCTGGAGCGCGGTTCCATCGACGGCTATGGCTGGCCGATCCAGGGGGTGCTCGACCTGGGCTGGCACGAGCGCACCAAGTACCGCGTCGATCCCGGCTTCTATCAGGTCGACGTCAACTTCCTGGTGAATCTCGCCGCCTGGAACAAACTCGACGACGCGCAGCGCGCGCTGCTCGAAGAGGCGGCGGCGCGGACCGAGGAGAAAAACGCCGAAAATAAACAGGTCAACGAGGAAGAGCGCCGCAGGCAGGCCGAAGCCGGCATCGAGACGATCGCCTTTGCGGGCGCCGACCAGGAGAAATGGCTGCAATCGGCGCAGGACGAAGGCTGGAAGTCGGTGGCGCAGGTCGATCAGGCGGCGGCGGAAAAGCTGCGCGCCTGCCTGTCCCCGGCCAGCTGAACGTCGAACCGGACGGCCGGCCGAAGGGCGGATCGTGCTCCGGCCGGCCCTCCAGGTTTTTCCGTGGCGCGCGCCCTCAACGCCCTTTATGTCGGAGTTCTCAACGCGCTCGCCGCGGCGGCCGGGCTGACTTTCGCCCTGACCGCGATTCTGATCACGGTCAACGTCGTCTTGCGCGCCGTGTATGGGCGCTCGCTGTTCGGACTGTTCGACGCCATCGAGTATGCGCTGATGGCGGCGACATTCCTCGCCGCACCGTGGGTTCTGGCACGAAACGCGCACGTCACGGTGGATATCGCGCTGATCGCGTTGCCGCCCAACGCCAGACGCCGGGTGGCGCAAGCGGGAAATCTGTTTGCCGCCGTCCTGGCGGCGACCTTCTTCTGGTTCGCGCTCGAAGCCACTCTGGCCTCGTTTGCCCGAGGCAGCACGGTGCGGACCTCCTTCGTGTTTCCCGAATGGTGGGCGCTTTCGGTCATGCCGGCGGCCATGTTCCTGATGGCGATCGAATTCGTGCTGCGCTACTGGCGCGGCACGGGCCCCGACCGCGTGGGCACGGGGCTCTGAGCCATGGACTGGCCGGTCATCCTCGCGCTGATGCTCGGCTCGCTGACCGGGATGCTGCTGATCGGCATCCCGGTTGCGTTCGCCTTCATCGCCATCAACATTCTCGGCGCCTATCTGATTCTGGGCGGGACCAACGGCCTGGTGCAGATGACGCGCAACGCGTCGAGCTCGATCACCAACTTCCAGCTCGCGCCCATACCGCTGTTCATATTGATGGGCGAGATCCTGTTCCACACCAAGGTGGCGCACCGCGCCATCGACGCGATCGAGCGGGTGGTGACGCGGCTGCCCGGCCGCCTGTCGATCGTCTCGGTGTTTGCCGGAACGATTTTCGCCGCGCTGTCGGGCTCGACCATCGCCAATACGGCGATGCTCGGCTCGACCCTGCTGCCGCACATGCTGAAACGCGGCTACCACCCGACCCTGGCGATGGGACCGATCATGGCGTCGGGCGCCATCGCCATGCTGATCCCCCCTTCGGCGCTGGCGGTCCTGCTCGGAAGCCTTGCCGGAATGTCCATCGCCAAGCTGCTCGTCGCCGGAATCCTGCCCGCCCTGCTGCTGTCGATCCTGTTCTGCGGCTATATCGTGACCCGCTGCGTCATCGACCCGTCCCTGGCGCCGCCGGACGAGGCCGTCGCGATGGGCGCCTGGGAGCGGTGGCGGCCGTTCGTCCTCTACGTGCTGCCGCTGTCGTCGATCTTCGCGGTGGTCATCGGCAGCCTGCTCGCCGGGCTCGCCAGCCCCACCGAATCGGCGGCTCTCGGCTGCGCGGCGGCATTCATGGCGGCCGTCGGCTACCGCTCGATGAGCTGGGCGGGCATGCGCACGGCGCTCGCCGAGACGGTGAAACTCTCGGTGATGATCCTGTTCATCATCGCCGCCTCTCAGACGTTCAGCCAGATCCTTGCGTTTTCCGGCGCCTCCGGCGGGCTTATCGGCATGATCAGGGCGGCGGATCTGGGAGCGACGGCGATCCTCGTCGGCATGATCCTGCTGCTGCTGCTCCTCGGCTGCTTCATCGATCAGGTGAGCATGCTGATGGTGACGATCCCTATCTTCGTGCCGCTCGCCAAGGTGGTGGGAATCGACAATCTGGTCCTCGGCGTCGTGTACCTGCTGACCATGGAAATCGGCCTGCTCACGCCGCCCTTCGGACTGCTGTTGTTCGTGATGCGCGGCGTCGCGCCGAGCAGCATTGCGATGCGGCATATCTACGCCGCCATCACGCCGTTTCTGACCCTGAAGCTCATCGTGCTGGCGCTGATCGTGCTCGTTCCCGGCATCGGCACCTGGCTGCCGAGCATCATGGCCCGTTAGAGCGCCAAATCATTCGGTCGGTATCTCGACATCCGTCGTCAGGGTCTGATCGGCTTCCTTGATCGGTTGCTTGGTGAAGCCCTTGATCGAGCTGATCTCCTTGGCGTCGCGCTGAATTTCGACTGGGCTCTGCACATAGGCGGTGACGAGCTCGGCGAGCGAGCGCAGCGCGTGCATGTGGATGCGCTCCCAGCCATGCGAGCCGTCGATGCCGAAGGTTATCAGAGCGGTACGCACGTCGTTGCCCGCTTCCAGCGCCGAGGCGCTGTCCGAGCGATAATGGCGGAAGACATCCTTTTGATAAAAAATATCATTGTCCTGGCACAGCCGCACCAGCTTGTGGGTCAGATGATAGTCAAACGGCCCCTGCTGGTCGGCCATCGAGATGGTGACGCCGAATTCGGCGCTGTTCTGGCCGGGCGCCGAGGTGCCGTTGTCGACCATAACCAGCGATGCGATATCGTCTTTGA
>Ga0326597_10014590_pt1 | contig 10301 bp, 6 predicted proteins | sample RVTome_12_FD_203789 | JGI IMG/M metagenome (GOLD analysis project Ga0326597, IMG submission 203789) | Soil microbial communities from uranium-contaminated site in the Upper Colorado River Basin, Wyoming, United States - RVT100D185 | ecosystem: Environmental > Terrestrial > Soil > Contaminated >...
AACATCGACATCAACTGGAACACTTCGATTCTGAACGCGCAGGGAGTTCCGGATACAGCGGACACTTCAGGGAAGAAATTCCGCGGCCTGCCCGACTTGATTGACGCAGGGGAGACGTACAAGGGATCACGGGTGATGTACAATTTCAAGACAAAGAAGGGGAAGATCGATCTCGGCGAGACTGAGATGGAGGAAGGGTTCTACTACGGTGAAGCCATCAAGAAGGTGGATACCGACGTGCTGTTCGTCGGGCACGGTCGCTACACCACATGCGACCTTGAACACCCGCACTATTTCTTCGCGAGCCCGGAGATGAAGGTGGTCCTGAAGGACAAGGTTGTTGCGCGGCCGGTATACCTGTACATCTCGGATGTGCCTGTGTTCGCCCTTCCATTCGGTGTATTCCCCAACCAGCGCGGTCGACGGCCCGGGCTCATTGCTCCCGCGTATGGGGAGAGCGACCGCGGCCGCTACCTGCTTCACCTTGGCTACTACTGGGCAATGAACGACTACATGGACCTGAGTCTCCGGGCAGACGGCTACACCAAGGGGAGCTGGGTGTTGTACTCCGACTATCGCTACGCATTGCGGTACAATTTCAGCGGCGGCATCAGCGGTTCCTACGCGAACACAGTGGTGGGCGAGCGCGGCGATCCGGGTTACAGCAACGAGAAGCTGTTCAACCTCCGACTGAACCACAATCAAGAATTCAACCCTACGACGCGCTTGGTCGTTGACTTCACCTTCACGAGCGGTTCGTACTACCAGCGGACGAGCTACAATCTCGGCGACTTGCTCAGACAGAACATCATCTCCAATGCAACACTCTCAAAATCCTGGGAAGGGACACCGAACAGCATGTCGGTTAATGTGCGTCGGGATCAGAACCTGCAGACGGGCCAGTTGAGCGAAGTGCTTCCCAGTGTAAGTTTCAATCGGGCCCAGAGTTTCCCATTCCGGTTTGGCAAGCGCTCGGGGGATGCTTCGTCGATGCAATGGTTTGAGCTTATCGGGTACACATACAACAGTCAGTTCCTGAACCGGAGAAATAAGACCCCTGACCTGGCTGGCGGATTTCAGAAGGACGAGCGACGCGGCGTGAACCATGCTGTCGCAGTCAATGCATCGCCGAAGCTGGGCTACTTCACGGTGACTCCTTTCTTCAATTATGCCGAGAAGTGGTACGACAAGAGCATCCACAAGGATTTCAACACGGTGGACAGTGTGCTCACAACCAGGGACGTAAAGGCCTTCAAGGCAGTGCGGTACTATGATATGGGTGTTTCGGCGAGCACGAAACTCTACGGGATATTCCAGCCCGGAGTATTTGGAATAACCGGTATCCGTCACCAGGTGATACCGTCTGTTGGATATACATACCAGCCGGATTTCAGCAAGCCCGCCTATGGCTACTATGGCAGCTACGTGGATGCGCTGGGCCGGGTGCAGACATATAGCTTCTACGAGCGGGAGGTGTTCGGCGGCGCACCGGTCGAGGAGCGGCAGGCGATATCGCTCGGGATCGGGAACATCTTGGAGATGAAGACGGCCTCGACCGACACGGCGGGACAGGAGAACAAATTCCAGTTGCTGAACCTGAACGTCTCCACGGGCTACAACTTTGCGCGTGACAGTCTGAACTTCGATGAGATCGGCATGAGCTACCGGACGAGCATCGGTCAGTTCCTGAGTATCGGCGGCGGGAGCAGGTTCAACCTCTACAAGTTCGAGCCTAATCCGCTGCAGCCACAATTCGGGCGTCGCGTGAACAAGTACCTTTTGAACGAGGAGGGGAGACTGGCCGAGCTGACAAGCTTCAACATCAGCATTTCGACCAAGCTGAGCGGTGAGAAGAAGAAAACAACCGCAGGTCCGGTCCGGGCGCCCGAAGACACGCTCGAGCAATCTGCGAAGGGCGGCTATGTGGGACTGTACGACACGGACGCCCCGGACTTCAGCATCCCGTGGAACCTCGACCTCACATGGAACTTCAGTCAAAACCAGCAAGACCCGCGTGTGAAGACACGCAGCTCAAACTTGTCTGCCGCGGTCGGCTTCAACCTGACGGAGTTCTGGAAGATCAACGCGAGCACCAGCTACGACATCCTTAATGGCAAGTTCGCCGCGCCGCAAGTTGCCATCTACCGTGATCTGCACTGCTGGGAGATGAACTTCACCTGGGTGCCGACGGGTCCGTACAGCAACTTCCGGTTGGAGATCCGTTTGAAGGCGCCGCAGTTGCAGGATATCAAGGTGACGAAGCAGAGGAGCGACAGGGGGATTTATTGAGCAAGGGTGACCGGTTAGGCTCGCTCAGGCAGATTGCTTCCTCTCCTCGTACGTGTAGACGGGGTCTTTCTTCTTGAGGATGACGTCTTTGGTGATCGTGCAGGTGGTGACGTTTGTGCGGTCGGGGAGGTTGTACATGATTTCGAGCATGACCTCTTCGATGATCGAGCGCAGGGCCCGCGCTCCCGTGCCACGCTCCATGGCTCTCTGAACCACGGCTTTGAGCGCCCCTTCTTCCAGCGACAGATCCACTCCTTCCATCCGGAACAGCTTCTTGTACTGCTTCACAATAGCGTTCTTCGGCTCGGTGAGGATGTTGTGCAACGCCTGCTCGCCCAGTGAGTGGAGCGATGCGATCAACGGGAGACGTCCCACGAACTCAGGGATCATCCCGAACTTGATCAAGTCCTCGGGCTGGACTAACTGCAGGTAATGGTCTGAATTGGCGTCCTTCCTGCCTTTGATGTCCGCGCCGAAGCCCATCGGGTTCTGACTCACACGGCGTGCAATGATCCTTTCCAAACCTTCAAACGCTCCTCCGCAAATGAAGAGGATGTTGCGCGTGTTGATGTTGATCAGGCTCTGCTCTGGGTGTTTTCTGCCGCCTTTGGGAGGGACACCCGCGATTGTGCCTTCGAGGATCTTGAGCAAGGCCTGCTGTACTCCTTCGCCGGAAACGTCGCGCGTAATAGATGCACTGTCGCTCTTGCGCGCAATCTTGTCGATCTCATCGATGTACACTATACCGCGCTCGGCCTTTTCGATGTTGTAGTCGGCGTTCTGCAGCAGGTGTACCAGGATGGTCTCCACATCGTCACCCACATAACCGGCTTCGGTCAGGGTTGTGGCGTCGGCGATGGCAAACGGGAGCTCGAGGATCTTCGCGAGAGTCTGGGCGAGGAGTGTCTTGCCGGTTCCCGTTGCCCCGATCAGAAGGATATTCGTTTTTTCTATTTCGACATCGTCAATTTCATAGAGTCTCTCCCGTGCCTCGATCCGCTTGTAGTGGTTGTAGACGGCGACGGCGAGACTCTTCTTGGCCTGTTCCTGCTCGATAACATAGTCATCGAGGGCGGCCTTGATCTGGGATGGAATGAGGGTTGCCTTGTTTCCCTTGCGCGCGGAGAATGCAGCGAGGTTGTTGCGGATGATATCGACCGAGCTCGACACGCAGATGTCGCAGATATACACATCCGGGCCGGCAATGATGCTCTGGACTTCTTCGGGGCTCCTGCCGCAAAACGAGCAGTGGATTTTTTCTCCGCCTCGCGTTCTCTGTGGCATCGGTTGTCTCCTGTTACTTCTTGGCTTCGCGGTCTTTCTTCACATACACGTTGTCAATGAGGCCATACGTCTTCGCCTCCTCGGACGACATGTACCTGTCGCGGTCCGTGTCTTTCTCCAGCTGCTCGATTGGCCGGCTGCAGTGATGCGCGAGGATTTCGTTGAGACGCTTCTTCGTCCTTAAGATCTCCTCAGCCTGGATGCTGATATCCGTGGCCGTTCCCTGAACACCACCCCACGGTTGGTGGATCATGATGCGGGAGTTCGGCAACCCGGATCGCTTACCCTTTGTGCCTCCCGCGAGCAGCACGGCGCCCATACTGGCAGCAAGTCCAATACAGATCGTTGCAACATCAGGTCGAATGTACTGCATTGTATCATAGATCGCAAGTCCGGAAGAAACGCTGCCGCCGGGACTGTTGATGTAGATGTTAATATCCTTGTCCGGATCCTCGGACTCCAGGAACAACAACTGGGCGATCACGAGGCTCGCAATCGTGTCATCAACGGGTGTACCGATGAAGACAATCCGTTCTTTCAACAACCGTGAGAAGATATCATAGGCGCGCTCACCGCGTCCTGTCTGCTCAACCACCATCGGCACCAGTTGATTAACGATCTTCGTGTTCATGCATTAGCCTTTCTGTATTCTTGTATTCTCGCCGTAACACACCTGTGGCGGCGAGGACATTGCAGAGCTTACTTCTCCGGCTGGTCCTCAACCACTCTCTCCGTGATAAGAGCATTTTGTTTGAGGAACGCCATTACCTTGCCGGTGAGTATGCGCTCGGCCGCAGCGCTCGAGTTCTTGTAATACTCAAGCAGGCGGTCCTTTGCAACCCCAATCCGGGCAGATTCCGTTGCTGCGAGCGCCTCAATATCATCCTCCGTGACGTCGATGCCTTCCGACTCAGCGACCCGTTCCTTCAACAGCATCCACTTGGCCTGCCAGATGGCATAGTCATGACTCTCAGTGCGGAATTTTTGTTCGTCGAAATCACGGGGGAGCTTCTTGTCCCGCGACCGGCTCTTGATGTCTTCGATGAAAGCATCAAGAAAGGTGTTGACCAGCGTTTCGGGTACCTCAAAGTTATGTGCCCTCACAAGAGCCGCAGCGATACCATCGCTGAGTTTTCGGTCCGATTGCTCTTCCCAGTACCTCTCGAGGTCCAATCGAATGTTGCTGAGAAACTCTGTCGTTGTGCCGACCTTATCCTGGGTTATCTTCTTGACGAACGGGTCGTCAAAAGCCGGCAGGTTCACCTTCTCAATCTTTGTCACCGAGATGGATATGTGGACGGGGTGGCTGTGATCGCCATGGCGTGACTCAAACGAAGTCCGGTACACGCCGTTTACCTCCGCCCCCGCGAGGCATTCTCTGATCTCCTTTGCAAGAGTCTGGTCCGAGAGGAGGAATCGTGCGTTGGGCGTCTTCTTCCCGATGAGCGGGGCCCCTGTTGCATCCAGCTCCTGCACATCACCGGTTGCGACATGCTCGCTATCGGTGACCTTCTGGACTTCCTCCGTGGTGCTGTTGACTCTTCGAAGGTGTTCAATCTCGGCGTTGATCTCAGCGTCCGTGATCTTATGAACCGGCTTTTCTACTGCGATCCCCTTGTATTGCCTCAATTCGATTGCGGGCCGGACTTCATACTTGATCTTGAACCGGAAGGCCTCACCCCGCTTGAAATCCATATCCGTCATTGCCGGCTGGCCGATCGGCCGGATATTCTTTTCGGCCATGGCCTTACGGTAAAACTCCGTAGCAACGGTATCGAGCGAATCCTGCTCGATCGCCTCGCCGTACAGCTTCCTGATCAACTCCATCGGTGCTTTCCCTTTGCGGAAGCCTTTCAGCTCGATCTTTTGGCGGTACTTCTCGTAGGCACGTGCGAAGAGCGGCTGCAACTCGGCGTCTGTGACAGCGATTTCAGCTTCCTGCTCTACTCCTGAGAGTGTGTTGATCGTAACTTCCAATGTAGCCTTTCGTTTCGGTTCGGCCGGGCGAATGGACAACTTGAAATCGCCAATCACCACAGTGGGCAGGGAGGGACTTGAACCCACACGGGTTTCCCCACTAGCTCCCAAGGCTAGTGCGCCCACCTGACTGTGCCGCGGGAGAGACTCGAACTCTCATGTCCTTTCGGACACTGGATCCTAAGTCCAGCCTGTCTGCCAATTTCAGCACCGCGGCGCAGGCGGGCAGGTCTGCTAGTTTGCCACGTGCCCATGGAAAACAACTGGGGCGTGTCCCAAACGCATGCATCAGTGCAATTTGGGAGAGAAAGATAAGGATTTTCTCCTGGAACTTCAACACACGTGATCCGTTACGAAAGCGGAATGAGGAGTCGGATGGTCGTCCCGCGGCCGGGAGTGGAGTCTATCTCGATCGTTCCCTTGTGGTCGTCGATGATCTTCTTCACGATTGCGAGACCAAGCCCTGTCCCATGCTTCTTGCCGAATGTGAAAAACGGTTCGAGCACGCGCGCCTTGATGTCGTCGGGGATGCCCGAGCCCGTGTCGGTGAAGGATATCTGCAGATGGCCGTCTGTCTTCGCGGTGCCGACCGTCAGCGAGCCTCCCTTGGGCATTGCATCCGCAGCATTGCTTGCCAGGTTGAAGAACACGCGAACCATTTTCTCGACATCCAGGACGCATGGACCTTCGTAGTCGAGCTTCTGGACTACCTCAATCTTCTTTCTGGTGAGGTCGGCTTCCACGAATTTAAGGGATGCACTCAACACTTCCGCGACCGGAACTGTTTCGAGCATGATCTCACTGACTCCGCGTGAAAAGTCGAGGACTTCCTGCGTCATGCGGACAAAGCGATCGATCTGATGAATGATCTCCTCCGCCATCTGTGCGAGCTCCGCGTCGCCAGACTTCTTCTGGATCACCTGTGCGTACATGCGGAGTGTGCCCATGGGGTTCTTGATGTCATGGATGATGGAGCTTGCCATTCTTCCAACAGCGGAGAGGCGTTCGTTCCGCACCATCTCGCCGGCAAGTCTCGCGTTCTCGATGGCAATCGCTGCGTGTACTGAGAGAGCTTCGATAAACGACTCGTCCTCGGCTGTGAACGTCCCGAGTCGCTTGTTCAGGAATTGGAAGACGCCAACGATGGTCCCCTCTTTGTTGCGCATGGGCATGCAGAGTACGTTGTGCGTCTTGTACCCGCTTCTCCGGTCGATCTCCGGGTTGAACCGTGGATCCTTGTACGCGTCGGGGATGTTTACAATCTCGCCGGTTCGCGCAACGTAGCCGGCGAGGCCTTTTCCCATCGGAAGCCTTATCTCTACCATGTTGTTGCCCTGGGCAACCTTCGACCAGAGTTCTTCCTGCTGCTCATCGATAAGGTACAGCGTTCCCCTGTCAGCATTAATACTGCGGACCGCTGCGTCGAGGATAATGCCGAGAAGTCTGTCCAGATCGATTGTTGAGTTGACGGTTTTGCTAGCGTCGATCAGCAGGTTGAGCTTCTCCATCTTGCTTCTGGCGGCCAGTACATTCCGCTCGAGTTCCAGCACGAATGTCTGGTCCATTGTGCGAAGCCTGATGGCGAGGTTCTGGAGGAGATTGAATGTGAAGGCATCGCTATCCTTGATCAGCTTGCGGAACTCGGCCGCCTGCAAAGTTACGATGGTTGCTTCCTCGATCGATTCTGCGCGTGCGGAACGGGGAAGGCCGTCGATGATGGACAGCTCGCCAAAAAAGTCACCCTCGTGTAAAATGGCAAGGAGCGACTCGGTGCCAAATTTTGTATATTTTTTTATTCTGACCCTGCCGCTCACTATCATGTAGAGATCGCGGCCCTGCGTGGACTCGTCGAAGATCACCTCGCCCGCTTTGTAGCGATGCTCGATAAGCTTTGGTGCAAGTCTGGCAAGGGTTCTCGGGTTGACGTTGGTAAAAAGAATGTTCCTTCGTACCTTCTCAACAATTGATTTCCGTGAGCGCAAACGGCTTGCTGGACGCTGGGGAGAGATGTGACGCGGTCTTTTTCCTGCTCTGCTTCGTTTCATCCCGCCGGAGAATTCAGGTTTGAGTGTTCGTAGTGATGGGTATCAGATGGATGCTTGACAGTTGCAAAACCGAGATATGATAGGCAAACGATGAGCCAGAAGCAAGGTAGGTAAAACCCATGGCAGATGATGTTGTCTTACAGACGTTCAACCTGAGCAAACAATTCAAAACGCGATCGGCGGTAAAGGATGTCAACCTCCGCGTAAACAGAGGAGACGTGTTTGGCTTCCTCGGGCCAAACGGCGCGGGCAAGAGCACGACGATACGCATGCTCCTCACGCTGATCTCGCCATCCTCCGGGCACATCGAGTTGTTCGGCGAGCGACTTCATCGCAGTAGGCGCGCCGTGCTTGCGAAGGTTGGCGGACTCGTTGAGAGGCCGGACTTCTACCTGTATCTTACCGCACGAAGGAACCTCGAGATCGTAGCCGCGCTGAAGGGTGGCATCCCATCGTCCGCCATCCCCGAGGTGCTCGAGATCGTGGGCCTTGATGCTCGTGCAGACGACAAGGTAAAGACGTACTCACATGGCATGAAGCAGCGGCTCGGCATCGCGCAGGCCATTCTCGGCTCACCCGAGTTCATCGTTCTTGACGAGCCTACCTCTGGGCTTGATCCGCAGGGTATCAAGGAGGTGCGTGAATTGATCGTCCGCCTGTCTTCGGAACGCGGCATCACAATCTTCCTTTCCTCTCATCTCCTCAATGAAATAGAGCAGACGGCGACAAACATGGCGATCATCAATTCGGGCGAGCTTGTTGTTCAAGGAAAAGTCAGGGAGTTGCTGGATTCGGGTGACAACGTTGTGCGGGTCGATGCACGTCCGATTGAGCGCGCGATGCAAATAATTGAACAGCAAGAGTATGTAGCCGGGATTTCGAGGGACAATGACTCATTGATTATCAAAATGCCGCGAGACAGAATACATGCATTGAATAGTCTACTGGTTCAGGCGGGAATTCAGGTAGACGCTTTGATACCGAAGCGATCCCTGGAAGAGTACTTCCTGCAGATTACCGAAGGTGCTTCGGATGGCAACGCCCCAAAGCGGAAGCGCTGACATGTACCCGATATTCAGGAACGAGGTTCTCAAAACATACCTGAAGTGGCGCACATACATCGGTTTCGTCGGGATTGCCGTTATCGTGCCGCTTGTCGAGGTAGGGCTAAAGCTTGAAGGCGGCGGCATGGTGAAACAGATGACGCGGAGCCTTGAGCAGGACTTCTTTTTCGTCGGTAACTTGTTCAATGCGTACTTCGTTACGACCTTCATCATGAACAGCCTGTTTGTCCATATTCCATTCCTGATTAGTCTGGTTGCCGGAGATCAGCTTGCAGGCGAGGCAACTGGAGGGACATTCCGCTTGATGCTGATCAGTCCGGTTTCCCGCACCCGGATCCTCTTTGCGAAGTACCTCACGACCCTTTTCTACACACTCACCCTTGTGGCGTTCCTGGGTGCCTTGAGCGTCGGTCTGGGCATCATACTCTTTGGCACCGGCGACCTCATTGTTCCGGGGAGGATGCTCGTGATTATCCCACAGGCTGATGTAGCGTGGAGGCTGTGCATTGCGTTCGGGCTGGCTACCTGGAGCATGTGGTGCATTGCTTCACTTGCATTCCTCTTTTCGTCGCTTGTCGAGAATGCCATCGGACCCATCATTGCAACGATGACGGTGGTGATCATCTTCCTCCTTATTTCAAACATACCTGTGGAATTGTTCCAGAGTATTCGCCCGTATCTTTTCACCACGTATTCCAATGTTTGGATGAATATGCTGGAAGAGCCAATTCCATGGCCCGATGTGTTTCGCTCCGTGTCGATCCTTGGAGCCTTCAGCATTGGATTTGTCATGGCAACTTGGTATATTTTCGCCAGGAAAGACATACTGAGTTGATAATCCCTTCCACAACGCTCTCCAAGGATAATCCCGACTTTCTCATCGAAAGGAAATGCTGATGGATGTATCACGCATTCAAGAAGCCCTGCGGGAACGAAAACTAGGCGGTTGGCTCCTCTGCGACTTTCACAATCGCGATCATCTTGCCTACCGTGTTCTTGGTCTTGATCCATCGAAGATGACCACGCGCCGGTGGTTCTACTTCATTCCTGCCAAGGGTGAACCGCGGAAGCTTGTCCACACCGTGGAAAAGGGAAAACTGGACGCACTCCCGGGTTCGAAGATGGTGTTTCTCGCATGGGAACAGTTGCACTCGTCGCTCAAGAAAATGCTTGGCTCACCCAGAAAGATCGCGATGCAGTATTCCCCCAAGAACAACATCCCGTATGTTTCCCTGGTGGACGCGGGTATCGTCGAGCTTGTCCGCAGCTTCGGCCACAAGGTCGTGTCTTCTGCCGACCTTGTGCAGATGTTTGAAGCGGTCATCGGCGAGGAGGGGTACCGGCTGCACAAGGAGGCGGGCATTCTGGTTGACAGGATACGCGCGGAGGCGTTCGACCAGATCAGGAACGCCGTCGCATCGAACTCTGGGCTGACGGAATATGATGTGCAGCAGTTCATTATGCGCAGGTTCAGGGAGAGCGGGCTGATCACAACCGATCCTCCGATCGTAGGAACAAACGAACACCCTGCAGACCCTCACTTCGAATCGACACCTGGGAATGCGCGTCCATTCAAGACTGGAGACACGGTGCTCATTGATCTCTGGGCGAAGAAGAATGTTCCGGGAGGCATCTATTATGA
>Ga0326597_10014592_pt1 | contig 10300 bp, 11 predicted proteins | sample RVTome_12_FD_203789 | JGI IMG/M metagenome (GOLD analysis project Ga0326597, IMG submission 203789) | Soil microbial communities from uranium-contaminated site in the Upper Colorado River Basin, Wyoming, United States - RVT100D185 | ecosystem: Environmental > Terrestrial > Soil > Contaminated >...
ATCATCATACGAATGGAAGAATAACGAGATGAACATCCCCAATACGACCGTTGTCCATGGCACCAACCAGGGAGGTGGAACAACAAGGGAGGTTAGCGATGAAGCTGGAAAGTTCCAGATGAACGGAGCAAGAGTACTCTTTTCACACGGCTTTTTTCCCACGTGCGCGTTGCGGGCGATGGATGTGCTACGACGATACCCAGAGTTGGCAATGGACTACGAAAATCGAATTCTGCTTGCTGATGCTCTTGATAGAGCGAGTCTCCATGGGGAGGCCCTCAACGAGTATGTGGCGTTGTCACAAGGACTCCCTCTTACATCAGCGCAATCGAGCTATGTGCAACAGAAGGTCAATGCGTTGCGAAAGGTCTCAGACCGCTGATCGGTCTTCGGAAAACAAAAAACGCTCTCGGGAGATCATCACGAGAGCGTTTTCTTTTGGTGGGAGGTGTCCAGAATCAGGGTGGCTCGGGGGATGGCCAAACCACGCCTCTTGCTTTCGACAACCTCCCTTATTTTTGTGAAGTATGAAGAGAGGGCGCGTTGACAAACGATTGATTATCGTGTTCCCGTTTTATCGCGTCGATGATAGTATTCTTCATGGTTTCGACTGAGGAATCCTGTGGATTGATCGTAAAGGCATTTGCTGTCTCTTCGAGGGCTTTTTCAAACCTCCCTTCAGAGAGATAATAATCTGCCTTTTGAAGGAAGTGTTTTACCACTTCTGCTGTGGCGTTCACCGGGGTTGCCGATGTTCCCAGACTTCGACCAATAAGACTCCGAACCCGATCCTCGTACGCCTCAGCATACAAATTGTTTGGATCGATTTTCTTGGCATTCACGACGACTTGAAGTGCAGCCTCATATTTCTTCGCCTTGACAAGCTGGTCAGCCTGGCGGAGATATTCGGAACTATGACGACGCCTATCGTCCATATGGTCGAGTAATCGTAGCGGGTAAGTCATGTATGTTCATCCTTTCAAACGGCAAAAAAGAATGGTACGGCTAAGTTATGCTTCAGAGGCTCGGAAGGGTGTACGTTGAAACCTCTGCAGAGAAATATCTAGAAGAGTTTTTGTATCCCTACAATAAAATCATGGTGTCCGTTATCTCGACTAAGCGGCAACTGCCTGCACCCCAGACCGGCGTTCTTGGTGGCGACGAATCGTCCGAAGGTGTTTTGCTTCAAAATTTAATAGAACATCGCTCACTGGATTGAGAATAAATGCCTGCGTCAATTGTTGTATCGCATCATCAAATTGACCTTTGCCAAGCATATCCTCGGCTGATTTTATGCGAGCAACGATCTCATGATCGACAGAGTTCTGCGAGCCATCTTTCTTGCTCTCCTGTGCCTGCTTGATTTCATTCTTCATTCGGATGAGATCCTGGCTCGAAGGGTCAATCAAGAAGGCAGCCGACAGTTCTTCTAAAGCTTTATCGTAGTGCGCTTCGAGACACAGCTGCTGGGCTTTGGCTATGTGTGACTGAATTGTGTTTTGTTCTTGCTGACGTTCATCTTCTTCTGATTGGCTCTGCGAATTCACGACGCTTTTCAAGCGCGCTGTATAGGCGTCGAGGTATGGGTTCAGCGGATCAACGGATCGGGCACTCTCTACTGCGAGAAGAGCTTCGCGGATGTTTCCTTCTTTGACGAGGCGATCAGCCTGTTTCAGAAGGGCTGCTCCATTTTTTATCTGCTCATCCGTTCTTCGTGCGCTCATTTTGCTTCCTGGGAGTATTCGTTACTGATCCAATGTATTTGCAGAATCATGTATTCACAACGCTGAGCACTCTGCCATTCGTTGCGACAATATACATACGGGAAACGGCGATGTAAGTGTTCTTAGTCACTGGGGTGTGTGATAAGGGAAAGCGTGAGGAGATGGGTGACAGACTATTTGCTTTTGAGAAGCTCATAGAGTGCTTCCCGCGCGCGATCGTTGCCGATTGTTCCGAGATAATAAACGGCATCGCTGCGTAAGTCTCGTGATTCATCCGAGCGTGCAACCTTTGTGAGGAAATCAACAGCTTTGTTGTTACCGATCTCAGCAATTGTATAGAAGATGTTGTGTCGTTGGTCGGTCTTGTTCTCCGGAAGAGAATTGTACAGGTCGACCAAGATCGAGACTGACTTGTTCTTGTCTTTCGTTGTTCGAGCAATATACACGATCGCATCGTTCTGGACCTCAGCATTCGTGTCGGTCTTTGCAACGTTAACGAAAACGGTAAACGGATCAAACTTGTCAAATTCAACTAGTGCCTCAAGTGCGGCAATCCTGACATGTGTGTTTTGCGAATGATCCAAAGCGATCCGACGAATTGTTTTGAATCCATTTTCATCTTTCGGTGAACGACGAAGGGTGTACAGAACGTCGATTTTTAGCTGTGTGTCGCTATCAAGTGTCGAGGTCCAGTGAGCGGATTCAAACTTGCGAGCGCGTCCATAGTCTGCGAGAGGAGCCCGGAGCCTCATGCGACGCTCCAAGGATCTAAGCTGACGCTCCATCATCTCGGGCTGGGGAACAAAAAGAACGTCAACTTCTGGGGGAGGTGTCAATTCCTCTGCACCAGGAGCTCGAATGACAACTGTAGAACGCAACTCGTTCAAATCTGCAACTGCGTCGTCGTAGTATTTGCTATCTCGGTACTGATGGAGAAAGTTATTGTATGCCGCCATGGCTTCATTTTTTTCTCGAAACTTCAATGCGTAGGCCATCCAATACATTGCATCATCCCTGTACTCGCTTCGTGGATAGCGCTTAACGAGCTCGGAGAGCACTTCTTGAGCATTCTTCCATTTTTCTTGAATGATCAGTTCGTATCCCCTTTTATAGAGGTCATATCCGGGATCGTCTTGATTTCCGGGTTTCGAAGCAGCATCTGACCATTCCATCCTGAGTTTATTGCCGGAATGGAAAGAATACTGGGAGGGTTGAGAAGACATGGTGGTTGAGGCCTGTCCCCATGCAATCGAAGCAGGCAGAAAGATCGTGGCAATGAATATTAGTTTCATATACTTACTCCTTCATTGAAGCATACTGGATGCGCATTCTTGTGGTCGAATCGTAAGCGATCTGCGCCATCCGAACCTTGAAAAGCAAATTGCCCTGAAAAATTCCATCGCGCAGGAGTTCGACTGTCGGTTTTTCCGAGTGATGTTCAGAATTTGCAAGTTCAATCAGCACCGGTTCAATATCGGACATGAGTTGTGTGGTGTAGGGGGTCAGCGGCTGCTGCTTGAGAAACCTGGCTTCATTGAGAAGTTGCCTCGAAACGCGTCGCTCCAACGAAAGGTCAGTCGGTTTCCCCTCGTAGTGTTTCCGATTGGCCAGTTCCACCATGAGAACTCCGGATTGACGAAAATATTTCTGGGCGCGTTGATCAACCAGTTCAAGAGGAATGCCAATCTTTCCCTTGTCGGGTATGGAGGAAATCTGCTTCTCTCCGGCATTCCATTTCATTACGAACACTGTGCCGACAGCGAGAACGATAAGAGCTCCCGCAATGCGATATCTTGGTGAACCGTATAGAAGTTGGCCCCACCAACGCACCCAATGCAGCGCTCTTCCTCCTGGTTTGTGGGCCTGCAATCGACGTCCGACAGCAATGGGGAATTCGCTCCAAAATTCTGATGATCGCTCAGTGGAAGGTGCATATCGCAGCTCAGATAGTCTCTCCAAGGTTGACTGCATTTTGTCACACTCCGCATTACACTCTTCACAATGTTGAAGATGGACTTCCGCCTGCAGCCTTTCCTTCTCTGACATCTCCCCCAAGAGGTAGTCGTAAAGCAGATTCAGGATATGTTCTTCAATTCTCATTGTCGAATAAACTCCAGGCGTTCTCTCAAATTCCTCAGTCCTCTAAACAAATGGGTCTTGACCGTCCCTTCGGAACATCGCAGTATACTACTGACCTGCTTCGTGGACAAACCGTCAAGGTGGCGCAGGATCACAACCGCCCTCTGCATTATCGGGAGGTCGTGAAGCACTTTCTCAAAATGTTGCATGGTGTCTGAGTTCTCGTGTGTATGCATGTCATCAGCGGCAGCGGAAGTAAGTGCACGAGTCTCATCAGTTTCTCTGCTCATGCGCCTTTTCATTTTCTTGACTCTGTTAAGCGAAACATTGACCACGATGCGATAGAGCCATGTACTGAATTCCGAATCTTCCCGAAATCTCCCGAGAAATCTGAATGCCCGCACAAACGCATCCTGGGCAGCTTCCTCGGCTTCGTGATGATTTTGAACGATGCTATACGCTACGTTGTATGCCTGTTTCATGTGGCGAGAGACCAGCAGCCGAAAAGCTCCATTATCTCCGGTTTTGGCCCGATGGATGATGTGCTGCTCGTCGGCAGCGGTCATGGGCGTCTCGCGTTTATGTTCAATCCATATGTTAGACACACAAATGGACGCGTTGGTTGACTCTTGAGAGAATGGTGGTCAATGGGTTCTCTTCTTAGACGAAGGTGAGGGCAGGAGGTTGCAGAAACGCCTGCTTGAGAGCCGGCGCTTAGGTGTTTGTTGTATTACTATCGAGTCTTGGAGTCCTACCCCTGAACAATGTCACTGCGCGGACGAATATTTTTCCATAATCTGCCGGAGCGGTTCATTGTCTGCAAAGACGTGCCACTCTGCGACGACGTTGTTTCGTACCACCGCCTTGGCTGAGGCAGGAATATCCCATCTGTTTTCTTTAAGCATCTTACCATTATCGCTATAAGTACCAGACGCCTTTCCAAACAGTCCCACAATTCCATCGGATTCCATAATGTTCATGGTTTGCAGTGAATAGTCAGGAAAGAAGAAAAAATACTGAATCCATGCCTTGCGCATTTCTTCTTTCCCCTGAAGAACGGTTCCGAGCGGATCAACAAAAATATGATCATCCGACATCAGTTTGCAGAGACCTGATACATCGTGATGATTGATGCGATCCACGAACGACTGAACGATTGCGATAGCGTCCATTTGCTCTCTCCGTAATCTGAATTTAACAGAATTACCTTTGGACAACGACTGCGATTCCCTGTCCAACGCCGATGCACATTGTCGCCAAACCGTAGTGCGCGTTTCGCCGGATCATTTCGTGGAGCAGCGTTGTCATGATGCGCGCTCCGCTGCAGCCGAGAGGATGTCCCAATGCGATTGCGCCGCCATTGGGATTGAGCTTTTTCACATCAATGTTAAGATCCCGGATCACCGCGATTGATTGGGAGGCAAATGCCTCGTTGAGTTCGATCAAGTCAAGATTGTCGATGGTGATGTTGGCTTTACGAAGGGCTCTCTGGGCCGCTGGAATAGGACCGATGCCCATGAATCGCGGATCGACTCCGGCAACCCCTGTTCCGATAATCCGAGCCAATGGTTTGAGGCCAAGCTCCCTGGACTTTTCTTCACTCATCATCAGAACACCTGCAGCGCCGTCGTTCAGCGAAGACGAGTTTCCTGGGGTGACGCTTCCATTCTTTCGGAATACTGGAGTAAGCTTGGCGAGCTTTTCCACGCTCGTGTCGTGTCGAGGTCCCTCGTCGGTGTTGAGAACAAGAGGATTACCTTCCTTTTGTTCTATTCGCACCGGGACAATTTCGTCCTTAAATCTTCCTTCCTTTTGTGCGATCACCGCTTTGTGGTGACTGGCGAGGGCGAACTCGTCCTGTTCCGAACGAGAGATTGAGTATTTCACAGCGACGTTTTCCGCTGTTTCCCCCATCGATTCCAAAGGAAACATGGCTTCCATTTTCGGATTGGGATACCGCCATCCGAGAGCGGTATCAAACGCAGTAACGTTTCCAAACGAGCCAGCCTGGTTCTTTGGAACGGAGTATGGTGCCCGCGACATACTTTCGACGCCACCCGCAAGAATCATTGACGCATCGCCAGACCAAATTGCACGCGCACCTTGGATGATCGTATCAAGGCTGGAACCGCACAGACGGTTCACCGTATTTGCTGGAACGCTCTGCGGAATTCCCGCGAGGAGTGCGCTCATGCGTCCGACGTTTCGGTTATCCTCGCCCGCCTGGTTTGCACATCCCCAGAGCACGTCATCAATTTCTGCCGGATTGATTCCGGAAGATTCAACGAGGGCGCTCATAATGATTGCACCAAGGTCATCGGGGCGTACATCGCGAAGAATCCCTCCGTATTTACCGATCGGTGTTCGAAGAGCATGGGTGATGACAGACGGATGGTTGGGTTTCATATCATTCATCGATTGTGAAATTGCCCGTGAAGGACATCATTACCGAAACGATGTTCTTGCTTCTGGTGAGATGGTGGAAGGATCAACGGATGGAAGTTAGAACCTTGCTAGAACTTGAAGTCCTTCACGTTGCCGTAGATATAGACATAGACCTGCGGCTGATTGGCGTTGTTCGTTTTTAGAATCACCGAGTCATTCAATACCACTATCGCCGATTTGGGTTTGAGTTCTGCAACGATTTCTGCAAACTCCCCGGGGTGAATTGGCTTTTCAGGAAGTCTTATCGAGAGCCCTTTGAGCTTTGTGTTGTAAGAATCAATGACAAGATCCTCTTTTCCCTGGTTTTGGACGACAATCGTTGCTGTTGATTTCTTCCCGACTTCTGCGTCGCGAAACCAGAACTGGCCAGGATTCACGCTGACTTCCTGGACAATATTTGCGACAAACTCGATTTGGGTCCGTGGATTGTCGTTATCGTTGGAGTTGACGGTCACATACTTGTGGACAGGCCCTGTGAAATTTGTTGAATTGAAGGTAATAAGGATCGATCCACTCTTGCCGGGGGGAATTATGTTGTCGGAGACAACTGTTCCGGTGCAACCACACGAGACTTCAACTCGGCCGAGCGACAAGGTATCCTTGCCGGTGTTTTTCACGGTGATCTTTTTCTCTGTAATCTTTCCTCTGTTGATTGTGCCGAGGTCGAGCTTGGTTCCTCCGACAATTTCGATTTTAGGCTGGGCCACTACAGTCAAGCTTGCAGCGACAAGAAGAATCACAAATGAGTAACGCATGTCAAACCTCAGGATTTAAGCTGGAAGAATTCTTCAATAAGATAGATGAAAAATAATGGTTTTGCAAAACACTACTTCTAACGCCCGGGGACGACATTTAATAGAGCCGACCGCTGGAGAAGAGGCGCCACTCGGTATCGATCTTCTCCAAAACTATCAGCGAGCGCACGCATCACCGCGAAAACCTGCCGTGAACCGATTTTGTCTGTCCACTCTACCGGCCCGCTTGGATAGTTCGTTCCATATTTCATTGCAGTATCAATATCGGCCGAAGTAGCAACACCTTCCGCGATAGCGAAACATGCCTCATTAGCAAGCATGCAAATGATGCGAGGGAGCACCATTCCGATCGAATCCTGCACGAACGCCGCTTCTTTGCCTAGCCATGATGCGAATTCCATTGCCCTCATAGTCGCAGAATTCTCTGGATGGGGGGGGAGTGCAAACTCAATCATTTCCCCATCAAGCAAGGAAGGGAGAGCGGCGATACCTACAATGCGGTCCGGGTGCTGCACCCATGTCGTTTGCTCTGCAACCGTTATGGTAATCGATGATGTAAGAATAAGAGTCTGGAGTGGAAGGGTCTTGTCCAGCTCCATAAGATTTTTCCGTTTCGATTCAGCCGATGTGTTCGTAAGTTCGAGGGCCAGAGAGGAGTCGGGCGACCCTTTTCTTACCGCCTTTGCGCCTTTTGGCAACAAGCTGACGGCATCTTTTTCAGTCGAGTTGATTCGGGCATGGACAGTGAAACTCCTTGCAACACAATGGACAGCATACTCCTCCACAAGGGGAGACTCGCCGAAGATACAGAGAATTTTTTCCTTCGGGTCGAATGCGGGTTTACGGGTACTCGTAGAAGCCTTTTTTCGTCTTGCGACCAAGTGTCCCTCCTTCCACCATTTGCCGCTGGATAGGGTGCGGACGAAACCGCGGTTCCTGAAAGAACTGCTCATACACGGATTTCGTGACAGCATAATTGATATCAATGCCGATTAAGTCCATTAGCTCGAACGGACCCATGCGAAACCCTCCCGACTTTTTTACGATGCGGTCGATTTCTTCCACAGAGGCAACACCCTCACCAAGAAGCCTCAATGCTTCGCCGTAAAAAGGGCGGGCAACACGGTTGACGATGAATCCGGGAGTATCTTTGCACACGACCGGGGTTTTCTTCATTTGGGTTGCAAGATCGACAGTGGTTCTTATGGTTTCGATGGATGTTTCCTTTCCCTTCACTACCTCAACCAGTTTCATGAGAACCGGTGGATTAAAAAAGTGCATGCCGATTATGGATTCCGGTGTTTTGGTGAAGGAGGCGATGGAGGATACGGAGAGTGATGATGTGTTTGTGGCGAGAATTGCATGGGTGGGAACAATCGCATCAAGCTTCTTGAAAATCTCACGTTTGATTGTGAGGTCTTCGACAGCAGCTTCGATCACGAAGTCTGCATTTGCCAAGCTGCTAATACTTTTGGCAATCTCGATCCGCGCGAGCGCTTCCGTCGCTTCCGTGTTGGAGATTCTTCCCTTTTCCACGAATCTACGAAAATCACCTTTCAGGCGGCCGGAGACGGATTTGAGAACCTCCGGGGAAGCGTCATACAGGAGCACATCAAGACGGGCCAGCGTGGCTGCCTGGGCGATGCCAGCACCCATGGTGCCGGCGCCAACGATGCCTATGGTTTTGATCATTGTGTGGTGAATGTCGGATTGAAAATGAGGACCGAAAAAGTATAGAAATTCCGGTTACGAGAATCAACAGGTGAGAGAACGTTTTTTCGGCTAGCTTCCTTTGAAATTTGGCTTGCGCTTTTCAAGGAACGCCTGTACGCCTTCCTTATGGTCTTCAGTTTCAGAGGCAATTTGTTGGATATCCGCTTCATAATCGAGGGTCGTGTCGAGGTCACTTGCGAGCGCTTTATTCAGCGTTCGCTTAATCAGTCCGATAGATCGCGTGGGCGCTCCTGCAAAGGAGCGAGCAAGCTCCATGGTCACTGATTCCAGCTCAGTCGGAGGTACAGTCTTATTGACCAGTCCAACACGCTCGGCCTCGTCGGCAGGTACGTCGCGACCGGTTGCGGCGTATTCAAATGCACGCGCAGGGCCTGCCAGACGGGGAAGAAACCAGTGCGCGCCGGTATCGGGGACGAGTGCAATTCTCACGAAAGCCTGTATCAACTTCGCCGTTGAAGTCATTATGCGCATGTCACAGGCGAGAGCGAGACTGCATCCTGCTCCTGCCGCCACGCCGTTAATCATTGCAATGACCGGCTTTTCGATAGAGCGTATTTTTCGAATGATCGGGTTGTACGAGCGTTCAAGCGATTCCTTCAACGATCGTTTCTGTCCCGCATGTTCTTTCAAGTCTTGACCGGAGCAAAACGCCTTGTCTCCGACCCCGCGAATGACGATACATCGGACGGCTGGATCCTTCTCACCTTGCTTGAGCGCATCAAGCAATTCTTTCTTCATTTTTTCGTTGAAGGCATTGTATGCTTCAGGGCGGTTCATCGTAATTGTAAGGACGCCGTCGTTGAGTAAGTAGAGGATTGTCTCAAAGTTCATTCATAAGCTCTTGGTATTCTGTCGGTTGGAATTATTTTCCCTTCCACTCCGCTTTTCGTTTTTCGGAGAAAGCACTCATTCCTTCCTTTTGGTCTTCCGAGGAAAAGAGGAGGTAGAAATTTTTTCGTTCGAATTCAAGTCCCCCTTCTATAGTAGTGTCAAAGGCCTTCAGCACTGATTCTTTCGCAAGCTTGACCGCGATAGGAGGCTTGGAGGCAACCTCTTTTGCCCATGCCTTTGCCTCCTCGAGGTAATACTCAACCGGGACGACCGTGTTAATCAGGCCCCACTGTAAGGCTTCTGCAGCAGAGATCATTCGTCCCGTGAGAACCATCTCCATTGCCTTTGCTTTACCTACCGCCCTGGTAAGTCGTTGGGTTCCACCGGCACCGGGCATGACACCAATATTGATCTCCGGCTGGCCGAATCTGGCCGTCTCCGACGCGACCACCATGTCGCATGTCATGACTAACTCACACCCGCCACCGAGCGCGAACCCGCTGACAGCCGCGATTAAAGGTGTTTTGATTTTCCGAATCCGGTCCCATCGTGCAAACTGATCTCGTTGTAGCATCTCCATCGAGGTGGCACCCGCCATTTCCTTGATGTCCGCACCAGCTGCGAATGCTTTTTCATTTCCCGTAATAATAATGCAGCGAACGTCGGGCGATGCATCGAGGCTTTCCAGCGCATCGACGAGTTCATGCATCAGTTTGACATTAAGAGCATTCA
>Ga0326597_10014593_pt1 | contig 10300 bp, 12 predicted proteins | sample RVTome_12_FD_203789 | JGI IMG/M metagenome (GOLD analysis project Ga0326597, IMG submission 203789) | Soil microbial communities from uranium-contaminated site in the Upper Colorado River Basin, Wyoming, United States - RVT100D185 | ecosystem: Environmental > Terrestrial > Soil > Contaminated >...
GAATCCGTCCCGCGCCGGGGTACCCCGCGTGTCCCGATCACACCGAGAAGCGGACGCTCTTCGACCTGCTCGGGGGCGAGGCCGCGCTCGGGATCGGCCTGACCGAGAGCTTCGCGATGACGCCGCCTGCCTCGGTGTGCGGCCTGTACTTCTCCCACCCCGAGGCCCGGTACTTCGCCCTCGGGAAGGTGGGCGAAGACCAGGTGCTCGACTATCACCGGCGCAAGGGCATGGACGTGCGGACGGTCGAGCGCTGGCTGCGGCCCAACCTCGGGTACGAGCCGGCCGAGGTGCGGGAGCCGGTCCGGTGAAGATCAAGCTCCGCTTCCCGGCCACGCCCCACAACGCCCGCGATCACGCGAAGATCGCGGTGTCGCTCGCGCGCGAGCAGTACGGCGCGACCCTCGACTACGGTGCCGGGAGCCTCGAGGTGCTCGACGCCGAGATCGAGGCGTTGCGCGAGGAAGGGCTGGACGGCGAAGCGGCGGCCGAGGTGCTCTTCGTCTTCGGCTGCTACCTCGGCGAGGTCTTCGTGCGCGCCCTCGGAGGCGCCTGGATCCCGACCGCGCGCTCGGCGCTGCGCGAGGTCTCGCCGTGGCCGATGGTCGTCACCCTGCCCGACGGCTCGGCGTGGGACGCGATCGGAAAGGTGTACAAGCGCCTCGAGCTGGGCGATGCGGAGTACCTGCCGGCATTCTTCGTCGCCGCGGCTCAGAGCGGGGGACGTGCCGGGGCGGATGATCGAGGATGAGCGCGGACGAGCGGAGCCGGCGCGACCGCGGCGACGTTGACGGAGAGGAGCGCGAGGACGAAGGGCAGGAGCGGGGCCACGACGGTGCCGAAGGTGCACCGGTTCGGATCCCGCTGACCGGCGACCTCGACCTCCACCCGTTCCACCCCCGCGACATCCCCTCGGTGGTCGAGGAGTACGTCCAGGCGTGTCGCGCCGCGGGCGTGTTGCACCTGCGCCTGGCGCACGGGAGGGGCCGCGGCGTGCAGCGCGCGGCGGTCCGTCGCGTGCTGGCGGCGATGCCGGCGGTGCGGTCGTTCACCGACGCCGCTCCGGGCGCGGGCGGATGGGGTGCGACCGCGGTCGAGCTTCATGCGGGCGATGAAGACGAGCGCCGCTAGCGCAAGGGCGGGCGTTTGTTCAAGCGTTTTCTTATGGTGCGGGAATCGCCGCTCCAGTCATGGGCGCGATGTGGTAGGGGCGCGCGCGACCGCGTCGTTGGCTGTCACACTCGGTCTTGACACCGGCCGTCGTGGACCATAGATTCGCAGTCGCCTCAGGAAGAGGCGGCTGCGGCGCGACGGTCCCTCCGGCCGAGTCGAAGAGCAACGTTCCGAGAGCAGTGGTACAGCCGAACATGCGCAACGTGAGTTTTGGGTTCTTCGACGACTGCAGCCCCTCCGGCGGCAGGCGGATCCTGATGTTCTACTCGTTCGAGACGGACGAGCGCCTGGCGCGCTCGGGAATCCTGCACTACAGCGTCGGCGAGCGGCGCTTCATGGGGCCTCGCCACGATCCCGAGCTGACCGATGCCGCCCTGGCCTTTCTGACCGCCAGCGGGCGCATCGTCGAGCCGCAGGCCTGAGGATCCCGCCGGGAGCGGGTGAGACGTCGCGAGCCGCAACGAGCATGCCAGCGGACGGGGGCGAATCGCCGAGCCGCCGGGGGGGACGATCTTGCCCGGAGCGGGCGGCCGGCGCCCGTCGCGGTGCGCAGGAGGCCGGTCGCTTGCGGAGTGGCGGGCTCGGGGGCGGATCATCCCGCGTTGATGGCACCGATGGCTGCGCCGCGGGCGAGGGCCTTCCGCCGAAACGGTGCCTCACCGTCACTGTGATAGCATCCGTGTTTCGACGAGCGGTGGTGGACGCCAACCGGAGGACCTCACATGACAACAGCGGGAACGGGGCGCGACATCGCGCCGGCCGCGGGAAAGCTCGGCGTTCTGCTGCCGGGGATGGGCGCGGTGGCGACGACGTTCATCGCCGGCGTGGAGGCGATCCGCCGCGGTCTCGCCAAGCCCATCGGAAGCCTGACCCAGATGGGCACCATCCGGCTCGGAAAGCGCACGGACGGACGCTCCCCGCTGCTGCGTGATTTCGTTCCCCTCGCCGCGCTCGAGGACCTCGAGTTCGGGGGATGGGACGTCTACCCCGACAGCGCCTACGAGGCGGCCCGCAAGGCGGGCGTCCTCGAGGCTCGCGACCTCGATCCCATCAAGGATTTCCTCGACGGCATCAAGCCGTGGCCGGCGGTGTTCGATCCCCAGTACGTCAAGAAGCTCAGCGGCCCCAACGTCAAGAAGGGGAAGTCCAAGCGCGACTTCGCCGAGCAGGTGACCGCCGACATCGCCCGCTTCCGCAAGGAGAAGAAGCTCGACCGGCTCGTCATGGTGTGGTGTGGCTCGACCGAGGTGTACCGGGAGGCGAAGGCGGTCCACTCCTCGCTCGACAAGTTCGAGCGTGGGCTCGACCAGAGCGATCCCGACATCTTGCCCTCGATGATCTACGCCTACTGCGCGATCAAGGAGGGGATTCCCTACTGCAACGGCGCCCCCAACCTCTCCGCCGACTTCCCGGCGCTGGTGGATCTGGCCCGCCAGACCGGCACGCCGATCGGGGGCAAGGACTTCAAGACCGGTCAGACCCTGATGAAGACGATCCTCGCCCCGGGGTTCAAGGCGCGCCTGCTCGGGATGAACGGCTGGTACTCGACCAACATCCTCGGCAACCGCGACGGCGAGGTTCTCGACGACCCCGAGTCCTTCAAGACCAAGGAGGTCTCCAAGCTCGGCGTGCTCGAGTACATCCTCCAGCCCCACCTCTATCCCGAGCTCTACGGGAAGATCCATCACGTGGTCCGCATCAACTACTACCCGCCGCGGGGCGACAACAAGGAGGGTTGGGACAACATCGACATCTTCGGGTGGATGGGCTACCCGATGCAGATCAAGGTCGACTTCCTGTGCCGCGACTCGATCCTCGCCGCTCCGATCGTGCTCGACCTCGCGATCTTCTCCGACCTCGCCAAACGCTCGGGGATGAGCGGCGTTCAAGAGTGGCTCTCGTTCTACTTCAAGAGCCCCCAGACCGCCCACGGCCTGTATCCCGAGCACGACATCTTCATCCAGCTGATGAAGCTCAAGAACACGCTGCGCCACCTTCGCGGCGAGGAGCTCATCACCCACCTCGGCCTCGAGTACTACGACTAGTCTCGGCCGGTCCGCCGTATTGACGTCGGACCGGCCGAAGCTCGCTCACGCCCGCATGCTCATGCTCCGCATTCCCTCCCCGGCGGAGCCTCGGCCAGGATGCGTCGGTCGCGTGCGCGGGGCGGCCTTCCCACTGACACCGGTGATGCGGCTTCAGCTACGGAAGGCTAGTGGCTGGTCGATAGGCCACGGGCGATTGTTTTGCAGCGGGAGTCGCTGAACTTGCCGGTGAGGAGCACCAGACCTTGAGTGATCTCTGAACGGATCGTCGGTGTCATCACGACCTTGCCGTCGACGACCAGCGCGAGCTGATCTCCGATATGGTCGCGCGTGAGCCGGGTGAGCTTGGCGGTGCCCTCATCGGTCAGTTGAATGCTCACTTGACATCCGTAATCAGCCTTCTCGGCGTGGGCCGAGCGGACATCGGCGTTCGACACGTGCCGCTCGGGAAGGATGTGGACGGGCGCTCCGCCCTCTGCGCTCGCCGCATTGACGACCCCCCGGCCCGGGCCCCCGGCCACGAGGTGCATCGCGAAGCTGACGAATGGTGCGTCGGTCGAGGGCCCCATCGGCATGGACCCGACGCCCCCCGCGCCGGCCCTTCGCCCGCGGGGTTCTCCGTGATCGAAAGGACCGTCCGTCAGTATCGCGGCGGCCACGAAGAGAACCGCGGCCAGGCCCCCCCACCGCACCCAGCGTCGCACTCCGAGGCCGGTTCGTATCGATTGCGAGGGCGCGGTGCCCTGGAGGAGCCGCTCGAGAATCCGTTCGCGCGTCGCTTGGGACGCCAGGTCCCCCCTTTCGAGCCGCCCGAAGAGCCGGCGGACGTTGTCCTCGAGTTCCCCTCGCGGCATCTGATGGTTGGTCATCGAGACCTCCCTCCGGCCGTCGCCGGCTGTTCCGAACGACCGCCGGCCTCGAATGCGGCCATGAAAGCCAGCCGGGCTCGGTGCAGGAGACTCTTCACCGCGGTGACGGTGGTCGCTTCCGCGCTGGCGATCTGCTTCAATGGTTGCTCCAGGAAGTAGTAGTGTTCGAGCACGCGCTGGTGGTGCGGGGCCAGTGCTGCGAGCGCCGAGTGAACGCGGTCTACCGTTTCGGCCCGGGCCAGCAGCTCGTCGGGGAGCGGCCCGGGGTCGAGGACGGGGAATCCCTCGCCCGCCCCGGCCAGGTCGATCTCAGCCATACCCACCGGCCGGGCCCGCCGCAGGGCCTTTCGCGCGCAGTTGCGGGCGATGTAGGTCAGCCAGGGAAGCATCGATCCGCGGTCTGGATCGTACTCGTGGATGTGACTCAGGGCGACGAGGAAGGCGTCCTCGGTGACGTCGTCGGCGAGATCCGGACGGGCCGCGACCCGCCGGCGTACAAACCCATGCACCACCGCGAAGTAGGTCTGGAACCAGACGCGGACCTCCTCTGGCCGACGCTCTCTCAGTCGTCCGAGATCGAGGGTCCGCGCCAGTTCACCTCGGAATGCCATCCCCCCACCTCGCGACCGTAACGCTTCTATATGTCATCAGGGTGGGGGATGGTTGCGGGCCGGGAGATCGCGGGAACCCGGCCCTCAACTCGTCGCCGAGCTAGCGCCTCTTCTCGCCCGGTGTCCCGCCGAGCGCCTCCGTCCAGTCGACGCGCCCCGTGACCTGCATCAGGACGAACAGCGTGATCACCGCGCCCACCGTCACCGTCAGCCCGGTGTAGCCCTCCAGGAAGAAGGCGTAGCTGAAGAGGACGAGGTACACCGCCTGGGCGAGGCCGGCCCGCAGGACGGCGAAGCGCATGCCCGCGACCAGGCGGAGATAGCTCACGACCAGGAAGACGCTCGTCACCGCCGAAATGAGAAAGGCGACGTGGATCACGACGTGGTCCACCAGGTAGGCGAGAAGGAGGTGGAAGGAGAAGAACGCCGCCGAGAGAAAGAACCAGTGCATGGGGTGCAAGGAGGGGCCCTGTACGAGTCCGAGGATGACGAGGACCGCCATGAAGAAGAGCAGGGCGGCGGGAGCGAAGAAGGTGACCCGGGCCACGAAGGGACCGGGGTTGAGCCGATCGGGAGGATCGACGCCGATCTTCTGTCCGGTGACGAGGCTCTCGAAGCGCCAGGAGAGGGCCTGGCCGCCCGGCGTGCGGTCGAAGGTGGTGGGGGACAGGGTCCCCGGGGGAAAGTCCAGTCCCCCGAAGTCGGTCGAGAGGTCGAGCTGGAAGTCGCGAACCCGCGCCACCCCTTTTGGCGCGAAGCCGTACAGCCAGGGTCCGAGTCCGCGGGTGCCATAGGCGACCTCCAGGTTGCCGCGCCCGTGGGGAGGCAGGGTCGCGTGGACCGAGGCCCCGGCGTCGACCTCGCCGTCGAACGTCAGGTCCCTGTCCGTTGAGGCGGAGGCAAAACCCGTCGTAGATCGCCTCGGCGGAGGGGAAGGGAAACCGCACCTCAACCCTTCGTGACGTTGCCTTCGTCGTCCTTCTCCTGCACGGTCTCGATCTCCTCGCCAGGTCTCTCGACCCAGACCTCCGGGGGGAATTGCTCGTGGTGCCCTCCCCAGAGCTGCGCCACCTGCCGGGCGAGACCCTGGTCGGCCTCGCCGCTGCGCTGCACGACGGAGCCTCCCAGGAAGGCCCAGGCCATGGCGGTGCAACCGTAGATGAACAGGACCGCGAAGAGGCGTTGTGCGCTCACGGCGAGCTCCTTTCGGGATTGGCCGATCCATCGAGCAGGTTAACTCGGGGTGGCAGTGCCAATGTAATGCCCGGCCCCTCCCTGGCTCCCGGAACACAGAGGAAGGCGCCGCCCCGACTCACCTGGCGCCGACCGCGCTGGCCAGGTCCGAGCCGGCACCACGGACAGCGGGAGTCCTGGCGATCGCTCTCGGGGCGCGCGAACCGGTGAGGGCAGGGCCACTCCGCGGTCGCCGCCTGAGCCCGCCTGTCCTCTCGACCCCGGGCCCTCAAGCCCCCCTGCGCTCGACTTCCAGCAGGAGGGCCACCAGCGTCTTGCCCTCGCGGATCTCGCCACGGCGGATCATGTCGCGGGCCTCGTCGAGGGTGAAGGCCGTCCACTCGATCCGCTCGTCGGCTTCCGGTCGCGGGGGGACGCTCTCGAGCCCCGTCGCGCGGAAGAGGTGCATCAGCTCGTCGCAGAAACCGGGGGTCGTCCAGAACTCGACGAGTCTCTCGAGGTGGGTCGCACGGAGGCCGACCTCTTCCTCGAGTTCGCGGCGGGCGCCGGCCTCGGGGGTCTCGCCCGGGTCGCGGCGGCCGGCGGGGAGCTCCCAGACGACGGCGTCGACGGCGTAGCGGTACTGGCGGACGAGGACGACTCGGCCGTCTTCGTGGACGGGCAGCGCGGCCACGGAGCCGCGCTGGCGCACGACCTCGCGCCGGCCGCGGACACCGCCGGGCTCTTCGACCTCGTCGACGTCGAGGTCGACCACCTTTCCGGAGTAGACGCGCTCGTGGCGCAGGACGTGTGCCGAAGGACGCTTCGAGCTCATGGCGCGGATGATAGCAGCCCGATGGAGGGGGTCCCTGGGATCCGTGAGTTCGGTGGATCCCTCGGGACCCGCTTCGTGCGAAGTCCCTCGGGATGACTGTGACACGGCCGTGGGGAGCCGGCTTGCCGGGCTCGGGCGCGATCAGGCGCCGACGGCGCCGAGCACGTCGAGCAGAGCGCGCAGGTCCGGGGGCAGCGCAGCCTCGAACGCCACGCGCTCTCCGCTCGCGGGGTGGGTGAACTCGAGGCGGGCGGCGTGCAGAGCCGGGCGGCCGAAAGCGGCGATCGCCTCCCGCGCCTGCGGACTCCTCGACGAAGGGGTGCGGGAGCCGCCGTAGGTGGCGTCGCCCACGACCGGATGCCGGACCGAGGCGAGGTGCACGCGGATCTGGTGGGTGCGGCCGGTGTGGATCCGCACCCGGAGGAGGCTCGCGCCGTCGAAGTCCCGCTCGCGTGTCCAGCTGGTGCGGGCCTCGCGGCCGCGCGGTGCGCGCACCGACATGCGCTTGCGGTGCACCGGATCGCGGCCAATGGGAAGGGCGATCTCCCCCGCCCTCGCCGAGGGGACGCCGTGGACGAGAGCGAGGTAGTGCTTCTCGACCTCGCGGGAAGCGAACTGACGGACGAGGGCCCGGTGTGCCTCGTCGGTCTTGGCGACGACGATCAGACCCGACGTGCCGCGGTCGAGCCGGTGCACGATCCCGGGACGCAGCACGCCCCCGATTCCCGACAGGCCCGGGACGTGACGCAGCAGGGCGTTGACCAGCGTCCCGGTGGCCCGGCCCGCCCCGGGGTGGACGACGAGGCCGGCCGGCTTGTCGATCACCACCAGCTGGGGATCGTCGTGGACGACGGCGAGCGGGATGTCCTCGGGCTGAGGCACGGCCGCCGTCGGCCCCGGCACCTCGACGGTCACCGCCAGGCCCGGGCGCAGGCGTAGCGACGGGCGGGAGGCTCGGCCGTCGACGCGGACGTGCGCGTCGGCGATCAGCGCCTGGATGCGGGCGCGGCTGAGGGAGGGGAGGCGGACGGCGAGCCAGACGTCGAGTCGCTGGCCGGAGGCTTCGTCGTCGGTCAGGAGCCGGTGCTCGCTCTCGAGGCGCACTGAGCCTCCACCTCGCATCGCCTTCCTCGCGCGGTCCGCTCGCCGGTCTGTCGGCCGCGGGCCGGACCTCCCCGGACGCTCGCGTCCCCTCGCCCCGTCGGGCCTTCTTCCGCGCGTCCGACACCGCGTCCCGGAGCCGCCGTCGCCCTCGCGACCACCGTTCATCCGCCCCGTGCGTCGGTGCGATGCGGAGCGCGCACGACGATGGGCTCAGCCGGCCGGCTGGTCGGAGGCGGTCGCTCCCTCGCGGCCCTGACGTGCCAGCCGCGGCAGCAAGATGGCCATGCCGAGCAGGAGGAACAGCGCGATCACCTGCGACGTCGACAGCGCGCCGTAGAACCACGTGCCGCGGTCGGGATCGCCGCGGAGGAACTCGAGGCCAAACCGCACAGCCGAGTACAGGGCCACGTAGGCGAGGACGACCTGCCCGTCGAAGCGCTTGCGTGGCGCGAGCCAGAGAAGGAAGAGGAAGATCAGGAACGCGGCCACGGACTCGTAGAGCTGGCTGGGGTGGAGCGGGCTGTCGAGCGGCGTGCCCACCTGCCGGGCGGCATACACGTCGGTGAAGACGACCGCCCACGGGACGTCGGCGGGCTTGCCCCAGCAGCAGCCCGCGGCGAAGCAGCCCAGCCGGCCGATGGCCTGGCCGAGCACGACCCCCGGAGCCAGCACGTCCGCCGTACTCCAGCCCGGGAGCTTGTACCGCTTCACGTACCACCAGGCGACGAGGAGGCCGCCGATGAGGCCGCCGTAGAAGACGCCCCCGCTCTGGAAGATGGTCAGGATGTCCTGGGGGCTCCGGCTGAAGTAGCGCCAGTCGAGGAAGACGAGGAGAACCTTGGCGCCGAGGAGCCCCGCGATGAGGACCCAGACCGCCATGTCCGTGATGCGGCTGGCGTCGAGGCCCGCCCGCTTCGCGTGGCGCGAGGCCACGTAGAGTCCCGCGAGGAACGCGATGGCGAGGAGGACTCCGTAGGTGTGGAGGGTGAAGGAGGGGACGGTGAATCCGAGGATGTCGAAGGAGGGGATGGTCAGCAGGCGCGGGTGCATGACTAGAGCTCCACCGACCGCGAGACACGACTGAGGCGAAGGCGCACTATTCGATCCTCCCGGTCGTGGGAGCGGGCTGGACGCCGGAGGCCTCGCGGCTCTCCGAGCGGTGCTCGCGCAGGATGTCGAGCACGAGCAGCACCACCCCCACGGTGATTGCGGAGTCGGCGACATTGAAATCGGGCCAGACGTGGTCGCGCCAGAAGACGTGGACGAAATCGACCACGTAGCCGAGGCGGAGGCGGTCGATCAGGTTCCCCACCGCTCCCCCGAGCACGAGAGCGAGAGCGGTGCGGGGGAGCCAGGCCGCGGCCGGGAGGCGGACGAAGTAGTAGGCGATGGCGACGAGGGCGGCGAGGCTGAGGCCGGCCAGCAGCAGGTGCTGGTGGGGGAGGCTCGCGTCGGAGAGGACCCCGAACGCCGCGCCCCGGTTGCGGACGTGGCTGATGCTGAAGAGGCCGTCCACCACTTCCACGTACTCGTGAAGCCCGAGGCGAGCCACCACGAGTGCCTTGGTGGCCTGGTCGAGCAGGACGACCGCGCCGAGGAGGCCGAAGTAGGGCAGCATGCGCCTCACTGGTGGGCCAGGACTTCCGTGCACCGCTCGCACACCGTGTCGGGGCCCTTCACCTGCTCGGAGAAGGTCCAGCAGCGCTCGCACTTGGCGCCCGTCGCCCGCTCGACGACGACGGTCAGGGGCGCGGGACCGGGCTCGAGGCGCACCTGGCTGACGATGAACAGGTTGGCGAGGTTGCCCGGGAAGACCCGGCCCGCTCCCTCGTGCTCCCGGAGCACGCGCAGGGTGGCCTCGGGAGCGCGGACGGTGATGCGCGCCTCGAGGCTGGCCGAGAGCGTCTTCGCCGCCCGGGCCTCCTCGAGGGCCTTCGTCACCTGGGCGCGCACGTCGAGAAGGCCGGCCCACTGCGCGAGCACTGCGGGGTCGACCGGCTCCCGCTCGGGGAAGAGCGCGAGGTGAACCGAGGGCTCCTTCACCCCGGGAAGGAACCCCCACGCCTCGTCGGTCGTGAACGGCAGCACGGGGGCGAGGAGGCGGCACAGGTCGTGAGCGATCCGGTACATCACGGTCTGCGCCGAGCGGCGGCGCGGCCCTCCGGCGGGATCGCAGTACAAGCGGTCCTTGAGCACGTCGACGTAGAAGGACGACACGTCGGCCGCCGCGTACTGGACGAGCTGGTGGTACACGAGGTGGAACTCGTAGGACGCGTAGGCATCGAGGACCCGGGCGGTGACCTGGCGGTGCCGCTGCAGCGCGTAGCGGTCGATCTCGTCGAGGTCCGCCTCGGGAACGGCTTGCCGGGGGTCGTAGTCATACAGGTTCGAGACGAGGAAGCGCACGGTGTTGCGCAGCTTGCGATAGGCCTCGCCCACGCGCTTCACCATCTCGTCGGAGAAGCGCATGTCCTCGCGGTAGTCGACCAT
>Ga0326597_10014594_pt1 | contig 10300 bp, 4 predicted proteins | sample RVTome_12_FD_203789 | JGI IMG/M metagenome (GOLD analysis project Ga0326597, IMG submission 203789) | Soil microbial communities from uranium-contaminated site in the Upper Colorado River Basin, Wyoming, United States - RVT100D185 | ecosystem: Environmental > Terrestrial > Soil > Contaminated >...
GTATCACGTCGACGGGTTCCGGGTCGATGCGGTCGCCTCGATGCTGTATCTCGACTACTCCCGTGCCGAGGGGGAGTGGGTGCCCAACGTGCATGGCGGACGGGAGAACCTCGAGGCGATCGCCTTCCTTCGTCGCCTCAACGAGACCGTCTACCTCAACTACCCGGATGTCCAGACCCTGGCCGAGGAATCGACGGCGTGGCCCATGGTCTCCCGGCCCACGTTTCTCGGGGGTCTCGGTTTCGGCTTCAAGTGGGACATGGGGTGGATGCACGACACGCTGGAGTACATGTCACTCGAGCCCGTCCACCGCAGCTATCACCACCACGAGCTCACCTTCCGTGGCGTATACGCCTTCACCGAGAACTTCATGCTCCCCTTGTCCCACGACGAGGTCGTCCATGGGAAGGCGTCTCTGCTCGGGAAGATGCCGGGCGACGATTGGCAGCAATTCGCCAATCTCCGCCTGCTCCTCGCCCAGATGTTCACCCAGCCGGGGAAGAAGCTCATATTCATGGGCGCCGAGCTCGGACAACGGGCAGAGTGGGCACATGAGGGCCAGCTCGACTGGTCCCTCACCGAACACGCCATGCACCAGGGGGTCTCACGGCTGATCGGCGACCTGAATCGTCTCTACCGGGACTATCCCGCCCTGCACGAGCTGGATTGTCGCCCGGAGGGCTTCGAGTGGGCCGTGGCCAACGACTCGGCGCAAAGCGTGCTGGGTCACTTCCGGCGAGCCTCCGACGGTGAGACCCTGCTCGTGGTGCACAACATGACACCGGTGCCACGTCATCGATATCGAGTTGGGGTGCCAGCTCCCGGTCGCTGGGTGGAGATCCTGAACACAGATGCACCGATATACGGCGGGTCGGGCCAAGGCAACCTGGGCGGCGTCGATACCGGCCCCCTTCCCGTGCCGCACGAGGGGAAACCCCAGTCGATCGACCTCACGCTGCCCCCCCTCTCCACCGTCATCCTCAAGCAGCTTCCCAAGGAGGCCGACGGGCCTGGCGAGGAGGAGTAGTCGCCTTCGCCCCGTGGCTCATAACCTCCAGATGAAACGCCGATAACAGTCCTGTAATGCCTAACTTGGTGCCGATTTGAGTCAAGAGGGCTATATCTGCATCCACGGCCATTGGTATCAGCCACCCCGGGAGAACCCATTCACCGGAGTGGTGGAGGACCAGCCCTCGGCGGCTCCATTCCGCAACTGGAATGAGCGGATCACGGCCGAGTGCTACCAGCCGAACACCCGGGCGGAGATCCTGGGCGAGGACGGCGCCGTCCGCCGCCATGTCAACAACTACGAGTGGGTGAGCTCGGACTGGGGGCCGACTCTCCTGAGTTGGCTCGAGGGGAACGACCCCGAGACTTATCGGAGCATCGTCGACGCCGACCGGGCATCCATGGAGCGGTTCGACGGGCATGGCATGGCCATCGCCCACACCTATAACCACACCATCCTCCCCCTCTCCAATCGACGTGACAAGAGGACACAGATCCTGTGGGGCATCGCCGACTTCGAGCATCGGTTCGGCCGTTTCCCAGAGGGCATGTGGCTGCCGGAGACAGCAGTCGACCTTGAGAGCCTCGAGCTCATGGCCGAAGCCGGGATCAGGTTCACCGTCCTCTCCCCCTATCAGGCCGCCTCGGTGCTCGAAGGCGGTGACTGGGTCGACGTGGTGGGAGGGAGGATCGACACCAGGGCCCCCTACACGGTGCAGTTGCCCTCCGGGCGGAGCATGAGCGTGTTCTTCTACAACGGTCCGCTCTCCCAGGAGATCGCCTTCAACGGCGTCCTCGAGGATGGTGCCATCCTCGCCAAGAGACTGATCCAGGCCCTCGGTGAGCCGGCGGACGAGCCGCTCCTGTCACACGTTGCCACCGACGGTGAGACCTACGGGCATCATCACCGCCATGGCGAGATGGCCCTGGCCAAGGCAATCGAGGACATCGACGCCGACCCGGATGTCCATCTCACCAACTACGCGCAATTCCTCGAGCGATACCCACCGAGACGGACCGTCCGCATCATCGAGGGGACGTCTTGGAGCTGTGCTCACGGGGTGGATCGGTGGAGGACCGATTGCGGTTGCTCGTCGGGTCTGCAACCCGGATGGAACCAGGGCTGGCGAGGTCCTCTCCGACAGGCCCTCGACTATCTGCGCGACTCTCTGATCGATGATTTCGCAACGATCGGGAGCCGGCTCTTCCACGACCCGTGGCTGACCCGGGACGAGTACATATCCGTGGTGCTCGGTGAGTCGGGTGAGGAGTTCCTCGATCACCACTGCCAACCCGGTCTCGGCGGCGAGGAGAGGTCGCAGGCGATCGATCTGCTCGAGATCCAGCATCGAGCCATGTTGATGTACACATCATGCGGGTGGTTCTTCGACGACGTGTCCGGGATCGAATCGGTGTTCGTGATCCGTCAGGCGGGGCGGGTGATCGATCTGACCCGGCGAGCCACCGGAATGGACCTCGAGCCCGGCTTTCTGGAGATTCTGGACAGAGCCGTGTCCAACGTGGATGACATGACCGGGCGAGACGTCTACGAGCGCTCGGTCACCCATTATCTGAGCTCCTGGGAATGACAGACCACTAGCTAGATTCGCGGGCCATGGCCAAACCACGGGCAGCCGACGGGCGTGTCGTCATCGAGTCGGTTTCCCCACAAGTGGACGGGGGGAGATTCCCGACCAAGACGACCCTTGGTGACTCTGTCGATGTCACGGCAGACGTGTTCGCCGACGGGCATGACATGGTTGTCTGCATCCTCCGCTATCGGCCGGCCTCGGCGAGGGCTTGGTCGGAGACTCCGATGAAGCCGCTCGGGGACGACCGCTGGCGTGGGTCATTCACGCCCACGGAGCTGGGACCGTGGCAGTTCGAGATCATGGGGTGGATCGACCAGTTCGCGACCTGGCTGGACGGTCTCCAGAAAAAGCTCGCCGCCGGGCTCGATGTCGATGTCGAGCTCGCCATCGGCGCCCGGCTGCTCATGGAGGCTGCCGGGAGGGTCAAAGGCAAGGATGCCAAGAGGCTGGCCTCGATCGCAGAGGCCATATCCGAAGAGACATCTCCACAAGACGAGAGGGTCGCACTGGCTGCGTCCGACCACACGGTGACATTGGTCAGGGACCACCCGGATCGGTCTCGAGCCTCCAAGTCGGAGATCCGCTGGCCGGTGGTCGTGGATCGGGAGAAAGCGGTGTTCTCGACCTGGTACGAGCTCTTTCCCCGCTCATGGGCGAAGAAGGCAGGAGAGCATGGGACGTTCGCCGACGTCGAAGAGCGTCTCGACTACGTGGCCGGCATGGGCTTCGACGTCCTCTATCTGCCCCCCATCCACCCGATAGGCATCAACTACCGCAAGGGCCCGGACAACAGGCTCGGCGCCGGCGCCGGCGACCCGGGGGTGCCTTGGGCAATCGGCTCCAAGGAGGGCGGTCACACAGACATCAATCCTCTTCTGGGAAAAATCGAGGACTTCCGCTCATTGCGGGACGCCGCGGCGGCCCGTGGGGTGGAGCTCGCCCTCGACGTCGCCTTCCAGTGCTCCCCGGACCACCCATGGGTCACCGAGCATCCCGAGTGGTTCCGTCATCGTCCCGACGGGAGCATCCAATACGCGGAGAACCCACCGAAGAGGTATCAGGACATATACCCGTTGGATTTCGAGACCGAGGACCCCGAGGGCCTGTGGATGGCGCTGAAAGACGTCTTCGATCACTGGATCGACGAGGGGATTCGCATATTCCGGGTGGACAATCCCCATACCAAGCCTTTTTCCTTCTGGGAGTGGGTGATCGGCGAGATCCGCCAGCACCATCCCGACGTGATCCTCCTCGGCGAGGCCTTCACCCGGCCCGCCGTCATGCACCGTCTCGCCAAGGTGGGCTTCAACCAGTCGTACACGTATTTCGCCTGGCGCAACACCCGCAGTGAGCTGATCCAATACATGGCCGATCTCTCCGAGGTGAGTCATTTCTTCAGACCGAGCTTCTGGCCAAACACACCAGACATCCTCACCGAGGAGTTGCAGACGGGGGGCCGGGCGGCCTTCATCGTCCGATATGTGCTCGCGGCGACGTTGAGCTCGGCCTGTGGGGTCTATGGGCCTGCCTTCGAGCTGATGGAGCACCTGCCCCTCCATCCGGGCTCGGAGGAGTACCTGCATTCCGAGAAGTATGAGATCCGCCGATGGGACATCGATGCAACCAACACCCTGGCGCCGGTCATAGCCCAGGTCAACAAGGCACGGCACTCACATCCCGCCTTGCAGCGAAACCGGAGCCTCGTCTTCCACCCGGCAGACAACGACCTGCTCCTCTGCTACTCGAAGAGCTCTGCCGATGATGTCGTGCTGGTCGTCGTCAACCTTGACCCGCACCACGCTCAAGCCGGGTGGATCGCCCTCGATCTCGAGAGCCTTGGGCTGGGCACCGACCAGAGCTTCATGGTCCATGACCTACTGACCGATCGTCGCTACCTGTGGCACGGTCAGCACAACTTCGTGCGTCTCGAACCCGAGGGTATCCCCGCCCATCTATTCGCCGTTCGCCCCCATGTCCGCACCGAGGAGGGCTTTGACTACTTCATCTGAGCGGGATGCGTGGTACAGGGACGCCATCATCTACGAGGCGCATGTGCGTGCTTTCCGGGACGAGGACGGCGACGGGATCGGGGACTTCCGGGGCCTCACCAGCAAGCTGGACTACCTCAGAGACCTCGGGATCACGGCTCTCTGGTTGCTCCCTTTCTATCCGTCGCCGCTCCGCGACGACGGATATGACATCGCCGATTACAAGTCGATTCACCCCGCATACGGGACCATGCGGGACTTCAGGCGGCTGCTCAGAGAGGCACACGCCCGTGACATCAGGGTGATCACCGAGCTGGTGATCAACCACACCTCTGACCAGCACCCATGGTTCCAGAGGGCACGGGCGGCCAGCCCGGGGAGTCCCGAGCGTGATTTCTACGTCTGGTCGGACACGGCGGATCTCTACAAAGAGGCGCGGATCATCTTCCAGGACACCGAGACGTCCAATTGGGCCTGGGACCCCGTGGCCGGCGCCTATTACTGGCATCGGTTCTTCTCCCATCAGCCGGACCTGAACTTCGAGAACCCGGCCGTGCACGATGCGGTGTTCGACGTGCTCGACTTCTGGCTCGATATGGGGGTCGATGGTCTCCGGCTCGATGCCGTCCCCTATCTCTACGAGGAGGACGGGACGGTGTGTGAGAACCTCCCCGAGACCCACCAGTTCCTCAAGAGCCTGAGGGCGCGCGCGGATGCCAGGTACGGGGATCGTCTCTTCATCGCCGAGGCCAATCAGTGGCCCGAGGACGCGGCGGCCTACTTCGGTGACGGTGACGAGTGCCACATGTCGTTTCACTTCCCGCTGATGCCCCGGCTGTTCATGGCGTTGCGTATGGAGAACCGCTTCCCGCTCGTCGACATCCTGGAACAGACCCCGGAGATCCCCGAGGCGGCGGCGTGGGCGATCTTCCTCCGCAATCACGACGAGCTCACCCTGGAGATGGTCACGGACGAGGAGCGGGACTACATGTACCGCGTCTATGCCCACGATCCTCGGATGAGGATCAACGTCGGCATACGACGCCGGCTCGCACCACTCCTCGGCAACAACCGTCGCGAGATGGAGCTTCTCAACGGCCTTCTCCTGTCCCTTCCCGGCACACCTGTCATCTATTACGGGGACGAGATCGGGATGGGGGACAACGTCTACCTCGGTGACCGCAACGGTGTCCGCACCCCGATGCAATGGTCGGGCGACCGCAACGCCGGATTCTCCGAGGCCAACCCGCAGAGCCTCTACTTCCCGGTCATCACCGACCCCGAGTACCACTACGAGTCGGTCAATGTCGGCGTGCAGCGTGACAACCCGAACTCGTTGTGGTGGTGGATGAAGAGGGCGCTGGCCCTGCGTAAGGGTCTGCCCGAGCTGTCGCGTGGCACACTCGAGTTCGTCCCGAGTGACAACCCCAAAGTGCTCACGTTCCTCAGACGGCTCGGCCCGGCGACGGTGCTGGTGGCGGCCAACCTCTCTCGCCACGTCCAGCCGGCGAGCCTCGAGCTGGGCGAGTTCGCCGGCCTACAGCCGGTCGAGATCATGGGACGGGCCACGTTCCCCTACGTCGGCGAGTCTCCATATGCCTTGACCCTCGGCCCGCACGACTTCTATTGGCTCTCCCTCACCCCGCGGGAGGAGCAGGCCGGTCCCGGGGATCGCCCTCGGATCTCACTTCGGGGTGGTGACCTGGGCGGTGTCTGGCGAGCTCGAGCCCAGCTGCAGCGCGCCCTGATCGCCGACGTCTCCGGACGACGCTGGTTCCGCAGCAAGGCGCAGACGATAAGGGACGGTGAGCTCGTCGACCTCGTGGAGATGCCGGCTTCCGGCGCTCGGCTCGCCTTCATGAGGCTGGAGTACGTGGAGGCTGCCCCCGAGACGTACGTGATCCCGCTTGCGGTGGCGGCGGGAGTCGAGGCCGAGATGCTCCTGGCCGAACCGGGCACGGCAGTGATCGCAGACATCACCGGTGTCGAGGGGCCGGCGGTCCTCTACGACGCGACGCGCATGCCCGAGTTCTCTCACGAGCTCGTCCGGCTCGCCGCTTCGGGCCGTCGAAGGATCAGCGGCCGCAGGGTCAAGCTGCTCTCAGGTCGTCTTCGGGGGTCGAGTCGCCTGCCGGCCCTCGTGACGGACGCCCCCTTCCGGTCCGGCGACCTCGAGCAGACCAACACATCGGTCTTCTTCGGCGAGAAGCTGATGATGAAGTTGTTTCGCAAGGTCGAGGCAGGGGCAAACCCCGAGGTTGAGCTGGGCCGATTCCTCACGGAGAAGGCGCGGTTCGCCAACACGCCCCGCGCCCGCGGCCTGGTCGTTGCCGAGCATGCCGGCGAGGAGTCGGCGATCGCCTTCTTTCAGGACTTCGTGCCCAGCCAGCGCAACCTGTTCGACCACACCTTCGACGGAGCGGTTCTCACTCTCGAGACGATCCTGGCGGCGAGAGGCGAGCTGGGCCCACCACCGCGCCTCCCCCATCCTCTCGAGATCGCCCAGGACCACCTCGAGGCCGGCGGAGAGCTCCTGGGCTCCTACCTGGTCGAGGCCGGGCTCTTGGGCCGTCGCACCGCCGAGATGCATCTTGCTCTGGCGTCCGACCCCTCTGACGCCGTTTTTGCCCCTGAGCGGCTCTCGGCGCATCAGCAGCGCTCCTTCTACCAGACAGTTCGGTCGTCGGTTCGGACCAGTCTCTCCCTGCTGCGACGACGTCGTCCCTATCTGCGGCCCCAGGACGCCGAGCTGATCGACGCCGCCATCGGGTCGGAGGCAGCGATTCTCGACCGGCTGAAATCCGTCACATCGCAGAGGATCGACTGTGACCGGATCCGGACCCATGGCGACTACCACCTCGGCCAGGTTCTCTTCACCGGAAACGACTTCTACATCATCGATTTCGAGGGAGAGCCACAGAGACCGCTCACCCAGCGGCGTCTCAAGAGGCTGGGGCTGCGTGATGTGGCGGGCATGATCCGGTCCTATCACTACGCAGTCGTGATGGCATTCCATCAGGTCCGCGAGACCGGGCTCGATGAGGATCAGAGTGCCGAGCTCCTGGGTTGGGCGCACGCCCTCCACCGCTGGATGTCTGCGGCGTTTCTCGAGGACTATCTCGACATCCTCGAAGGATCATCGATCATCCCGGCTCGACCGGATCAGCTGCGGCTGCTCCTCGACGCACACGTCGTCGAGAAGGCCGCCTACGAGCTGGAGTACGAGATCAACAATCGTCCCGACTGGGTGGAGATCCCCTTGCGGGGGATTCTCGACACGTTGGGCTGACCTAGTGGTCTGTCGCGTAAATAGTGTGCGCGTGTCTCCGAGCCAACGGCGTCATCTGGCAAGGAGAAGCGCGCAGTCGCAGCCGGGGAGCTGCGGCGAGCACTTCGACGCAGCCAGGGGCGTCGAGGGCCGGAGAGACGCCACAAGTATTTATGAGACGGGCCACTAGTTGCCCGTCGGCTCAAACCCGGTCGTAGATCCTCGCCTGATAGTCCTGCAACATGCGGGCCGAGGTGACCCGGGGGCCTAGCGTCCTCCACGCGTATCGGATGCGGCCAAGGAACGCCGGGCGCGCCGCGTGATACTCGGCCGCGATCGAGCGGATCGTCTCCAGCATGGCGGTCGCCTCTTCGAGGTCTCTCGTCTCGGGGTCCGCTGCAGCACTCTGGGCGATCTCCCAGCCATTCCATCCGTCGAACATCTCTGCCCACCAGCCGTCCAGGACCGAGCAGTTGAGGACACCGTTGAGCACTGCCTTCTCGCCGCTGGTCCCGGACGCCTCACGGGGTCGGATCGGGTTGTTCAACCAGAGGTCCGTCCCCTGGACCAGGGCGTGGGCCATGTCCATGTCGTAGTCGGGGATGAAGGTCAGCCGGCCATGCGCCAGCTCGGCCGATGCGGCTCTGATCACCTCCGCCAACAGGCCCTTGCCGGGGCCGTCGAGGGGATGCGCCTTGCCCGCGAACAGGAAGTGCACCGGGCGGGTGTCGTCGCCGAGCAGCTCGTCCAGCACGTCGGGCCTCCTCAACACCAGCGTGGCCCTCTTGTAGGGAGCGAATCGTCGGGCGAAGCCGATGATCAACGAGTCCGGGTCGAGAGTCTCGCCAGTCCACCCATGGACCATTCGAGCGAGGTGCTCGGAGGAGCGTCTGCGCGCCTTGAGCAGCGCATCGTCATCGATGGCGTCCACCCGCTGCCACGCTTCCGTCTCGCCCTGCGCCCAACCATCGCCCAGGGTCTGATCGAAGAGCTCTTGAAAGTGATCGGCGGTCCACGTGCGGGCATGGACGCCGTTGGTGACGAATCCGATCTCGTCGCCGATCCCTACGCCGGCGAAGAGCTCCCGGCTCACCTCACCATGCAGTTGAGAGACGCCGTTGGCCGCCCGGGCACTGCGCAGGCAGAGCGCTGCCATGTTGAACGTCGCAGGCTCATCGGTGTCGGCACCCAACTCCCAGAGCTCGCTCACGGGGACGCCCCATCTCTCCGCCCATGGGTGCAGGTAGGGGAGCATTATCTCGGCGTCGAAACGATCGATGCCGGCCGGCACCGGTGTGTGGGTGGTGAAGACCAGCCCGCTCCTGACTCTCTCACGGGCCTCAGCCAAGCCGATGTCACCGATTACGCGGTCGATCAGCTCGAGGACGATGAACCCTGCATGTCCTTCGTTGAGATGATGGAGGTCGATGCTCCAGCCGAGCGCGGCCAGGGCTTTGGCGCCCCCGACTCCGAGGACCATCTCCTGGCAGAGGCGGTGCAGCTTCGATCCGGCGTACAAGCCATCGGAGATCAGGCGGTCTTCCTCCGAGTTCGACTCGAGATCGGTGTCCAACAGGACGAGCGGGACCCGGCCGACATCGAGACGCCAGACCCGGGCTGAGACGACTCGTCCGGGAAAAGGGATGTCGACGACTATGCCCGTGTCGAAGGCGCCGACCAGCTCCGGTACCACCGGGTTGTAGATCTCTGTCTGCTGACCATCCTCGATCACCTGTCGGAAGACACCCTCCCGGTAGAAGAGCCCGACTCCGGCGAGTGGCAACCCGAGATCACTGGCCGTCTTGAGATGATCTCCTGCCAGCACGCCCAACCCGCCGGCGTATTGGGGTAGGGCGGCAGTCAGGCCGAACTCCGGTGAGCAATAGGCGATGCTGGGGTCACGGGCATCCGAGAGCACCGATTCGAGGTCGCCTATCTCGAAGGACAGCCTCGCCAAGAAGTCGTCATCGGCGGACAGCTCTTCGAGCTGGGCATCGTCGAGGGCGGCAACGATGGCGGCGGGATGCGATCGGGGCTCGAAATCTGGTAGATCGGTCAGGAGCCGACGGCAAGACGGTGTCCAGGTCCACCGGTGGTTTGCCGCCAGACGCCAGAGGTCGTCTCGCAGGGCTTCGGGGCTTAGACTCACGACTCTCCTTCTCGCGATGAAGGCCACCGAGGGGTCCTCACTCGATGGCCGGTGGCGGAGTCTAGGTCAGGACGTGGCCAACCGCTCGGCCAGAGTGCCCAGCATCGCCATCGCCACCTCGGGTCTCTCCTGGAGAATGGCTTGAAGCTCGGCGCTGCCGAGGACGAGGGCCCGTGCCCCTTCGGGACCCGCGATCACATCGGCTATTCGTGGTCGCCCGCGGAGCAAAGCCAGCTCACCGACATATTCACCGGGCCCAAAAGTCCGGATGTTGAGGATCTCGCCATCGCGGAGC
>Ga0326597_10014595_pt1 | contig 10299 bp, 9 predicted proteins | sample RVTome_12_FD_203789 | JGI IMG/M metagenome (GOLD analysis project Ga0326597, IMG submission 203789) | Soil microbial communities from uranium-contaminated site in the Upper Colorado River Basin, Wyoming, United States - RVT100D185 | ecosystem: Environmental > Terrestrial > Soil > Contaminated >...
CCGCGCGACCGATTGCGCGGCAGCTACGAGACCCCCACCCGCAGGTGCGCCAGACGGCTGCTTACGCGTTGCAAGAACTCGCGCTTGCGGGCCGTGGCGCGCTGCCCGAACTGATTGCGTTGCTAGACGATGAAGACGCCGAGGTTCGGCGCTACGCAGCGGTCGCGCTCGGAAACATCGGACCCTACGCGGAACCGGCTCGCGCCAAACTCGAAGCCATCCGCGACGACGCGGCTGAGAACGCGAATGCGCGCAGCGCAGCGCGCACCGCCCTCGGCAGGATCAACCTCCGCGATGCGGTCTGGAAGCTTCGCGAAACTGCAGGCCCCCTCTTGCCTCTGATCCTCGCTCGCGTCCACTCCGAAGATCCCGAGCAACGCCTCGAGGGCGTGACCCTGCTCGGACTGCTCGGCGCGTCCGCGCAGTCCGCAATCGAGGATCTGATCGCACTGCTCGACGATCCGCACCCGCTGCCGCGCGTCTATGCGGCGGTCGCACTCGGGGAAATCGGATCCGCTGCGGCCAATGCACTTCCTCGGCTTTCGGAGTTGCAGTGGGACCGCGATTACCGGATCAGTGGTTCGGCGCGCAAGGCGTTGAGCAACATCCGGGAGGCCAAGCGCTGATCGAAGACCGTGTCGGTCGAGCGATGAATGGGCTCCTGCCTTCCGCTCACCCGGCACGGCGGCGTCACCCGTGGGTCTTTCCTCTCCTCAAGCGGCTGCCCGCAGTCTCCGATAACCACAAAGATTTGCAAAAAGCGATTTTCACAGCGAGACTGCCTCAAAATTTCTGGCCATCGCCCTGGGGGGGGGACGAACGTTGCGAACCGGAATCCGGGTACTCATTGCCATCTCGATCGTCACGGGTGTCGTCGCACCCGCTGCTGGTGATGACGTCACCACGATCCTCGACGACGGCTCGTCACTGGAAGAGCCAAAGCCTTCCGGCCTCACCCGCAACCCGCCCGGGCTCTCCGATTCCGAACTCGACGCGCGCCTGCGCTTTCTGGAAGAGCGCCTCGACGACGGTGAGCGGTACGCAAAGATCTGGCAATGGGGTTGGACCAGTGGTTACGGACTCGGCATCGTCTACGGCGTCGGCAAGTCCATCACGTGCTGCTCGAACAAGAAATCTGGACCCGCGAATTCGGTCAAGGAAGAGCGAAACGAGCAACGCGTCAACTACATCGTCACCGCGGTAAAGAGCACGATCGGCACCTCCCGGCTGCTGCTCTGGCGCCACCCCGGGCGGCACGGCGCGGATGCGATGCGGGCCATCGAAGGTGATTCACGCGAAGCCAAGCTCGCGCGCCTCGCCAAGGGCGAGGAGGTGCTCCAATCCGTCGCCGAGCGCGCGAAACATCGCACCAACTGGAAATCCCACGCGGGAAACGTCGGTCTGAACCTCGCCGGCGCCGGATTCATCTTCGGTTTCGGCCGCGACTCGGACGCCTGGGAATCCCTCGGTGTGGGTATCGGGGTCGGCACCCTCAACATCTTGACCGCGCCGAAGCGCGGCATTCAGGATCTCAACGATTACGAGACGCGCTTCGGAATGAAGACCGCGAGCCGCTTCAACTGGTCGGTCGTCCCCACGATGGGTGGCGCCGCACTCCAGGTCACCTTCTAGCGCAGGGCTGATCACTCCCGCGCGCAGAGCCCAGCCACGCGGATTGAGCGGGGTCGATCAGCTTCCGGCGGAAGTCCGAACGCGCGACCGCGCGGGGTTTTCGCTTCTCCAAATACCCTGGAGCGTCCGATCTCGGGGTCGCCCGCACTAGAGGCCGGCGTCTTCCTTCGAGTAATCGGCCGTGAGCCAGCGCTCCGGGCGCAGCCGGACCAGGATCATCGCGTCGGCGGCGCGGCCGTCCATCGCGCTCTCCAGGTAGTGATCGCCGGCCTCGGCCCCCAGATAGCGATGCGCGAGCGGGCGCTCGTTGCGCTCTGCATCCGACGGCGCGATGCGAACGATCGGACCTTCGACGCTCGCATACTTGTAGGGTGGCGCTTCGTCTTGAACGCAGAGGCTGATGCGCATCCCCTCCTCGAGAAGTTTCCCCTTGCGCGAGGCCCGCTCGGTGACGATCTGCACCTCACCGCCGGGCGTGTACGCGTACCAGACCGGGGCCGCCAGCGGACCGCGCCCCTCCTGGTAGAGACTCAAGATTCCCACGTGCACGCCGGCCAGAAACTTCTCCCGCTCGTCGCGGGACATCGCGGTGGACATATCGGACTCCTCGATGGAACGTCAATCTGCGAGGTTCGAAACCCGGCCTTCCCTCGCATGAGCATCGCAGCGAGCGTACCGCAATCGCAACGGCGAGATGAAGGGTGTGGTGGGAGGCCGGGCATGTCTGCGATCGCAGAGGCCGTGCGACGCACATCCGGGCAATCGGATTTCGCTCTATCTCGCGATCAAATCGATCCGTCCGCTCCAGCCGGGTCCGCGCACGAAGCGCCCGGGTGTGGCGCCCGTGTGTTCGCCGTCTCGCAGCACCGCCGCGCCGTTGACGAGAACGTGCGACACGCCCGTTGATAGCTGGTGGGGTTCGTCGTAGGTGGCGTGGTCCTGGATTCGGAGGGGATCGAATACGACGATGTCGGCAAAATATCCCGCTCGGAGCAGGCCGCGTTCACGGATCTTCAGGTTCTCTGCGGGGAGCGACGTCAACCTGCGGATTGCTTCCTCGAGCGCAATGATGCGCTCATCCCGCACGTATTTACCGAGAAGCCGCGCAAAATTTCCGTAGGCGCGCGGGTGCGGGTTGAATTTCAGGAACGCCCCTTCCGGAGACAGCGACGCTTCGTCGGAGCAAAAGCTCATCCAGGGCTGCGCGATCTTCGCGCGAACGTTGGATTCGTCCATCACGAAATAGACGGCTGCAACCGCTGAGTGATCTTCGATCACCAGATCGATCATCACTGCTTCGGGTGAGGTACCGCGAAGCCTGGCGACTTCGGCAACGGTCTTCCCCGTCAAATGTTTCAGCTGCGGATTCTTGAAGCCGATCAGGATCACGTTCTCTGCACCGCCGGCGTCCAGATAGAGATTTTCCCATGCGGCGGTGGGGGTCGTCATCTCCACCAGCAGGCGTTCCCGAATCGCGGGATCCTTCAGGCGCTCCACCCAGGCGTCGAGCCCGCCCTCCTGCACCCAGGGCGGCATCGCTGCGGTCAGTTCGGTCGCAGCGGCCGTGTAGGTGTACATGTCGGCGGTGATGTCGAGGCCTTCGGTACGCGCCTGGTCGATCCGCTCGAACACGCTTGCGAGCTTGCCCCAGTTCTGCTCGCCGCTCGCCTTCAGGTGGTAGATCTCTGCGCCAATCCCGGCTCGATCCGCGATCTCGATCAACTCATCGACGGCTTCGAGCAACGCGTTGCCCTCGCTGCGAATGTGCGAGATGTAACGCCCATCGTACTCCGCCGCGACGCTGCTCAGCGCGACGAGCTCGTCGGTGGTTGCGTAGAATCCCGGTGCGTAGATCAACGAGGAACCGACGCCCAGCGCACCCTCTTCCATCGCCGACCGAACCAGATCCTGCATTCGCGCGAGCTCTTCGGCGCTGGGCGCCCGATCTTCGTAGCCGAGCTCGTGAATCCGCACCGTGGCGGCGCCGACGAAGGACGCGACGTTGGTCGAGACACCTCGATCTTGCAGGAATTGCAGATACTCGCCGAGCGTCGTCCACTCGACGTCGAATCGGATGTCGCCCTGCTGATCGAGTATATCCCGCTTCATCCGGGCATTGAGAGGACCCATCGAAAACCCCTCGCCCATCACCTCCAGGGTGACGCCCTGGCGGATGTCGCTCATCGATCGCCCGTCCTCAATCAGTGTCGCGCCCGCCCAGCTGAGTACATTGATGAAGCCCGGTGCCACCGCGAGGCCGGTGGCGTCGATTTCGACCTCGGCGGGCCCGAGCCCGCTGCCGATCGCCGCGATGCGATCGCCGGCGACTGCGATGTCCGCGACGAATGCCTCGCCACCGCTACCGTCGTAAAGCGTCCCGTTGCGGATCAACAGGTCGTAGCGGAATTGCGCCGTTTCGGGTGTTCCAGAACAACAGAGCAGTGCGAGGCAGAGTGCAGCCAACAGCGAGCCGCTTCGAAGCATCGAAACTCCCGAATTCGGAGAAGAGCTGCAGACGACATAGACGCCGCCCGCCGGATCCGTCGCCCGTCCCATCACCCCACCCAGCCGGTTGCGTTGAAGGTTCACTGGCGCCCCGGGCAGGACTCGAACCTGCGACCCGCTGCTCAGAAGATGGCAAGGAACCCGCGGAATGACAAATACTTACGTCTCCTGCTCTGCAGGGGCCTGCACACAGCGGCACGAGGCTGCATCCAGCACGGCCCCACGCCCCACGGCCCTATACGGCCCTCACCGAGGAGCACGTGGGCGCCTCCGTGCGCCCGATGGGGCAAGGGATTCCTTAGCCTGGCTCGGCGGAAAAGCCAAAGGACGAGCGCGTCGGTATCGAGCAGGCCACCTCGCCGAATCGTCGGACCGTCTCGCCGACGAGTGGCGCCGCACTCCTGCGAACCCCCCGCCCGGACCCACTTCGGCCGCGCCGCGGGCTCAGGGCCGCACGCGTTCGCATGTCGAGCCGAATTATGCAGACCTGTGTAATAAGTCGACTGGCGTGTCGCAGATTGCGTCACAACACGAGGAAGCGCAGTAGCTTGCGCGATTCGAGACGCTACCTTCCAAATCGAATAGCCTGACCGCCAGACCGCGTTTGGGTTTATTATGCGGGTCCGTCTAATACTAGTTGGACGGCGCGAGCCGTGCCGAACCGCTGTCGCGACGGCGAGGACACAGACGATCGATGGCTGAGTGCAAACACCGCAACGCACTTCTGACGGTCGTCTGGTCCGTGGTCGGCGTGGCTCTCGTCCTGGCCCCGTTTCTTCTTCGTGCCCTCGGCGTACCTCCTGCCGACGCTTCTCCTGCGAACGAATGCCGCCATGCCATTACGTCACTTTGGGCGCTCGGAGGGGGCGTTCTCGGTGGGCTTCTCAACCTCGGCCGTCTCCGAATGGCAACCCGACTCCCCGAAAACCGTGTGCTTCGCGGGCTCGCCATCGAGCCTCTGGTCGGTGCTGGCGTCGCGCTGATCGCATACCTGGTTCTTCTCACACGCCAGATATCGATCTTCCCAGTAGGCACCTTGGATGGCGAGCCGACCTTCGAGCGCGTTCTACTCGTCGGACTCCTGTCGGGGTTCCTCTGGGAGCCGCTGCTCACGCGGGTCCAGGCTCTTGCGGCGCAGAAGAAGCTCGAAGAACTCTCCGAGTGCAAGTGCAAGCAGGAGAAGAAGAACAATGGCACGTGAAGCGCGCGCGCCGTCCAACACGCCGCTGAAGCTGACGGCCGCGGGCTTGCGCCACGCGGGTGGTCTCGGTCGACACGAATCGTGGTAGGATTTCGCGCGGCCGCAGCTTAGCGGCCGTCCGTTGGGCGGCACAGTCAGAGGCCTCACGATGACGCTTCGTTCTGAGTGGTCTGCCATCGCCGCCAGAATCGATGGCTTCCTCAGCTCGACGACGGCCTACCTGCAAACGCTGGTCGCGAGCCATGACGATCCCTACGGTGGGGCCGACAACGTTCTCCTGCCCGAATCGGCCAGAATCTACGATGAGCTCAACCACTTTACGAAGCGTCATTCGGCGATGCTGCCTCAGCCAGCTCGCGAAGCGCTGAACCGTTTTCTCGGCGAACACAAGGACCACTTCAAGCCCGGCTGGCGGGCCGGGTGGCAGGGCATCAAACGGGTTGCGCCCGCGCTCGGGTCGGTTCGATCTGAGGTTTCGTTTCACCTCGCGGATTTCGGTGCTACCGCCAGGCGTCTCTCGGAGCGGGCATTTATCCACCTACAGCGGAGCATCGTCGTAGATGAGAGCATCCGCGAGAGCTGGAAGCAGGCCTTCGCCCAAGGCGAAGTCCGTTGCGAAAGGCTCGGCGCCATACACCTTCTCTCACACGGGATTTGGGCGTTCAAAGTCGATGCCGCCGGCGAGCGCACGGACCTCGTCTTCACCGACCGTGCCCTTGACGAATCCGAAGCGGAGACAGCCGCAGAGGCTCTCGTCCTCACGGAGTGGAAGAAGGTCTCATCGCCCGCTGAACGCGATGCAAAAGCCGAGGAAGCAAGATGGCAGGCGGCGCGGTACACCGTTGGTAGCCTGGCGAGCGTGGAACTCGCTGCGTACCGCTACGCTGTCCTCGTGTCGGAGCGGCACCTCGATGCCATCGCCGACATCCGCGAAGGCGACGTTACGTACCGGCACATCAACATTGTCGTCGATCCCCAAGTTCCTTCTCGGTCCTAGTGCGTGTGCCGCCCAACACCTATCAGGCCCCCAGTTGTCAATAGGCAATGGCGTCCCGTGACGCCGGCCCAGGCTTTGGCGTTCGCATCGAGCGCGTCGCTTTCCTTCGTCTCTGGCTTTCGTTTCTACTTCTGGCTCCAGGCTTTGAGCCTGCACCAAACACCTATCGGGGATCCTCGTCAGAGCCTTCTCGCCACTCCGTGTCCCAGAAACACATCGGTTCCCTCGCTCGTCCAATCAAATTCGGGCTGGCTCTTCGTCCAGTTAGCTCCGGGCTCGAGAAAGGGGCAGAGCTCGCAAGGCAAGCGCACTTTGGCGCTCCGCAAAGGGTTGGAGGGGAGGTGGGTTCCCAATCAAAGCGACGGGTTGCCGGGTATTGTCCAAGAGGCCATCACGGGTTTCGCGGTTCTTGCCGCGATCCCAGATCTTCGGATCTCTTTCGGGCCTCATCACGCTGGCTTCACCCTTGGCTCCGTGCGGAGCCGGCTCCAGTTAGACGGCAGGTTCACCCACCCCCGCTCCGTTAGTTGTTCCGCGCCAAGAAGCGCTTCCTGTCGAAAGCGCGCTCCTGGCGCAGCATGAAATAGACGGCCCTCCCCAGCTTGGCGGCCAGGATCGAGAGCGCCTTGGCCTTGCCGTGTCTTCCCGCGACGCGGCGCAGATGCTTTTGGCCTTCGGGGTTGTTGCGCAGGAACAGCACTGCGGCTTCCGAGAAAGCCCACTTCAGATGAACGTTGCCGATCTTCGCGCCTCCGCTCCCGAGCTTCTTGCCCGCCGAGCTGTGATCGCACTTCACCAGCCGCGTGTAGGAGAGGAAATCCTGGACCCGATCGAAGCGGCCGATGTCGTGGATCTCGTACAGGATCGTCAGTGCCAGGATTTTGCCGATCCCCGGGACGCTGCGCAGTCGGTGATAGGCCTGGGGGTTGTGCTGCTTGGCTCGGTGTTCGAGGTGGAGTTCGAGGTCACGGATCAGGGCGTCGTAGTGCTCGATCAGCGTGAAGTCGACTTCCATGCTCTTGCGGGCATCCGGCTCGGCGAAGGCTTCGGCGACGCCTTCGCGATTGGCCTTGTAGGCGATCTTGGCCTGCGGAGGAGCGAGGTTGTACTGGTGGTGGGTGTTTTGGATGTGGGCGAGGAGGTTGCCGCGCCGACGCACGAGGTGCAGCCGTCTTCTCAGGAGATCGCGCGTGGCGCGCATCTCCGGCGGATAGACATAGGCCTTGGGAAGGTTCCCGCCGCGCAGAAGCGTCGCGATCTTGAAGGCGTCGATCTTGTCGTTCTTGGCCTTGCCGCCGTGGATGGCCTTCATGTACAGAGCGTGGCCGAGCACGAACTCGATGCCCTCCTGTTGGCACAGATCAGCCAGCCAGTACCACGTGAACATGCACTCCGCGGCGACGACGAGGTCGTCGCGGTAGGGCTGCGTGGCGGCGAGGAAGTCCTCGGGGCGGCTTTTCAGGTTCTGGTGGAGCAGGATCTGGCCGCTTTGGTCGAGGATGCAGAGGTACATGGTTTTGGCGTGAAGATCGATTCCGCAGTAGTGGGTGTGCGTCTTGGTGTAAAATTGCATGGCTCTCTCCTTGATTGGTTGGTGGTGGTACTCCGACCAGCCTACTCCGAGTGGAGTAGGTCAGGGAGGGGGCCTGTATGAGAATCAAGGCGCTGCAGCTGACCGGCCACAGCGCCTTCCAATCGATCCATGGTACAATCTGGCATTCAACCCGGCGCTTCGAGCCACCCAGCCAGCGGGCCGGCAGCTGAGCGCCCAGACGTTGGGCAGCGGCTGGAATCGCACGGTCCCACGTTTGGACAAGATCGAGCAGGGCGAATTACATGACCCCCGATGAGCTGATTGCCGAGCCGATGGGTCTGACTCACGTGGTTCTGCTAGGCGCAGGGGCCAGCCGCGCGGCGTTCCCCGATGGAGACGGAACCGGACGCCGGCTGCCCCTCATGGACGACTTCGTAGACGTCCTCGGTTTGCGCTCGGCCATTGACGCGCTTGCGCCCGACCTCGTTCAGGTTCGCAATTTCGAAACTCTCTACCCGCAACTTCTGTCGAGGCCTCAATGCGCGGAAGCCGTGGCGGCACTTGAAAGGCGGGTCGAGGAATACTTCGAGGGTATGGCTTTGCCAGAAGAAGTCACGATATACGACCAGCTTCTGCTTTCGCTTCGGCCTTCCGATGCTGTCTTCACGTTCAACTGGGACCCATTTCTCTTCGATGCCTACCGAAGGAACCACCATGCGGTAGTGCTCCCCGAAATCTTCTTTCTCCACGGAAACGTGCGAATCGGGGCTTGCCCCGACGACGGAACCTGGGGCGAGCGGGGGCTGAGGTGCCCGAAGTGCGGCACCGCGTTCGCGCGTGTGGCGCTGCTCTACCCGATCGAGAACAAGGACTATTCTTCGAGTCCTTTCATTCGCGAGGCCTGGCACGCCGCGAGGACCCTCTTCGAGAGCGCCTTCACGTTGACGATCTTTGGATACGGTGCCCCGGAATCGGACGCTGCAGCAGTAGATCTTCTGCACGCTGCATGGCTGAATCGTAGCGATCGAAAGTTTGAACATGTCGAGATCATCGATACCGCTCCTACCTCTCTTCTACACGACCGCTGGGGCAGGTTTACCCCGACCCATCACTATCACTGGATCTCCGCCTTCGAAGACTCTCGGATCGCGAACTGGCCTCGGCGGACGTGTGAGTCCATCTACCATCCGATGACACGTGGCATCCCCTGCGAACGGTTCCCGCTGCCAGCAACTGCAGACCTCACGAGCCTCCAAGAGTTCGCTGCTCGGCTCGCACGTCCAGAGAGCCAGGTCCGATGAGCTTCTGCGTTGATCTCCGGCCCGCCGCCCAACACGCCGCTGACGCTGACGGCCGCGGGCTTCAGCCGCGCGGCCGGCCGTGATCGACACGCGGCGTGGTAGCATCACGCGCGGCCGCAGCTTAGCGGCCATCCGTTGGGCATGACAATAAAGGGGAGCGCATGAACTGGATCGCAATTGGCTTAGCAGCATCTGCGGGCGCACTGGCGGCTGTCATCGCCTCACTTGTCGTGCGCAAACCCAAGGAGAAGGGCATCCTGTACGCGTCTGTGTTTGTCGTGCTCTTTGCCGTACTGAACGCGCTGGCCAAGGAGTTTTTGCTCCCACCCCTGAGTCTCCCATTTGAACTAGCGAAGGTGGAGCGGGCCTTTCTTGCAATCCCGGCATATCAAGCGATCAAGCTCCATGATCCTGCGGCATACGATGCCGTAGTTGCTGACCTACGCAGTGGACTGAAGCAAGGTCTTGCCGAGGATGCGTTAATCGGCCAGATCAAGCCTCGAATCGAACAAGTAGTCGTTCAAAGGCTCCCAAAGTCCTCGGATAACGCCGTTGTGGGCTACATGAAGGTTGTGGTGCGCGAGATCCGTGAATTGAATCGTCAGAACCCAGAACTCTGTTACAAGTTTCTGTTTCCTCAGCAATATGGCGCCATCAACATTCAGAAACACGTTCCGAAAGAGCTTCTCGAAGCTGACCTATCGGCCTTGGCACTTGTCATTGAGACGTCCGGGAGAAATCCACAGCCACTACCGACTGAAGCAGAGGTCGGCGCTGATCTAGAGCTTGCCGTAACCGCCCTGCTTGAAATTCACGGTGAGGCGGCGGTTGCAGCACTGCAGAACCTGCATGACCCGGCTGTTAGTAAGGCCACCGGTTGCACGCTAACTGCCGATCTCTACGATCAAATACTTTCCTTGCCGGCGGAGAGAAGCGGCAAGGTTCTCAGGTTCATGCTGTCGCAAGCCTGAGTCATGCCCAACAAGCGGTTCCAGCCGACGTCGCACGCCTCGCTTCGCTCGGCGTGCGCCGCGGCTGAACCGCGGCGTTGCGACACGAGGTCGCTTCGTGAAGTTGTTCGACTCATCTTGAAATCGAACCACCCATGTCACTGGGTGAGCCTAGGGAC
>Ga0326597_10014596_pt1 | contig 10299 bp, 7 predicted proteins | sample RVTome_12_FD_203789 | JGI IMG/M metagenome (GOLD analysis project Ga0326597, IMG submission 203789) | Soil microbial communities from uranium-contaminated site in the Upper Colorado River Basin, Wyoming, United States - RVT100D185 | ecosystem: Environmental > Terrestrial > Soil > Contaminated >...
TTTCGCGGTCTCGGTGCCGAAGAACTCCCACGCGATCTCGTCGAGCTCGCGCATGTGACGGTGGCAGAACTCGTCGAACCGCTCCTTGTCGAAGCGCTCCCGTCCCACGTCGGCGTAAGCCGAGAGCGCCTCCCGGTAGGGGAGGCTCCTCTCTCGAATGGCGTAGTACGGCGACCAGTCGAGGTTCATCCGCATCGGGCGGCGGGTGGCGGCGCAGAAGAGCGCCCACCGAAGTTTCGCCTTCACCAACCAGGGGAAGTGGTAGTGGAGCGACGTCACCTGTGAATCGGGGCAGGCGTTCGCGAAGTCGATGGGGTAGTGGACGCCGTCCTTCCGCAGGACCTCGCAGGAGTTGAAATCCCAGCCGAAGAACGAGTTGATCGTCAGGGTCATGTCGTAGAGAAGCTCCTCCTCCTCGGGCGGGAGGAAGTTCCGATCGAGCCGGTACCTCTCATGAAGCGGCGCGTCCGGGTCGTAGCGCAGGAAGCGCACTTGAGGGCCGACCCCGAGGCAGCGAACGAAGAGATCGAAGGGGTCGATCGCTTTCTGCAGGTGCATGATGCGCTTGCCGCTCTTGTCGTAGGCGTCCTTGAGCTCCTGCTCGCTCTTGATACGGCTCACCCCGACCCAGGCGCCCCCGTCGTAGGGCTTCATGAAGAACGGATAGCCGATGCTCCGGCCGACCTCCCCGAGGTCGAAGAGCTGGGCGTAGCGCTCGAGCGTCACCTGAAGATCGGCCGCGGGCTCGTACTCCTTGGGCGGGACCATCCAGGTCTCGGGCACGGGAAGCCCGAGTCGCATCATCGCGCAGTACGTCGAGTGTTTCTCCATGGACTGGATGGACCAGGGGTTGTTCAAGACGTAGAGACCGTCCATGAGGACCGCTTTCTTAATCCACTCCCGGCTGGTGTGATACCAGTGCGTGAGACGGTCGAGCACGATGTCGTAAGGGCAGGGCTTCTTGAGATCGAACGGCTCGATGGTGACGCGCTTCACCTCGAACCGGACGACGTCGTCTCCCACGGGAATCGCGGGATTCCAGGTGCGGAGGATTTCCTCGAAGCAGATGGGCCAGCAGAGGTCGGCGCCGAGCGAGAGACCGATGCGACGGGTGACTTCGGCCATGGCGGCCCAAGCTTAGCATCTATCACTCCTCGTCCGACGGCGGCTTCCGCTCCTTCCTTCTCACCGGCTTGAACGCACCCGAGCTGGGCTCGGCGACGAGGTTGCCGTGGACCGATCCCTGGAAGCTCTTCTCGTCGTTTCCGATCGCGAAGTCTCCCCAGCAGCACACCCGGTTCTTTCCGAGCGCCTTGGCCTCGTAGAGGGCGCGGTCGGCGCGCTGGAGGATCTCTTCGGGAAGGTCGCCGTCCTCCGGAAACGAAGCGATGCCGATGCTGGCAGTGATCCCGAGGGGCTTTCCCTGCTCGTTCTGGAGCCTCTGGATCCCATGGCGGAGACGGTCGGCCACCAGGTGGACCGCGATTTTCTCCGTCTCCGGACAGATCACCACGAACTCGTCGCCGCCGATCCGGGCGGGAAGGTCGATGCGGCGGATGCGCTGGAGCAGGAACTCGCCCACGTGCTTCAGCACCTGGGCGCCGGCCATGTGCCCATCCCGGGTGTTCACCTCGCGCAGACCATCGAGATCGAGAAAGATGAGCGAGTAGCTCCGGCCGAATCGCGTGGCGCGCTGGTGCTCGGTCTCGAGCGAGCGGTTGAAGAAGCGCAAATTGTAGAGCGACGTGAGGTCGTCTTTGACCGCGAGCGTCCGCAGCCGCTCCACCTCGGCCTGGGCGCTCCGAAGGCGCTTGACCGCCCTCACTCCCGCGGCCTTGAAAGGACGGCCTCCCTCGATGGCGCTGAGGACGAGGCGGATCTGCTGCACCAGCGTCGGGCCGCGCAGAAGAACCCCGTCGAGCCGCTCGGGAATCACTCGAGGCTCGCGGCTCCGCAGCTGGAACACCACCAGATCGACGGTGGGCTTGAGCTCGGCGAGCGCCCCGAGGAGGTTCCGGAGCGAACCGTCGAGCTTTTCCATCTCGATCACCACGAGAGCGGGGGCGAGCGCCGCCACCGACCGCGCCGCCTTCGGGGAAGCCGGCTCCCAGTGAAGCGGGTAGCCGAGGTCCACCAGCTTTTTCCCGACTGCCCCGCCGGGAAGCCCGGAGCCTCCCACCCAGAGTATGGGCCGGGATTTCTTCGCGTCTCGCTCTTTTCTAGAAGGCATAGTGCGCGCTTACGATTCCAAACTTCTCCGGATCGACGCAGTGCAGGATCGCCCGAGCCTCCTCGCCGGCCTCGGAGAGATCGGCGAGGAAGGGCGCCACTTTGCGGTGCTCGGGGTCGGTCACGATTCGGATCCGAGGTTGGTGGATATGGTCGGAGTCGGGATTGGAATCGACCACGACGGCGAGCTCTCCCGTCCGGAGCGCCACCGTCGAGCCGATGGGGTAGATGCCCATGCAGTTGATGAAGGCTTTGACCAGCAGAGGATCGTAGCGGGTCGAAGCACCCTGGTGCATGACGGCGATGGCCTCGTCCGGAAGGTATTGCCTCTGGTAAATGCGCTTGGTGGTCATGGCGTCGAAGGTATCGACGATGGCGGTGATGCGGGCGTAGAGGCTCTGCTTCTTTCGGATCTTGAGCTTGGGGTAGCCGGTCCCGTCGTAGCGGAGGTGGTGCTGGAGCGCGGTGAAGATCCGATTCACCGTCGTTCGGTCCAAGACGATCAGCGGAAACAGGGTACGCGCGGCGTAGATCGTGTGGTTTCCCATCACCGCCCATTCCTCTTCGGTGAGGCCGGTGTGCTTGTTGAGGACGTCGAGGGGAATGTGGAGCTTCCCCATGTCGTGGTAGAGGGCGCAGAGTCCGAGCTGCGCCAGCGAATGGCGCTTGAGCCCGAGTCGCTGGCCGAAGGCGATGGCGAGCACGCACACGTTCACCATGTGGTTGAACGTGTAGTCGTCGTGGGCCTTGATCGAAGCCATGCCCGCGAGGGAGAAGCCGCTTCCCTCCTCGTAGCTCAAGTCGACCAGCTTCTGCACCGTGCGCTTCGCCTTGCGCACGTTGAGTTGCGCGGGGGAGTCGACGGTCACCATCGACTCGCGGATGAAGTCGAGCGCTTGCTGATAGGCGTTGAGCGCCCGCTCCCTGCGGTCGGAGGAAAGCTCGCTCTCCGGCACCGAGACTTCGTCCCTGGAAGGGAGGAGCTTGATTCCCTTGACTTCGCGTGCGACGAGCTCCTCGTTGAGGCGCTCGAGGAGGCTTGCCTCCTCGGCTTCCCCTTCCCGAACGCGGCAGAAGACCTCGAGAAACGCGCTCAGGGACTGGACCGAAGGGCGGCTCTCGAACGAGATCCCGCCCACGCCGCGCTTGCCGAGCTCGTTCAGGACGTACTTGTAGGCGTGGAGGCTCCGGAACTCCATTCGGATGCGATTGCCGTTCGCGAAGAACTCCTCCCCCGCGCTCTCCAGACGGAAGCTCCCCTCGGTGAGCACCAGCCGGGAGAGCGACTCCACGAGCTTCTCGAGCGGCTCTTCGAAGACCTGATTGCTCAAGTCGTGCAGGTATGAGTTCCGGACGAGGACCGCGAGCTGCTGCAAGGTGTCTCGCGACCTCTCGAGAAACGCCCGAGCTTCGGCGCTGGTCGTCTCCATCGCAGTGGCTGCCATGGTCATCGCCATGGGTCAGCTTCGCCCTACTCCGAGCTCTCTCATACAGGCGGCGCGCGCGAGCTTGGACCCGTTCTGGGAGCCGTCCTCGAGGATCCGCTTCGCCCGGGCACCGCCCACCATCCGGATTCCGTGCGCCACCGCCTCGGCGAACTCCCGGTCCTTCTGCTTCCCGAACCAGTGGTCCTCGCGCGCGATCAGAAGCTTCTGGAAAGAATCGAGGGCCGACTCGCCCGAGAGCTTGGCCACGGCGGAGAAGAGGCGCCGCTTCTCGAGAAGAGCTACTCGCTCGAAGCGCTCGCTCGCGAGCGAGCTTTCCAGAATCTGGAGGCCGAGCTCGGCTCGGCCCCTCTTCACGAGCGTATCGAGGGCGGCGGTGCGGACCTCGGGGTCGGAGTCCATGAGCCTCGCGAGGCAGAGGGAGAGGACCCGGGCCTCGGGATAGCGGCTCGCGGCGAGGAAGCTCTCGCGGCGCGTTTCCGGATCGGGGGAAGAAAGGAGCTGCTCCAGCGGCGGCAGCGCTTCCTCGGAGGAGTGGCGGCTCAACGCGTGGACCACCTCGCGCACGAGCTGACGATGTCTCAGGCGCTCCTGCGGATCCGCGGGAGGGGGGCCGGCGGGAAGACCCTCGCGGAGAACGGAGAGGCCTCCGTTCTCGAGGAACCGAAGGGCCGCCGTGACCGCGCGGCGATACGGAGGGGACGAGAACCGCCCCATCCATCCGAGGAGCGAAGAGCTCGCCGCGGGACCGAGACGGCCGAGAAAGACGGTGAGCGCTTCGGGCTTTGGCGCGTGCACTATCTCGATCTTCTCCATCAGTCTCTCGAATCGTCCGGACTCGGCGAGCGCTCGGGTGAGCTCCGAGGAAAGGTTCTGAGCTGCGGGCGCGCCGCGGAAGACCATGGTCACCAGGCCATCGATGTGCTCGTGCATTCCCACGAGATCGGCGACGTCGCCATCGGTGATGAGTCGGTCCGCGATCTCGACGATCTCCCCCGAGATCTCGCCCTGCGCTTCCTCGCCGTCCTCGAGGAGGACGAGCTCGAGGGCGAGCTCGGAGACGAGCTGGCGAAACGGCGCCCGCTCCTCCAGAAGGAGCTCCTTCTGCATCGCCTCGATCTCGCCGGACTCCAGACGGCAGGCCTCGACCGGGACCGTGGACACGGGTTGTTTCAGATCGAGGCTCACGGCCTGCGCGGGCGAGCCGGCGCCCCCGCCTTCCTGAAGCTCGCCGGTCGCGAGCTGGTCCGAAAGGCGCGGATAGGATTCGTTTTGCGCGAGCTCCTCGATGGCGAAGTAGCGAATCGAATGGAAGTCCTGCTCCCAGAGGAGGGTCACCAGATCGTCCTGATCGTTCGTGAGGAGCGCGACGCGGTTGAGACATCGCAGGAAGGCTCGAAGCTCCTCGAGCTCGAGACCGGGGCTGAAGGAGAGCCGCCGGATGCCGTCGCGGTACAGAAGAAACGCCAGGCTGTCCGTACGGTCCGGGCTCTCGAAGACGACCTCGTCCTCGCAACGGAGCTGGGACTCCAGGACGGTGAGCTGCACCTCGGCCTCCTCGGAAACGAAGGCGCTCAGCCGTTCGAAAAGGTCGAGCTCGAGCCGCTCGGACACCGCGTTCTTGGAGTCGTAGAGGCGCTGAGCCTTTTGCGTCTTGACCAGAAGACGGACCAGCTCCCGAACCCCGGCGATTTTCCGGCTTTCGGCTTCTTGTTCGGGCAGCTCGGCCTTTTCCGCAGGCAAAGAGGGGGCTCCTATCGGCTCAGCTCTTGGCCGAGCGCGTCTCCCGACCCATCGAAATTAGGTTTATGGAGTTATCTTACGGGGATTTCGTCCAAAGTTGGAGTGCTTCGTCGAAGGCGGAACCAGGAAATCGCGGGCCAGGCGACCAGGACGGCGAGGGCCAAAACGCTTACCGCGGCCCCGAGGCGTAGAGACGCCGGACGATAGAGAAACAGAACCCGGTGCTTTCCCGCCGGGACCCGGACCGCGCGGAAGGCAGTTTGCGCTCTCAGGATGGGCGCCCTCGCTCCGTCAACCAGGGCCGACCAGCCCGGCCGGTAGGTGTCGGAAAGGACCAGGAACCCCTCTCGCGGCGAGTCCGTCGCGATCTCGACCCGCTCCGGCTGGTATCTCTCGATCTCGGCCGCGTCCTTCCGGAAGAATCCCGAAGCCCCCTGACCGGTCTCGGGATCGATGACCTGAATCCCCTGATGAACGCTCCAGCAGCCCAGGCTCTCGACGGTTTGGATCTCGCTCGGAACCTGAGAGGGCACGATGACGTAGGCGCGGGGGAGCGCGTGCAGGTTGATACCCATACCGTCGATCTCGAGAAAATCGGATCGGAGACCGATGGGGTTGAGGTCCACCTCGAGGTCGTCGATGCGGATGCCGGGATTTCCCTCGTCCACCAGGACCCGGAACTCGGGAAGCGTGGTCGGCGCCGCGAAATCGACGGAGAGGGGCTGGCCCTCGACCAGCGGGTGGGCGCCTCCGCCGATCTCGATAGTACCCCTACCCCCAGGCCCGAGGGGCGTCCAGTAGAAGACGACTCTCGTCGCTTCGATCGGTGGGGAGAGCGAAAGTTTCGCCGGGGTGAGGTCGGGCGGCAGATCGAGGATCGGAAGCGGTGAGGCGTACCGGGCGCCGCACCACGGGTACGCGGACCTGGGTTCCGCGCGGACGACGAGCTTGACGTTCAGGATCGAAAGCGCGTTCGCGCTCGTACCGGCTCGCTCGAGCAGAGCCTGATATCGGGAGTCCACGAGCGCCGCATGCCCTCCGGCGAGCTCCGTCCCGAAGAGCATGGAGTAGCTTTCGAGGTTCGAGGCGGTGGCGTAGCGGCCTTTCGGTCCCTGTGCATTCAGGAAACGATGGACGGCGCGCTCGTCCGCTCTCGCGAGCGTCGAATACGGATGCTGGGCGCGATCCTTGACGAACGCGGCCATGTCGAGCGCGAGGAGCGCGACCATGGCGGGCAGCACGTATCGATCCTCCCGGCGCCATAGAAACAAGAGGAACGAGAGGAAGTGAAGCGCCGCAAGCAGCACCGCCCAGTGCGCCGCTCCCACCACTCGTTCGACGTCCTGAGGCTCGAGACTCCCGGCGTTCGACAGAAGGCGCGTGTGGATGAGCGCTGCCCAGAGCCAGAGCGCCATGAGCGCGACGAAAGCTCCCTGGGCCACGCTCCTGAGCCGCATCCGGTCCTTGCGCGAGGCGCTCGACATCGCCTCGATGCCGAGACCGGCGACGACCGACCATCCCAGTACCCACACCCCGAGAAGACGATAGGGCACGCGAAAGCTTCCGAGACCGGGGAGCGAAGCGTAGAAGAAGTCGTAAATGGGCGAATCCTTCCCGAACGACAGGAGGAGCGCCACCAGGGAGGCCGCCGAGAAGAAGATTCGCGCGCGGTTCTTCGACAAAGCGATGCCGATGAAAGCGAAGAGGACCGTCCCGATGCCGGCGTAAACGTGGAGCGGGGCGGAGCCGTCCTGGCCGGGAAGCGGAACTTGACCTCGAGGTGCGACAATCGCGGAAAGGAAGTAGGGCGAGAATCCGAAAGAAGTCGAGTACTCGTAACCGAGCTCGGCCCGGCTCGAGTCCGACGCCAGGTCGTACGTCGGGAGGAGCTGGACGAAGGCGACGCCGATGCCGAGCAGGAGTGCGGGGAGAAACCGGACGAGGCTCGCACGGAATCCCCCTTCGAACAGGGAGAAGGCGCAAGCGAGGATGAGGCCGTAGTAAGCCACTTGCGGATGCCCCGCGAGGATCATCATCGCGAGCGAGAGCGCGAGAAGAACGGCGCGGAAAGCGGTTTGGTGCTCGAACAGGCGTCGGATGGCGAGAAGCACCCAGGGAACCCAGCTCGCCGTAAGGACGATGGCCTGATGTCCGGGGGTGGTGAAAAAGCCGGTGAACATGAAGACCACCGCCGACGCGAGGGCGCCCATGGTTCCCACCCCGAGAGAGCGCATCAAGAGCAGCATTCCCACACCGGCGAAGGCCTGATGCAGCAGCTGGTACGCCTCGAGCGCGAGGTAGGACACCCTGCCGTCGGAGTGAAAGGGAACGAGGAGGTACGTCGGAGGATAGAAGATCCCGACCTGCGGGTTCGCGTGGAAAGCCTCGCCCCCCAGGATATGGGGATTCCACAAAGGGAGCTCGAAGGATTTCACTCTCGAGAGCGCGTAGCTCTTCCACACGTAGTGCTGGTTCAGGAAGTCCCCGCGGAAGATCTGCCGCTCCTCGGGGTCGGGATGGAAGAGCTTCCAGTAGAGAAGAAACGGCAGGACGGCGACGACGAGGAACGGAAGAAACTTCTTCAAAGCACTTGGGTCGAGACGAAGCCCCAGAAGGGGACCAGGACCCCGCCGATCTCGCCGGCGATGAGGAGAGCCATTCCGCAGGTGGAGGACATCACTCGCCGGGGCTTCTCGCGGGCTCCGACAACACCCGGGAGACCTCATCGGTCGTGAAGCGCGGAAGCGGGATCCGTTCCTTGCCGCGAACCATGAGCACACCCTGGTCCTTCGAAACGACGCGGCCGATGACGAAGGCGTCGGTTCCTCTTTCAGCCATGGCGGCGATGAGGCTATCGGTCGACGGTTCCGGCGCCGTCAACACCAGCGCTCCCGAGCCGATGGCTCCGAGAAGATCCATCTGAAATCTTTCGGCGATGCGGGTCGACTCCCAGAAGCGGGGGATCTCGGACTCGATCACCACCATCCCTACGTTCGAGGCCTCGGCCACTTCCCAAAGTGCCCCCGCGATCCCGCCCTCGGTCACGTCGTGCATCGCAGTGACGCCCCCGGCTTCGACCGCGGCGATGCTCGCGGGAACGACCGAGAGCCCGGGGTCGGTGAGAAAGGCCGCGGCCTTTTGCTGGAACTCCTCGCCGAAGCTCTCCCGCACCTCTCGCGCGCGCTCCTGAGCGAGGATCGCCGTCGCCTCGATGGCGATTCCCTTGGTGACCAGCACCATGTCGCCCGGCTGCGCGCCCGCGGAGGTGAGGAGCTTTTCCTTCTCGACCTCTCCCACCATCGCGCCCGCGACGATCGGGCGATCGATTCCGCCCGTCACTTCCGTGTGGCCCCCCACGGCGAGACAGCCGAGCTCGCGGCAGGCGCACGCGATATCCGAGAGGATTTCGCGCACCATCTCCTCGGTAGCCCGTCCCGAGGGGAGGAGGATGGTCGAAAGGAAGTACTGCGGCTTTCCTCCCATCGCGGCGATGTCGTTCGCGTTGACCTGGACCGCGTACCAGCCGATGCGCTGGGGAAGAAACGTGATGGGGTCGGCGGCGAGGAGAAGATAGTGGTCGCCGCGGTCGATGGCGGCGGCGTCCTCGCCGACGGCGGGCCCGACCTTCACCCGGACGTCGTCGATGGCAAGACGGGAGAGAAGCTCCCGCAGCAGCTGCACCGGAAGCTTGCCGTCGGGGAGGAGCGTCATCCGGGACCGAGACTAGAGTAAGGTCGACCGCCGCGTCAAACCGAGGGTCACGTCAGTCCCCTGCTGGGGCTCTTGGGGCTGAGGGGTGAGCTCGTCAACCCCAGCCGGTCCGTGCGAGCTTGCGGATCCGGATGACGACATGCTCATCGAGGCCGCTCTGGAAGGGAAGGCTGAGTGGGTCGTCACGGGTGATCAGGACCTACTGACTCTGGAGGAGTTCGAACGCATCCGCTTCGTGACTCCTCGCACTTTTCTACGGGCCTCCTGACGGGCTGATCTCACCCTCCGGGGGTGCGCGCCGCAGTTTGACTCTCCTCTCGGGAGGTGCCTTCTTCTGGCTCGCTGACGGCGCCATGCCGGTCACCGCCGCCAGGACCACCGCGAACAGAGCGGCGTTCGCCGGAAGGTGCAAGCCGAAATCGGTGAAGCTATGGAGCGCGACCGCGACGGCGGCGGCGCAATAGCCCGCGTGGAGCTGGGCGAGGGAGGAGCCTGCGCCGAGGAGCTCGCGCCTCACGCTCCGCGCGCGCCGCGCGATCGAGAAGAGGAGCGCCGCAGCGAGAGCGAGCCCGGGGAGGCCCAGCTCGATCCCGACCTGCAGGTAGTCGTTGTGTGCCCACGAGTAGAAGCGTCTCCCGCCGAAGCTTCGATACATCGGGTAGACGTACTGGAACGAGCTCGCGCCCGACCCCGTGAGCCAGAAATCACCGAGCGCTCCGAGGCTGTCGCGCCAGACCGTGGTGCGTCCTCCCTCGCCGGAGAGCTCGTCAGGAATGAGCTCGAAGCGGGTTACCACGGGGCCGATTCCGATCCAGAGGGCGGCGGCGAGGAGCCCGCCCGCGAGCGCGAGAAACGTCCCGCGCGCCCGCCGCGTGAGGTACAGAAAGAAGGCGCCTCCAGCGGCCGCGAACGCGATTCCCGAGCGGGAGAGCGAGAACACGAGGCTGAGCCCGATGAGCGCGACCCCGAGTCCCACCATCGATGCCTTGGCTTTCGCCTCCTGCGCCTCGACCCGGTCCGCGGCCTTTCGCGGACCCTCGTGCCAGCGCATCTGAAGCCATCCGAGCCCGACGAGGAGAAGCATCTCCTGAAAGAACGCGTAGTGGTTTCGGTTGCCGAAGCTTCCGCTCGCCTGGAAATCCGTGCTCGCACCGGCACCGCCCAGGGCGGT